>Ga0156808_122_pt1 | contig 111015 bp, 108 predicted proteins | sample RifOxyD2_FD_112109 | JGI IMG/M metagenome (GOLD analysis project Ga0156808, IMG submission 112109) | Candidatus Magasanikbacteria bacterium RIFOXYD2_FULL_41_14
AGTTATTTGTTAGAGTTTCCGAGACCGAGAAATTACTCTCGGGTGGAGGTTTGTCATGATTCTCGTTGACTTTGGGGGAGTGCAGTTCAATGTGGATGGGATGTCCAAGAAGGAGCGGTGCGACCTGGAGCGCGCCAATCTGCTGATGACTGAGATTGCGGTTCTGAAAAATGACTGGTGGACCACCGGAGTCCTCGTCTTCTTGGTCGGGCTGTTTGTTAGCGCCGTCATTGGCGTGCCCACGCAGTCCTTCTTCTGGGTTGGGACTTTGGCCGTCGTCGCGCTCCTCGCTGGTATGGTTATCGCGGTTGAGTTGCATCACCACAACGGCCTTACCATTACTCGCAATGTCTCCGTTCTGGAGGCGTTCCTCTTGCAGAAGAAGGGCGAGCCGTGCGCCACGCTCATCCGCGAACGGATCATTCGTTCCACGGTCCTCGCCAAGGCGCTGGAAAGGGCGGTGGCACACGCCGATGTCGCCACCGTCACCAACCTGGGCTGAACTTCCCACCTGCCCAAAACCCCGAAAAGGTACGGGCGGACTTACAGAACATCGCAAGACCACCCCTACCTCGTTAGAATTAAAATAATTTAATTTTGACGAGGGTGGTTTTGCTTCTATAATAAAAATATTCGCTGTGAGGCGAATATTTTTTGTTGGGTGAGCGAGACCCCACCCTACCCTCCCCTTTTTATAAAGGGAGGGGGTGCGAGAGAAATTATCTTATTGCGTCGATGGTTCTTCTCCAGTATCTGATTTTTTTTCAGTGTCATCATTTAACACCACTCCACCCGCATCCATTGTCATTTCATCTGGTTCCATTTCTTCTTCTGGCGGTGGCATGTGTTCACCTCCCATATGTTCGGTAAATATTTCACGTGGTTTGGCACCATCGGCCGGGCCAACGATACCGGCATTTTCTAATTCATCTAGCATTCTGGCGGCGCGGGCATAGCCCACTTTTAAGCGACGTTGCAATAATGAGGCCGAGGCCTTACCACTTTCAATTACTAATTTTTTTGCTTCATCAAACAAGGCGTCTTGATCATCTGTGCCACCGGTAAACATGTTTAATGTTCCACTTTCGGCTTTGGCAGTGATTGCATCGTCATAACTTGGTGGTTCGTCGCCTTTTAAGTGTTCTACTACGTGGTTAATTTCTTCTTCGGAAATAAAGGCGCCCTGTACGCGTTTTGGTTTGGACATATCGGCGGTTAACAGTAACATATCACCTCGGCCTAATAATTTTTCTGCTCCGGGGCAATCTAAAATCGTGCGTGAGTCAATAATGGAAGCCACGGAAAACGCGATGCGCCCTGGGATATTGGCTTTCATCAAACCAGTAATAACTTCCACACTCGGGCGTTGAGTCGCGACAATCAAATGAATACCGACCGCGCGCGCCATTTGGGCAATGCGGATAATTCCGGCTTCTACCTCCGCGCCAGCTTGCGACATTAAGTCTGCTAATTCGTCGATTACAAACACTATATATGGAAGAGGTTCAGAAGATGATTTATTATATGTAGCAATATCGCGTTTGCCAGCTTTGGCCAACACATCGAAGCGGCGTTCCATTTCGCCAATCGTCCATTTTAAAGCGTTCACGCATTTGGCCGGAGTCGTAATTGGGGGAGTTAATAAATGCGGAATGCCATCGTACAAAGTTAATTCTACGCGTTTCGGGTCAACCATGATAAAGCGCAAGGTTTCGGCGGTATTTTGATAAAGTAAACTGGTAATAATGGCATTGATACAAACAGTTTTGCCAGATCCGGTGGCACCCGCGACGAGCAAGTGTGGCATTTTTAATAAATCGGTCCACCAAACTTTACCGGCGACATCTTTGCCCAAAGCCACCATCATATTGTGCGGACGTTTGGTAAATTCTTCTGATTCTAAAAGTTCACGCAAAGTGACCATTGCCACTTTTTGGTTGGGCACTTCCACGCCCACCAGTGATTTGCCGGGAATGGGGGCCTCAATACGAATGGGGTGGGCCGCCAGAGCCAGAGCTAAGTCGTTGGACAAAGTAGTAATGCGCGTTAATTTTACACCGGCCGCCGGCTTGAAAGAAAATTGAGTAACGGTCGGACCAACGCGCACTTCGCCCATTTCTACTTCAATGCCAAAATTTTTCAAAGTACTTTTAATGGTTTCGGCATTGCCTTTGATGTCTCCAGCCGATGGTTTGGATTTGGAAGTGAACAATAAATCTAAACTGGGTAAATTACGAATAATCGGTCGAGGCACGCCGACAGACTCCTCTTCCGGTTCTGGCGTTTCCGATTCTGTCCGTGCGTCTTCTTTGTTTTTTTCATCATCAGCGGAAGGGGCGATTGATTTTTGTTTAAAAACGCGCACTTCGTCGGACTCTTCATCTTCTAAATTTTCGGTTTCAGTCAGATGCGATTGGTAATCACCTTTAATCGCGAATTTTACGGGCTCATTTTTTTTGAAAGTATGAAAAAAGACGATAGTCTCACGCCCCAGCCAGCCCAATGTTAAAAATAATTTTTTGTGCATTTCTACGAGTTGGGCTAAAGTAGTATTAAATAAAAATATTAGCGATACCAGCAATAGGCCAGATAAAATTAATATTCCACCCCAATAACCAACATAGGATGCCATCACCCAAGCGAGCGTCAAACCTACCATACCACCGCCATAACCTTGCTCGGCGACAGTCGCCATATCAGCGAGTGGTTTTTGTAAATGAACCAAGCCGTTAAAACTCAAGAAAAATAAAACTGTGCCAATGGTGTGGGTGTGGCGATAATTGTATTCAATGTCTTTTACCAACAGGATAGCGGCAGTAATTAATACTAACGGCACCACATAGCGAACTTGGCCAAACAAAAGTGCTAAAAATGAGTCAATAAACTGACCGGCAACGCCGGCCATTTGGAAAAAGCTTAAAACCGAAACACCGGCCAAAATAAACAACAAAACCGCCATAATCCCGTTGTTTAGCTCGGGATTAAAGTTAAAGCGGGGCGGAGCCGGTCGGCGCTGGTAATGGATCATGCGACGTTTACGAGGCACAAGAAAAATTTATGTCAAAATTCATGACTCAAATAGCACGACTCATCTTTGTCGTTTCGCGTTGTGTCATGGTATTTGTATTGTGAATTATGATTATCATTATTATACCACATTTTTAATTTTGGGGCATTGTGCATAACTATTGCGCTCGTATTAAAATCATTTTTTTGGTATAATATAAATGTATCTCTTAAAAGAGATATTAAAAGAGCTATTTTAATATTTTTTTGACTTAAAAATATGACTAGGAGAAAGCTGGAAGAAAAAAATATTCGGAAACTGGGTCGGCGCGGTAATAGTTATATAATGAGTGTGCCGATAGAAATCGTGCGTGAATTAGGGTGGAGAGAAAAGCAAAAAATTCAAGTCAAACGTATTCATGGCGGTTTTACAGTGCGGGATTGGAAAAATAATTAAGTTTATGTTTGGTAAGAAGCTGACATCAGGTTTTACATTGGTGGAAGCGGTCGTGGCCGCCGCCATATTTTTGTTATTTGCGGTTGGAGTTTATGGCGGGTTGACTATGGTATTTAAAATTGTTTATCAGTCGCGTATTAAAATTTTGGAAACAGCGATTTTGTCGCAAGAATTAGAAATTGCCCGCAATCTTCCCTATGACCAGGTGGGGATTATTAATGGTTCGCCGATTGGTTTGCTTCCGCACACAAAAGTTGTAACTCTTAATAACGTAAATTTTAGTTTAGTAACAACAGTGCGTAATATTGACGATCCATTTGATGGCACTATTGGCGGCTCGCCCAACGATACTTCGCCGGCCGATTATAAATTAGTGGAGATGTCGGCAATTTGTATTGGGTGTAATCAGCAGAAATTAATTAAGTTGAGTACGATTGTTTCGCCCAGACAATTAGAAGGCGCGAGCACAAATGGCGCGCTGTTTATTCAAGTTTTTGATCAAGAGGGTTTGCCTGTTTCGGGCGCTGATGTTCACGTTGTTAATACTGATTTAAATCCTAATTTAATTATTGATGATACTACCGACAGTAGCGGTTATTTGCGTATAGTTGATACGCCGACCGGTACACTTGCTTACAATATCACGGTTTCTAAATCTGGTTATTCTTCTGATTACACTATCGTGGCCTCGGAATCAAACCCCAGTCCGGTCAAACCACCTTCTAATGTAGTTGCTCAAAATGTGACTGATATTGCTTTTTCAATTGATGAATTGGGTAGTATAAATTTTCATTCAGTTAGTACAATGTGCGCGGCAATCCCGAATGTCGGATTTAATATTAAAGGTGCTAAGATGCTGGGGGTTGATCCGGATGTTTATAAATATGATCAAAATTTTACCACGGATGAATCGGGTGATAAAACTTTGAGTAATATAGAATTTGATAATTATCATCTGACGCCAACTGCCCTGACTTATGACATCGCGGGAACAATTCCGGCTTTTCCATTAAATTTTATCGCGGGCGCCAGTCAAGAGGTGACCGCTGTTCTCAAACCGCACACGGCCAATTCGTTATTGGTTAAAGTTTTTGATGCCGGCACGGGTTTACCATTATCGGACGCGACTGTGCATGTGACGGGGTCTAGTTATGACACCACAATTTTAACCGGTGTTGGTTATTTGAGACAGACCGATTGGACGGGCACAACTGGGCAAGTTATGTATATTGATGAAAGCCGATATTTTGCTAATAGTGGTACGATTAATGGGTCGGGTGCGACGGCTGGTAATGTTAAATTAAAAAAGGCCTCCATCAGTCCGCTCACTTATATTTCCAGCGGCAATTTGGAGTCATCCACTTTTGATTTTGGTTCTGCGGTTACTTTTCGCAATCTAGTTATTGATCCGCTGACGCAAGTGGCACAGACCGGGGCAGATTCTTTAAAATTTCAATTGGCAACTTCTAATTCTTCCACGCCGGTGAGTTGGAATTTTGTTGGGCCAGATGGCACTGCCTCAACATATTTTACCGCCTCAAATAATGTTGTCCCAGCCAGTTTAAGTGATAATCGTTATTTGCGGTACAAGGCCTATTTAAGCACGAATAATAATCGCTATACTCCGATATTGTCGGAAATTGCCGTCACTTATACGGTGACTTGCGCTCCGCCTGGTCAAGCATTTTTTAGTGGTTTAGCTGCCGCGAGTTATACTGTGGATGTCTCACGCAGTGGTTACGCGGCCAGTTCCGGTTCAATTTCTGTTTCTGGTAATTTGGATACATTTGTGAATTTGTCGCCTTTATGAAAATGACTAGTGATGTTCGCGGGATTTCTATTTTAGAAGTGTTAGTCGCCATTGCGATATTTTTAATGGTGTCGGCGGGAACGATGGAAATTTTTATGTGGGGGTTTCGGGGGCGCGATATCGTATGGGAACAATTGTCTACACAAAACGAAGGAAGGAAAATTGTTCAAGATTTTGTTAATCAATTAAGGCGCGCGGGACAGTCAGCGGTTGGTGGCTATGCGATTGAATCAGCTGACAATCAACAAATTGTTTTTTATTCAAATATAGATATGGAAGCGTGGCGCGAACGGCTAAGGTATTTTTTGGTGGGGACGACTTTGAAAGTTGGTATAACGCGCGCGACGGGTACGCCAGTTTCTTACAATTTAGAGGATGAAGTTGTTACTGAAATTGTGCATGATGTGGCTAATACTACCACGCCGTTGTTTTATTACTATGATGAGAATTATACGGGCGTAACTAATACAACGATGTCCGCGCCGATAGATACTACCGAAGTGCGATTGGTCGGTATAAAATTATTATTAGAAGAAAAGCCGAATGTGGCGCCGGCGCCGTTTGCGATTGAGACCAAAGTTTCCATACGAAACCTTAAAACTAATTAAAAATGTAAAAATCAAAATGGAAAATTATTGTGTTCGCTTCGCTCACGGATTTTAAAAATTTTAAATTTTACATTGTCATTTTTCATTTTGATATTTGATTTTTACATTAGGCGCAAGCAAAGTATGAAATGTTTGTACAAACAATTGAAATCAGATAACAGAGGCACAGCATTACTCTTTGCCCTTATCTTCGGTTCTATTGCTTTTACTTTAATTGTAGTCGGCGTGACTGGTTATGCTATTTTAGAAAATCGTGCTTCTGTGCACAAACATAATCGCGAAATGGCTTTTCAAATTTCTGAAGCTGGTGTTAATTATTATCGTTGGCATTTAGCTCATAATAAAACTGATTATCAAGATGGTACTGGTGTGGCCGGACCATATGTCCATGATTACAAAGATAAAGATGGTTTGACAATTGGCCATTATTCATTAAATATTATTCCGCCAGTAAGCGGTTCTACGGTCGTGACAATTGAGTCAACTGGTTGGTTGGATATTCAGCCTGATAGTAAACGCACGTTAAAAGTGCGGATTGGTTTTCCGGCTTTGACTGATTACGCGTATTTAACAAATGTTGATATTTGGATGGGGGATATGGAGCAGGTGCATGGGAAAATGCACGCCAATGGCGGGGTAAGATTTGACGGGACAACAGACGCGGCGATAACCTCGGCGGTCCCTACATATATATGTAAGGAATATCATGGTTGTGGCAATCAAGAGAAACCAGGAATTTGGGGTGATGGCACTCCCGAAGATTTATGGCAATTTCCAGAGCCAGCACAAGATTTTTCGCGCGTAACCGCCAGTTTAGCGGAAATTAAACGCGAGGCAGAAAGTGGGGGGGTATATTTACATTCGTCTGGCAAACAAGGGTATCGGATAGAATTTCGCAGTGACGGTAAAATAAATGTTTATAAAGTTAATTCTACCGAACCGAATTTTGGTCAAGATTTTTGGGGCAATGGACACGTCCAAATGGGTTGGTTTTCGGTTGATATCGCCGGTACTGACGAGGCAGTCGTTTATGATATGCCGGCGAATGGCTATATATATGTAGAAGATACTGTGTGGGTTGATGGTGTCGTCAATGGTCGGGCAAGTTTAGGGACGTCTGATGGCAAGTCAATTATTATCAATGGCAATCTAGTGTATTTAGCCAAAGATGGTTACAATACGTTGGGATTGATTTCGCAAAAAGATATTTTATTACCGTATCACTGTACAAATTATTTAGAAATAGACGCGGCAATGTTGGCTCAAACCGGTGCGATTAAAAGATATTTTTATATGGGCAACAAATGTGAAAGTATTACTGTGTATGGTTCAATTATCAGTGCCGATGTTTGGACTTTTGCGTGGGTGTCTGGTGGCGGGTCAATAGTGTCTGGCTATAAAAATACCAATACTACTTATGACTCAAATTTATCGTATAATCCACCGCCGGGTTTTCCAGTTGGTTCGGAATATAATTTGGTGAGTTGGGAAGAGGTGAAATAAATGTAAAATGTAAATATCAAAATGGAAAATGACAGAGCAAAATTTAAAATTGAGTTTAAACAAAGATTATATAATTGGGTATTAAAGCTAATTAAATATATTAATTCACTACCTAGAACGCCAGTAAATGATGTGATGGGGAAACAGCTTTTACGAAGTGGCACGAGTATATTAGCTAATTATGTTGAAGCAAATTCTGCTAGTTCAAAAAAAGATTTTATCAATTTTTTTACTCATGCTCTTAAATCGGCGAATGAATCAAAAGTGTGGATTGCTTTATTGCGTGATACTTGTAAAACTACCACAAAAGAGATACAATGGTTATTAAGTGAGCTAATAGAAATTGCCAATGTTTTGGCATCTAGTATTCTAACGTTAAAAGGCAAAAAATAATTTTGTATTTTACATTGTCATTTTCCATTTTGATTTTTACATTTTAATTTTGTATGTCTCAAACAATAAGAAAACTCGTCATTCCAGTAGCTGGTTTAGGAACAAGATTCCTACCTGCCACCAAAGCCCAGCCCAAAGAAATGTTGCCAATTGTGGATAAGCCGATTATTCAATATGTGGTTGAAGATGCGGTGCGTTCGGGTATCACTGATATTATTTTGGTTACTGGTCCGAGTAAGCGCGCGGTAGAGGATCATTTTAGTCCAAATTACGAATTAATAAATTGGTTAAAAAAACAAGGTAAGCACGAAGCCGCGGAGGAGCTAAAAAAAATAACCGACTTAGCGAACTTTGTTTTTATTCGTCAAAAAGGTCCGTATGGCAATGGTACGCCAGTACTATGCGCGAAAAATTTAGTTGGCGATGAACCGTTCGCGGTAATGTGGGGCGATGAATTTTTTTATTGCCCGAAAAAACCGCATTTGAAACAATTGATGGATGTTTATGAAAAATATGGCGACCCGGTGATTACCGCGCAAAAAACCGATGATGAAGGTACAAAAAAATACGGTATTATTGATGGTATTCAGGTAGAAAAAGGTGTTTATCAAGTTAAAAAAATAATTGAAAAACCTGGGCCGGAAAAAGCGCCATCGCGTTTGGGGATGTTTGGCGCGTTTATTTTAACACCGGATGTTTTTACCGCTTTAGAAAATACAAAGTTAGGTAAAGGTGGAGAATTATGGTTGGCCGATGCGAATGCGAAAGTGTTAAAAAAACGCCCATATTATGCCTACGAAGTAGAGGGTAAATATTATGATACCGGTTCCAAGCTTGGCTATGTTATGGCCAATGTTGATTTTGCTTTGCGTAATCCGGCTTTGTCTAAAGATTTTAGGAAATATTTGAAAAGTGTGGTATAATATATTAAATTTAAAAAATCAAAAATCAAAATGGAAAATGACAGATTAAAATTTAAAAATGGCCAATAATTTTTATTTTACATTGTCATTTTCCATTTTGATATTTACATTTTGATATAATCTATGTCAAAATTACATAAAACAATTTCACCACTGTTGCTTATAAGCGGTATTTTTGCGCTTTTAATCACTGCCGGTTTTGGCTGTAAAGGCATGACTACAGCTGAAAAACAGCTGACCCAGCCGATTAAATTAGAGTATTGGACGATTTTTGATGATGTGGATGCTTTGCGTGCTAATATCAATAATTATAAAATTTCACGACCATATTTAACAGTAAATGTTCGTCAGTTAAGTGCTGATGAATTTTATCCGCGTTTGATTGAGGCCTTGGCCGAGGACAAAGGGCCAGATATAATTTCCATTCGTAATCGCTGGCTCAAAGAATACGAGAGCAAATTAGCGCCGATGCCGGCTACTGCCGGTGATACTTTGGTGACGGTTACCAAAACCCAATTAGGCACTAACACCACAGTTACACCCGTTAGTCGTTCTTTGCCGACTATTGGCCAATTGGACAGCGAATATGTCAAGGCAGTTAAGCAAGATGTGGTGTTGAATAATAAAATTTATGGCCTGCCTTTATCTTTAGATACTTTGGCGGTCTATTATAATAAAGATTTGTTAGATCGCGCGGGTATTGCCCAACCACCGAAAAATTGGGTGGAGTTTCAAGCTGATGTTAAGAAAATTACCAAATACGATAGTCGTACCGGACAAGTGACGCAAGCGGGCGCGGCCTTGGGAAGTGGTAAAAATGTGGCTGGTGTGGATGATATTTTACAAGTAATTTTTGCTCAAAGCAAAGTGCCTTTTGTTAATGCTAATGGGCAGGCGGTATTTGCCGGAGGTAATGGAAAAGATCAAAGCGCGGCGACCAATCTGGTAAATTTTTATACTGACTTTGCCAATCCCAGTCGTGATACTTATACTTGGAATAACCAAATGGGGGCTTCGTTGGATGAGTTTGTGAGTGGCAAGGTAGGTTTTTTAATCGGGTATAGTTATCATCATTCTTTAATTAAAGCGCGCGCTCCGCAATTAAATTTTGGTGTACTGCCTTTGTTTCAATTGGATCCAGACAATCCAGTCAATGCCGCTAACTATTGGGTAAGCGCTGTTACTGCTAAATCTAAAAATCAAAACGCGGCCTGGAGTTTAATTGATTATTTAACTCACTCCAAAGCGACCAAAGATTATTTAGATGCCACCGGTCGGCCGTCGGCTTTGCGCGTTTATTTATCCGCTCAAAAAGAAAATTCAGCACTTTTGCCATTTGTCAGTCAGGTTTTGGTAGCGCAAAGTTGGTATCATGGTCGTAATTATGACGTTGCCTTAAAAGCGGTAAGTGATATGGTGGATAGTTGGATTATTTTGCCGCAGAAGGCGGTTGGCGTTAATGATTATCGGCAGAATTTATTAAATCAAACGGCCGCCAAAATTAATCAAACGTTGTAGTTGTCATTCCCGCGCAAGCGGGAATCCAGTGGTCGTCAATTGTCATCCCCGCGACAACGTGGATCCAGTAGCCGGCAATTATCATCCCCGCGACAACGTGGATCCAGAAAAGTATGTATGTTAGAACGAAGATATTATGTATACATTTTAGCCAGTCAGAAAAATGGTACTCTATATATTGGTTTAACAAATAATTTAGTCAAAAGAATTTATCAGCATAAAAATAATTTAATTGCTGGGTTTACAAAAAAATATAATGTTCACCAGTTGGTATACTATGAAGAATATGATAATATAAATATAGCCATAAGTCGTGAAAAACAAATGAAAAAATGGGAAAGAAAATGGAAGTTAGAGTTAATAGAAAAAGATAATCTATTGTGGCGAGATTTGTATAAAGAATTGAATCCGATATATTAATTTAAAACTGGATTCCCGCTTGCGCGGGAATGACAAGACAAAATTATGCAAAATAAATTAAAAATATTAAGTGTTGTCGCCTTTGCCTTTGCCTTGGTTGGGTTTATTTTAGTGCCGGCATCGGCGGCACGGGCGACTGGGAACTGTTTGTGCGTGGACGATTTGTCAACCGCAACAGATTTAGCAACTTATAACATGTTAAGCGCGCCAGTGTGTGAAGAGGCGGCGAATGAACCTAGTTGTGTTTCTACTGTATGTAGTAGCGTAGCAGGAACATTTTATGCCACTGACGAAGAGTGCGCCACCGCTTTGAGTGCTTGGGTGGTAAGCCGAGATAATTTAGCCACATCTTTTGCCGGGGCAACGTCTGTTGGGGAAAATGGCACTTGTTTTTGTTCGGCTGCTTTTCCGCAAGAAAAACAATTGACCGGGCTTGATAGTATTAGTGATTCTCAAAGTGCTTGTATCCCCGATGTTGCCGGTGAAGCTGCCTGTCAGGGTGTTTGCAATGATTCTAAATATCCCGGCCATAACTATAAATTTTTTACTGATACCGCTGACGGCGGTTTAAACAAATGTGAAATCGCCCAAAATGAATGGGAAAAGCAGTTGGAGTCGCTTAAAACTTCGGCCGGAAGCGTGCGTGCGAGCCAAAGCCGATTTATTCCCGATTGTTTACTCGCTGATATTTTAATGCCGGAATGCCGTGATATTAGTATTTTTGTAATGCTGGGCATTAATATCGCCCGTTATTTGTTTGCGATTGTGGGCGCGCTGGCTTTGTTGTTTTTTATCTATGGCGGTTTTATCTTAATTTTGTCGCAAGGCAATCCGGAAAAAGTTAAAAAAGGAACCGGCTCTATCCTTTCCGCTTTGATTGGCTTGGCCGTGGTGTTCGCCGCGTATGTGTTGGTGAACTTCTTGGGCGAGGCCGTGGGGATTAGTAGCGGGTTGAAATTATTATAGGTTTAACAGCATTTAAGAAAATTGTGATTAAAAAACAAAATATTAGATAGTTTATGTTTTTGAATAAGGATAATTTTGTTAGAAAAAAAAGTCGCAATAAATTGTTGGTAGTAGCAATTAGTTTGTTGGTATGTTTTGTTAATGTAAACTTTGTTTCGGCGTCAACTGAAAATTACATTTTGGAGCATATTGATGCCAGGTTTCATCAGTATGATAACCCTGCGTCCGCTAGCGTTAATAAACCAAAATGTTCCACGGAAAATTTTTGTTATTGCAAGCTAAATTTTCCGGAAGTTTCCCTAGGTTATGATCTTGGCACTTGGATATCACGCTCTCGTTTTTTTGTTGGGGTTTTTAAAACCGACGCGTGGCCATTGTATGAAATCAGAATGATATCGGCAGATTATGGTGGAAAAAATGTTGAAAAGTTATATGGTTCTAAATTGACAGTAAAAGAAGGTGAGTGTTTTATGCAGGACCAGTTAACATTTGTTGATGGAGACAGAGATTATGAGATGAATCCGATTTTGCCAGAGGACATTACTTGTGAATATATGCTCGCCGACGGCTTTGGCTGTTGTTGTGCTAATAATACCGACGGGTCGGTGGAGTGCACCCAAACCGCGAAAGACCAAACCGACTGCACTTTGCATTGTGCTAATCCAACCGATACCGCTTATCCGGATGAGCCAAATTGTTCCGCGCGCAATCGCAAAGCCTATGTTTCCACATCCACCGTTGATATTGATTTCACTAGTATTAAAGCCGAGATGTTAAAACAACTAAACCCTTTGTCTTGGTTGGCTAAAAAAGCGGGTGGCGAGACGGCCACCGGCCAAATAAATAATTTTATTGGTGTGGCCTTAAAGTTCTTTATGTACGCCATTGGTTCGCTCTTGTTATTGTTCTATGTTTATGCCGGATTTTTGTGGATGACCGCTATGGGCAATGCGGAAAAAATCACCAAAGCCAAAACGATAATGTTCTGGGCCACATTATCAATTGTGGTGCAACTGTTTGCCTATGCTTTGGTGCAGAGCGTGCTTAATTTATTACAAAATGGATAGTTTGGTCTGGTTGCTTAATTTTTAGTTAGTAAGTCATTGCAGGTTAAATGTGGTACATTGCTATATATGAAAAAAATTGTTTTAATTTTAGTGGGATTGGCAACATTTTTAGCTGTGCCCGGGATGGTCGCCGCCAGTAGTTATACTTCGGAAGATATGTATCTAAATTCTTTGTGGGAAGCAGATGGCACCGCTGCAAATATTGGGAACAATAAGACACTATGCGTTGAGACTAGTTTTTGTATTTGTCATGTGGCTTTTGATTTTAGCGCGTTTAGATCTACTCAAAAATATACCGGAAAATTTTTTGACGGGGCAAAACTCTATTCTCTCCACAATGAGTTTAATTTTTTGGATACTAATGGTGACGAAAGCATTGGCAACCCTTATGTTAGTGCTAGTTTAAAAATAAATGATAGCGGAAAAGAATGTTTAATAAATTTTGAGGATATTCCTTGGCCTGCTAAATATGATAATTTTGTAAATTGGCCGACTATAGATTGTCATTATAATACCGCCAACGGCTATGGCTGTTGTTGTGCTAATAATACCGACGGGTCGGTGGAGTGCACCCAAACCGTGAAAGACAAAACCGACTGCACTTTGCATTGTGCTAATCCAACCGATACCGCTTATCCGGATGAGCCAAATTGTTCCGCGCGCAATCGCAAAGCCTATGTTTCCACATCCACCGTTGATATTGACCTTGAAAGCGTAAGAGCCGAAGCCGCCAAGCAATTAAACCCTTTGTCTTGGTTGGCTAAAAAAGCGGGTGGCGAGACGGCCACCGGCCAAATTAATAATTTTATTGGTGTGGCCTTAAAGTTCTTTATGTACGCCATTGGCTCGCTCTTGTTATTGTTCTATGTTTATGCCGGATTTTTGTGGATGACCGCTATGGGCAATGCGGAAAAAATCACCAAAGCCAAAACGATAATGTTTTGGTGCACCTTGTCTATCGTCGTCCAGCTGTTTGCCTATGCTTTGGTGCAGAGCGTGCTTAATTTATTACAAAATGGATAGTTTGATTAGATGACTAAATTTTAGTAGTTTGTGTATGATTAAAAAAATGAAAATAAAAATGTTATTTACTGCCACGATAGTTTTTATGGTCGGCCTATTTTTATTACCAACGGCGGTTTTGGCTGGTGGTGCTTGTTTGTGTCGTGGACAAATTGGGTTAAATTGGTTGGGTGAGGTGGTTGTTCCCACAGAACAATTGAATGCTATTTGTACTGATTATACCGATAGTGTTTGTACCATAATTGATTTTCCAATTCCAAGTGAATACGCGAAAGATAGCGCTGAATGCGACCTATTACCATTGGGTACCACGGATGAGCTTTTTGCGAAATATGAAGTTCCCAGCAGTGTGACCATGCTTCTTGACGTGGACGTTTCATTTGAGGCTACTTGCCGGTGGGTAGAATCAGCAAATGATGGTACTTTATCTCCTGGAATGATTGGCGGGCCCGACTTAAATGGAGTAATTTCGGAAAATATGGAAGCGGCTGGATTAGAAAAAATCACCCCGACTGTTCCGGTTAGTAAAAATGGCTGTCCGGGCGGTTATACCTGTCTCACTAACCCATTGGAAAATAAGAAAGCAGACATTCCTTTTATTATTGGCACGGTTATTAAAAGCGCTATGGGTTTGGCGGGCGCGCTCGCGCTTTTTATGGTAATTTGGGGGGCGCAGGGATGGCTCTTGGCAGCTGGGAACCCGGAAAAAATTAAAGAGGGTAGTAAAACCATTATCTGGGCAATAGTGGGTCTGTTGGTTTTGTTTATGGCATACCTAGTGCTGGCAATTGTTCTAAATACACTTACCACCGGCGTTGTTTAACACTAAAAATTAGTTAAAATCGGCATAATCTTAAAATTCCCAAAAGCCCTTTATTTTTTCCGCGATTTGTGCTATACTATTTTATAGGTTTATCACTGTCATCCCCGCATAAGCGGGGATCCAGGCAAACAACTGTAAACCTCGGCATTCCCGCTTTCGCGGGAATGACAATAATAAATAAATCAAATATGTTGATTCTGCGAAAGGGGGTGAAACTATGAATAAATTGTTTTCCGGATTAATTTTGAGCGTGATGATGTTGGGTTTGGTGGCGGTCTTAGCTCCGACCACGCCGGCTCACGCCATTATTGCTGATGAAACACCAATAACTACCGATGATTTGGGGGTTGTATACGGTTCTTATACTGGTTTAGGTTCGCGCGATGTGCGCGATACTGTCGCCTCAATAATTAGGGTTGCGCTCGGACTACTCGGCATTGTCGCCGTGGTAATTATCATAATTGGTGGTTTTACCTGGATGACTGCTGGTGGCAACGACGAAAAAGTTGGAGAAGCCAAGAAATGGATTTTCTCCGGCGTGATTGGTCTTGCCATTATTTTGTCCGCCTACGCCTTGGCCAACTACGTTATTGCTCAGTTGGTAACTGCTACCTCAAATACTTAGTAATATTTATCTGTCAGATGGGTTCTATTTTGAAAAAAATGGATGGGCGCGCTTGTTCAGCTGAAAAGCCATGGAAACAGGCGCGCCCCCTTCTGGCGGTAAAACCAAATGTCATTCTGGTCAAAACGAAGGTGTCATCCCCATGACAATGGGGATCCAGTCGTAAACATACAGTATCAAACCATGGATTCCCGCTGTTGCGGGAATGACACATCCCGAGTTTAAAAGAAATGATACTTTCTAACATTTATATGTTTTGGAAAAAATTCTTCTCAAATATCGCAATATTTTTGGCAATTTTTTCAGTTGGAGTACTGCCGGCTTTTACTGTGGCAGTAGCCGCTCCGCCTGATCCTAAAGCCACTAATTATGGTATTAATACTGTTCAAAAGGCCGCCGGTTTACCAACTGATGTGGCCGGGCAAACGAGTATCCCCGGTTTAATTGGTGTAATTGTCGGTTTGGCGCTATCGCTCGTGGCGGTAGTGTTTTTTGTTTTGATTTTGTATTCCGGCGCGGTGTGGATGACAGCGATGGGCAATAGCGAGCGCGTAACTAAGGCCAAAACAACCTTGGAAACAGCGGCGATTGGGCTTGTGATTGTTTTAGCCGCTTATGCGATTGCCACTTTTGTGTTTAGTACTTTAGCGGGTGGTGCGTCCGCGGAGGGGGGGTAGTTTTGACTTGAAGTGTAGCGATGTATATGGGGACAGAGGTGAGAGAGGTTTTTGTGTTAGTAATATGAGTGAGTGTACATCATCTGCCCTAGACGCAGGTACTCTACTTAAAGTTCGGCCTGGAGAATGTTTAAAAAAGGACAAACCAATTTGTTGCACCATTGATAATAATTATTAACAAATCAAATTTTAAGATAATTGGTATGGAATCGTCATTCCCGTGAAAACGGGAATCCAGTCGCAATAAGTATTTTACTAAAAAACTCTGGATCCCCGATCAAGTCGGGGATGACAGGTAAATGTAAAATTAAATATGAAAAAAACTTTTTTAATTTCTATAATGATGGTGGCATTGTTAATGCCAGTGTTGGGAGTAGTGGCGGCACAGGCTTTGGTTCTTTCAAATTCCGCTACTAAATTGGAGGATGTGGGCAAATTAACTAAAATGGAGAAGAGCTTAAGTTTTGGTATTGGCAACGTTGGCAATATGGTGCTCGCGCTTGTTGGTACAATATTTTTTGGCCTGACTGTTTATGCCGGTATCCGTTGGATGACCGCGCAAGGCAATGATGAACATATTAAAAAAGCCCAAAATACTTTAATCGCGGCCGTGGTAGGGCTAATAATTACAATGATGGCCTACGCGATTACGGCGTTTGTTACCAGTCGGGTGGGGGCATTATAAAAAAAAGCGGGCAACTGTCATCCCTATGACAACGGGGATCCAGTCGCAAACATACAGTGTCAAACTCTGGATTCCCGCTTACACGGGAATGACACTACGAAAATCCGGCGTCGTGGCGGGAATGACACTACAAATTGTCATCCCCGTGACAACGGGGATCCAGTAATATAGGTTTTACTAAAAAGTTATGAACAAATTTTTAAAAAATATTTTTGCTGGTAGTATTATAATAGTCGGTTTATTTTCATTATTTTTTAGCGCGCCGGCTTGGGCCGCGCCCGGCTTAAATGAGGCGGGTGGATATTTGGATACCTTGGGGGGCGGCGCCGGTTTGGAAGGCGAAATAACGATTTCTACCGGCAATGTTATTAATACTTTTTTGGCGGCCGTGGGCACGATATTTTTTATTTTAACAATTTACGCCGGTATCCGTTGGATGACGGCCCAAGGCGCCGATGAGAAAATAACCAAGGCCAAAGATACTTTGCAAGCCGCTTTAATCGGACTCGCGATAATTTTAATGGCTTACGCGATTACGGCGTTTGTGACCGGAAGGTTGAGCCGTTCAAATATGCCGAATAATCAAGGCAGTAACCCGATTGATTCATCGTTGGAATGTACCAGCGCCGCTGTAGGTGGCCAGTGTCAAAATGGTTGTTTGGAGATTGGGAAAAAAATGATAGGGTCTTGTGATGATTTAGGTGGAATAAATTGTTGCAAATAATTTTATTATTTATGAAAAAATTTCTTGTAAGCATATCTGTAGGTATTTTATTGTTAGTACCAACTATAGCGACTTTAGCAGCGCCGGATATATTAGGTGAGGATGGTGCCGGGGGTAATCTGTTGGGGGGGATAGCGGAAAATGCCGGTTATAGCCCAAATGATACGTCTAGCACTGCTTTGTCAGCTAAAGTTGGGCAAATTGTTACTATTGCTTTATCGCTCGTGGGCACAATATTTTTTGCCTTAACAGTATATGCCGGATTTTTATGGATGACTGCCAGTGGCAATGACGAGAAAGTTAAAAAAGCCACGGATATTTTAAAAGCCGCTTTAATCGGTCTCATATTATCTTTGGCCGCCTTTAGCATTAGTATATTTGTAACTTCAAGAATAGTGGGATATACAGTCGCGCCCGCGCCGGCCGTCGGCGCGCCTGCTTCTGCCGGTACGCCCACAACCGGGTTTTGGAATGGATTTGCCCAAGCGGCGAGCGGCTATTGGGATATTTTGACAAGATAATAATTATTTTTATGAAAAATCAAAAGTTATTAGTATTTGGCATGGTGATAATAGTCGCCTTAGTTGGCTTAAATATTTTTTCCGCGCGCGCCGCAAATGTGAGTGAAGAAATTGGCGGGCAATTAAGCGCAGCTGGCGCTGGGAATGGCGTGGACCTTGGCACTTACACTGACCCGCGGATGATCGCCGCCAATATAATTAAGATTGCCTTGGGATTTATTGGTATAATTTTTGTGGTTTTAATGACTTATGCCGGTTTTTTGTGGATGACAGCGGGTGGTAAAGATGAACAAATTGAAAAATCAAAGAGTTTGTTATTTCAGTCCGTAATTGGCCTTATCATTATTTTGAGTGCCTATTCTATAACCATCTTAGCGGTTAAATTGGCCAAAGCAGAAAGGACCACTAGCCCCAGTGCCATCATTTATATTGAACAAATCCAAAATGGCCGGTCTTGCGGAACTTCAGATAGCTGTGAATAATAGATGAAAACAGGAATTTTTTATCTTCTTTGTGGCGGTGGACACCTGGCGGCGTCTAAAGCCATTGTCGCTGAATGCGGTCAAAATTTTCCGGGCGAAAGCGTGGAAATTTTTGAAATAAAAAGTTCCAATCGGTTGGTTGGTTGGTTAATTGACGGCGGTTACACTGTCGCGACAAATTATCTACCTTTGGTTTGGAAATTTTTATATTGGATTTACACTCGTCGGCCCATAATCGCCACGACCGCTTGGATTTTCGGTCGTTTTTTTTATCGCGATATTAAAAAATTAATTATTGACGGTAAATTTGATAAAATCGTGTCTGCTCACTTTTTTTTAACGCCGGTAATGGTTGAAATTGTGGCAAAATTAAATTTGAAGATTCCGATTTTTTGTTTAGTAACCGATCCTTTCACCGTTCCACCTTATTGGTTTTTAAAAAAAGAGGTTAATTATGTTGTATTTTCGGCGCGGGCGCGTGATTTTGGAGCGCGAGCCGGAATTGCAGACGACAAAATAAAAATTTTTAACCCCTTGCTTAATCCGGCATTTGTTGCTTCGGCGGTAAGTGTTTCGGCTAGCCGTGTTTCTTTGGGTTTAGAGAAATTCGATAAGATAGTGCTAGTCGCGGGCGGAGGCAATGGTTTGCCGCAGGGCATTAAAATTGTGCGGGCGTTGTGTGAAGAGTTCGCCACCTGTCATTCCAGTGCGCCCGAACGAAGTGACAAGTACTCTTGGGGTAAAAACGGGAATCCGGTCGTTAATCACCAAACGCTGGATCCCCGCTGTCGCGGGGATGACAAAACGCGCGCGAAGGACAAAGTGCGCGGAGACGACAAACCAAGTATAAAAATTATCGTTGTCTGCGGGCGTGATAAAAATTTTTATAATCAAGTTAAAAAAATACAAAAAAAATACCCGGCCATTGCACAGGTATTTGGTTTTGTTAATTTAGCGGAAATTATGCCGGCGACAGATGTTGTCGTTGGTAAAGCCGGACCGGCGGTAGTTTTTGAGAGTTTACTCCTTAAAAAACCATTAGTTTTAAATTCATATATTTGGCAACAGGAACAGGGGAATATGGAATTTGTGGTAAAAAATAAAGTGGGATATTACGAACCGAAGCCAAGTAAATTGGCGAGTCGTGTTTTAGAAATTTTGTTTGATGATAAAAAAATTCTGGAATTAAAAGACAATATTGATAAACTTAAATTAAAAAACGGCGTGGCCGAGGTAACGCGTTATATATTAACAGAGAAATATAATTTGGGGTGCCCAACGGGAATTGAACCCGTATTGTCGGTTCCACAAACCGACGTAATAACCATTATACCATAGGCACCATATGCCCGCGTGAGGCGGGAATTTCTAAAACACCGATTAAATACCGAGTGATTATATCAAAATAAATCAAAATAATCAAGATGCGGTTTTAATTTGTCTCCTCAGCAGGAATCGAACCTGCATCTCAGCCTTAGAAGGGCCGCGTTTTATCCATTAAACTATGAAGAGCCATTGTCCGCCCAAGGCGGGTCCGCCTGGGGCGGAAACTATCCCGATTTTATTTCGCAATAAAATCGAGGATCCGCGATTCCGCGAGGCGGAATCGGGACAGGGTCGCTAGTATTGCGATTTTATACTATTTTGAAGAAAAAATCAAGTTGTGGTATAATAATCATATGTCATTCCCGGTGTATGCGGGAATCCAGAAATTTAACTACACGACTGGATCCCCGATCAAGTTGGGGATGACAATAAAAATATATTTTTTATGAAACTAAAAATTTTTATCGCAACTTTTGTAGTTGTTTTGGTGTTGGCGCCGACGGGCGCGTATTTGGGCAATATTGCCTTCGCGCAAGAGCCAAAGCGCGACGCCACTCTTTATAATTTGGACGTGACCGGTCCGGGCGCGGGATATACCAAGACAGTTACTGTGATGAGTATTGCCCAGGCCGGATTGGGCGGGGCACTGGCCATGATTAGTATTGCCATTTTGCTGCTGCTTATTTATGGTGGTACGCGTTGGATGATCGCCCGTGGCAATGCCGAAGATGTTACCAAAGCCAAAGATATTATTGAACAAGCCCTAATTGGCCTGGTGATTATTTTGGGCGCTTGGGGTTTGGCGAGTTTTGTGTTTGGGAGGTTGCAAGGAAAAGTTAGTAATACTGCGACTGATATTATAGGTGGCGCACAAGACGCCATTATCGGTCTGTGTGTTTGCCCAGATAATTCTTGCGAAAATCTGTATCAATTTAATTTGACACCAACAGCGCCAGGTGAATTGGATGCGCCTGGGTTTTGTCAGGCATATTGTAATGGCGATTCAGATTATAAAATTATTAGTCCGGCGACTGGACAGGCGGACTGTAGCGAATTTATCAGCAAACTTCCTCCAACTCCAACGCCCGATTTTCAGCTTGGGGCCTGTGTTTGTCAAAATGGTAGTTGTTTAGCTACGGCTGAAGACGATTGCTCCAGTAGTTGTACTGATTCAAGCAGTGCCGTGAATGATTGGCAGGCCGGTTTATGCCAAAATGTTTGCATTTCTGGAGTTTATGAGGCGGGTTGTGATCGTTGTCCGAACGGAGTGTGCCCACCACCATCAGATATTCCACCACTACCACTTCCGGATTTATATGATGTATGTTACTGCGGTTTGGGCGATGGTGATTTAAAAAATGATACTTGCCACAGCGAAGTTGTTGTTAATGAGATAAATTATACCGCGATTTGGTGCGACAATTTGTGTGGAGATTTTTCAGACAACTTTGCTCCCAATCAAGCACATGGGTGTCCGTGATAATCCTAAGGTAGTTAGTAAAGTTTTTGGTATTTATTTTTTTTGAAAAACCTTCTTTGTGATAATAATGGTTTTGGTATTAGTAGTGGCTTACTTAGGTAATTATGGTTTTGCGCATGCCGCCGACTCAATTCTACACGGTTTAGACACGACTGGGCTGGGAGCCGGGTATAAGGAAGTAAGTGTAACGAACATTGTGAGTAATGGTTTGGGTGGGGCGCTGGCTTTAATTAGCATTGCCATCTTGCTGCTCCTTATTTACGGTGGTACGCGTTGGATGATCGCCCGTGGCAATGCCGAAGATGTTACCAAAGCCAAAGATATTATTGAACAAGCCCTAATTGGTCTCGTGATTATTTTGGGTGCTTGGGGTTTGGCGAGTTTTGTGTTTAATAGATTAAAAAAACAACCGATAAGCGAAGCGTTGCCAGAAATACCACACAGTATAGTTGTTGGAAATACTGACCCATCAATTGTTGGTATTTGTGTTTGTAGAACTACTAATGAATGTTCCGAAATTTTGAGCAGTGTTTATCCGGCTGATTTTGATCCTGCCACAGCCGATGAAGCATCAGGCGATCCCAGACAGACATTTTGTGATTCAATCTGCGGGAGCGCGATAGGTATTGTGTATAATAACAATGTGAGCATGCCAAACTGTATTGGATATTCAGTAAGTAACCTTAACCCTCAGCAGGAAACAGCGCCCGCAGTGCCACCGCCGCCGCCTCTTGAAACCATTGGCTCATGTCATTGCGATGCCGGTTTTGGGCCGTGTATTAATGTTGACCCAGTTGCTATATCTTTTGAGGACTCGGGTATAAAATGCTGGCTAGACTGTAGCTATAATGGAGGGGTAAGGTGGTATAATGGTAGAGAGATAAGCACAGGCGAGCACGCCCCCATTTACCATCCAGGTGAGAGCTGCCCTTAATGTAGTTGGATATTAGACATTGACAAATTTTCAATTATTTGCTATCATTACCCCATTAATAATTGGTTGTTTTGGGTGGAGAGATTGCCACGGGCTAAAAATCCCTCGCAATGACAGACCAAAACCAACCCCGAACGGTTAGGAACATGCTCCGAAGCCGGCGGTAACTATTATGCATGTATGTTAAATCCTAAGAAAAAGCAGTCGGTAATCAAGAAATACCAGACCCACGAAGGCGATACCGGCAGCAGCGAAGTACAAATCGCGATTTTGACAGCGGAAATTGAAGAGCTCATTGAGCACTTAAAAGGCCATCCGAAAGACCATTCTTCTCGTCGTGGACTCTTGCGCAAAGTGAGCGCCCGTCGTCGTTTGATGCGCTATCTTAAAAAAGAAAATGCGGAGAGTTTTGAGGAAATTTCCAAGAAATTAAAGATCAAACAGGCCCGCAAGGTGACTAAGCCCGGCGCGACTCTAGTTGATGAAAAATTAGATGAAGAGTCGGAATTAATTGACGAAGATGAACCTAGCGAATAAGCAGAACCACCCTTTAAAACATCCCGACCAGCGCGTTGGGGTGTTTATTGATGTCCAAAATATGTACTACAGCGCTAAAAATTTATTTGGCGCCAAAGTTAATTTTGGCAATATTGTCAAAGAAGCCACGGCCGGGCGCAAATTAATTCGCGCTATCGCTTATGTGGTTTCTACCGAAGGCAAAGAAGAGCAACCGTTTTTTGATGCTTTGTATAACTTGGGAATTGAAACTAAAGAACGACCCTTGCAGATTTTTTATGGTGGTGAAAAAAAAGCTGATTGGGACGTGGGCATTACCGTGGATGCGATTCGTTTGTCGCCGAGTATTGATACGGTAGTTTTGGTGTCGGGCGATGGTGATTATCTGCCATTGGTAGAATATTTACGCAATCAAGGTAAACAAGTAGAAGTGGTGGCTTTTGGCGAAACCGCCTCTGGTCGTCTGAAAGAAACAGTAGATGATTTTATTGATTTAAGCGCGGATCAGAGCAAATTTTTGATTAGAAACAGAAAGTAAGTGTCATTCCCGTAATAACGGGAATCCAGTCGCCGGATCCCCGCTTGAGCGGGGATGACAAATTAGTAAATTTAATTATTTAGTTGCTGGTTTGAGGACACATAGACACTCTCTCAGAGGGTCTGTAGCTCTCAAATCAGCTTTGGAAAGGTATCCAATATGGATATTAAAGATTGGTCCACTACCTGGGCAGGAAGAAAGCTCACCGTGGAGGTAGGGCGTTTGGCACTTCAAACCAACGCTTCGTGTACAGTACGCTATGGCGATACGGTAATTTTAGCAACCGCGGTGATGAGTCAGAACATTCGTCCGGGGTTGGATTTTTTCCCGCTGATGGTGAATTTTGAAGAAAAATTTTACGCCGCTGGGAAAATTAAGGGTTCGCGTTTCATTAAACGCGAAGGCCGTCCGACTGAAGACGCGATTTTGTCCGGTCGTTTGGTTGACCGTGCGATTCGGCCGCTTTTTGATGAGCGCTTGCGCAATGATGTGCAAGTGATTTTGACTGCGCTTTCGTACGATAGTGAAAATGATCCGCAAGTGCCAGCAATGATCGCGGCCTCGGTGGCTTTATCAATTTCCAATTTACCTTGGGACGGTCCGATTTCAGTCGCGCGCGTGGGTAGGATTGATGGTAAATTGATTTTAAATCCAACTGTGACCGAACGTACCAAAAGTGATTTTGATGTCGTGGTGGCTGGCTCGGATGGTAAGGTGGTAATGGCGGAAGCAGGCGCAAATGATGTGGCTGATAATGATGTGCTCGCGGCCATTAAATTTGGTGCTGACAGTTTTGGCGCAATGGTTGATTTTATCAAAAAAATTCAAGCTGAAGTTGGTGAAAAGAAATTGGATTTGTCAAAAGATGTTTCGGAAGCGGAACAAAAATTACGGGCCTGGGAAGAAGAAGTGATTGCATTTGTCGGCAGTCATGCTGATGATTGGATTTTTGACGCCCCGAAGCCAGACCGTCGCGCTCGTGTGACAATGGTTGATCGTTTTACGCAAGCAGTTACCGAGATGTTAAAAATTAAAGAAGCAGATGCGGATGCCACTAAAGTTATTATTGGCCGTGTCAAAATTTATGTTGAACAAGTTATTACCGAACGAATTTTAGACAAGGGTCAGCGTTTGGACAGTCGCGCGTTAGATCAAATCCGACCATTGAATATTGGTGTGAGTTTACTGCCACGTACCCATGGTTCAGGAATGTTTATGCGTGGTGATACTCAAGTATTGTCGGTGGTTACTTTGGGCGCGCCGGGTGATGTGCAAACAATTGATACTATGTCTGAAGACAGCACCAAACGCTATATGCACCACTACAACGACACCCCCGCCACTTATGGCGAGGCCGGGCCACTTCGGGGCGCTGGCAACCGCTCAATCGGCCACGGGGCTTTGGCGGAGCGTGCTTTGGAGCCGGTTTTACCTGATCAAAAAACTTTTCCTTACGCCATGCGCGTAGTGTCGGAAGTTTTGGGTTCCAATGGTTCTTCTTCAATGGCTTCCACTTGTGGTTCTACACTGTCTCTTATGGATGCTGGCGTGCCAATCAAAAAAATGGTAGCCGGAATTGCTTTGGGCTTGGCGAGTGATGATAAGGGTCGCTATAAAATTTTAACTGATTTACAAGATGTGGAAGATGGTCCGGGGGGAATGGATTTTAAAATTACCGGCACGAAAGATGGAATTACCGCTATTCAAATGGATACCAAGACCACCGGTTTGAGTTGGGAAATTGTGCAAGAGACATTTGCCAAATCAAAAATTGCGCGTTTGGAAATTTTAGCCGCCATGGAAAAAGTTATTGCCACGCCACGCGCTGAATTGTCTCAATACGCGCCTCGCATTGAAATTATTCAAATTGATCCGGAAAAGATTCGCGATGTGATTGGTCCGGGTGGCAAGATGATTAATAAAATTATTGCCGAGACCGGAGTGGATATTGATATTGAACAAGATGGTTCAGTATTTATTACCGCTCATGAATCCGAAGGTATGGTTAAAGCCAAAAAATGGATTCACGATTTAACTCACGATCCAGCTCCGGGTGAACAGTTTGAAGGTACTGTTATGCGCATTGAGGATTTTGGCGCGTTTGTTGAAATCATTCCGGGTAAAGATGGCATGGTGCATGTATCAGACATTGCTTGGGAACGCACTAACAGCCCGCGTGATGTGCTGAAAATTGGCGATAAGGTAAAAGTAGTAGTAAAAGAAGTTGATAATTTGGGTCGTATTAATTTAAGCATGAAAGCGCTTCTACCGAAACCGGAAGGTTTTGTAGAACCGCCACCGTTTGAACGTCGTCCGCCTCGTCAAGGTGGTTTTAGCGGAGGCGGACATGGTGGGGGCCATGGCGGTGGACGAAGATTCTAATTAGTAAAATAAACACCTTTGAGCAAATTGTTCAGAGGTGTTTTTTTAGACTAGTTGATAGCGTATGCTAAAGCATGGTCTAGTTATATTTATCCGGTAGGATGTTTATATTTTAAGCCAAAATTCAAGATGCTCGGAAAATCATGAGTTTGGCGTGATATTCGTGTTACTTTGGTATAAGTTTGATTTTTGTTTGATTTTGTGGTTAAATATGGTGAATTAAGCCGGGGTGACGAAATTGGCAGACGTAACAGCCTTAGAAGCTGTCGGCCGCAAGGCCATGGAGGTTCAAGTCCTCTCCCCGGCACAAGAAGCGACCCAATAGTTTGGGTCGCGACTGAGGACTTGAACGCCGGAACAATATCCGCTCGCGCGGACGTGAGGCGGTGGTTAGACAAAATTTTCTCAAAAATTTTAGTCGAAACCAAGTCCTCTCCCCGGCACTAAATTATTTTTTTAATTTTATTTTATTCGTATGAAAATATTTTTGGATACAGCCAATGTCGGGGACATAAAAACCGCGACTGATTGGGGCGCGATTGATGGTGTTACCACTAATCCGTCCTTGGTTGCTAAAGAAGGGCGGGATTTTAAGCAAATGGTTTTAGAAATTTGTGAAATTGTTAACGGCCCAGTGTCGGCCGAAGTAATCAGTTTGGAAGCAGACAAAATGGTAGAAGAGGGCAAGGGTCTGGCCGCTTGGCACAAAAATGTTATTGTGAAAATTCCTTGTACTCCGGATGGTTTGAAAGCCACTAAAATATTAGAAGGCCAAGGTATTAAAGTTAATGTTACTTTGGTATTTTCGGTTAATCAAGTTTTGCTTTGTGCTAAAGCCGGTGCCAGTTTTATTTCACCATTTGTGGGTCGGCTTGACGACATTGGCGAAGACGGTATGCAGATGGTTGCCGAATCAGTGGCAGTTATCAAGAATTATAATTTCAAGTCAGAAATAATTGTGGCTTCGGTGCGCAGTGTGGAACACGCTAAAAAAGCGGCTTTGGTTGGCGCTCATATTGCCACCATTCCATTTAAAATATTGTCGGAAATGTTTAAACACCCATTGACCGACAAGGGCATTGAGAAATTTTTGGCTGACTGGAAGGGCGCAGAAGGGAAAGTTTAGTAAGTTTCCTATGGAAATTTGACATTTTATTAGTTAATTAGGCCTTAGCGAATTAGTTAATTTTTACCCCCACACATTTGCCGGGTTATTGAGTAAAAATTGTATTCAAGTTATCCACATTTTGTACCCATTTCACCCCCTTGACAAAGTTTTTGTTATAATGTATAATCGGCAATACGTTTACATTATCCCGACTTAGTCGGGACCACGTCCATAAGACCTGGGAGAGACGCATCGCTTGGACCTCTGGGTAAGACCATCTCTGCGTAGCAGAGAAAAAAGAAGAATCTAAATAGCACATGTTTAAGATTTCTAATTCTTACTCAAAATATCCAAGCGGTTAAAAGCAGAATTATCTTCTGTATTTTATAGGGCCGCTTACGAGCGGTTCTTTTTTTTCAAAACGACAAAAATTTACGAGCCGGAGGTGAAGGAAATTTTGTGTCAGTTAACAATCCGCCTCGGGTGGATATACAATTAAATAAAATTTGACAGAGATCCTGAAACAAGTTCAGGATGACAACTAGACAATAAATATTTTCGCAGTTCGCGACGCCAGTAAAAAAATTTTACTAGCATCGCGGATTATGAATGACCGTACTTTGACAATTTAGTAAAGCAAATCAACAAATAGGGTAAGAGTAAGCAAAATTAAATTTGCGAAAGCACAATTTGGTGTTTTCGTTGTACGCAATTTCAACAAGGGCACACGGTGGATGCCTTGACACTAAAAGACGATGAAGGACGTTGCAGGGTGCGATAAGTCTCGGGGAGGTCCCAAGCTACCTTTGATCCGGGAATTTCCGAATGGGGAAACCCTCTGTCGTAAGACAGAATCGTATACTGAATACATAGGTATACGAAGAAGACCTGGTGAAGTGAAACATCTCAGTAACCAGAGGAAAATAAATTGAAAAGATTCCCTTAGTAGTGGCGAGCGAAAAGGGAGCAGCCTAAACCGTATAAATGTTTCTGTAATTGATGATTGATCTTCGGATTAGTTTGAAGTTTCAGATTAAAGGACAGACCGTTGTTTATACGGGGTAATAAGATGTAAACGCCGTTTTCTGTTAAGATGGGTGAAAAATTAACATTCCTAGTAGAAGGTCTCTGGAAAGAGCCGCCAAAGCGGGTGATAGCCCCTTACGCGAAAGGAGTTAATAATTCATAGTTTATATTCTTGAGTAGGGCGGAACTCGTGAAATTCCGTTTGAATTTGGGCCGACTATGGTCTAAGGCTAAATACTTTTAGTGATCGATAGTGAACAAGTACCATGAGGGAAAGGTGAAAAGCAGCCCGGTGAGGGCGATGAAATAGTATCTGAAACCGTGTGCTTACAAAGAGCCGGAGCCCGCAAGGGTGACGGTATTCCTATTGAAGAATGAGCCTGCGAGTGTGTGTATGTCGTTGCTTAAGGGCCTATGGTCCGAAGGCACAGCGAAAGCGAGTCTGAATAGGGCGACCAAATAATGGCATATATATAACCCGAAACCGGGTGAGCTACCCATGACCAGGATGAACGACGCCGAAAGGCGTCGGGAGGTCCGAACCCACGAGCCGTGCAAAACTCGGGGATGAGTTGTGGATAGGAGAGAAATTCTAATCGAACTCGGTGATAGCTGGTTTTCCTCGAAATAGTTTTAGGACTAGCCTCGAGCGTTTCTACTGGTGGTAGAGCACTGGATGAAAATCGGGTCCTTCGGGATACCATTTTCAACCAAACTCCGAATACCAGAATGTATAGCTCGGGAGTCAGACAGTGGGGGCTAAGCTTCATTGTCAAAAGGGAAACAGCCCAGATCGCCAGCTAAGGTCCCTAAATCCATATTAAGTGTAAAAGGTGGTGTTAATTCTCATACAACCAGGAGGTTGGCTTAGAAGCAGCCATCCTTTAAAGAAAGCGTAATAGCTCACTGGTCAAGAGTTTTCGCGCCGAAAATGTACCGGGGCTAAAATATGGTACCGAAGCTGCGAACTTCAGTGCGTGGCACTGAGAAATGTAAAAATAAAATATCAAAAATCAAAATTAAAGTGTTCGCTTCGCTCACCGATTAAATTCGGTCGCGTAGCGACTCCGCAATTTTCCATTTTGATATTTACATTTTGATTTTTCAGCGTCGCGCGCTGGATTGGTAGAGGAACATTCCTTGTGCGCTGAAGTCCTAGGCGTGAGCCGGGGTGGAGCGCAAGGAAGGGAGAATGCAGGCATAAGTAACAAAAATCCGGATGAGAATTCCGGACGCCGAAAATCCAAGGTTTCCTGGGCAACGAGAATCGTCCCAGGGTTAGTCGATCCTAAGGCCAGGCCGAAAGGCGTAACCGATGGAAGAGCGGGTTAATATTCCCGCACTACTTAAGATTTGGTCAGGGTGCGCATTTTTGAGCTTAAAGCGTGTTTTGAATATATACGTTGCGCAAGCATGAGATGAAGCCTTCGGGTGGAGTCAAATTTAGGGGATAGAATGCCCAGAAAAGCCCAAAGCCGTTAAATTTTAAGTATCCGTACCGTAAACCGACACAGGTGGGTGAGGCGAGAAGCCTAAGGCGTACGAGAGAACCCTCGTTAAGGAACTTTGCAATACAGCGGCCGTAACTTCGGGATAAGGCCTGCCCTCTTCGGAGGGTTACAACAAAAGACGCACTGCGACTGTTTAACAAAAACACAGCTCTCTGCAAAAGCGTAAGCTGAAGTATAGAGAGTGATGCCTGGCCAGTGTCAGAACGTTAAGGGGAGAGGTTATTCACCTTCGGGTGGAGAAGCTTTGAGCTGAAGCGCTGATGAACGCCGGCAGTAACTATAACTGTCCTAAGGTAGTGAACTCAAAATTTGAGTTTACTAGGATTGGGACGGTTGTAGCAAATATTAAACACGCATCTTGATCAGCAAAGTGATCAAACATAGCCATTCAAAAAAGCTACCTTGCTTCGCAGTAATGCGAAGAGTAATCCGCTTACAGCTAAATGCCATTTAATTGGCAGGGAAGCCATTTGGCCCCAAGAGACTATACGCTGTGCCCCGTTCGCCAACTCGCGAACGGATGAAGATTTAGTCCTACGCAAAAAAGGAAGCGTCGAGCGAAATTCCTTGTCGGGCGAGTTCCGACCTGCACGAATGGTATAACGATGGTGCGACTGTCTCAACGAGGGACTCGGTGAAATTGCAAGAGAGGTGAAGATGCCTCTTACCCGCAACTAGACGAAAAGACCCCGTGAAGCTTTACTACAACTTGATATTGACACAAGCTTATTTATGTTCAGTGTAGGTGGGAGCCGCAAGGCGACAATGAGACACCACCCTTAACTAATTTTGTGCCTAATTTTCTCCCATGAATCTGGGAAAGAAGACAGTGTCTGGTGGGTAGTTTAACTGGGGCGGTTGCCTCCCAAAAAGTAACGGAGGCGTTTACAAAGGTCAGCTTAGGTCGGATGGAAATCGACCTGGACGTGCATACGCAAAAGCTGGCTTTACTGCGAGGACAACAATTCGAGCAGTCGCGAAAGCGGAAGTAAGTGAACCGACCATCTCTCATAGGAGAGTGGAAGATCAACGAATAAAAGCTACTCCGGGGATAACAGGCTGATCGCGCCCGATAGTCCATATAGACGGCGCGGTTTGGCACCTCGATGTCGGCTCATCGCATCCTGGAGCTGGAGAAGGTTCCAAGGGTTTGGCTGTTCGCCAATTAAAGCGGTACGCGAGCTGGGTTCAGAACGTCGTAGACACTTGCGACCTAATATGGTAACATATTAGTAAAATTAAGCTTATATCGGTGAAACCCTCCTTTCTAAAAATTTGACCGAACGGAAAGAGGGCAATACCGAGGGAAGAGAATTCGTCAGTGTGATTTTGACCAATGAAGAAAAAGCATATATTGCCGGCTTCCTCGATGGAGACGGAAGTATAATGTTTCAATTCATCCGACGCAAAGATTATGTTAATGGCTATCAAGTTCGTGCCAGTATTGTCTTTTATCAAAAAGACATTCACGTGGCGCATCTTCGGTGGCTAAAAACAAAATTAAATAGCGTTGGGTATGTACGGATCAGAAATGATAATATGGCTGAATATACCATAGTTGGTATTCAGTTAGTACTCCAAATTTTGGAGCAATTAAGTCCATATTTAAGGTTAAAGAAATCACATGTGGACGTGGCCAGAAAAATTGCTAATCTGCTGCCGCGCTATCAACGTTTAGATAAAAAATTACTGTTAAAAGTCGGTAAATATATTGACCAATTTCAGCAATTAAATTATTCGAAACGTCGGCGCAATACAACTATGGCAGTAAGAAAATTTTTTGATACTCCCCGTAACGACTGATTCCGAAAGGATGAGATTTATGCGTCTAACGCATTTATCATACGCTTGGCCCCTACTCCTTGAAAAAGGACAAGAGGGGCGTGATATAGTCTATACCATTAGAAATAGTGGATTAAATTAATATAATATATTAATACATGGAGACAGTTCGGTCTCCTATCTGTTGCGGGCGTAGAATGTTGAGAAGGCTCACTCCTAGTACGAGAGGACCGGAGTGGACGAACCTCTAGTGTGCCAGTTGCACCATCAGGTGCATCGCTGGGTAGCTATGTTCGGCACGGATAAACGCTGAAAGCATCTAAGCGTGAAGCCGTCTTCAAGATTAACATTCGTTATAGACCCCTGGTAGACTACCAGGTTGATAGGCGTTAGGTGTAAGTTCCGTAAGGAATTGAGCCGAGACGTACTAATCGGTCGAGCGTACGACGAGAGCACTAAGCTGTGCTTAAAAAGTAACGCATTTGCTTTATTAAATTACAATTTAAAAAAAAGACCATCGTCTTGGTGGTACAAGCGGAGAGGCCACACCCGTTCCCATCCCGAACACGGCAGTTAAGCTCTCCTGCGCCGATGATAGCTTTCAAGCAAAAGTAGGCCACCGCCAGGACAATGGTCTTTTTTTAATTGCAAAAATCTTGTAATTATTGGATAATAATGGTAAAATACGTTGAAGGATAGTTGTAAAATAATAAATTTTATGTCATTTGAATCAGTAAAGAAAGTGAGTGCCTACGTTCAGCGCCAGCTAATTAACGAACCAACTGGTCATGATTGGTATCATGTTAAGCGGGTTTGGGTGACAGCCAAGAGGATTCAAGCGATTGAAGGCGGTGATTTAGAATTAATAGAATTGGCCGCTCTTTTACATGATTTAGGTGATTATAAACAATTGGATTTTGACGAAGAAAAAGGGATTTTGGTATTGCGTGGCATGATGGACGTTTTAGAAATTCCGGATGATATTCAGAAAAAAATAGTCAAAATTGTTGAGCAAAGTATGTTCGTGGGCGATGACACAATCTCGCCATCTACCTTGGAAGGTAAAATTATTCAAGACGCCGATTGGATGGAAAATTTAGGGGCTATTGGCGTGGCTCGAACTTTTGCAACGGGTGGACGCATTAAAAGAGTTATCCACGATCCGGAACGTAAAGTACGCAAGCGATTGCCGCGTTCGGTTTATCTGCATAAAAAAGTTGATGGTACCAGTTTTAATTTTTTTTACGAGAAAATTTTAAAGTTACCAAAGCTAATGAATACCGAGACCGGACGTAAAATTGCCGAAGAGCGCGTTAAATTTACTAAAATTTTTATGGATAAATTTTTAAGCGAGTGGGAAGGGGAAGATTAACAAATAATTTTTACTTATGCTTAGTTATAAAAAATTAGGATTTGTTAATACTCGTGCTTTGTTTAAAAAGGCACTTAGTGGTGGCTATGCTGTGCCCGCTTATAATTTTAATAATTTAGAAGGACTTCAGGCAATAGTTTTGGCTTGTTTGGAATCTCAGTCGCCAGTAATTTTACAAGCCAGTAAAAGTGCTTGTAATTATGTGGACCAATCAATTTTGCCACATTTGGTATATGGAGCGGTTTTAATGATGAAACGGGTCGCTAAAGAAAAAAAATTAAAACCGATTCCGGTTGTTTTACATTTAGATCACGGGCCTGATTTTAAAATGGTCAAACAATGTATTGACAGCGGTTTTTCGTCTGTTATGATTGATGGTTCGTCTTTAAAGTATAAAGATAATGTGGCTTTAACTAAAAAAGTGGTTGATTATGCCCATAAATATGGGGTAACAGTTGAGGGTGAATTAGGGGAGTTGGCCGGAGTGGAGGATGATGTTGTCGCCGAACTTTCTGATTATACCAATCCTAAAACAGTAGCGGATTTTGTCTTACGCACGGGGGTAGATTCTTTGGCTGTTTCCATTGGCACTTCCCATGGGGTGCATAAATTTAAACCCGGAGTTAACCCACATATACGTTTGGATATTCTAAAAGAGATTGAAAAACAAATTCCCAATTTTCCAATTGTTTTACACGGAGCCTCGTCAGTACCTCATCGTTATGTGGGAGAAGCCAATAAGTACGGCGCTAATTTGATAAAAGCGATTGGTGTTCCGGAAGATCAATTGCGGGTCGCCGCCGGTCAGGCGGTGTGTAAAATTAATATTGATAGTGACAGTCGGTTGATTACCACGGCGACGTTGCGTAAAATTTTTGCCGAGAATAAAACCGTAGTTGACCCCCGTGAGTATTTGGGTGAAGTGCGTGATGTATTAAAAGAATTTTATATTAATAAAAATAAAATTGTCATGGGTAGTAATGACCGGGTGTAGGTTATAGTAAATTAGGGGGATAAATCCTCCTTTTGTTATTCATAAAATAATATTAAAAAATAAAAAATATGACAACTGACCCAAAGAAATTTTACGAAAAGAGCAAGGGGGTAGTAAATTTATCATGGCAAGATGTTGAGCATGACACACTGGTTATTATAGATAAAATGAAAAATGATGGCTTTGAGCCCGATATGATAGTTTCTATAGCGCGCTCTGGTTTAATTCCGGCCGCTTTAATTGCCTATACGCTTGGTAATAAACAATTGTATGTGGTCAAGATTGATTTTAGCAAAACCCAACGCGCTGGCAAAGATCAAGATTTAATGGAACGACCGGTTATTACCCAAGAGTTAACTAAAGATGTGCGCGGGTTAAAGGTTTTAGTTGTTGACGAAATGGCAGTATCTGGCTCAACTTTAAAAATGATGAAGTCCTATATGGACATGAAACAACCCCGAGAAGTGCGCTACGCGGTGTTATATAAGCAACCCTGGTCGGAGTTTTCTCCTGACTATGCTGGTAGAGAAATTGAAGCTTGGCCAATATATCCTTGGAAGGAATTGCGAAACAATGTCTTAGATCCGCGAGCAAAAATGGCTTAAATTACCTTAAAATTAGCTTTATCCACAGAAACTGTCGAAAAAAAGTTGACAGTTTTTTGTTTTAGTATTATACTAATGTTAGCCAAAATATGGACATAGATATACTAAAAAAATTAGGATTTAGTGACAAATGCGTTAAAGCATACTTAACCCTTCTCCGTCTGGGTCCTGCTTCAGTGCGCGATTTGGCCCAAGCGAGCGGTTTAAATCGCGGTTCAGCTTATGATGCCCTACAATGGTTAGAAGAGCGTGGGTTAGTTGGTTTTTATAAACAAGAAACACGCCAGACCTTTGTAGCGGAAGATCCGGCCAAGCTGAAGCGCTTAGCCAAAGAAAAGCGAGTGGAATTGGAATTGGCGGAAAAAAGATTGGAGCCGATGACGCTTGAATTACAGGCAATTTATAACAGCGGTGGTCAGCGCCCAGTCGCGCGTTATTATGAAAAAAAAGAATTAAATAATATTTTAGAAGATGTATTGGCAGTGTGTGAAGGAGACGCAGAATCAACTTATCGGATTTATTCGGCAGAAGGAGTGCGTGAATATTTATACGCTGACTTTCCGTCTTTTTCGGACGCGCGCATTGCCAAAGGCGTAAAGGTAAAAGTAATTGCTTTAGGCGCGGGAGGAGAATTGCGTGGATTTGATGAGCGCAAGTGGCTGCCAAAGGTGAAAGATACTGGAACTTATATTATTATCTATCCGGGCAAAACCGCGTATATTTCTTTGGATGCGCGCGGAGAACCCTTGGGGGTAGTAATTGAAAATCAGGGAGTATTTGAAACTCAAAAAAGTATTTTTGATGAACTATGGAACAAGTTACCAATAAAAAAATGAAAATAATTTTTGATTTTGACAACACTTTATTTGACTCCATGCAGTTGAAGTCAATGTTTCGCGATATTGCGCGGGTTAATGGTTTTTCTGATGCTGAATCTCGGGCTTTTTATTCGGCCGCCCGTAACGATGAGGATGGAATCATTGCCATTACATTAGATCGATATTTGGAAGAGGTGCGGACGCGCTGTATTAGTGAAAATAAACAGATTGACGAAAAGGCCACGCGGGCGGCAGTTGATAAAATTAAGAAAAATGGCGTTGATCTTCTTTTGCCGGGAGCGAAAGAGTTACTGAAATTTTGTTGTAATCAAAATTTTGATTACCATCTTTTGAGTTTAGGTGTGCGTTCTTGGCAGATGGAAAAAATGCGCTGGGTTGGTATTGATAAAATTTTTACCGACAGCAATACAGTTTTTACTGTGAAAGAAGCGGGCGGAAAAGTGGAAGCACTGCGTGAATTATTTGGTTTTGATTTTACAGGCAAGAACACGGTTTTGTTTAACGACCGCGCGGACGAATCGGACGAGCTTTTGGAAGAGTTTAGCGATTTGGTTGTTTTTTTAAGACGCGATGAACGTGATGAGCGTAGCAGTGGAAAAGTTGTCAATGATTTGTTAAAAAATTATGGTGATAGAGTTTTTATCGCCGGTAATTTGAGCGAGCTGTTAAATTCGTTTATAAATTATGCCCATTGATTTTTCTAATATAGGAGTAGTAATTTTGGCTGCGGGCCAAGGCAAGCGCATGAAAAGCCATAAATTAAAAGTAATGCATGAATTGCATGGTCGTCCGCTTATAGATTATGTTGTCAGCGCGGTTGAGAAATCTGGGTTAGCCGTAAAACCAGTTGTGGTTGTAAATGAGCGTGATGATTCAGTGCAACAATATTTAGGTGAGCGCGCCATTTATGTGACGCAGACCGAACAGTTAGGAACCGGCCACGCACTTGCTCAGGCCCAATCATTATTGAAAGGTAAAGTTAAGCAAGTGGTAGTGCTCTATGGCGATATGCCTTTTGTGGAAAGTGAATCAATTAGTAAAATTGCTAAAAACAATATAGATAATAAAAGCAAAATTACTCTGATGACTGTGGCAGTTGATGAGTTTTCTGGTTGGAAAGGCGTTTTTGCAGATTACGGACGGATAATACGCTCTGATGTAGATAATCATATTGTTGGCATTGTGGAAAAAAAGGATGCTAACACCCAACAATTAGAAATAAAAGAAATTAATACTGGATTTTTTTGCTTTGACGAATTTTGGCTTTGGCCACATTTGCAAGCTTTGCAAAATAACAATAACCAAGCTGAATATTATTTAACTGATTTAGTAGCGATGGCGATGAACGAGGGCGTGCCGGTATCTTCTATTGCTATTGATCCACGCGAAGCCGTAGGGGTAAATAGTGTTGAGCAGTTAGAGAAAGCGGAAAAATTAATCAGTTAATTTATTAATTTGATAGTCAGATAAGTTTTGCTTTTAATTTACTGTTCAACTAATTAACAAATAAACTAATCAACCAACATATGTGTGGCATAATTGGATATATCGGCAAAAAACAAGCGCTTCCTATTTTAGTAAATGGTTTGCGTCGTTTGGAATATCGCGGTTATGATTCGGCGGGTGTAGCCATATCAGATGGTAAAAAAGTGGCGCGAGTTCGGGCGATGGGGAAAATTGACGAATTAGCGAACAAATTAAAACCGATGACTATTAGTGGTACCGTAGGAATTGCTCATACGCGCTGGGCTACGCACGGCGGAGTGAGTGAGGACAATGCGCATCCGCACGCGGCTTGTACTGATGACTTGGTGATAGTTCATAATGGTATCATTGAGAACTATCGTGAATTAAAAGATAAATTTTTAAAAGGCCACGAATTAAAATCACAGACCGATACGGAAATTCTGGCACACTTAATTGAAATATTTTATAAAGGCAACTTAACCGAAGCGGTGCGGGCGGCGTTAAAGGAAGTTCGTGGTACTTATGGGTTGGTGGCTATGCATAGTGCCGAGCCCGATAAATTGGTAGCCGCTCGGTTAGGTAGTCCTTTGGTGATTGGGGTAGGGGATGATGAATATTTTTTGGCGTCAGATACTTCACCAATGCTGGCTCACACCAAAGAAGTTGTATTTTTGGATGATGGTGAAATTGCGGAAATTACTCCCGCGGGATTTAAAATTAGTAATTTAAATTCTAAGAGTGTTGATAAAGTAAGCTCAAAAATTGATTGGGATGAAGCCAGCGCGCAGAAACAAGGTTTTCCGCATTTTATGTTAAAAGAAATTTTTGACCAACCGGCTGTATTTATGGATGCGATTCGAGGGCGTTATAATTTGGCAGAAGGCACCGCGCATTTGGGCGGTCTTAATATGACGATTGAGCAGATGCATAAAATAAGGCGAGTGATTTTGTTGGCTTGTGGCACAGCTTCGTATGCCTCTTTGGTAGGTAAATATGCCATGGAACGTCTAGCTGGCATTCCTACCGAAGTTGATGTTGCTTCTGAATTTCGTTATCGCGACCCGATTATTGATCATCACACTTTGGTGTTTGGCATATCCCAATCGGGCGAGACGGCTGATACTTTGGCGGCTTTACGTGAAGCTAAACGTAAAGGGGCGTACGTACGCGGAATTGTGAATGTTATTGGTTCTACTATGGCGCGAGAGACCGATGGTGGCACCTATATGCATGCTGGCCCAGAGCTCGCGGTTGCATCTACTAAGGCCTATACCAATATGTTGGCGGTTTTAATTTTGTATGCGATTCAATTTGGACGTTTAAACCGTTTGACAGAAGCGACCGGAGAGCGTTTGATTGCAGCTCTTTTAGAAATTCCAGAAAAAATGAAAGAAGTATTAGCTTTAAACGATGGTATAAAGAAAATTGCCATGAAGTATAAAGACAGCGCTGGTATGTTATTTTTAGGTCGGGGTGTTAATTATCCAGTAGCACTTGAGGGGTCACACAAATTAAAAGAGATTTCTTATATTCACAGCGAGGCGTATCCGGCTGGGGAAATGAAGCATGGTGCCAATGCGCTCTTGGGTCCAAATTTTCCAGTTTTGGCTATCATTACAAAAAATCAATTGTATGAAAAAATGCGCAGTAATGTGGAAGAAGTGAAAGCGCGATATTCGCCGTTAATTTTAGTGGCGACTGTTGGCGACGAAAGCGTGTCTGAATTGGCAGATGATATTATTTACGTTCCGCCTACAATGGAATTGTTGGAACCGTTGTTAAATACCATTGCGTTACAGTTATTTGCTTATCATAGCGCAGTGGCTTTGGGGCGAGATGTAGATCGGCCACGCAATTTAGCTAAAAGTGTTACTGTTGAATAAAATAATATGACTAAAGGCAAAACTCGTTCGAAGCAGATTCGCTCGGGGCGAAAAATCAAAGTGGTGGTTGTAGGCGGAGGTAATGGCAGTGCCATTGTTCTGCAGGCGCTAAAAAAATTTGCCGATTCTTTAGAAATTACCGCAGTGATTGGGACCGCTGATTCCGGTGGTTCATCGGGAGAGTTGCGGCGTGAGTTTGGTCTCATTCCGTCAGGTGATATTTTGCGGGCGATTCTGGCCCTGAGCCCGACTGATTATAAAATATTGCGAAAGATTTTTTATGAAGTCCGATTTAGTGTTGGTGGCAAGTTAAATAAACATAATTTAGGTAATTTATTTTTAACTCTCGGCGGTCAATATTCAAAAAATATTGTAAAAACAATTAACGCATTATCTGAAAGCGTCGGCGCATTAGGTAAAGTTATACCCGCTACTTTAAAACCAGCCGATTTAGCGGTAGAATTAGAAAACGGCCTGATAATTAGAGGTGAGGCCAATATTGATGTTCCTAAATACAATCGTAATTGGAAGATTAATAAAGCCCTACCCACCCGCGTCCGAGTAAATCCAACGGCTGTGTCCGCGCTGTCTAATGCCGATTACATTATTTTTGGTCCGGGTAGTTTATACACTAGCGTCATTGCCCCTTTGACCATTTCGGGAATTTATCAAAGTGTAAAAAAATCGCGTGCCCGCTTAATTGGTTTAATCACCAATTATAATCATATTTTTGGCGAGACCGGGCCAACTAATTTGAGCGGGACGATCGCGGCTTTGGAAAATAATTTACCACGGCCGTTAGATGTTATCGTTTTTAATAGCCACCAGCCAGATGTACGAGAGAAAAAATTTGCTCGACAAAAAACCTGGTATTTGTTGGAGCGAGATGATAAAAATCTGACACCTTACCGCAGCCGCTTGAAATTTTATGATTGTGGTTATAAAAAATTTCCCGGTCTTGATTTCGCCAAGTTAGGAAAATATTTGAAAAAAATAATTAATTGATATCACATAATATTATATGGAATTTTTAAAAAATAAAAGAAATGATACTTATTCTGTTCAAATTATTGCCAAAGATGGCGACAGTGTCGCGGGTTGGGCGTTTTTAGTGGTAATAAAAAATGATCGTCACGATGAGCCTTATGGGTTGTTGGAAAATTTGTATGTAGAAAAAGAGCATCGTAATTTAGGGCTGGGCAGCAAATTGGTAAACGCTGTGATAACCGAAGCTAAAAACTCGGGATGTTATAAATTATTAGCGACCACCAGATTTTCTAAGACAAAAGTGCAGAGTTGGTATAAAAAAATTGGTTTTAGTGATCATGGTACGGAATTTCGGATGGATTTAATAAAGTCCGAACCAAAACAAAGTGATTAATTGATGGGGCGGAAATAAAAAATATCCCTGCCAGTTGGTAGGGATATTTTTTTTAAAGAAAACTATTTCTTTTTTTTCTTAGCGACTTTCTTCTTAGCGACTTTCTTTTTGGTCGCCTTTTTCTTAGTGGTCTTCTTGGCGGCTTTTTTCTTTTTTGCCATAGTTAACACCTCCCATCTTTTAGTCCCGACAAAGGCGGGACATTTTTTTCTCGCGATCGCGAGAGAAAATCTTTTAGATTTTTTACAAGACAAGCATTGTTGTAAAAAATTCTTTCGACCTATATATATTATAGAGTGAAATGAAATAAAATGAAATAGTGTAAAGGAAAGTTATGCACAGGTCTTCGTTTTGACGCGGTTGGAATTACGGCCTGTAAGCAGGTGGTGAGCAAAAAAATTAATTTTTTAAAATAAAAAATTTTATAAAAAAATATTTTGATTTGTATCAAAATATTTTTTAGCGTGATAGTTTAGTGAAACGCTTAGCGTCCCCCTAACGACGCTAAGCGTCGTGCCCCCGGAGAGGATCGGCTTTGACTCAAATTTTCTTCCAAAAATTTGGTCTAGCCACCGCCTCCCGATCGCGCGGCGTCAGTTCGGCCGCGCGATATCGGTCCGGCGTTCGATCCTCTCGGTCGCAACCAAATTAAAACAATCCACATAAGTGGATTGTTTTAATTTGTGCCCCCAGAGAGGATCGAACTCCCATCTTCAGGTTCGAAGCCTGATGTCCTATCCATTGAACGACGAGGGCATTGTTAAATAAATTGTTTTTTGTTATTTGCACCTATCCACTCCGACGCTTCTCTCGCGAGAAGGTTGGAGCCCCGACCTTGCGTCGGGGTTGAACGACAGGGGTTTAAAATACCCACCCGATAATTGGGCGGGTATTTTGTGGGCCGCCAGAGGATCGAACTCTGGACCTTATCCTTAAGAGGGATCTGCTCTACCAGCTGAGCTAGCGGCCCGTAAGTATTTGTATGTGTGTTAATCTCATCTAACTGAGAGACTTGTGTTTACCATTTCTCGCCCCGTAGAGAACCAGCGGTTCTTCTACCGGGGAGCTAGCGGCCCGTAAGTATTTGTATTTATGATAATCTCATTTAACCCAGGTCGTTTTTACCTCTTTTGATTATAGTGGTCTTTGGCCCTTTCCATCCTTTTACTTTTAATGCAGCTTCGGCCGATTCAGTTTGAGCTTCTTGTTTGCTCGTACCCATTCCTTCGGCCACTAATTCTTTTTCTAAAAACGCTCCCACAACGAAATTTTTGGCATGATCTGGCCCTTCTTCTTTTAATACCTTATAGGTTGGGGTAATCCCTAAAATTTCTTGGGCGGATTCTTGAAAGCGACTCTTGGCATCCATGTGTAAATTATTTTCAAAAATGTTTTCAAGTTTTGTTAAAACAAATCGGGCGATAAACTGCCGCGAAGCTTCATAACCATGGTCAAGATAAATGGCGCCGTTAAGGGCTTCAAATAAATTCGCCATGATGTAGTCGCGCGCTTTGGTGCCTGCGTCTTTGGCTTCGCCGTGACTCAAAAATAAATATGGTTCTAAACCAATTTCATAAGCAACCGCCGCTAGAGTATTGGCATTAACAAGCGCGGCGCGCCAATTGGTGAGTTCGCCCTCGGGATTGCCATATTCATTAAATAGAAATTCAGTCACTACCAATTCTAGCACAGCATCACCCAAGAATTCCAGACGTTCATTGTGCCCGCAAGGAAAATCCCGGTGTTCATTTAAATATGAACGATGCACAAAGGCCTGGACCAAAAGTTCCGGACGTTTAAATTTTATACCTAAATGCTTCTGTAAAAGAGCGAATTTGCGTTCTTTGATTTCCGGCAGATTCATTATTTTATTCATAAGAGATTATTTATCTCTTATCTTATATCTCTTATGGTTAAGAAATAGAAGATAAAAGACATAATTAATTTAGATTTTTTATTTAACCGATTTTTTATCGGACGGATTGGTTGGTTCTCCGACCATATCTTTATAAAGCGCACCGAGTACACCATTAACAAATTTTCCAGACGCTGGTCCGCCAAAGCTTTTTCCCAATTCAATTGCTTCGTTAATGGCAACTTTGGGTGGCACAGCATCACCGCCAAATTTTAACTCAAAAATTCCTAGGCGTAAAATGTTCCTGTCAACAATCGTGATTTGATCAACTGGCCAGTTGGGTGCGTATTGGACAATTAGTTTGTCAATCTCAATTAAATTATTAATTATTGAGTCAATAAGTTCAGCCGCAAATTTTTTCTCAACACTAAGACCAATGCCAAATTCAGTTAAATTGTGGTCTAAAATCGCCGGTAGCCCTGCAGTGGGTCGGCCGCGGAAATCCCATTCAAACAAAGTTTGAAGGGCAATGCTTCTGGCCAAGTGGCGATTTGACATAAAACCACGAATCTTTATTCACGAATCAACGTGAATAATAGTAAATAAATAATATTCAAATTAGTACCTCACTTTTATTTTTTGGCTTTAGCGGATTTGACCTGGCGGTGGGCGCGTTTAGCGACATTCAATACCTGACGGCCTTTATAAGTGCCACAGCCAACGCAGGCGCGGTGCGATAAAATAACTTTGCCACATTTTGCGCAGGTAGCTCCAGTTTTAGGCGTTAAGGCAAAATGAGCGGCACGGCGACGTTTGTCGCCACTAGTTCGACGATGTCCGGGAAGTCCCATACAATTATAGATTATCCGCCAAAGGCGGACCCGCTTATGGCGGGAAATATCAAAAATAATGAGTAAATAATACCATATATTTTGCTTTTTGGCAAGAGACATTGATTTATTGTGTTATTATTGCTAGAATAGCACAATATTGGCAAAAAGTTGGTTTATGGAGATAAAGTTAATAAACAACATAGATGAATGGCTGTCAAAGGTGGTAAATGCCTCTTTCGCCCAATCTTTCGAGTGGGGCGAAATTTTGTCTGCCGAAGGCCAAAAGATTGAGCGATTAAAGATTGTTGATAAGGGGCAAATACTGGCGTTGGCATTGGTAGTATATATTGATTTACCATTGGTTGGTTGTTATGCTTATTGCCCCAAAGGGCCAGTGGTGGTCAGTGGTGGCACTGTCGGCAATTTTGAGGAAGCATTAAATAAATATTTCAGCGCTCGCGGCTGCACCTTTTTTAGATTTGAGCCAATAATTGCTTGGCCGACTAGCGCCAATATAAAAAAAACAATTGATTTAAATCCGCGCGCTACCTTGGTGCTTGATTTAAATGATAATGAGGAAGCAATTTTAGCGGGGATGCATCCTAAGACCAGGTACAACATTCGTTTGGCCGAAAAAAAGGGCGTTGTGATAAAAGAAGAAAAAAATTTGGATATTTTTTTAAAACTGATGAATGTCACCGGTAAACGTGATAACTTTGGCTTGCATGCGCGTGGACATTATGAAGCGGTTTTGAAAAATTCAGCAGTTAAACAGCTTGTTGCTTTTTTTGATAGTAAGCCAATAGCCACAACGGTTTTAATTGAGAGCGGATCAATTTTAACGTATCTTTATGGTGCTTCTGACTATGAATATCGCCATTTAATGTCTCCATATCTTTTGCAATGGGAAGCAATTAAGCGTGCCAAGGGTTTAGGAAGCAAATTTTATGATTTTTTTGGTGTTGCCCCAAATATTGGTTCTGTTTCTGATTATCAATTTGATAGCTACCACCAATATGCTGGTGTAACCCGTTTTAAGCTTGGGTTTGGCGGTCGTTATACGGAGTCGCCCGGCACATACGATTTTGTCATTGATAAAAAAAGATATTGGGCGTATAAAACGTTGAGGTGGATTAGACGTCTAGTGTAAATTAGGTTAGTCCTCGTAGTTTCCGCCAAATGCGGACCCGCCTCGGGCGGGTAATGAACCCTGTGCAAGAGCACAGCTCTGTACCGGGCGAGACCCAGACATAATGAATCCGTAGAATTTAAAAAATTAGTTATTTGACAGTGTCCTCGTAGTTTAATGGATAGAATATCTCCCTCCGAAGGAGGTGATGCGCGTTCGATTCGCGCCGAGGGCACAAAAATATCAGAATTTTCTGATATTTTTATCGGCACGAATCGAACGGGAAAGGGTGAAAACGGGAGTTTTCACTCACGGAGGAAAGTCCACGAAAACCCGAAGGTTTTCGTGTGAGGAAAGAATAGACGACGTGAGATTTCGCGCCGAGGGCACAAATTGGCATTATTTGTTTGAGCGGATGATTAGGTTATTAAAATTTGTTATTGACATCCATTTTTTTTACTTCTATAATAGAATATACACTGTATAAATAATAATATGCCAGCCCAAATTGGTAAAACTGAAAATGGTAACGCCCTACATTATTCTGTCGGGGCGATTATTAAATTGCAAGGCAAGTATTTGTTAATAGACAGAGCTATTAAGCCAAGTGGTTTTGCGGTTTTGGCAGGTCATATTAATGACGGCGAAACCACAGAGCATGCTTTGGCGAGAGAAGTGGAAGAAGAGGGTGGTTTGGGGATAGCGAGCGCGAAATTGGTGTGGCAAGGCGAAGTAGAAAATAACTGGTGTAGTCGCGGAATCGGAATTCACTACTGGAATGTTTTTGAGTGCGAAACAACTGGAGACCCTATGCTTTTTACAGCAGAAGCAAAAAGTATAGGTCTATATACAATTGAAGAAATGAAAAAAATGCCATTTGATCCGGCGGTGTTATATTGGATGAAGAAATTACATATTTTATAATTTTAATTATTTTAAAATTGTTTTGACTATTTTTTTATAAAAAAACCACCTTTTCAGGTGGCCTTTGTTTTTTTATTATTGATTAGAGCATTGTTACACTTACCACTTTGTCGCCTTCTTCTTTAAACCGCATCAGTCGGGTGCCTTGGGTGGCGCGACCAGAAGTGGCGATTGATTTGAACGGCAAACGGATTACTTGGCCGTGCGTGGAAATTAACATTAAATCTTTGGTGTCAGCATCAACCCGGTCAATAACGCGTCCGTGAATAAGCCAACCGGTTTTTTTGGTGATTTCCGTGGTTTTGATACCAGAGCCACCGCGTCCTTGCAAGCGATATTCTGCGAGTGGCGTGCGTTTGCCAACGCCATTTTCTCCGACAGTTAAAAATTCTAATGATTTGTTTTTGGGATCAACAATATCCATGCCAATTACTTCGTCATCGCTTTTTAGACGCATCCCGCGGACACCGGCGGCATTACGGCCCATTTCGCGTACATCTTTTTCGCGGAAACGAATCGCTAAGCCTGCTTTAGTCGCGATCATAATTTCGTCGTCGCCAGTGGAAGGGCGCACCCATTCTAAATTATCATCGGTTCTTAATTTAAGTGCGATTAAACCATTACGGCGGACATTGGCAAAATCTTCTATCGCAGATTTTTTGATGAGGCCCTTGCGCGTTACCATTACCAAGGATTGGGCGGTGCTTACATCCGACATGGCGAGCAAAGTGGTAACTTTTTCATTAGGGGATAGTTGCAAGAAATTGACCACTGCTTGGCCTTTGGCCGTGCGACTGGCTACTGGGATATCATAGGCCATGAGTTGAAACACCCGCCCGCGATTGGTGAAAAACAAAATATTATCGTGGGTGTTGGTGGTAAGCAGGTGCTCCACTGTGTCTTCTTCTTTGGTGGTAACGCCAATCACTCCCTTGCCTCCGCGCGTTTGTTGGCGGAAAGTGTCGGGGTCAAGGCGTTTGATATAGCCATCAGAAGTTACCATTACAATCGCCGGTTCATTGGGAATTAAATCTTCGGTGGTAAATTCCTTGACTCCATGCGCGATTATTTTAGTGCGTCTGGGTGTGGCGTAGCGCTCTTTAATTTCGCTAATTTCAGTTTTGATTATTTTTGAAATTCTGGATTCTGATGACAAAATTGATTCTAATTCTTTGATTAATTCTTTTTTCTCTTTTAATTCATCTTCTATTTTTTGGCGCTCTAAATTAGCCAACTGTTGGAGCTTCATTTCCAAAATAGCAGTTGCTTGGCGATCGGAAAATTTAAATTTGCTGATTAAGTTTTTCTTGGCTTCTTCTTTATCGCTACTGGCGCGAATTGTTTTAATAATTAAGTCAATTTTATCCAGCGCCATTTTTAGACCTTCTAAAATATGAGCGCGATCGCGGGCTTTTTCTAAATCAAACTCGGTACGACGACGAATAACCACGCGGCGGTGTTTGATAAATTCTTCTAAAATGTTTTTTAAATTCAAAACGCGTGGCTGAATACCATCCACTAGCGCCAAGAGATTGACGTGGAAAGAGGTTTGTAAATCAGTGGTTTTGTATAAATGGTTTAATACTTTTTGCGGGTAGGCATCTTTTTTTAAATCAATTACCACGCGTACGCCGTCTTTGTTGCTTTCATCGCGCAGATCGCGGATGCCTTCAATTTTCTTTTCTTGTACCAAATTGGCGATTTTTTCAATCATCTCTGCTTTGTTGACTTGATAGGGGACTTCCGTAACAATGATTTGGAATTGACCAGCTTTTGGTTCTTGAATTTCGGTTTGTGCGCGCATCACGATACCGGCTTTGCCAGTAGCATAAGCGGCTAAAATATCTTTTTTGTTATAAATAATGCCACCAGTGGGGAAGTCCGGGCCTTTAATAATTTCCGCTAATTCCTCAATAGTGGTTTTCGGTTCATCAATTAATCGGACAACACCATCGCAGAGTTCTCCTAAATTATGAGGGGGGATTGACGTGGCCATGCCGACCGCGATGCCCATAGTGCCATTGAGTAGCAAGTTTGGTAATTTTGCCGGCAGGACACTTGGTTCATTGTGCGAACCATCGTAGTTTGGGGTAAAATTAACTGTGTTTCTTTCAATGTCCGTTAGCATTTCTTCGGCTATGGCTTTTAATTTCGCTTCAGTATAGCGGTAGGCCGCCGCGCTGTCGCCGTCCATTGAACCGAAATTGCCTTGGCCATCAACTAATGGGTGGCGCATGGCAAATTCCTGGGCCATACGAACCATAGAATCATAAATAGCGGCATCACCGTGTGGGTGATATTTAGCCATAACTTCACCGACGACATGCGCGGACTTGCGGTATTTGGCGTTATGGCGCAAACCCATAGTCCACATAGCGTAAAGAATACGGCGGTGAACTGGTTTTAAGCCATCGCGGACATCTGGTAAAGCGCGCGCGACAATTACGCTCATGGCATATTCCAAATATGAACGTTTTACTTCGTCAACAATTGGAGTTAAAGTTAGCTTGCCGATGTCGCCTTTTGGTAGCGGAATTTTTTCTTGCATATATCAATTTTGAAATCATTGTTTAAGGGTAGTAGAAACAGTGGCAGTTGCGGTTGTTGGCGTAGAAGACGCGCTGGTGGGTGTGTTGGCAGTAGCTGAATTTTTTAGTAATTGAATTATTATTGCTATTTTTTCTTTTACTAATTCTTTTTTGGTGTCGTGATTTTTAGTCAATTTGAAAGCTTCTTCCCAGCTTTGTTGACCTTGGGTAAAAAGTTGTTTTTCTTTAGATTGGCCAAAATTAAGAATGGAAATTTGATTGTAAATGGAATAGCCCCAGAGAGTGGCGATAATTGTCCCCACCGCTATCACTAGAAACCAAAGCCAATTAGAAATCGCTTGTTTGGGAGTAGCTAGTTGACGCAAACGTGCCAAGTCCTCGGTTTTATCTTCGGTCGCCAGCATCTTTTTTTTATTTTTTTTAACAGATGCCATATTTGGCTATGTCAGTAATTTTTTTCTAAAATATATAATTTTCTGTCGTCTTGCGGTAGGTCTTTCTTTTTTATAATAATTTTTTTATCAGTTATTTCCGGTTTAATCCCCAACTCTTTTACAAAATTCTCAACCGGCAATACGTTTTTATCAGTGTCGCAATGATAGGCGATCGGGATGACAATTCGGGGTTCTAATTCGTTGACAGTTTCAGCGGCTTTGTCTGGGTCAAGATAAACATTTTTACCACCGACTGGCAATAATAAAATATCAATGTTGCCGAGTTTGTCAATTAAGGAGGTGTCTATTTTAGTTTTAGTTGTTCCCAAATGGACAATAGACAACCCTTCGGCGTTAAGTTTGAAAATTATGCCGTCAGCATGTGGGTAGGCGTAAATCATCACTCCTTTAACTTCGCACTCTCCCAAGGTGTCTAGTACGAAAGGGTTTTGCATCAAGGTTATCGTCCCGTTTGGGCCATGGGAAAATAGGGCGATATTGGCTGCCAAATTTTTGGGGAAATCGCCTTGTTCAGGACGGTAGGGGTTTATCAGGATTACCACATCTTCGTCCAAGTTTTTGGTTTGGAGTTTGACACAGGTGTTGCCGAGCCAGGAAATATGCATATATAAATATTTGACATTTTAACTGTGATAATTTTATCACATTATCGGCTTGAAGACAAGGGGGTAATTAGAATATTTAATTGAAGAAATAATGTTTATGTGATAAAATATCGGTATAATTTTATGAGCGTTAAATTTAACTTTTTTCAGAATATTAAATCAATCTTAAAATTTTTTTTTGGAGTTGCCATTTTTGCGGTAATTCTTGTTTGGTTTTATTCTGATGCCAAACCGATTTGGCAAAATCCACGCATACCACCGCAAATTCAAACCGCGCAGGCGGTTACTTGGTATAATACCAGTTGGTTATATCGAAAAACAATTACGATTGATTACACCAAGGTTTCTACCACTTTGGCAAATTTTCCAGTAATGGTGAGTACGACTGATGCTAATTTAGTAGCTTATGCGTCTTCTACTGGCGCTGATATTTTGTTTACTGATTCAAGTGGTACCAAATTAAATCACGAAATTGAAAGTTATACCAGCGCTACCGGTAAGTTAATCACTTGGGTGAAGGTGACGAGCTTGTCTAATTCGGCAAATACTATTCTTTATATGTATTATGGCAATACGGGGGCAGCTGATCAGCAAAATATTACGGGGACATGGGATTCAAATTATGTGGGCGTATGGCACATGAAAGAAAATCCGTCCGGTTCGGCGCCCCAGATGAAAGATAGCACGACTAATGCCAATCATGGCACTACTCAAGGTTCAATGCCTTCCGGATCCTTGGTAAACGCGCAGATTGGCGATGGTTTGGATTTTAATGGTTCCAGTTATTATGTCTCTCTTCCGGTTACATCCTCGCTTAATATCACCGGGGCGATTACTGTTGAGACCTGGGTTTACGCGGATGCTCTTTCGTCGGCTAGAAGGTTTGTGTCTAAAAACAACACCGTAACCAAATCTTGGGAACTTAATTTTGAATCAGCTGTTGGTGGTTTAACTACCATGAGAGTTTTTGATGGCGGAACAATAAAACGTACGCAAGAAGCGGCAGCAATGACGGTCGGATCTTGGTTCCATTATGTTGGTGTATTTGATCCCAGCACTGCCGTGATAATTTATAAAAACGGCTCACAAAGCGGAGCTCTAACTTCCGGAATTCCGGCAGCGCAGAACGACAATCCCAATATCGCGGTATTATTTGCTCGCAGTCCCTATGCTGGCTGTTTAAATTGTTATTTAGATGGCAAAATGGATGAAGTGCGCGTTTCCAATGTGGCCCGCTCCGCCGGTTGGATTTTAACCGAATATAACAATCAATATTCACCGTCGACCTTTTATAGTATAGAAAGTACAGCACAAACCCCACCATTTTATGATCAAATTTATTATAAATTTTTTAATAATACTGATTCTACTGATGTTGGTTTAAAACTGGCGAACCAAAATTTACCAGCTACTTTATCGTCCGCTGGCGACCCGTTCCGTTTGCGCTTGGGTTTGCATGTAACCGGCAGTCAAATAGACGCTAGTGGCCAAAGTTTTAAATTACAGTTTGCGGAAAAATCAGGGGATTGTGACGGCACTTTTTCCGGTGAAAGTTATGCTGATGTAACCGGAGCGACCGTAATTGCGTATTATGATAATGCCACCCCTAATGATGGTGATAGTTTAACTATAAACGCGGGTGACCCAAATATTGGTAATAATGTGATTGAACAGACATATGAAGAGGCCAATAATTTTACCAATTCCGTGGGCGCAATCGCAATCGGCGAGGAAGGTTTGTGGGATTTTTCTTTATACGATAATGGCGCTACCGCCAATACGTCATATTGTTTGCGGTTAATTAAATCAGATGGTAATAATATTGATAGTTATACCGAAATACCGGAAATAATCACTGCGTCTGGTGTGTCGCCGATAGTGTCGGTGTCGGTTCAAGATGGCATTATTAATTATGGGTATTTGCCCGTTGGTTCCAGTACTACCACGATTGCCGTTGCAGATTCTCAAACGGTTACTAACGATGGTAATGTGGATATAGATTTGGGTATCAAAGGTTCAACGTCCACGCCGGGCAATTGGACGCTGGGTTCGCAGGCAGGGGCAGACCAATATGTCCATGAATATTCGGTTGACGTCGGTGACACTTGGGTGCCACTTACTGCCGATTATCAACTTTTGGTTCCGGGAGTGCCGCCAGATGCCGGCGGTGTTATTGATTTTAGAATTCAAGTGCCAAGTTCAACTTCGGATTATAGCACGCAAAATGTTGATATTACTATTTTGGCGGTTCAGTCATAGTGGTGCTGTGGATAAGTACGCCCGCGCGCGGGGGGGGGTTGGAGATAAAAAAGTTATGTGGTATAATATAGTTGTTAATTATTTAAATTTATTTTTTATGAAAAATAAAAAATTGGATTTAGTTATAGGCGTGTTATTTGTGGTAGCGCTTGCGTTTGGGGTGTCGGCGCAAGGGGCTGATACCGGCACGGTATCAGCGACAGTAACAGTTCAAAATGTTTCATTAACTGTTTCCGATGGCACTGTTGCTTATGGCACACAATCAGCCGGTGCTATGACGAGCACGTTACTTACCGGAGATATCCAGACAGTTACTAACAATGGTAATATAACAGAAAATTTTAACATCAAAGGCCAAGATTCCGCCAACTGGACACTGGCTTCATCTAGTAGCACCGACCAGTATACCCACCAATTTTCCACTACGACTGGTTCCTCTTGGACTTCTCTAACTACCAGCTATGCCACTTTGGACACAAGCAAAGCGGCTGCCGCCACTTCTACTTTTGATTTGCGCATTTATGTGCCTTCCGCTTCCACCAACTATACTTCTCAGAGTGTTGATGTTACCGTACAGGCGGTAGCCAGTTAATAACTTTTTTATGCGTAAAATCATAGTAATGGTTGGATTGATAAGTTTAGCTTTGACTATACCACTTTTTGTTTCGGCGCGGGTGGGTGTGGGTGTTGGCGCTGGTAAAATTCAAATGACTGAACAATTAAAACCGGGCAAAACTTACGAATTGCCGGTTTTGCCGATTTTAAATACCGGTGATGAATTTTCCGCGTATGAAGCTACCGTGGAATATCATGAAAATATTCCCCAAATGTGGCCGAAGCGCGAGTGGTTTAAATTTACTCCTCAAACTTTTGAATTAGAACCGGGGCAGGTAAAAAATGTAAAAGTGGAATTGAGTTTGCCGGTAAACGCCAAGCCGGGAGAATACCGTGCTTATTTAGAAGGTCATCCGGTTAAAAAAAGTCGCGCTACCGGCGGGGCGGCGGTGGGTGTGGCTGCGGCGGCTGATTTGCGTTTTACGGTGGTGCCGGCCAATATATTGGCTGCTTGGTATTATAAAATAACAACTTTTTACAGTCGCTATCATCCTTACGATACGATCGGGTTGGCTTTGCTCGCGTCCGCTTATCTATTTTATTGGGTGAAAAAGAATTTTAAGTTTCAGATCGCGAAAAAGTGACATCCAACTCGCGCCGGATGTTATCCTGAGGAGTCATAGTGACGAAGGATTTATTATCTTCTGTACATGAAAAGATTTTTGGTTCAATTCATTTTGTTTGTTTCACCCCTACTGGTTATATCATTAGGGGCTTTTTTTTCTTATCCTCATCTGGTTTCGGCCGTGTCCACGGCGACGGTAGTCGCAACCATTAAAATAGAAGTTTGTGGTGATGGTGTAAAAGATGATAGTGAAGAGTGCGATGGCAGTGATTTGAACGGCCAAACCTGTACCAATTTTAGTGGGTTCACGGGTGGAACATTATCCTGCTCGGCCGGATGTTTGTTTGCTATCACTGCTTGTACCAGTGGCGGAACTTCTCCCGGTGGTGGGGGCGGAGGAGGGGGCGGTGGCGGTATTCCACCAACGGAACCGGTAATTACGAGCGCGGTGTTTGTCGGTCGCGCTTATCCGGGCAGTTTGGTAACACTTTTAAAAGATGGCCAAATAGCCATACGCACCGTGGCCGGACCGGACGCTAATTTTCAAATGACTTTGGCCGGACTATCTGCTGGCAATTATATTTTTTCTTTGTACACGACGGATAATATTGGTCGGCAATCATCGGCTTTGACTTTTCCGGTTTTTGTTACTAGTGGCGCGACTACCCGTGTTTCTGGAATTTTTTTAGCGCCGACCATTGCGGCTGATAAAAGTGAAGTAAAACGCGGAGACACTTTGTCTATTTTTGGCCAGTCTTTACCGCAAAGCGAAATTACGGTACAAGTGAATTCCACGCAAGAATTTTTTGCTAAAGCCAGAGCCGACAAAGACGGTGTGTATTTATATAATTTAGATACGGCATTTTTGGAAATCGGCGATCATAGCGCGCGTTCCAAATCCACGGTCGCGAACGAAATTAGCGCTTATAGCGATCGGATTGCTTTTAAAGTCGGGACAAAATCAGTGAATGAAGCGGTGGATACAACTTATAAAAAAGCGGACTTAAACCGCGATGGTAGTATTAATTTGGTGGATTTTTCCGTGGCCGCATATTGGTATAAACGGAAGTCGCCGCCGGCGAAATATGATTTAAATAACGATGGCAAAATTGATTTGGTGGATTTTAGTATCATGGCCTACTACTGGACAGGATGAGGGATTAAATAATTAACTGTCATTCCCGCGAAAGCGGGAATCCAGACGTTGGTCGTCGGCCATTGGATCCCCGCTTTCGCGGGGATGACAAAAATATTCCCGCCAGAGCGGGTCGGCCTATGGCGGAAAAATGACAAATAAAATATCAAAATGAAAAATGACAATGTAAAATTTAAAATTAATAAATTACGAAGTGCAGTATTAGTATTTGTAGTTGCGTTTTTATTTGTTGCGCCTGTGTCGGCCGCATCATTGTATTTTAATTCCCCAAAAACCGATTACAAAGTCGGTGAACAATTTACCGCCAGTGTTTTGGTGGATTCGGTTGATGAAGCGATTAACGCGTTTGAAGGAAAATTGGTTTTTTCTGATGATCAGTTGGAAGTGAAAGAAATTTTTATTGGTAATTCAGTGATAAATTTTTGGATTGACACTCCAAAAGTTGGAAATGGCGAAATTCAATTTTCTGGAATTGTTCCAGGCGGATTTCAGGGTGATAAAGGGTTGTTATTTTCAGCTGTATTTTTAGTTAATTCGATAGGCACGGGGGAAATTAATTTTTCTGATTATAAATTATTATTAAATGATGGTCGGGGGACGGCGGCGTTAACTGTGGTCGCAAATTTAAAATTAAACATTTTACCGGTTGCGCCCGGAACGGTTGCGCCTGAATATATGCCATTTCCCGATGGCACTTTACCCGAAGAATTTACACCAGAATTGACGCGTTCGTCGGGTGAATTTAATAATCAGTGGTTTTTAGTGTTTGCGACTCAAGACAAGGGTTCGGGGATTGATTATTATGAGGTGTGCGAGGGCAATCAAGATAATTGTGAAAAAACCGACAGCCCGTATATTTTAAAAGACCAAAATTTAGTTGGTAAAATTTTTGTGAAAGCGGTTGATAAGCGTGGCAACGGGCGAATGGTTGTTTTAGAACCGCCGGGCGGTTTGGTGTGGTATGAAAAATATCAAAATTATGTTATACTATTCTTAGTATTAGTTGCTTCTGTTTTGTTAGTCCTCAAAAAATATGCGCGGAGGGTTTAAATATGGATTGGCGGTTTTATTTTTTCTTTTATGTCCGGCCTCGGCGCGCGCGGCCAGTTTATATTTATCGCCAGCATCCGGTTCGTACGCTTTAAATAGTAATATCGCGGTGAATGTTTACGTTAGTAGCGCCGACAAAGCGATGAACGCCGTTTCGGGCGTGTTGGATTTTCCGGCGGATAAATTACAGGTGACCTCCATATCTAAATCCGGTTCGGTAATTAATTTATGGGTGGCAGAGCCGTCTTTTTCCAATTCTGCCGGTACAGTTAATTTTGAGGGTGTTGCTTTAAACCCCGGATATACTGGTACTAGTGGTAAAATTATTACCATAAATTTTAAAGTTAAAGCCACTGGCGCGGGTTTGCTTAAGTTTTTATCTGGTTCGGTGTTAGCCAATGATGGTCAGGGGACAGAAATATTATCTGGCACCGGCAATGCGCAGTTTGACTTAGGACAAGGAAAACCAGTGCCGCCACCACCTGTGACCGTTGTTCCGGCTGGTAAACCAGCGGCTCCGACTGTAACTTCTCTCACTCACCCTGACCAGAATAAATGGTATGCTGTTAAAGATGCTAAGTTTACTTGGAATTTATCAAGTGATATCACTAAAGCACGATTATTAGTGGACAGCAAAGCGGATACAGCTCCCGCAGTAGTGTATTCGCCGGCTGTATCTGAAAAAGAAATGCCGGATATTGATGATGGTGTTTGGTATTTTCATGTCCAGTTATATAATAGTCATGGTTGGGGCGGTATTACTAATTATCGTTTTCAAATTGATTCTGTCGTACCGACCGATTTTTCAGTGGTTGAAATTAAGCGTGTTGATTCAAGCGAACCGCGTGTTGTTTTTTCCCTATCGGCAATTGACGTTGGTTCTGGTATTGATTTTTATGAAATTCGGATTGACAGTCAGGAAGCGATTGTTTGGAAAGATGATGGCACTCACCGATATGAAACTCCGACCCTTGATCCTGGTAAACATATTTTAACAGTGCGTGTCTTTGATCGTGCTGGCAACGCCGCATTAGAGTCCGTTGATTTTGAGGTGGTACCATTAGATAAACCAGTTATTGAGAATTATCCGAACAGTCTGAGGACGGGCGAGCCGTTGGTAATAATTGGTAGGACATATTCCAATAGTCAAGTGACAGGTTATCTCCAACGCGGTGCGGCCGAACCAACCATTCTGACGATAGCAAGCGACGAAACGGGGCGGTTTATATTTGCGCCGAGCGAAGAATTACGTTCTGGCACTTACTTGGTTTGGTTCCAAGTGGCTAAAGATAATGGAGCCCGCAGCGAAGTCACGAAAAAATTTGCTATTATTGTTTCCGAGCCAGCTATTTTACGTATCGGATCATTGGCAATTAATGTTCTAGCCGTAATTATTCCTCTTTTTGCGCTTGTGCTATTACTTGTAGGCGTGATTTGGTTTGGATTTTATCGCTTCCGTATTGTCAGTCGTAATTTAAAAGCAAAGACAGCTGAAGCCAGTTTGGCGCGCAAAGCTTTTGAAGCATTGACTGTTCATTTGTCGGCTGAAATAAATATGTTTGAGCGCACGGCTTTAAAACGCAAATTAACCTTAGAAGAAGAAGATGTTTTGGCCCAAATGACGAAAGATTTGGCTGAGGCCAATAAAATTGTGGGCAAGAAAGCAATGGCACCAGTGCCTGGACGTTTTTCCATTCGTGAATCAGAGGTAGAAAAGGCAAAAATGGCGCCTTGCGCTCGTCGGGCGACAAAAATAGCCAAAAGTACCAAAAAACCGCTAATTTAACATAAGCTCAATCTGTCAATACCCCTAGTATTGACAGATTTTGTTTTTGTGCTATAATTAACACATTAATTAAGCCCGCCTCAATGGCGGACACTCGGCTCTGCCTTATCGGCGGACGGGATAAGAGCGTTTTTTTTGTTTATTTGGAGCAAAGCTAACATTAGCGCGCTCTAAATTTTCAGATTAAGCGTTTATAAAATTTTATGTTGAGCGACAAAGTCAGCAAGCAAGATTTTAAAAGTATTTTGCAAGACCACCCGATTAATGTTCCCAAAGTAGGAGATATTGTTACGGGTAAAGTTTTGTCCGTGGACAAGGGCGAGGTTAGAATTGATGTGGAAGGCGTTACTACTGGTATTGTACGTGGTCGCGAATTATTCGCGGAATCACGTGAACACGCCAACTTAAAAACAGGCGATGAAGTAGAGGCGACGGTGATGGAAATGGAAAATGAAAATGGCGATATGGAACTTTCTTTCCGTGTGGCCGGATATCAGCGTGCCTGGGATAATTTGCGCAAGTGGGCTAAGGATTGCCTTACTATTAAAGCTAAAGTTACTGGCGCGAATAAAGGCGGGCTTATCATGCAGGTGGAGGCTATGCCTGGTTTTATGCCAGTGTCACAACTTGACCCGGAACATTATCCGCGCGTTACTGGCGGTGACAAATCTCGTATTTTAGAAAAATTACAAGAATTAATCGGCAAGGATTTAGAAGTTAAAGTGATTGATGCCGATGAAAAAGAGGAAAAATTAATTGTTTCCGAACGCGCTGTTTGGGAAGATGCACAAAAAGCGGTTTTGGAATCATACAAAATTGGCGATATTGTTAATGGCGAAGTGAGTGCGCTTACTTCATTTGGAGCATTTTTGAAATTTGGCGAAGGTTTGGAAGGTTTGGTTCATATTTCTGAAATCGCTTGGCAGAGAATTGAACATCCACGTGATTTGTTAAAAGTGGGTGATCATGTGAAAGCTCAGATAATTCAATTAGATAAGTCCAAGATATATCTGTCCTTGAAACGCTTGGTAAGCGATCCGTGGAAACAGGTCGGAGAAAAGTATAAAATTAACGATAAGGTTAAAGGTAAGATTATCAAAATTGAACCGTTTGGTTTAATGGTGGCGCTCGACGAAGATATTCACGGTTTGGCCCATGTTTCGGAATTATCCGATCAGCCAGTGGGTAATATTACCGAGAAGTTTAAGATCGGCCAAGAAGTGGAGTTTGAAATTATGAACATTGAAGCGATTGAGCACCGATTGGGCTTGCGTCTCGCTGGTGTTGCTGGTAAAGCGCCGAAAGCACCAAAGGTAAAGAAATCCGAAAAGGCCAAAGCAAAAGAAGATGAAAAGGATGGAGACAATGTGTTGGCTGACGGCGAAGAAAAAGAAGAAAAAAAAGCAGACAAAAAAGCCGAGTGATATAAAGATCGCGTTGCTAAATACCCCCGAATCAATCGGGGGTATTTAATTGGCATAAATTGACAAAATCATGTTTTTAGTGTAGGATTTGTTAATAGAGATATAGAAATTAATCTTAAATTATTACTATTCAATATTTCAATTATGCGTAATTTTTTCAAGAATTTTTTAATGATTTTTTTGGTTCTGGTCTTAGTAGCCGGAGTTTTGTCTATGACTCAAAATGGGACCAGTAAAAAATCAGAGGAAATAGATACTGCAAAACTGGCCCAAGAAATTAACGCCGGACAAGTTAAAAAAGTGACTGTTGCCGGTGATTCGTTGACAGTAGAGCTGCAGGATACCGACGCCCCTAAACAAACCCTTAAAAAAGAACCAACCGAATCGTTTGGTGAACTTATGAAAAATTATGGTGTTACCGACGAGGCACGCCAGAGTTTAGCGGTGGAAATAAAAGATGAAAGTGGTTGGAAATTTTGGATGATGAATTTATTGCCAATAATTTTGCCTCTTGTTATCATCATCGGGTTTTTGTATTTTATGACCAGAAGCGCGCAGGGTATGAACAATAAAGCAATGGGCTTTGGGCAAAGCAATCCGCGTCAAGCTGATAGCCAAGATAAAGATAAAAAAACTTTCAAAGATGTGGCCGGAGCGGTTGAAGCCAAAGAGGAATTATCTGAAGTTGTTGATTTTTTGAAAGATCCGAAAAAGTTTTCAGTAATGGGGGCAAAAATTCCCAAAGGTGTACTGCTCATGGGCAATCCAGGTGTGGGTAAAACTCTTTTTGCCAAAGCGGTGGCCGGAGAAGCGGGTGTGCCATTTTTTCACATGTCGGGTTCGGAGTTTGTGGAAATGTTTGTGGGTGTGGGTGCATCACGCGTGCGTGATTTGTTTGCTAAGGCTAAAAAGGCTGCTCCGGCGATTGTGTTTATTGATGAAATTGATGCGGTCGGCCGCCGACGTGGTGCCGGTTTAGGTGGAGGGCATGATGAGCGCGAGCAAACTCTAAATCAAATATTAGTTGAAATGGATGGCTTTGAGCCAAATTTGGGTGTAATTGTAATCGCAGCCACTAACCGCCATGATGTTTTGGATCCGGCCTTGCTCCGCCCCGGTCGTTTTGACCGGCGTGTTACGATTGATTTACCGGACATCCGCGATCGCGAAGAAATTTTAAAAATTCACGCGGCTAATAAGCCATTGTCTAAAGAGGTATCGCTTAATCGGTTGGCACAGCGCACGCCTGGTTTTTCTGGAGCGGATTTGGCCAATCTTTTGAACGAAGCAGCGATTTTGGCAGTGCGACGCAATAAAAAAATCATTGATGAAATTGAAGTGTTAGAATCAGTAGAAAAGGTATTGCTTGGGCCAGAACGCAGAAGCCGAATAATTTCGGATAAAGACAAAACCATGACCGCCTATCACGAAGCCGGTCATGCTGTTGTGGGGTATTTTATGCCTAACTGCGATCCCGTGCGTAAAGTATCTATTATCTCTCGTGGTTCAGCCGGTGGTTATACTTTAAAAATGCCTAGTGAAGACAAGCATTATCATACCCTCACCCAGTTTAAAGATGAGATGGCAATGATGATGGGTGGTTATGTAGCCGAGAAAATGATTTACGGCAATGATGAGATTTCCACTGGTCCATCGTCTGATTTGCGTAATGCTACCAGTTTAGCTCGTGAGATGGTGACGGCTTATGGTATGAGCGACAAATTAGGTCCGCGTACTTTTGGCAAAAGTGACGACATGATATTTTTGGGGCGCGAAATTCACGAACAAGTTGACTATAGTGATAAAACCGCGGAAATGATTGATGCTGAAGTGTTGCATTTGATAAATGAAGCTCGCGAACGAGCGGAAAAAATGTTGGCGGCCAAACGTCCAGAAATGGAAAAATTAGTAGCCGCGCTTTTGGAGAAGGAAACTATTGAACAGGAAGAAATTGTGGTGGTATTGGGAGAGAAATAATTTTAGATTTTAGATGTAAGATTTTAGATATAGCGAATTGGAACAAACCGTTCGGTGATTGCCGGACGGTTTTTTTATTAAAATTTTAGCATATGCTATAGCATAGTCTAAATCAAGTAAATAATTAGCGCCTGGTAGCGTTTTTTCTGGCCCAAGTGTTGCAGTGTTTGTTTGTTTAATTGTTGCATTATCACCGCTTGGCCTATTTTTTCAAAATATGGTATAATACCAATTAACTAATCAACTATTAAACTAATCAACATCACTATGCGCGAACCAAATTATCGTCAAGCCTTTCTGCATTCTTGGCAGATTGTGGCAGAGCACAAAATTTTGTGGGTTTTTGGTTTACTATCCGCCTGTTTGGGTCAGTGGGGGCTAGGGCATTTTTTAGGTGGGCTTAATTTAGCTAGTGTAAATAGTTTAGCATCAGATGGAGACATGCTGTCATTTTGGCACGCAGTTTTGGGTGCCGGACATGTCAGTGGAATGTCGGCCATATTTGTCGCTTGGCTTATACTTATTGTGGTCGCTTTAGTAGTTTTATTTATTTTTGTGGCAGTTGTTTCCCGTGGGGCACTCATTGCGGCTGTAGGCCATTGGTTTGCCAAAGATGGCAAAGTGCCGACCACTCTTGCTTGGCGCTATGGTGTAAAGAATTTTTGGGAGATTTTCTTTTTGACTATTTTAGCACGCGCATTTGAAGCGGCGCTGTTACTTTTGGCAATACCAGTATTTGTGTATCATACCGGCACGACCGCTGGTGCATTTGTGCAAGCGCTCTACGGCGCTGTTACTTTGGCTGTCGGCTTGATTGTGGAAGTGTTAACAATCTTTGCTTCCGGGTATGTTGTGATTGACGGAGCAAGCGTGCCAACGGCGATTTCGCGTGCTTGGCGACTGCTTGCCCGCCATGTTTTGATAGTACTAGAATTGGGAATATTATTAGTTGTTATTAATTGTTTATTGGTAATTGGCGTTTTACTATCTTCTTTTGTCGTGTTTATTCCGGCAATTTTAATTTGGTTAGTCGCGGTTGTCACTGGTTGGAACGCCTTGATTGGAGCCGGCGTCACTTTGGCGATAATCTTATTTATAATAATTCTCGTTTTATCAGCCGGCATATTTAATGCGTTTAACACCAGCGCTTGGATGTATTTATTTATTAAAATGCATCGCGAAAATTATGTGGGCTGGTTACTCAATAGAATAAAAAGTTTGTTTGTAAGAAAATAATTGCCATGCCATTTCCTTCTATTAATGATTTGCTTAAAAAAGATGACGTCCCAAAAGCGCCCGATGTTGAGATTGATTGGAATAACCCGGTTTCCAAGTTTAATAAAGGAATAAAAGACATTGATATTCGCGCGAAGGAGAAAGAAACCAAGCAGATTGCCACAGCATCGGGTATGCCTTATATTAATTTGGATGAGACCCCAATCTCTTCCGAAGCTTTAAAGATTGTTTCAGAGTCAGTGGCACGTGAAAAGAAATTGGCCTGTTTTTATTTTTCCGCTTCTGAATTGCGTCTGGCTTCCACCAAACCTTTGCCGGCCGATGATGATTTTGTTTATCAACTGGGTGAGCGCCATCATTGCAAGGTGGCAACATATCTGGTTTCGGAGCATGGTTTTGAACGAGTATTAAGATTATATTCCACTTTACCGATCGTGTTGCCTGTCACCAAAGACATTAACATCACCGACGAAGAATTGGCAAAGTTTAGCGCGGAAATAAGTACCATTGCTAGTTTGGCCGAGCATTTTAAAATTGTTTCCATTACTGATATTTTGTCGCTCATGATTGCGGCGGCTTTACGTTTAAATGCTTCGGATATTCATGTTGAAGCGGAAGAGAACACAATTAAGGTGCGCTATCGGGTTGATGGTGTTTTGCACGAGGTGGCGCAATTACCGCGTGAACAATGGGCTAGATTTATTTCGCGTATTAAATTATTGGCCGGTTTAAAAATTAATGTTGTTAATAAGCCACAAGACGGTCGGGTGTCATTAAAATTATCACATGAAAGTTTGGATGTGCGTGTATCTACTTTGCCAACCACTTATGGCGAGAGTGCGGTTTTGAGAATTTTATTTAGTGGCAATAAGGGGGTTAGTTTTGATGATTTAGGAATTCGGGGCGAGGCCTATGTTCGCCTAAAGCGTGAGATGGAGAGGCCTAACGGCATGATTATCACTACCGGTCCGACTGGCTCTGGCAAAACAACGACTTTGTACGCTATTTTACGTTCTTTAAATAAACCGGGGGTAAACATTGTCACCATGGAAGATCCGGTAGAAATTAAAATGGAGGGCATAAACCAAAGCCAGGTAGATGTGGAACATGGCTATACTTTTGCCAAGGGCCTGCGCAGTATCTTGCGTCAGGATCCGGATATTTGTATGGTCGGCGAAATTCGTGATTTAGAATCAGCGGAAATTGCGGTGCAGGCAGCGCTCACCGGACATTTGATGTTATCAACCGTGCATACCAATAGCGCTGCTGGCACGGTACCGCGCTTATTGTCTATGGGGGTGAAGCCATTTTTGTTGGCGCCGGCTTTAAATGCCGTGATGGGGCAACGTTTGGTGCGTCGCATTTGTGAACATTGCGTGGTAGAAGAGGAGTTGAGCTCGGAAATATTAGAACGAGTCGGGAAAATAATTAACAGTTTGCCGTCAGACGCGAAGGCCTCTATTAAAGATCGTCCTCTTACTTTTTATAAAGGCAAAGGATGTGCGAAGTGTAGTGGTTTGGGCTATAAGGGTCGGGTTGGTATTTATGAGTTGTTTACCATGAATAAAGAAATTGAAAGTGTGATTTTGGCGGATAACGCTTCGGAATATACTATTGCTGAAATGGCTGTTAAAGATGGCATGATTACAATGGCCCAGGATGGAATTTTGAAAGCAATGGATAAAATTACTACTATTGAAGAAGTATTTAGAGTGTCGGAGTAGTTTTATTTAAAGGTAACAGAAAAGCAATCGTTTTGGCGAAATACTGTTGTTAGCGGAAGATTGAAGATTAAAGATTGGAGATTTACTTAGGTAGTCTTCGCTCTTAATTCTTTAATTACTTACAAAAATATATGATTGTACGCCACAGTGAAACTAACGCTCCTTTTGAGCCATCGGTGCGTTTTTACCGCACTATTGCCTTGTCATTTTTGGCAGTTACCATTATTCTTTTAGGAACAATTATTTTTGTTACCTCTAAAAAAGCGACTCTAATAATCACCGCTAAAGAAGATGTAAAAAGCGCAAACTTGAGTGTGGGACTGGGCAAGGATAAAACCGATGATGCGGTGCGCGGTATTGTTACCTCCACCGTCTTTAGTTGGACGGAGAAATTTTTTCCTACTACTTATAAATCCGAAGACAGTGTCGCCGTCGGTTCACTTGTGATTTATAACAAAAGTAATGCCAGCCAGCCCCTAGTAAAAACCACACGCTTTTTAACACCAAACAATATCATGTTTCGCTTAACCGACGACGTAGTTGTACCGGCGAATGGTCAAATTACCGCTGAAGTTTACGCAGATCAAATTGGCGCAAATAGCGAAATTGGGCCTAGCCAGTTTGTTATTCCTGGTTTATCTGCCGACAGACAAAAATTTGTTTATGCCGAAAGTGCGGAAAATATGAAAGGCGGTAGCAATAAGGTGGGTGTTTTGACCGACTCTGATTTACAATCCGCTCGAACTATTTATATTGAAAAGTTAAAGCAAAATTTAATAAAGCAGTTACCCCCTTATCAGGATGGCTTTGAAGCAGTGGTGTCGGTAGTAAGTCAGCAAGTTGATGCCGATTATGCCGTGGGGGATTCAGTAGCCGAGTTTAATTTGTCTGGTTCCAATACGGCGGTAGTGGCGTGGTACAAAAGTGATGATTTAAAATCAATGATTGCTAAAGAAATTAACAGTAAGGTTGACGTCAGTTTGGAAAAAGTGGTGGCAGTAATCGGAGATCCGCTTGTCACTTTGACGTCATATGATTTGGCAAAAAATACCGCTCAATTAGCAGTTAGCCAAGAAGCTAAAGTAACCTTGGCAGTGGATGCTGATAAATTGTCACCCGGGCGTTTTTTGGGACAGACCAAAGAAGAAATTGAACGCTATGTGCTTGGTTTAGAGCATGTATCAGCGGTAGATGTTAGTTTTTCGCCGTCCTGGGCCAGAAAATCGCCTACTTCAGTTGATCGTATTAAGGTGGTTGTAAAAAGTATAAAATAATTATTGTCATCCCGACGAAGGTCGGGATCTCTGTCCGGTCGGTTGTTCTGATTTGACAAAAAAATCAGATAATATATAATGTATACATGGCGATTGAAACGGTTACCAACCGTTTATCCGCAAGGATCCCGATTTAGTCGGGGCTAAGCCAAATAAAAGTTAAACATTCGGGTGGAACCGTCCTTCGTTCCGACTTGGTCGGAACTACGGCCGGCAAGCCGTCTAGTGCTGTGAAAAGCATTAACGTTTTTGCCAAATTATTTTGAAGGACCCCGATACCTTTTTTGAGGTATTGGGGTATTTTTTTTAAATTACACTTATCGGCAGTAGGCACGTCCGTACACGTGTACGGACATAAATAAGTATTTAAATCATGATATGAACAAGCCAATAATTTTAAAAGGTCCGCGAGTTACTTTGCGACCGATAAAATTAAGTGATGCCAAAGATTATGTTGGGTGGTTTCGTGATAAAGAAGTTGTGAAATTTTTAGGCAATAAATTATTGAACATTAAAGAAAAAGGCGTGCGGGATTATTTCATTAAAGAAAAAGCAAAAAAAGACGTTATGTTGTGGGCGATTACCGTAGTAGGGGCAGGACAAATTGGCAATGTTCATTTGGGTCTAGATAAAAATAATAAACGAGCATCATTAGGACTGGTTATTGCCGATAAGAAATATTGGGGTCAAGGTTATGGGCCAGAAACTTTAAAAATTTTAGGTGATTATGTTTTTAAAAAATTAAAATATAATCGATTAGAATTAACAGTATTCACGAATAATAAACGGGCGGTTAGCGCATACAAAAAAGTTGGGTTTAAAGTAGAAGGTACTTTGCGGAAATACATTTATGCTTATGTGTTAAAAAAATATTGTGATGAATATGTAATGGGTATTTTAAAAGAAGAATGGCTTACTAAATAAATCTTAAATCTAAAATTATAAATCATAAATTAAAAAATATGGAAAAACAACAATTAGAACAAATTCGTCACTCTTGCGCGCATTTAGTCGCGGCTGCAGTGCAAGCGCTTTACCCGGAGGCTAAATTTGGCGTCGGTCCGGTAATCGAAAATGGTTTTTATTATGATATTGAATTTCCGGAAAATATTAAGGAAGAAGATTTGGGAAAAATTGAAGCCAAGGCGCGCGAATTAGCCAAGCAAGGTTTGGCATTTGAAAGAAAAGAAATCAAAATCGACGACGCAATTAAATATTTTGAATCAGTTGGGCAAAATTACAAAGTAGAATTATTAAATGATTTAAAAACCAAAGGTACGACTAAAATGAGCGCTGAAGAATTGCAAGATGTTGGTGGTGCAGTGGAGAATGTTTCATTGTATCAAACTGGTGAGTTTGCTGATTTATGTCGTGGTCCACATATTGAAACAACCAAAGGTTTGAATTTATCTGGTTTGAAATTAATGCGTTTGGCTGGTGCTTATTGGCGAGGAAAAAGTGATAATCCACAATTGCAACGTATCTATGGCGTATATTTTGAAACAAAAAATGAATTAACCGATTATTTAAATTTATTAGCCGAAGCCGAGAAACGCGACCATCGTAAAATTGGCGCGGAACAAGAATTATTTTTCTTTGACGACCGCGTTGGTAAGGGCCAGGTTTTGTGGCTTTCAAATGGCACAATTATTCGCAATGAAGTTGAAAAATTAGCATTAGAAAGTGAAGAGGCGGGAAATTATTTACGCGTGCGTACACCGCACTTGGCCAAAGAAGAATTGTTTTTGACTTCTGGCCATTTGCCGTATTACAAAGATAGTATGTATCCGCCGATGGTGATGGACGATGGCACGTATTATTTGAAAGCGATGAATTGCCCGCATCATCATACGGTATATAATTTCAAACCACATAGTTATCGCGAATTGCCGATGCGTTTGGCAGAATATGGTGAATGTTTTCGCAATGAGTTGTCTGGCACTTTGGCAGGGTTGCTCCGCGTGCGCGCGATGGCGATGAACGACGCGCATATATATTGTACGAAAGATCAAATCAAAGACGAATTTAAAAAGGTTATGGAGATGGTGATGGAATATTTCCGAATCTTCAAATTAGAAGATTATTGGTTTCGACTTTCTAAGTGGAGTCCGGATCACTTGGAAAAATATGTGAACGAGCCGGATAATTGGAATTATTCAGAAGGAATTATTCGCGAGGTCCTGCAGGAAATGAAAGTGAAATTTGTGGAAGCCGAAGATGAGGCGGCCTTCTATGGTCCGAAAGTTGATGTATTGTTCAAATCGGTCGTAGGACGTGAAGAAACGATGTCCACTATCCAATTGGACTTTGTGGCTAAGGCACGGTTCGGCTTGAAATACACCGACTGCGAGGGCAAGGAGAACAATGAGGTGTTCGTTATCCACCGCGCGCCGTTATCAACCCACGAACGGTTTATGGCGTTTTTAATTGAGCATTTTGCTGGTGTTTGGCCAGTTTGGATGTCGCCTGTGCAAATAATGTTCGCGCCGGTAGGTGAAAAACATTGGGAGGGTGCGCAGAAAATGGCGGATGAATTCAAGTTGGCCGGGGTGCGCGTGGAAGTTGACTCGGCTGATGAAACCGTAGGTAATAAAGTGCGTAAAGCGGTTGGTCGCAAAATTCCATATATTGTCGTAGTGGGGGATAAGGAATTAGCCGGTGGCGAATTAATGGTGCGTGTGCGCGGAGAAGAAAAACCGGCAAAATTTGCCAAAGAAGAATTTTTGGCGCGCGTTCAACGGGAAATCAAAGATAGAGTTTAAATTACTGTGGTATGAAGTCAAGTAGAAGAGTGGTTACAATATGTTGGTGCACTGGTTACTTCTGTGGCCACTGGTATTGGTTTTGAAAATAATGCACACGCAGAAGGACAAGTGGATGGTAAAAATGTTGGTAAAAAAGAGAAACCAGATTTAACTTCTCCAGAAGTAATTGGTGGCCAGGAACAAAAAGAAACAAAGAAGGATTATGAAAAAATTATTGCTGATATTCTGCGGGAAACATTTTTTTGGGTAAATAATCCTGAATATTCAGGAGCTGAAACTATAGATGGTGCAGAAAAGATAAATCAAAGAATTCAACAGTTGTTGAAATCTAAAAATCCGTCAATATATATTTTTGGAGAAAATCATCAAAATGATTTTTGTGAAGATTTTTTTCTTGATATATTAGAAGCTGACCCAGGAGCCAAAACTGTTGTTGAAGAGGCCTTAGACCACCCTGATGAGAAAGAACATGAAGTAGGGTTGTTATCAACCACTTTCTTTGGGCGCGAAGGTTATGAAGAGAAATTAAAGGAGTTATTATCCAGAAGAAACATCGCTAGGGTAATTTTACAGCATCCTTTTAATCCAGCCAAAGAGGCAGATAGTAAAATTTTACCATTTATTAAAGAAGGTCGGGTGCATATTCTGGTGGGGGGTGCTCACTCTATGCTTGCGCCTGGCGAACAAGATACAAAAACACAAACGTCGCAGTTACACCTTGATTCTGATGACGTTCTTTTAAAAACACCCCAGCAAGATTATTTTTTTGATTTATATAAAAAATACGGAGCGGTAGCAATTAAGTATATAAATATTTATAATCTAGCGAGGGAGTGTAATATCAGAATATTAGATCAAATATTACCAGCATTAAAGACGGGTGAGATTACCGTTGAAAAGGCAGTACAATTTTTAGAAAGACAAATTGGAAGATACACTGATCAATTGAGTTCAACAGATCCGAGGTTGGTTTGGCAGGATGAGGGTAATAGTGGTTTTGGAATACTGACTTCAAAAATTGAGGAGCTCAATTTTGATATTTTGGAATCTAGCAATCTTGAAGCCTTATTTAATTATCCCCCATTTCGGGATTTGTTTATGTCCGGTGATACTAGTTTTGCAATGATTTTAAATGGTGTAAGAGTATCTAGTGGAGATGTCGTTGTAGATTTTGTGGTTTATGATATTGGTAATAAGCGTATGGTTGTAACATATAATAGAAAAAATCCTAAAGATGGGGTGCTTGAGGTTGATAAAATTGTAAATTTTGATCTAACTAATGAAAATGGTAAATGGAAATATAAATTAGTAGATTAGATTCACTCAATTATAAAGCTGAGTACAGAAAATAATTATGGAGATTATCAAGACAAAATCGTTTAGTTTGGCAGTTGTAACTACCGGTGATAAAAATTCCAACAAGTTGTCAATTTTAATGCCCGGTAGATTAGACACGAAAGATTATTGGAATTTTGAAAGCCACGCCAAAGTTTTGGCTGGTAAAGGTTTTTTTGTGGTTGCTTTTGACCCACCCGGCACTTGGGAAAGCCCGGGTGGTATTGAATTGTGTACCGTCACTAATTATATTAAAGCGGTTAATGAGCTGATTGAATATTTTGGGAATAAGCCAACCTTGCTTGTTGGTCACAGTCGGGGAGGGGCGACCGCGGCCTTGGTGGCGGCTTCCAATTTGCTTGTTAAAGGCATGGTTTTGTTAATGGCCAGCTATAGCGCATCTTCTGCACCGCCTGACGAAATCATTGCCAGAGGATTTAATCTTGACTATCGCGATTTGCCACCGGGACAATCAAAAAGCAAAGAGCAAAAAGAATTTCGTCTGCCTTTAAATTATCGAAAAGATGGCGAGCAATATAATTCCGCGCAGGCGCTAAAAAATTGTAGCACTCCTAAATTGTTAGTTTATGCAACTTATGATGAATTTCGTTCTTCTGAAACAGTAGAAGATATTTTTAGGATTTTGCCAGAGCCGAAAATGTTAAAAAAGTTTGATTGTAAACATGATTACCGTTATTATCCTGAGGTGGTGGCCGAGGTAAATAAGGGGATTGAAATTTTTGTGGATAAATTTGTTAATTAACAAATTTATTATTGGTTTACTGATTATTTTTTTTGAAAATTTCCTCAAAATTTCCAATTGATTTTAAAAATCTTTCCGGATGGGCTTTAACTTTTTTTGATAGTTCTTTTCTTTTAAACCATTTAATCGCCGCTACTTCACTTTTTTGAATTTTAAATTGTGAGATCGGTTTATCTATCGTTGCGAAAAATCTTTGGGAAAAGAAATTGTGTTTGCCGGTATAGCGGATTTTTTCTCCTTTTATTATTTTAACATTTTTTAGTCCAATTTCTTCTTCGGTTTCTTTGATGATGTTGGATTCGTATGTTTCGCCTTGGTCGTTGGTCCCAGCGACTGCCACACCCCATTTACCAGGGTCGTGACTTTTATTAAACGCTCTCTGGGCAAGCAAAATATTACCTTTTGAGTTTTGAACCCACAAGGCGGACACGCGATAAATATCTTTTTGTTTTACATCTTCTCGTTTTTTGTGTCCGATAATTTTGTCATTTTTATCAACAATAATTATTTTTGGTTTTATGGTTTTTTTATATTCTTCTAGAAATAATTGTAAAGTTTTTTTCAGATTATTTTTTTCTATTTTACTTAAATTTAAAACTTTTTTTGTTTGACGTAGGAGTATCGCTTTTTTAACGTATTGGATCCCCAAAAAATTAGGGCAACATTTTGCTAAAGCGCCAGGGATATTCTTTTTTTTAACGGTTACCCCCTTACTGAGTAAGAGACAATTACTCATGTTAATAATATAATTTATCCATTTTCGCGGTTCTCTATTAAATATATTCCATCCTGGATTTGCGCTGGTTGCGTGTTCGTATTCAAATTGCAGTTCGTTTGTTAGGTCTCGTTGTATTATTTTTTTGACTTCTGGTATTAGTTTAATAACATTTTTTCCATACAATATTCGTGATTGTTTTTTTAATTTTATTAATCCCAAATTTCCAATGAATCTCGTCGCTTGATTATTATTTTTTATCCTGTTGTTAAAATCTGCGTCAAGCGTAGTATAGCACTGAATATCAATTGAATATTTTTTTGATAATTTGTCGATTTCTGTTTCAGAAATATTAACAGCACTTCTAACCAAAGCCATGACATCGTAATCGCTGTAGCCGTCAATAAAGTCATAATTGCCGTAGCTACCAACCGCTAATAAGGAAACTAAATTTTTACCAAGTTTTTTTCTTAGTAATTTTACAAGCGCTCGTTCCATTTGTTTTAGTTGGGAGCGGTGTGTGTCCATATTTGTAATACACAATGTATCGTTAATTTCTAAGTATGAGCCCATAGTAATTTAAAAAAATTATAAATTGGATGTGAAAAAAATTTATTAAAATTCTTTTTAAGTGTTTTAGAATCTTCGTGGGTTTCGCGTTTGGCCAATTTAAAGGCGTATTTTTTATTAATTTGCGCCCAAGCGACCGACATCTCGTCGCTTTTAGCAGGTTTTTTGACTTGTATTTTATCGCACTGCCTAAATAGATTGTGATTTACGGACAGCCACAGTGAAATTATTCTTACCCCTAAAAAGTTTTCTGGCTCAGCATTTATTAAAGACGGGATTAATAATTTTGGAAAAATTAAATCCAAGTCATCTAAATTCCCAAGCACAAAGGCCATATTCCAAGTAATGTACAGACTTGCCCAGTTTTGGCTTGTGTTAACAGTTGGGAATAGGTTATTTTTTTCAGAGATCGATTGGTAAAAAATATCATCGTTCTTTGTCGGAATAACATTTTTGTTTTTAAACATGGCTAAGGGAGGGTCACACCTTAGATCTTCGGATAGTGCATAAGCAGAAATCGAATTAGTTTTAAAGTCGTTGTGATATTCGGTAATACCAGCTTCGTAAATATTTATACGCACTAATTCATTTATATGTTCTATGTTATTTTTTAAAATTGGTGACAGTAGCTTGTATTCTAAGTAATTTATTTTTTTATCACGTAGCATTTTTTTGGCTTCTCCGATTGTTAAATGTGAACCCGCCAGACCACGTCTTATGCGGAAGTAAATCATCAGCGGGTCCAGCGAGAAAGCCTTGGCGATTTTGAAAAAGTCTCTTGAAATTTTTAGCGCGCGCATAAGAGCATTTAACGAATGGGTAGTGTCAATTCCGCATGCCCTCTCCTTAATTTTGTAATGGTCTTGTACTTCAACAAAGAAGTCGTGGCTATTACACATGGTGGCGGTCAAAGCTTCCAGAACGAACATGACGTGCACTGATCGGGCAATATGCTCGAATGGCCGAAACCAATTATTTTTAAGCGCCAAGTCCGCGAATTCAACTATGGCCGGATGTTTTGATGCCACGCCTTTTTTTATATTATTAAACATTGGTTGCAAATCTTGCGGTTCAGAAATAATATCCTGAAAAAATTTGCGCATGCGCTCGTTTTTTGTTTTTAAGTCGTTGAGTTTTAGTTCTGCGATAACCCCCTTCATTATTTGGGGGTTGGTTGTTATATTTTTCTCCAAACCAAAAGCTACCATGGTTTTGTCAAAAATTTCGCTCGCTTCTTTTAGTGGCATATTGGCAAAGAGTATTTTTGTTTTAAGTATTTATTTTTTTATCTTCCGCCCGCACTCCTCCGTCTCATCTGGCCGTTTGTAATCATATTCCGAGCGATAAGTCGTCCCAATTTCGGGCGTGGACACTTCAAAAATATCGCAATCGGTAATCGCCTGGTAGCGGTGTTTTTAGTCAAATTATGGTATAATGATTTTAAGCTTAGTATATCAATTCTACTATATTTACGAGAAAATCACAATATTTTATAAAATTGGTTTGTGTTTTCGAGAATAGATATGACAGTAAAATTCGTATTAATTTTACCAAATATTAGGAGCGCGCATAATGTGGGCGCGATTTTTCGCACAGCTGATGGCGCTGGGGTAGATAAGATATATTTGACTGGGTATACTCCGCGTCCGCCTCATCCGCGTTTGGATAAGGTGTCTTTGGGGGCAGAAAAATCAGTGCCTTGGGAAGGGGTGGCACAGGCCGGACGGTTGGTTAAAAAATTGAAATTTGAAGGGTATAAAATTGTGGCCTTGGAACAAACCAAAAATAGTGTTAATATATATAAGTGGACACCAGTGTTCCCCTTGGCTTTAATTGTTGGCAATGAAAAAACTGGTGTTTCCAAAAGTTTATTGAATTTATGTGATACGGCTGTGGAATTGCCAATGCTCGGTAAAAAGAAAAGTTTGAATGTGAGTGTGGCGGTTGGCGTGGCGATGTATCAGGTCACCAATCATAAATCTAAAATCTAAAATCTAAAATTTGAAATTAATATATGTCCGAATCAACTCTAAATATTTTCCGTCTATTTCATCGGGATTTGCCACCTTTGTTTCCGGCGGATCGGCGCACAAAAATTGCCGAGGTTTTGAAGCGGTTGGAAAATAACCCGACAGTGGATGTCACGGAAATTGAAAATGCTTTGGTGGCATTTGGCTACGAGGCCTGGCCGTGGCACAAAGCCAAGAAACATTTTTGGCAACGCGCTTGGGATAAATTGGGCGAACATTTTTTTGTGCCGAAATTGTCACCAAGTTTGCGTGAAAAATATGGAGATTTTACGTTATGTGGTGGGACTTTGCAGGATGTGCACGCGGGTGTGCCGATAGATTATTTTAATATTGAGCAGCGACGCGAATTAATTGATGCCTTAACGCAATTAGAAACTGATTTAGCCCGGCATGTTGATACGCAGATTACGGGAGTAGAAAAAGAGCAGTTTTTGAATTTGGTAGATGAATATCGCGCGGTGGCGGATAAAATAAAAGCGAAATTGGTAGATTTGCGAAAGTTGGCGCAGGGTGAAAATGAGCACGCAAATTTAGCGCGAGAAATTAATGAAAAAATAAAATTATTTGAACACGGTTGGTGCTATTTAGCACCCGAGCCCCAGTATCATGATGTCTGCGAGGCCATGGAATTTTTTCAAGGCCGAAAAAAAGATTTGAATCGGATGCGTGGGGCGCATTTAATTCCGGAGGTTAATTTTTATAGTTAAAGCGTTTGTCATTCCGAGTGAAGCGAAGCGCAACCGAGGAATCCCTTGAAGCTGATAATCACACAGATGGCTGCGTTAAGGGATCCCTCGGCTACGCTCGGGATGACAATTGGAAAAATATGTTTAAAAAAATTTTATTAATTATCGCGAGCGAAGGATTTAGGCAAGAAGAATATTTTGAAACCAAAAAGGTGCTAGAGTCCGTTGGTTTTGTGGTCGTGACGGCTAGTGATGCGATGGGAAAGGCCGTTGCCAAAGATGGTTCTTTGGCTAGCGTTGATTTGTTGGTCGGGGATGTGAATGTCGCGGATTATGATGGGATATTTTTTGTAGGTGGCCCGGGGGCATTGGCGCATTTGGATAATGAAAAGTCATATCAAATTGCTAATTTATCGGTAAATAAACCGCACGGCGCTATTTGCATCTCGCCACGTATTTTGGCGCACGCCGGAATTTTGAAAAATAAAAAAGTGACTGGTTGGGATAAAGACGAAGAATTAGCTGGAATTTTAGATAGTGTCGGCGCGGAATATGTTAAAAAATCGGTAGTGGTGGATGGTAATTTGATTACCGCCAATGGCCCGGAAGCGGCTAAGGAATTTGGCGAGGCGATTGTGAAATTGTTAAAAACTTAAATTTTATGGCTAATCGCGATTTAGAATTTTTATTTGAAATTGCCTCTTTGCGCAATGTTCCGCGCGGTTGGCGTCAACACCTGGGCGTTGACTGTGCTAGTGTTTTGGAGCATGTGGTACGCACCGCATTTTTGGCCTTGATAATTGCTAGGCGTGAGGGGGGGGCAGATGAAAATAAAGTCATGAAAATGGCCTTATTTCACGATTTACCGGAAGCCCGAGTATCAGATTTGAGTTATGTGCAAAAAGTGTACGCGAGCGCCGACGAAGATCGTGCCACAACCGATATGTTAGCCGAAACGAGCCTAGAAGATTTTGCGGCTTTGTTTCGCGAGACCGAAGCGCACGAAAGCATAGAAGCAAAAATAGTGAAAGACGCTGATAATTTGGATCTAGAGCTGGAGATACGCGAATTAGATAGTTTGGGCTCACCTTTGCCAAAAAAGTGGGAACATATTCGTCGGGCAGTGCGTGATAATAAATTATTTACTGAATCAGCCAAACAAATTTGGGACGAGATTCAAGTTTCTGATCCCCATAGTTGGCATTTGAATATGAATAAATATTTGTCCGGCAAAGATAAAATTATATAAATAAAAAAGTGGCCGATTGGCCACTTTTGATTTTGTTTTTTTAATTTATTTTCTCCGATTTAATATTGGAGTATTTTTTTATCATTTTTTCCAATTCTTTACGATTTAATAATCCGGCTTGCGCGCCCACGGCGGAAATTACCCCGCAACTATTGGCAATACCCCATTGCAGGGCGACTTGGGGTGAGTGACCATTGATTTTGGCGGCTAAATATCCGGAAGAAAACGCATCGCCGGCACCGGTTTTGCTCACTACTTTTATTGGGAAACTTTCTAAATGATACACATCATCAATATTGCCGGCATACGCCCCGCGCGCGGCATCGGTAATTACCACTTCGTCCGGCCCCAGTTTTAAAAGTTCGTGAATTAGCGCAGCGACAGTCTTTTCTTTTTTCAAAGTGGTGTTTAAAATTTTTTCTGCTTCTTCTAAATTTACAATTAATGTATCCACGGCCGGTAGTAGCGCGCGGATATCGGCCACGCTATGTTTTAATTGGTGCGAGCCGGGCGTATAGGCCAAGCACACGGTCGCGTGTTTGGCAATATATTTTAAAAGTGTTTCGTGAAGTGGTTTTAGGCCTTCGGATAAACCGGTTAAATAAATCCAATCGGTCGGGGGGAAATTTTTGGGCCAAACATAATCGCGTTTGCTATGCTGTGATAAAATTGTGCGTTCGCCTTTAAAGTTTAATACCACTGAGTATCGAGTTGGTGTCTTTTTGCTGATGGAAATTAAATTAGTATCAACTTTGGCTTTTTTTAAAGTGCTTAAAATAATTTGGCCATTGGAATCAGCGCCAATATCAGTTAGAAGAGCAGTGGAGAATCCTAGTTTAGACACACCCACCGCCACATTGGCACCGTCACCGCCAACAGTTTGAAAACTTTCTTTTACCGGCACTTTGGCAGCGTAATCTAAACATAGCCGGCAGCGTCCGTGATCAAAGTCGCATTCAACAGATGCGTCGTCGATCATCACCTGTGTATCAATGACCGCGTCGCCGATGATAATAAGTTGTTTCATAAATTTTTGTCATTGCGAGGAGTCATTACGACGAAGCAATCTCATGAAATATGGGATTGCCACGTCCCGACTAAGTCGGGACTCGCAATGACAATTAGTAAATTATTTTTTTGTATTTATTTTTTATCACCGTGATCTTTGTGATAGCCAATCATAATTTCAATAAGTTCAATAAAACTTGCAGCGGCCAGTCCGGCCATAGCAATAGTGAACATAATGTTGCCAATGTAAACAGCATAAACTAATAGACAACCAGCTCCGATAAAAAATACCGCATCTTGGCGTTTTTCCGCTTCCAAAAAAATAGCGTAGGTGATTAGAATCGCTCCGACCATCGCCACTACTTCTACGATGACTTTAAATAATGGCCAGGGGAGGGTGGGAAGGAAATTTGCGAGAGGCATAATTTTAAAATTAAAAATCAAATATCAAAATGTAAAATTTGTGATTGCACAATTGTCATGCTGAGCGTAGTCGAAGTATCCCTTAAATTTGACAGCAAATTAAATGTTGGCGTTAAGGGATCCCTCGGCTACGCTCGGGATGACAGCGTCCTATTCCCATCTATTAATATACTCTATCGTGGCAAGCGACGCAATAATTCCCTGCCCAACCGAAATGCCGATTTGTTTGTAGGGGATATTAGTAACATCACCCGCGGCAAATACTCCCGGCAAATTGGTTTTACATTTAGCATCTACAATAATTTCGCCACCTGTATTTTTTTCCAGTCCAGCATCAAAATTAGAATTGGGAATTTGACCGATGTGGACCATAACGCCTTGTACTTCAATAGTATTGGTAGCACCGTGATTGTCCGTGTAATCCAGCGATACAACTCGGTCGGTGCCATTAATTTTGGTAGTGGTAGCGCCGTAAATTACTTCAATATTTGGCAAAGATTTTACTTTGTCCACTAAAATTGTTTCACCTTTTGGAAAGCCACCCTTGTTTTCTGGTGTGTCGGTGTATTTGCTAATTAAATAAACTTTGGTAGCGATGCCGGCCATCATCAAAGCTGATTCCAAAGCAGAATTACCAGAGCCAATTGTTGCTGTCACTTTGTTTTTAAACAATGGTCCGTCGCAAACCGTGCAATAAGTGACACCTTTACGATTTAATTCTTCTTCGCCTGGGACTTTTAAGTGGCGGGGATGAATGCCAGTTGCGATAATTACTGTTTTGGTTTCGTAGGTATTGATTTTGTCGGACGCATTTTTGGCTGATACAATATAATAATTGTCTTTCGCCTCTATTTTTTCCACGCGCCAACCTTCATCAATTTCAACTCCATATGAACGCACATGCTCGGTAAATTTTTGCGCCAATTCAAACCCTTGAATTTCAATAATTCCGGGCCAGTTATTAACTACACCAGATAAAGCGACTTCGCCACCAAGTTCGGTGGCAACCATTTTAAAATTTAGTTTACGGCGCGCGGCATAAATTGCAGCAGCATTGCCGGCGGCAGATCCGCCGATGATAATTAGGTCTAGCATAAGTGATTTAATAATTGAAGATTAAAGATTGAAGATTGATGGTGGTCGCGCAATCTTTAATCTTTAGTATTCAATCTTTTTTATTAAATTATTGTATGCTATTTTCATATCAGGTGCTTTCGTTAATGCACTCCCCACGTAAAATCGTTCCACGCCCCAAGATTTGATTTGTTGAATAGTATTTTCATTAACCGAGCCGTCCACTGCCAGTGTCGGGCGCTTTTTCGGCAATTGTTTTATTTTTTCACCCACGTCCGGCCGAAACGAATTTCCTTGTTTGCCCGGCACAACTGTTAAAAACAATAGCATATCTATGTCCGTACACGTGTACGGACATAATTTTTTAATATCTGTGTCCGGACTAATCGCAATACCGACCGCGTATCCCATTTTTTTAATTTTAGCGATTACTGCTTGCGGGTCATCCGCTCCTTCAATATGAAAAATTACCCGAAAAACATTTTTTACTGATTTCCATTTATCTAATTCCGCCAGTGGGTGTTTTACCATTAAGTGTAGCTCCCATTTGAGCGGGCTGTTTAACAAATTTATTTCTGTTCGTTCAGAAAAGGAGACATTGTCCACCAATTCACCATCCATGACATCAATTTGTACGTAATCAGAAAATTCTTCGGCTTGTTTGGCCTGCTTGGTAAATTCGTTAAAATCATTGGTCAGAATTGTTAAAATGATTTTACTTTTTGTTTTCAAATTCAGTAATTTTTTTAATACGTCTAGCATATTTTGGGTTATCAGAACGCATTTCTGTTTCTAAAAATTTTTTGACTATTGCGTAGGCGTGGTCAGTTGATAATACTTTGCCGGCTAAACACAAAACATTAGCATCACTATCGCGCCGGGCCATTTCTGCACCTTCGATACTGTAGCCCATACCCGCACGTATGCCTTTGACTTTATTAGCCGAAAAACACATGCCCTGGCCGGAACCGCAAATTAGTATTCCGATAGCATTTTTGTTCGATGCCACTTTCCCCCCTAATTTAAAAGCATAATCCGGATAGTCATCTTCTGGGTCAAATTTATCTGGACCTAAATCTTCCACTTTTTTGTTTAATTGAGTGGTTAAATAGGTGACGAGGTGCTTTTTAAGCTGAAAACCACCGTGGTCTGAGGCAATATATATCATATTTTGCTATTATTTTTAGTGTTTTAATTATACCATTTTTGCTATTTTGATTCAAATGTCAAAACAAGTATATTATGATTGACCGGATTGGCATTTTTAGGTACAATAATAGTATAAAATTATTCTCTATATTTTTATGAAAAATCATCACATGGTTTTATTGCGCGTTTTAGGATTAGCGGTTGTAGTTTTAGTATTTTCCCCAGTGGCTGTATTTTGCTACGACGTTTATGGTGGCGGTTATGATTCTTACACTGGCTCTTATGATTCCTATGGTGTGGATTATGATAACTCAGCCTGGACCCCGTCAGTGCCGTCTACCGACAATTCTTATTCGTCCGGAGACACAGCAGGCATTAGCGGACCAACTGGCTCGGGTAGTTCCAGTGGTGTGGCAGTTAACGCCACTACTAAAGTGGATTTTAAAGACACCAGTGGTTCTGGCTATGGAGCGGTTTTTTATAATTCTTCGGGTGCTTTGGAAAGTCGCGCGTTGGTTGATTGGGATAAACGCTTGGTATATGTTAAATCTGGCTCTAAACCAGATTACACAAAAGTGGTGGGGGAAGTTAAAGCAATCAATTGGATTACTGATGGCTATGAGGGTAGTTGGGGGTATATTGATACTACGGCTTTAGAAAATTATTTTAAACCAGTTACTCCGGCGCCTGCTTCGACTCCAGCAGTTTCTTCGGGGCCTAATTTTGCATCATCTGCCCCGACGGGTGCGCGTTTGGTGACAATTAGTAATGGCTATGTTTATGATACCAATACTAAAGCGGAAATTAGTTACGCGATGCCAGAAGAATCCAGCGGAAAAATATACAATCGTGAGAGTAGTGCGGAAATTGGTAAAATGTTGTCGGTGACAACTGGGTATTTAGATGAATATACTAATGTGTCATCTGGTTCCGTCGCTACTGGTTCCAATAACTCCGGCACGGGGACACAATCATCCAGTGCAACAACACCAACGGCCGGTACAGTGTCTAATAACATTGCTAATACTGCCACTAAAGTTGCCACGCCAGTTACAGCAAGCAACAATTCGTCAGGTGCAATGTCGGCGACAGTGGCTAACGAAGCCGTTTCGGTAGAAAATTCTAATACTTCAATTCCAACCGGAGCCCAAGAGGTGTTTGCTAAATATGCGGACGGCTCTTATGTTGTTTATGATAAAGCCACGGGTGCACCAATACCAGAGGCCTACTATAATGGTACTGATAAAACTATTTATTATGGAAATTCCGATCAGACATATGGGAAAATATTGGCCAATAATGCTGGATATGTGGAACCAAACATGTTTGATGTTGCGACTAGTGGTGAGGCGATGATAGCGACTAGAAGTACTGAAGAGGCGACTTCAAATAGTGCGTCGCCTGATTCTAGTAAAAAAGTTCAAGCGGTTGGGATTGGAGCGGCGATGGGAAATTTAGTAAAAGCAGTGACAAATGTTTTTTCAGAATTATTTAAATCAATATTTAGTATTTTTAAAAAGTAAAATTATATGAGTGATCATGAAGGCGGTAGTCAAGGCGGTAATCTAGTGGGTGGCGCAGACGCGGCGCCCGTGCGGGATTTGCCCAAAGGACGTTTGGTGACAATAGATGAGTTTTATACTCCTGATCCAGCTGAGCCGGCTCGCGCTTGGCATAATTTTGTGGCTCATTTTGCCGGTGGAATGTTTGGTGATTCACATCACTCTAAAAAATATTATCAGGAATTTGCTGCTGAATATCCAGATTTGGCGGCCAAGTTATGTGATGCCGTTCAGGAAATGCGTAAGCAAAAAGTTAATCATTTAGCTCAAATAAAAAGTGATTCACAATTAAGACAGATGGTCTATGATGCCTATGCAATAATGAAAAGGCATGGGGCCAATGATCAGGAATTGTTTGGCTTTGGTTTTGAAACTTTAAAAGATTAATCTATATAAAACTTAGAATACAATTTTATGTCTGTAAATAAATATTTAAGTGTGGTTGTAGCTGGTATTTTTTTAGTTGGTGTCGGGTGCCAGAGAAACGCGCCGTTATCCGCCGATTTACCACCCGCACCAGTTAGTCAAGTCCCGAGCGCCGTATCATTACCACAGGCAGTGGTGCCTTCAGCCCCGATTCAATCCGCTCCGGCCAGTCAAACTACTGTAGTTGCGGCCCCATTTTGTCCATTAACAGTGGATCTAGTTAGTCAATTTTGCACTGTTAAAGGTGGGTTAGAAATTGGTGCATATGGATGTTCGTTAAACAGCAAAGTATCTGGTATGCCGTTTGTTTTGTTTGCTACCCAAGGTTGGGCGGATAATATGCGCGAACAAATGGCAGGCGCTTATAATGCCGCAAAATTTGGAGATGTACCAATGCCAACGTGGAACGAAAGCGGAGTGGGAGATTTAGCTTTTTTAACACCGCTAATTGGCCTTAATGAGGATGCGGCCAGGTCCACTGTTGAAAGCAAAGGTTATAATTTGTATATTAAAAAAGGTGGCACACTCTATCAATTTGTAGGTTATGGCAAGGATTTCCCCAGTCAGGATGCTGGAAATTGTTCGGTAGAACAGATGAAAAAAATGGCGCAGAAGATATTGAGTGAGTAATATTTTTTTATTCGTTTATTTAAATATTTATGTCTGAACGCGGACCAAAATTTATTCCTCCAGTGGAAAAAAGTTTGCTTAGAAAAAATGTTGAAAGAGTCGGCGTTGGTTTGGCGGTGGTGCTGGCCGGTTTAGGGGTTAAGAAATTTAGTGAATCTGGAACAGAAATTGTACGAGCCAATATTCCACCACAGCCTGCCAAATTGGTGGGGGAAGCAACAGGCGTAAATGAAAGTAAACAAGCGGTCCTTGCTGATTTGCGTCGGAAAATCAAGAATGATTCATTGGGAGGCAACGCTGGTGATGTTTTTGGCGGAGGACTTCCGCCAGAAGACGGCGAGGCAGTGATTGAAACTCCCGTAGAAAAGCAAGCGCGGTTATTTAAAAATGTTTTTGAAGAAGTTAAAAAAGTCTTTCCTAATGCTGTTTTGCGATCGGAATTGGATGATGCTATGGCAGAGGTGTTGGATTCTGATCCTGATGATTCGGCGGCAACAGCCAGAGGGCGCGAATTGGAAAATAGAGAAAGGGAATCTGTGGTGGTCGGGGATTATTCAGATTTTGCTAATCACGATAAGTATCAGATTAAAATTTCTATGCCTGTTGCAGAACAGCAGTTGGCTGGTAGTAGGATGTATTTTTTCTTAGATCCATTAGTAGACGAAGGTAAGGTGTCAGTATCTTTTTCAGGGGGTGGGTCTGAAAAAAAAGTGGTGGATCCGAAAGATTTGCCAAGTTTAATGCAGGATGCTTATGTCGCTTATGTGGCGCATTTAGAAGAGGTTAAAGAGCGAGAAAGCGCAGAGTGATAAGTTGACTTTTTATTAGATTTATATTAGTATTAATATATAAGCGCCACACCCGTTATCAGCGGGAAATTCCCACATTGGATGCGTTAGAGGCAGAAGTCCCGGCTGGGTCGGGATGTAGAACCTCTCGGGCAAGCCCGTTAAAGCTGTAAATAAGTTAAAGCCACAGATGGTACCGTCCGCCGAATAGGCGCGACTCTGGGCACGCATTTTTTGCGTGTTTTTATTTTTTACTGTCATGCTGAACTTGTTTCAGCATCCCTTAAATGGCCTGGGATCCTGAAGCAAGTTCAGGATGACAACTATAACTAGTTTTTATGTATAACGCCGATCAAAACGAACTCGAAATATTAAAATATTGGCAAGACCACCAATGTTTTGAAAAATCAGTCGAACAACGTCCGGAAGATAAGCCCTATGTTTTTTATGATGGACCACCGTTTGCGACCGGTCTGCCACATTATGGGCATATTTTGAGTTCGGTAATTAAAGATGTGGTGCCACGTTATTGGACCATGAAGGGCTATCGCGTGCGCCGGCGTTGGGGTTGGGATTGTCACGGGCTTCCAATTGAAAATATTATCGAAAAGGAATTAAAGATTTCTGGCAAGAAAGATATTGAAAATAAGTTGGGAGTTGATAAATTCAACGATGCCTGTCGTTCCAAGGTTTTGACGTACACCAAAGAATGGAAAAAAATGGTGGACCGTGAAGGGCGCTGGATTGAATTTGATAATGCTTACAAAACCATGGATCCCACTTATATGGAATCGGTTTGGTGGGCTTTGAAAACCATGTGGGACAAAAATTTGATCTACAAAGGCCGTAAAATGCTGATGTTTTGTCCGCGTTGTGAAACTCCGGTATCAAAAGCGGAAATCGCAATGGATAATAGTTATAAGGATATTACCGAATTGTCATTGACTGTCAGATTTAAATTGTTGGATGAGCCTGACACCTTTTTATTAGCTTGGACCACAACTCCTTGGACATTGCCAGCCCACATGTTTATTGCCGTTGGGCCAAAGATTGAATATGTAAAAGTAAAATATAATAATGAATTTTATATTGTCGGTAAAAAACTGTTGGGTAATGTTTTTAAAGGTAAGGATTATGAGGTGGTACAAGATTTGTCCGCCAAGGATTTGGTCGGTAAAGAATATGAAGCTTTGTTTCCGTTTTATGCTAATATTAAAAACGGTTTGAAAGTTTGGGAGTATGAGAATGTGAGCGACGAAGAGGGGACAGGTCTAGTACATATGGCTGCGTTTGGCGATCAGGAAGAATTGGAATTTATGAACAAGAACGAGATTGAGACAATAGTTCATTTAAGTACCAAGGGGGAATTTGTTGAAGGTACTGGTTTTCTCACAGGTAAAAATATGAAGTCGCAGGATCGTGAAATCCGGAAATATTTGGAAGAGAATGACAAACTTTTTAGCGCTGTAAACTATACCCACTCCTATCCGTTTTGTTGGCGTTGTGATACACAGCTATTTTATAATCCAACAGTGGCTTGGTTTATCAACATCCAAAAAGTAAAATCACGTCTGAGTGAGCTGAACGAGAAAATTAATTGGTTCCCAGATCATTTAAAACATGGGCGATTTTTGAATATTTTAGAGACCGCACCCGATTGGAATATTTCGCGTAATCGTTATTGGGCCACACCCTTGCCTTTTTGGCAATGTGAAAATGAAAAATGTGGCGAGTATGTTTGTGTGGGTAGTGTCAGCAAATTAAAAGAAATGGCAGTTAATTTTAGTGAAGTTTATCAAACCGATAAAGTGGCAGATTTGGATTTGCATAAAGACAAAATGGATAAAATAAAATTAAAATGTGCGAAATGCGAGAGCCAAATGACCCGCATACCTGAAGTAATTGATTGTTGGGTGGAAGCGGCCTCGATGCCTTTTGCTGAATTTCATTATCCTTTTGAAAATAGGGAAGTTTTTGAAAAACGTTTTCCGGGTCAGTTTATTGCTGAGTACATTGCTCAAACACGTGCTTGGTTTTATTATATGCACGCGATGTCGGTATTATTGTTCGATAACATTAGTTTTGAGAATGTGGTTTGTACCGGCACGATTTTAAATGATAAGGGCGAAAAGTTGTCTAAGTCAAAAATGAATTATACTGATCCTTGGGTGATTATTGAGCAGTATGGCGTAGATGCTTTGCGATATTATTTACTGACGAGCGTAGTTTTGCAGGCCGAGAATTTATTTTTTAATGACCGCGAAGTAAAAGAAATTTACAACAAGGTCGTTAATATGCTGTGGAACGTGGTGGAGTTTTATAAGATGTATGCGGTGGAGCCGGACGTATCTGATGAAAAAGCGAGAAAACAAGTCAGTGATAATATTTTGGACAAATGGATTTTGACCAAAGTGTCGGTGCTTGTCAAAGAAGTGACGGAAAATATGGATAATTATGACACAGTGAAAGCCGGCCGTCCACTTAAGGAGTTTATTGATGAATTATCTACTTGGTATGTCCGCCGTTCACGTGATCGGTTTAAGGGCGAAGATATGGCTGATAAAATAAACGCGAGTAATACCTTGCGCCACGTTTTAGTTTTGTTATCTAAATTAATGGCGCCGTTTACGCCATTTATCGCGGAAAAAATTTATTTGGAATTAACCGGTGGTAGGTACAAGGAATCAGTACATTTGGAAGATTGGCCAGAAATTAGAAAATCGGATGAAGAAGTTTTAGCGAATATGACCACAGTACGTAAAGTGGTAGAATTGGGCCTGTCACTTCGCGCTGAAGCTGGTGTAAAAGTTAGGCAAGTTTTGGGTCGGGCGGCTTTGGAAGAAAATAAGTTATCACTGGAGTATTTAGAAATTGTTAAGGACGAATTAAATGTAAAAGAAGTGGTGGCAGAAATTAACCAAAAAGGTGTATGGGTTTCTAAAGAGGAAGGTGGGTTAAAAGTTTCCCTAGATATGGAGCTAACTCCAGAGTTAAAAAGAGAAGGATTGGTGCGCGAAGTGGTGCGCGCCATAAATCAATTGCGTAAGGAAAGTGGCCTGACAGTGAGCGATCAGGTTAATTTGGTTTATGAGACAACTGATGAAGATCTATCTAGCGTCCTCGTGCAGTATGGCGATACTGTTAAAACCGCTGTTCTGGCCGCTTCTTTGGAGCCTGGCGTTGGCCAAACCGATTTGTTGGTAGATGGGCGCGCTTTGCGAGTTAGTTTGACTAAAATTTAGCGATGTTGACAGCCCGTGTTCGGAGAGGTATAATAGGTATTGTTAATTTAATTTAAATATGGAACCAGAGCCTCCTTCGGTGGCGACGGAATACAATTATAATAATTTTTTAACCCAAGACCAATAAAATGGCCCTTGGGTTTTTTAATCTATGAATGCTCATAATTACAAAAAAGATTTTGGCGGTAAAACGGTTTTAATTCTTAGTTCCGGCACAGAACGCAACCGCTTTGTTTTTAATGTTGTCAATCGTTTGGGTTTAAAAACAGTTGTGCTGAACGACCGTGTTAATTGGAGTAAGCGTTTAGCAGATGATTTTATTCTGGCAGATAATTTTAATCACGCGCAAGTTTTAAATGTCCTGCGTTCTTATTTTTTAAAACACAAAGTGGCCGGTGTTGTTACTTTTTCCGAAGAAAATGTTGAACTTCTAACTAAAGTTTGTCATGAATTTAATTTTATTGGCAACGGTCGCACTACTGCCGGTTACTTGCGTAATAAATACGCGATGCGGCAACGGTTCGCGGCTTGGCAGATTGACCAGCCAAACTTCGCGCTGGTTACGAACGATAGTGAATTGCAGATTGCCATTGCCAAGGTTGGCTTTCCAGCGATTATAAAACCGGTGGCTGGCACTGGCGGCGATTTTGTAGTTAAGGTTACTGATAAACATAATGCTCAAGAAATTTTTGATTTTATTAAAAAAAATGCCACTCCTAAATTTGATCCCATATTTTTTCAAAATCAATATCAATTTTTGTACGAAAAATATTTACCGGGGGCCGAGGTTAGCGTGGAGGCGGTAACTCAAAACGGTCAAACTGATGTGGTAGCGATTGTGGATAAGCAGACCGGAGATGAGCCTTATTTTGTGGATTATAAACACAGTTTGCCTTCAAAATTAGATAGCGAAGAGCAAGAGATGGTAGAACGGCTAGTGTTTGCGGCGCATCGCGCTTTGGGGATTATGAACGGGATAACTCATACGGAGATTATAATGAGAAAAGACCGGCCGGCAATAATTGAGGTGGCCGGACAGATGGGCAGTCAATATATTTGGGATGGGGTGCGTACTACCTGGGGAGTTGATTTGGTGGAGCAGGCGTTTCGGGTTGCTTTGGGGCTGCCTATTACTACTCATCAACGGGCTTTGGAGCCAAAAAAATACTGGGCTTGTCAATATTTAGAAATTGAAAAATCAGGGATTGTGGCGGCCATTCACGGTGCCGATGAGGTGGCCAAGATAAAAGGCGTAAGAGATTTGTATTTAGACAAAGAAGTTGGTGACGCGGTTTTAGTTCCGCCCTTAAGTTTTGACACGATTGGTTGGCTAGCGGCAGAAGGGGAGAGCCATTCGGAGGTGGATGATGTGGTGAGCGCAGGAGTGGATAAATTAGAAATCCAAACCATTTCTTTTGATGCTGAATCATCTGTTGGCCAAAGTGAACGTCGGAATAATTTTTCATCGGCGTTTGTAATGAAGAAAAAATATCTGGCGCAGGCACGGGTGGAAAAATTGCGCCGTTTGGATATTAAAAATTTGCGCGGGTTGCACGTGGGTATTTTAGGCAATGTTTATAAAAATAATTCTAAAACCACGGAAAAAAATGAAATCGCCGGCGAACTTATGTCGGTTGGCTACGGCGTTCAGAAAGTTTTGCAAGAGCGTGGTTACCGAGTGAGCTTTTTTGATATGAATGAAAGCCCTTTGCCTTTGGAAAAAATCCAAAAATCAGGTGTGGATATTATTTTTAATGTTTGTGAGCGTATTAATGATTCTAGCTTGCTTGAACCACACGCTGCGGCGGTTTTGGATATTTTACAGGTGCCTTATACCGGTTCCAACCCCTTAACTTTGGCTTTTTGTATTGATAAAATTAAAGTAAAAAAATTATTGTCTTATCATAATATTCCTACTGCCAAATTTGATGTGGCCTACACCATGGACGATAAAATTGACAGTGAGTTACGCTATCCGCTGATTGTTAAACCGGCTAACACTGACAATAGTATTGGTATTACCAATAAATCAGTTGTTAAAAATATAAAAGAATTAAACACGCAACTTCACGAGGTGATAGTGAAAGCCGGTCGGCCGGCGCTGGTGGAAGAATATATTGAAGGCGACGAGTTTGATGTCTCTATTATTGGTAATGAGCAAGGTTTGGAAGTTTTACCATTATCGCGTTCTATTTTTGATAAAATGCCGAAAGGTTATTGGCATATTTATCCGTTTGAATCAAAGTTTGGTGATGTTCCCGCTTATGATCAAATTAAATTGCAACGGCCAGCGAAGGTGGTCACTAAATTATCTAAATTAATCACTGAAATTGCGATTGATACTTATAATATTCTAGGGGCGCATGATTACGCGCGGGTGGAGATGCGGATAGATAAAGATCACAATCCATATGTGATTGAGTTAAACCCTAATCCGTCTATTGGCGCTGATACTTGCACTGCAAAATGTGCGGCTTTGGCTGGTTATGATTATGGTGATTTTTTGGAGTTGATTTTAAGTTCAGCCATTAAACGTTATCAAAATAGGCCACCTTTTTCTCATTTGAGCAATTAACAGTAGATCGTCTGTTCGGTTTCAAAAAAATTTGACTTTTATCCATATATATTGTATAAAAAGTATAGGGATTTTGCTTATTCCGAGTTTTTAATTCACAATAATCATATTTTTATGAAAGTTGCCGAAGTATTTGACTTAGCGATTAAATTAGGTACGGCCGCTGATCCGCGCGGACAAAAGGGCGTGGCCCGTCATTTGGCACGCATGAAGAAACAATTTGACCGCCTTAGTGCCAAAGAGAAAGAGTTTTTTGATAAGGAAAAATTAACTAATCCGTACGCGGATTGCGCGATTAATTTTGACGATGGTAAGACCCAGGTTAAACGGGTTTTGGCTGGCATTGATATTGGTGGTTCAGAGATTTTACTCGCCAGTCAATTAAATGAACGTGGTAAAAAAATTGATTTGGTTAATGCACATCATCCCCAAGGCAAGGCGTTGGCAAATCTCCACGAAGTAATGGAAATGTTTACTGATGTTTATATTCAAAACGGTGTGCCGACACATATTGCGGAAAAAGTTACGGAAGAACGCTTAAAGGAAGTCGGGCGTGGCACTCACCCCATTAATCATTTTCAAGCGGTTGATGTCGCTCGTCATTTGGGCATTAATTTTATTAATACTCATACTATTACCGATAACATGGTTGATAAATTTGTCGGAGATTATTTGGCGAAGCGGAAGCCGGATACTTTGGGCGATGTGGTGGAGTGTTTGATGGAATTACCGGAATATCAACAGGCCAAGAAAAACGGCGCTGGACCAAAAATTATTGCTGGCGCTCCCAATCATCGCGTTGGAAAAATGTTTATGGAAATGACCGGTGGCACTAATCCTTCGCCAAAAATTTATGAGCAATTTTCACGCTTTGGTATTAGCACAATTATCGGAATGCATATGCGCGATGAGTCCATGAAAAATGCTTCGGATGTTCACATGAATATTGTGATTGCTGGACATATGGCGTCTGATTCGTTGGGTATGAATTTGTGGTTGGATGAATTGGAAAAACGCGGGATTGAAATCGTACCTTGTGGTGGTTTGATTCGGGTAAGTCGAAACAAATCCGCTCGAGGCGGACAGGAAAAGAAAAAATAGTTCTAAAAATTAATAAAAATAATACCTCCCGTAGGCCACTAAATGCTTTATGGGGGTATTTTTTTTGATTTACATGTTACGGTTTTTTTGCTATTATAACAATGTATGATTTCACTTATCAACGGGCAAGTTGTCAGCAACAAAGACGGACAAGTAGTTGTGAAAACCACTGGCGGGGTGGGGTATTTGGTTTTTGCGAGTTTGTCTGGTTTGAAAGAATGGGTAGTGGGGAAAGAAGCAGAAGTTTTGACGTATTTGTCCGTGCGCGAAAATGCTTTGGATTTATTTGGATTTACCACTGAAGCCGAGCGAGGGTTATTTAAAAAATTACTAGATGTTTCTGGTATTGGTCCGAAGTCGGCTTTACATATTTTATCATTAGGCAGTGTGGAAGATATTAGCGCGGCGATTAATCGCGGTGATGTGGGGTATTTAACGCAAGTATCTGGCATTGGCAAAAAAACCGCGGAAAGAATCGCGGTGGAATTAAAAAATAAATTAGCTGATTTAGGCGTGGTTGATGATGGTGGCCCAGTGGGGGACGCGGTAGCTGGTTTGGTGTCGCTCGGATATTCAGCCACAGACGCGCGAGTAGTAGTGAAAGGATTAAACCCATCTGGAAAATCTAGCGAAGCTTTGTTGAAAGAGGCATTGCAGAAGATAAAGTAGTTTGTTAATTATAGAATTATATCTATAATTAAATTGATAACTGTTTTAGTTATTCAGTAGAAGTTTAGTAAGTAATAAAAAAATCGACCGCAAGGCCGATTTTTATGTCCGTACACGTGTACGGACATAAGTATATATTGGTATATATCATGGTATATACCAAATTTTATCTTCAATCTTCATTCTTTAATTTTTCATACGCTTCCCAACCGGCTCGGCGATATTTTTTTGCTTCTGCTACCGGGTCGGGAGCGGAAATTATTCCTCGTCCAACTATTATTACATCTGTTCCAGCGTTTATAGCTGTTTTTGGGGTATTATATTGTTGACCCAGCGTATCATTGCCAACCGATAGTTGAACGCCCGGGGTTATATTGATAAAGCAGGGGTTGTCACTTAATTTTCGCTGGGTAACAAAGCCAATAACAAAATCTAAATTATCCTCTGCCATTTCCAAGGTTTTTTGGGCGTATAATTTATCAGTTAGAGCGCCCTTGGCGCTCATTTCTGCGAGTAGCAAGAGACCGCGCCTTTTGGAAAGGCCCGCTTCTCTAAGTCCATCAATAATACCCGGTCCAGGCAAAGAGTGAGCATTGATAATATGGGCCCAATCGGCAATACAATAGATCCCGTTTTGGTATTGCTTTTGCACAGTGGCGCCAATATCGGCAAATTTACGATCTTCAAAAATTAAAAAATTATGTTTTTCCGCGAGCCGTTGTAATTCAGCGACAAGATTGGCGTCAAAATCTTCGACAATGTCAATGTGTGTTTTTATTACACAAATTTCTGGGCCAATACTGTCGGCCAGTTGGAGAATTTCCGATTTAGTGGTGACATCCGCCGCCAAACAAAGATTAGTTTGTTTTGAATCCATCAAATACAAAAGTTGTTTAGCAGTTGGATTGGCGCACAGAGTAGAGCGTTGGGAATAGGATAGCATAATATAATTTTAAACAGTCCAGGTCTCCGGGTCTTTATTCCATTTCATAGCAATTTCTTTGTCTTCGGGTTTTAAGTAATCGTTTTTTGAAGCGGTTTCAATTAATGTGGTAAAGTCGCTTAAATTATAGAGAGGGATATTGGCTTGCTCAAAACTGATTTTTGATTTGTTCATCTGGTAATTAAATATTGCCAATACTCCCACTACTATTGCGTCATATTCGTCTTGGCAGGCCTGAGCTGATCGCAGAGAACTCCCGCCCGTTGATATTAGGTCTTCTACTATTAAAACTCTAGAATTTTTTGGCATTGTGCCTTCTACCATTTGACCGCGTCCATGGCCTTTAGGTTGGGGCCGCACATAAACCATCGGCTTATTAAGTTCGTTCGCTAAAAAAGCAGCCCATGGTATGCCAGCAGTGGCAGTGCCGGCAATTATATCAAATTCTAGTTTTTTTTGCAATATTAAATCTATAAAAAATTTTATTATTTTATTTCTTTCATCCGGATAAGAAATTAATAAGCGATTGTCGCAATAAATTGGTGCTTTAATTCCCGAAGTCCAAGTGTAGGGCGGGTCAACACTTAATGTTACAGCTTTGACTTCTAGCAAAATATTAGCTACCTCTTCAGCAACGTTCATAAATTTAAATTTAAAATTTAATAATATTTCCCGTTTTATCGCGGTGGTATTTACCTAATTCAAAAATTTGATTGGCGATTGTTCGGCTCATAACCGGACCGTCCATGCAAGTACAAATTCCCAAATCATCTACCACGCATTGTCCGCAGACGCCAAAACCGCATTTCATATGGCGTTCCACGCTTACCTCGCATTTGGTATCATATTTATTAGCCAATGCCAGCACGGCCGTCTGCATTAATTCCGGACCGCAGGTGACAAGGATTCTCTTGTCGTCGTTTTGGTTTTCTAATAATTTTTCCAACACATCGGTCACGCGTCCTTTGGTTCCAGCCGAGCCGTCATCGGTAGTAATATGTAAATTTAAATTGGGGATTTTTTTTAAACGGTCTTCAAATAATAATAAATCATGAGAGCGCGCGCCGACGATGAAATCTATTTTAGCACCATTAATTCGCTCTGCCAAATTTCCGAGTGGTGCCGCTCCGTATCCGCCGGCTACCATATAATAGTGATAGTCCGGTTTAATTGAATAGCTCGTTCCGAATGGGCCGGTAATGCCCACGCGGTCGCCCAAATTCAATTCAAATAATTTTTCGGTAAGTGGTCCCCGTTTAAAAACCGTCAAACCGAAAGTTTTGCCGTCATCAAACGAAATTGAAAATGGTTTTTGATCAACGTCCGGAATCCAGAGCATAACAAATTGGCCGGGTTGGCTTTTTAAGTTGTAATCAAAGTAGAACGTCTTTATTGACGTATTTTCATCAATTATCTTGGAAATTTTTATAGTAAATGGTTGCACGTTTTAATTTTAGATTTAAAATTTAACCAATTGGATATGTGTCGTGTTGTGTGTTTTGTGTGTCATGTTAATGCGCCGTTCCTCTAATTTCTTCTAGTGATGTTATATTCTCCGCTTTCATAAATTCTTCCATTTCCGCGGTGATTTTAGAAAAGCAGGTGCCTTTATTGTAATACATCGCCGAGCCCACGCCGAGCAATGTGGCGCCGGCCATAATCATGGCAATGCCATCACGGCCGGTAGTTATGCCACCGGTGCCGATTATGGGAATTTTAACAGCTTTGTATATATCATACACACATTTAAGGGCAATGGGGAATAGTGCTGGGCCTGACACCCCGCCCACTTTATTGGATAACACTGGTTGGCGCGACTCAATATCTATCATCATGCCGGCAGCGGTATTAATCGCGGTAATGGCATCGGCACCCGCAGATTCAGCCGCTTTGGCAATCTCAGCAATATTCCAAGCGTTGGGCGATAACTTCATAATTACCGGCACAGTTGATTTTGTTTTTACAATTTTGGTAATCGTTTCAACCGCTTCGGTGGAATAAGCAAATGGTCGGCCAAATTCGGCGCCCACATTGGGGCAAGAAATATCCACTTCCAAAAAATCAATCGGACCGGTACAAATTTTTTCTGCCACTACGCCAAATTCTTCGGCCGTGCCAGCAAAAATACTGCCGATAATTGGCGCGTCAGTAAGCGAACGCAGTTTAGCAATTTCCGGTAAGGCATTTTCTATTCCCGGGTTAGAAAGTCCAACCGCATTTAAAAAGAAATGGTCATTACCCATCATTACCGGGTTTTTATGCCCTTCGCGTGGCTCTAATGAGATTGATTTAGTGGTAACCCCACCGGCACCAATTTTAATTATATTGGCCAATCCCGCTCCGGTAACACCCAAAATACCCGATGCCAAAACAATGGGGTTTTTAAATTGTTTATTTAAAAAAGTAGTGTTTAGCATTTTATTGGAAGCGTGCGTCTTTAATACTTTGAACAGTATGTTTAGCTACATCTACACTTGTCACCAGCAAAACATTATTCTTTACAGTTAATTTGCGGATGGCTTCGCCGTCGGTGTCAGATTGGAAGTTTTTTTCGGCCGACGGGATATTAATTACTAAATCAAAACGGCGTTCGCGTAATAATGTTTCGATGTTGGGACGTTCGGTGGAAGAAATTTTGTGTACCAAGCGATTACTAATTTTATTTTCATCCAAAAATTGACTGGTATGTAAGGTCGCATACAACACACAACCTAATTTGGATAGTTCGGTGATGGCCGGCAATAAAACTTTTTTATTGTCTAACCCACCAATCGTCACCAAAATATTTTTCTTGGTTTGTTTTGCCATTTTCATCTGCAGTGTCCAGAGTTCAATAAATCCAGGTGAAGCATTTTGATTGAACAAATCATTTTTATTAAACGTTGCCAATTTTTCGTCAAAGATCGCGTCCGGAGTTTTTAGAGCGACCACTTCGCAGTTACCTTTATACAATCGCAAAGTAACAGTGCCGTTAACCTTTTCATTTAAAGTATCAATAAAGCCGGACAGGTCTTTCATTAAAGGTTCGTACCAAAGCGCACCATAGCACAAGTAGGCCCACTCTTGGTCCACTAATTCTTTGAATTTATTTTCTACCCGTGTGCAAACATATTTTTCCAATTGTTTGTGTGCCAAAATTATCGCGTGCGCGGCTGGTTGTTCATATAGACCGCGAACTTTTAAACCAACAATTCGGTCTTCAATATGGTGGACAATGCCGATGCCATGGCATCCACCAATGGCATTTAATTTAATAATTAAGTCGGCCAATTTCATTTCGTGGCCGTTTAAAGCGGTCGGCAAGCCTTTGACAAATTCAATTTCTACCAGCTCGGATTCGTCCGGCGCGTTTTGAGGTAAAGTGGTGATTTGTAAAATATTTTCCAAAGGGGGGATTAATTCCGGATTTTCAATTTCACCGCCTTCGCTCGTTACTCCCCACATATTGTCGTCGTGCGAATAAGGTTTGGCTTGAGTGTGCGAAATTGGAATACCGTGTTTTTCGGCGTAGGCGATTTCCTCGTCTCTACCCATGCCCCATTCGCGTACTGGGGCAATTACCTTAATATCTGGGTTTAACGTCACCATGGTGCCTTCCAAGCGCACCTGGTCGTTGCCTTTGCCGGTGCAACCGTGGGCGATAGTGTCCGCTTTTTCCTCTTCTGCCACCTTTACGGCTAATTTGGCGAGTAGCGGTCGGCCTAGGGGGGTGCTTAGATGATAATTTCCTTGATAGCAAGCGTTGGCTTTAATGCCGTGAGCAATATATTTTTCCGCGAACTCATCTTTGGCATCCAGCACAATTGATTTAATTGCGCCTAATTTTAAGGCCTTTTGGCGCACTGCTTCTAAATCATCGGCCAGTTGGCCAATATCAATACACAGGGCAATTACTTCGGCGTGATAAACATCTTGAATCCATTTTAACATTACGGAAGTGTCTAATCCGCCTGAATACAAAAGCACCACTCGCTTTACTTCCTCCTTGGTTTTGGGTTCGTAGGTGGCGATGTGGGTGTAGGTTGATATTGGTTCTGGGGTCATAATTTAAATTTTAATATAAATAATATATTTTATAATGGTCGATCAATTTTATAACGGTCCAAGGCCAGATTTCCCGGGCCTCCGAGCGATACAATTTCTTTTAATGCTTCCACTGGATCCGGGACTTGGAGTTTATCTAAATTTTCTTTAACATTTTGATAGGCCTCGCGAAATGGCATGCCGTTTTTCACCATTTTTAAGGCCTCATTGGCGGCAAATAATTCCGGTGAAAGTGATTTCATTAGTACGTCAACTTTGGGGGTGACTTTGTCCATCACGAGCGCCAATACTTCCAAACTACGGCGGGTAATGCCAAGCGCTTTAATTAGTGGCTCCTTGGTTAATTGCGTGTCGCGGTTATAGCCAGAAATTAAATTTTTGCAAATATCTTTGACTTGAGTTTGGAGACCCACAATCACATTCACATTACTGCGCACGATTTCAAAAATATCCGGATTGCGTTTTTGGGGCATAATTGACGAGCCAGTCGTAAATTCGTAGGGCAAATCAAAGAAGTTAAACTCCGGAGTGGTAAACCAAATCATCTCATTGGCTAAGCGTCCTAACGTCATCATAATTTGGGTGAGAACGGATAGAATATAACTTTCGGTAACACCGCGCGAATTAACACAGTAGAGAGAATTGATTTGGGTGCGTTCAAAACCCAACTCTTTACTCACAAATTCTCGCTCTAAAGGTAAATTTACCCCAAAACCGGCGGCTGCGCCCAACGGATTTTGGTCATTTAATTTATAGGCAGTTTCCAACAGCATAAAGTTGTTGATAAGTTCTTCTAGATAGGCGGCAGACCAGTGGCCAATAGACGAAGGCATCGCTCGGCGGGTATGGGTATAGCCGGGTAGGGGAATGAACTCGTATTTTTTGGCAAAGTTTAAAAATACTTCTTCCAATTTTATCATTTCCACGCTAATTTGTTTTAATTTTTTGCGCGTATATAGGCGGGTTGCCACGAGCACCTGATCATTGCGTGATCGGCCAGTATGAATTTTTTTACCAACGTCGCCCAGTTTTGTTACCAAATAATTTTCAATGGCGGTATGACAATCTTCGTCAGATTGTTCAATTTTAAACTCTCCCGCTGAATGCATTACCAAAATTTCGTTTAGTCCGACTGTTAAATCATTTAATTCCGTGTCGGTTAAAAGACCGATTTTGTTAAGTCCTTTAGCATGGGCGATAGAGGCCTCCACGTCAAAAGGTAACAAACTTTTGTCCAATTCATAATCTTTGCCCACAGTATATTTTTCTACAAGTGGGTGTAATTTAATATTGCTTGCTTGCCAAAGTTTTGCCATAGGTTTGTAATTAGCTAGGTGTTTAAGAGTGCGTCCGTTCGACTATCGTTTAGAAAGCGTAGGCACGGCCGAGTGGCCAAGAGCGTCTTTCTAAATGATGGTCGAGCGGTGAGCAAATGATCCTATTATTTTAATAATTAACTATTTAATACTTAATATTTTCTGACCGTTGCTAGTGGCGATATTTACCAAATCATCAAAATTATAATATCGACAGGCCTCTTGGAGCATACGCAGTTCGGTCCACATATCGCCGTCCACAAAGGGCTGATAGTAATCATACACATTATCCACTCCGAGCGCAACCGTGATACCGGCCGCAAGCATTTCCGGTACATTGGCTATGGAATTATGCACTGGAGCGCTAAATTGGTCTAATTGGCGCATAGCCAAAGCCGCTGAGGGGCAGACTACCACTCCGATGCCGGCGTCTGCCATTTTCTTATAAATTTCTTGTCGGTATTCTTTGGGTTGGGCTGAAACTGAGATGCCGTGAATGGCGACCACTCGGCCTTCGTAGCCGTGTTTAACTGTAGTGGTGATTAGTTTTTCCATGTCGCGTTCGTTGGGATTATTTTCTTGGTCAATGTGAATGTGTAAGGGCTTATTTAAATTTTTGGCAATGCTAAATAAAATGTCGTAATTTTCTGCGTCATTGGGGCGATCTTTGGATGGCAGTCCACCGGCGATATCGGCTTTGGCGGTAACTGCTTCATAGAGTGCGGCTGCCTCGGGGTTAACTAGCCCGCCCAAGGGCTGAGTGATTGTCAAAAAATTTATTTTATCTTTGTATTCTTCTTTAACGCGGTTGGCCGCATCAATTGCTTTGTGTCCGACCGCTTCGTAGGCGTCAATAAAACTGCAGGTTAGTTTACAGCCTTGCGCCACTAAAATATCCAATCCGGTTTTGATTCTCTCTTTAATTTCACTTTCTGTGGAACGGCGTTTGATGTCATCAGACATGTTCCATTTTACTTCCATATTCACCATAGATTTATCCAAGCCATCTTTGGTAATGTAAAAAGCCTTGTCAAAATGCGCATGGCAATTAACAAACCCGCCTTTGTCCGCGATGGCCGTCAGCATTTGTTCTTTTAGATTCCAGGGTTGCATATTTATATAAGTATTAAAAAAAATCCCGATTAAATCGGGATTATATAAATGATAAAAATTGTTGGCGGTGAACAGGAGACGATTTTGTTAGAGTAAATTTCATATCCGGATTAGTTTAACATCTTTTTGTTTAATTGGCAAGTAGGAGTTTGGGGATAAAATTAATTCATTTCTATCTCTTTCTTGCCATGGTATATTCGTATCGTTTTTACAGCGTTAACAATGTCATTGATTTTTGCAGTTTCTTCCGGATTTGCTTCGGCATATGGTACTAATTCACCGTTTTTGGTTTTTACCAAGATATTAGTCCTAGGATTAAAACCTTTAGTATAATCTGCTTCTCCTAATATTACTCGGCCTTGTTTAGCAATTTTGTCGCGATATTCTTCTGCCTGTTTGGGTGTTTGGTATTCGTAAAAACTTATATCCATTTCGTTTATTTGTTGAGCTAAATGCACGTTTAACATCGTTGTACCACCAGACACATCTAAACGCTGTGCAATAACACTTTTTAGTTGGTCCAATCCATTGTTTAGTAGAAAATCAATGTCTATTGTTTTTTCTGAAGTCACTTTTCCTGATTGTTCGGCCCAGATTTTTTTGAGTATTGGAACAATCACTGCAATTTCTACCATTTGTGCGTTGGGGTCGAGATAGAGTTCGTGGTGGAGAAGCGCGCGTAATCTTAAATATCTTGTGAGTCGGTCTTGATCTTCGCAATAAAGTTGTCCGGAAGCCGAATCAATTTTCATTGAGAATATCAAATCCATTAAGTGCGGGTCGTGTTCAAGTAGTTCTTTTATTTGCACACCCTTACCAGCAGGTAGTTCATCATAACTACCGAATGCTTTATATGCGTCGGTTACAGCATAGCCAAATTGATCACAAAAATCTAATATCTGCCCAAGCTGACCATCGCCGTCAATAATAGCCTGTATTCTCTCGGGAGACGTACCGTTTTCTTGAAGTACTGTCGCCATTTCTTCACCTTCTAATATGCGTTTTACCAATTTTTCTTCATCAAATAATTTTTTATCAACCATCTTAGTAGTGTCACCACCTGCTACAGTTGCGCTATCATGTAGTAGTCCGGCGATCGATATTTCGGAAGCATCTTTAGCGGTTAGGTTGTTATTTACTATTACAATCTCTGCCAGGGCTGCCACAACATTGCTATGGAAAAAACGAGAATGCGAGGTGTACATTTCTATGTTGGCATCGACGAATTCATTTGGGTGTACGCCGGGCATGGTAAGAACGTAGAGTTGAGGCAAGTCGTGAAGGCGCCCAAGTTTAGCAGCATCGTGTACTTGCGAATATGCTGATTGCTGATGTTCATCGCGTTCCATGGCGATTATTGGTACAGAACAATAGTAAAGTGGTATAAATGGGCCGTCGTATTCATCATAATCTGAGCGATTGCCTAAAAAATGTAAACTACCGCATTTTATGTCAGCGGTTTCAAGCGTTTGTCGAATTGCGGTGCCCGTATCTGTGGACTTGCCGTTTTCGTCAGTTGATTTTGCGTCATTAAAATCAACAACCGGTCGATATTGTGGGTGTAAAATATCTTGTATATCGGACGGGGATCTTTCGACCATATTTATATATATTTATTTCATCTTCTCTCGCAACAATTTCTCCGCCACCACCGGATCGGCGTTGCCTTCGGTCGTTTTCATCACCATTCCTTTTAAAAATTGCAACAGTGGTTCTTTGCCCGCTTTAAATTTGGACACTTGCTCGGGATAACTTTTAATTACTTCATCCACTACCGCGCCTAGTGCACCCTCATCACTCATTTGGCCATAACCCTTTTCTTCCATAATATGCGTTGGGTCAATGTCGGTATTGGCGTCTAGCATCTCATTTAAAATTTTGGTGGCGTTAGTGGAATTAACGCGGTTGGTATAAAATAACGCCAATAATTCCGAAAAATTTTCCGGTGATAATTTTAAAATTCGGATATCAATTTTTCGTTCGGCCATGGCACCCATCAATTTGGAGGTGAGCCAGTTACCGGTTAATTTTGCTAATGCTGATTTTTTATTATCTAAAATCTCCGAAGTAGTTTTTTTATTTTCGGGCTTGCCCGGCGTAGTCCCACTTGGTGGGACGGAGACGGGTAGAGAATGTAGCCACTCCACCAAATCAGAATATACATCTTCGGCATAAGCGGCCCAATACGGGTCGGTCGCGAGAATTGCGGAATCAGCATAAGAAAAGCCGTATTCGGTGTGGAAACGGGCGCGTTTTTGGGTAGGCAATTCTGGTAGCACAATATCGCCGGCAATTTTTTGCGGATTAAATGGTGGAATATCTGGTTCGGGGAAATAACGATAATCAGCCGAAGTTTCTTTAATGCGTTGCATCACGGTTTCGCCTTTGTCATCGCTCCAACCGCGGGTTTGCTGAGGCCACGTTTCATCTTTTTCAATTATTTCGGTTTGGCGTTTAATTTCAAAATCAATTGCTTTTTCCACCGCGCGGAAAGAATTAATATTTTTAACTTCTACTTTATTATTTAATTTATAATCACCAATTGGTTTAATCACACCATCTTCATCAACAAATTTTCCGGTTTCCTGTACCGAAATATTGGCCTCACAACGCATTTGGCCTTTTTCCATGTCAGCGTTACTCACGCCTAGATAGCGAAAAATGGTTTGTAGTTCTTGGCAATATGCTTTGGCTTCAATTCCACTTTGCACATCTGGGTCAGAGACAATTTCCACGAGTGGCACGCCGGCGCGGTTAAAATCGACAAAACTGAAGGTTTTGTCGCCCCGGACTTGTTCCGGGGACCCCTGAATCCCCGCTTGCACGGGGATGACACCCACGCCTGCTGGTGCGTGTGTCAATTTGGCCGTATCTTCTTCCATGTGTACACGCGTGATGCCAATTATGGCACTGTCGCGATGGTTTTTGGTGCCAATTAGATTTAATTCAATTTTTCCGTGTTCTCCCACTGGTTCATCAAATTGGGAAATTTGGTATGCCTTGGGTAAATCAGGATAAAAATAGTGCTTGCGATCAAACTTGCTTTCAGTCGCGATTTTGCACCCTAAAGCGGTAGCGATTTTTACAATATCACAAATGGCACCGGCGTTTGGGACTGGTAATGTGCCAGGGTGTGCTAAGCAGACCGGACAGATATTGGTGTTAGGGGAGCCATGGTCCGGATCATTTTTGCAAGCACAAAACATTTTGGACTTGGTTTTGAGTTCAACATGGATTTCCATGCCGATAATTGCAGTATATTTTGTTTTCATAATATAAAAAACTGATAGATTTTCATCTACCAGTTTATCAGTTTTGGGCTATTTTGGCAAATTACAATTTTATGAAATTGGCACTGTTTTATTCACCGGAGTAGATTTCAAATTTTCATAAAGGATTAGCCCGGCTATTATCAGGAGAGGTAATAATAATAAGCTGATTATATTATTTGAGAATATTGTCACTGTGTTTGATGGTGCCAGCGACATTGTTGGTAATAAGTTCAAAATTTGGCCAATTATCCATTGCAATATGCCAGCCGCGATAGCGAATAGTACGCTAGGCGCAAACAATCTCCACAACACTGCCCACCACCGTCCGGTTACTAAGTTTTTGCTCATTTTCATTGCTTCAATTCCTTTGGTGTTATCGGTAGCTAAAGAGTAAATGCTAAACTGAAACCAAACTGTGAAAATAATACCCGGGATTATGAATAAGATTGAGCCGGCCAAGATTGTTAAGCCGACAATAATAGATAACCAAATTCCCGATAGGATTATTGTTTTGGCGGAGATAAAATTTTCTTTCCAATCTCCTGGCAGTTGGTTTTTCAAAATTCGGTCGCATCCCTTAATAAGCGCGAGATATGCCCAAAGTGACAAAATTAGTCCGGCGATAAATACTATTAAAAGTACAATATCGTTGGCAATTTTAGGCGTTACCATATGTACTTCTAAACTAATCTCGGTAAGAGTAATAATAGTGAGTGTTATTGTTGGGATAAGTGAAATCGCCAAATATACCCAAATTTGTTTAAAATGTTTGAGGTACAATTCTACGCTTTGATTAATGATGTCGGTAGCTTTGATAAGCATACGGTTTTAATTAAGTTAATAATTGTTTAAGAAGTGTTATAGCCTCGCTATTCATTATACCAATTTTTTCGTTTCCGTTCAAATGGTGGACAACGGTGCCACGGTCGGCGAAGAATTTTTGATACTCTGGGGATAGAAAGATGCCCGACTCTTTTTTCAAATTTTCTAATTGCTCATAGAAGCTATTGTCATTTTTTCCGCTCCGTCCTTGTAGTCGTTTGACACTTTCTAATGGGTCGGTATTGACTATAACCAAGTGATCGGGGCGAAATTCAAGCGCCAGTTTGTTGCCGGACAAAATCGCATTTTCTTCAAATGGCACGGCGTTATCAATTGATTGATAGCAGATGGAGCTGGATACGCCCCGATCTTGAATTATAACGCGGTTGTCACGGAGTAGGGGGATTATCATTTTGGTATAAAGGACGAGTCGGTCCAAAGAATAGGCCTCGGCCAACGCGCGAATTGGATAGTTGGTTCCTTTTTTTATCAGTTCATCACGGATAACTTTGCCAATGCCGGCAAAGGTTGGTTCAGCGGAAAAAATAAAATCATACTTGCTTGGTTCGGATAATTCTGGGAATTGCCCGGTATCTTTAATATACTTTTTTAAATCAAAAATCGCGTTGCCTTGGTCAGACAAATATTTTTTCCAGCTCTCAATGATTGTGCCTTTGCCAGAGCCATCAATGCCGTCTACCATTATTAACATATTTAAATTGCAGATTTATGATTTTAGATTCTTGATATGTAATTAGTTATTTTTCTGAATTATTAATTTATTTCTTATAAATTACAAAATCAAAGCCATCGTGTGATTCGCGCCAGGTTTCTTTCCAGATGTTCTTATTAATTTCAGGGAAAAATGTGTCGCCCTCTGGTGACATGTGCACGAGAGTGATATAAAGCGTGTTCACGCGGTCAATGGTTTGGCGGTAGATGCTTGCGCCTCCGCAAATAAACACATCTTCGTCTTTTAATTTATTAAAAATATCGTCTAGCGATGTAAATTGACGCACGTTCTCAGGTAAACTAGGTACTAATTCACGAGTTATCACAACAGTTTTTCTGCCTGGTAGCGGTTTGCCAATATAACTGACAATTGATTCGTAAGTTATCAAACCCATAACGCAAGTTTTACCCAAAGTCGTATTTTTAAAATAGGCAAAATCTTCGGGAATATTCCAAGGAATTTTATTATTCTTGCCAATACAATTGTTGTCGGCCACGGCGGCGATGAGGGAAAACATAATGATAATTTCAAAATCCAAATTTCCAATTTCCAATCAATGTCAAAGCTCAAATTTTCGTTGTCATCCCGACCGTAGTGGAGGGATCCCTTAACGCCATCATTTTACGTATTAACTAATTTAAGGGATTCTTCCCCGACGCAAGGTCGGGATAAACTGTTACACTCAGAATGACAATTTGTTATTTGATCTTTGAAATTTGGGTTTGATTTGACATTGATTGGAAATTGGAAATTTTACATTAATAATATTTATTTTAATTGAGTTCTACACTGCTATTGGAAATGAAATTTTTGGATGGCTCTGGTAATTCATCAATTCCGTATCCGCATATTGCCAATCAAAAATATTGGTGAACTTATCGGTTTTAATTTGAGGTAGGTGATATGTGTTCGGGTCACGGGCTAATTGTTCGCGTGCGCCTTCCATATGGTTGGAATAAATATGCACGTCCGCCAAAAATCCCACTAGTTTGCCTTCTTTTAGGCCAGTTTCTTTGGCAAGCAGATGCAACAAAGTTGCATATGAAGCAATGTTAAATGGCAGTCCAAGCATCGTGTCAACCGAGCGTTGGTTCCAGAGTAAATTCAGTCGGCCTTTAATTACTGTCACCTGAAAACAATAGTGGCAAGGTGGTAAAGCCATTTCCGAGATTTTGGATGGGTTCCAGGCCGAAACAATCATTCGACGGTCAGTGGGATTGGATTTAATTTTCTCCACTAGGTTGTTAAATTGATCAATACCTTGGCCGGAATAGTCGGTGTCGTAAGAAATATAGTCAGCATTGAAATGTCGCCATTGAAAACCATAAATTGGTCCGAGGTCGCGTTCTTCGGCCATTTTTTGTTTAGTTTCTTCATCATGGGCATAAGGAACTTTTTTTGGATTACACCACTCGTCCCAAATATGGCAATTTCGTTCTTTTAGCCATTCTTTGTCGGTAAGCCCTTTGATAAAAAATTCTAATTCGGAAGTTATAACTTTAAATGGCATTTTTTTGGTAGTCAAAAGCGGAAAGCCGGCTGCCATGTCATGTTCAAACATTGCGCCAGCAATTGCCAAAGTGCCGGTACCAGTGCGATCATCTTTTTGTTCGCCTTTTTCCAAAATTGTTTTGACGATGTTTAGGTATGATTGCATATATTTATTTTGTTTACTGTCATTTCGGACTAGATCCGAAATCCAGTCGTTGTTTTTATTGACCGCTGGATCCCCGATCAAGTCGGGGATGACAGTTGAATCTTGCGATGTTTATTTTCCTGTACTTCCGAAACTTCCTAGCCCGCGGGATGCTTCTGATAATTCCCCAACCTCTTGAAGTTTGGCGATAGCCACAGGATAAATTATCAATTGCGCGATTTTATGGCCGGTTTCAATTTTATATGGTTCTTGGCCTAAATTTATCAGTTGTACATTGTATTCACCGCGATAGCCAGCGTCAAATACTCCGCCCATTGTATGAATGCCGCCGTTTTTTGGTAAAGAACTTTTATCTTTCACAATCGCCGCGTAGCCGGTTTCAAACTCCAGCGCAAAACCAATAAAAAAAATTTTTCGTTCGCCTGGTTGTAAATTGTAGTCCTCAAGCGAATACAAATCCATGCCCACATCACCTGGGTAGGCGTAGGTGGGTAATATTGCGTCTGGTTTTAAGCGTTTAATTTTAACTTGCATATTTTTTGACCAGCGCGTCCAACTGGGCGTGTAGATTTTCCATTGAGCCGTTATTATCGATGTGTTCGGTCGCGTGTTTTACTACGTCTAATATGCTCAATTCCGTAGAACGTTTATGGTCCTCTAAAAATTGTTCGTAAGTTTTGGTGTTGTCGTCTGAATTTTCACCACGTTTTGTCAGTCGTTCGTAACGAGTTTTTGGTTCGGCAAAAATTTCTATTAAGACAAAATTTGGTAATTGTGATAAATATTCAATATCAGCCATTCGACGGATTCCTTCCACCACCACTAAATTATTGGTAGCGGCTTGCGCGTCGCCGGCAATGGCTTTGGCCAAGGTATTTTCACCAAAAGTTGTGCGGATACATTCCGACATTTTAATCAAAAAATCACGCGATTGTTCCAGATAAATGCGATTTAGCAGGTCGCGCAAAATTGTGGAATAGCGGAAAGTATCGGCTTGATATTTTGTTTCTAAATATTTTGCCACCGTGCCCTTACCGCTTGATAGTAATCCGGTAAATCCTAAAATTATTTTATTCATAAATTTTTATTTAGCCCAATCCGACACATACTGTCGGCATTTAATTCCGGCGGCGTCAAACAACCGGCGGGCGGCGGTAAACGCATCCACCCCGTGGTATTTATCGCTTTCAAAGATCACTTCAGTAATGCCGTTTTGAATGATGGTTTTAGCGCATTCGTTGCAAGGATAGAGACAAGAATATACCCGCCCGCCTTTGACCGACATGTTGGCGTTATAAATCGCATTTTCTTCCGCGTGGCACATGTAGGCATATTTGGTCTCTAAAAATCCACCTTCGCGTTCCCAAGGGAGCTGGTCGGCTTCAATTCCGCGCGGAAATCCATTGTAGCCCATGCCAAGTACAACATTGTTCGTGTCAACAACCACAGCACCCACTTGTGAAGAAGGGTCTTTGGAGCGTTCGGCAATCACATGCGCCATGCGCATAAAACATTCATCCCAAGAAATAGTATTTTCACGAGGAGAAATAGTCATAAAACTTGTTTAGTTTAATAATGAAATTGTATCAAAAAACCGCCATTGGGGCAAGGGGCGGTTTTTAAAGTAGATAAAATGGAATTATAGTGATACTTTTATCAAGCCGTTATTAGCATTTAGTTTTATTGTCACCCCATTTTTTATTTTGCTTTTTTCAATTTCTGGGCAAATAATGTAAGGTTTTTTTAGTTCACGAGCGATAATTGACATATGCGAAAGACAGTTGCCATTTTTGGTGATAACACCGGCTGCTTTTCTTAGGAAAGGCAAATGTTTTAATGTCATGAGTGGGCATACTAATATGTCATTTTTGTTAATTGAATCTTTGCTGGGATCTTTGATGGTTCTTTTTTTTCCGATTGCGACTCCTGGGCTGGCGCTAGTTCCACTAAGATAAATTGATTTTTCTTTTGGGATTTGTGTGTAAGTAAAAACTTTTTTTATTTCTCTATCGTAATCATTTAAAATAAATTTGTTATTGGTATAAATTCTGAATTCAAAGTATCCCTCAATATATTTTTTTTGATTAAATTTAATGTGCGATTTTTTTAGAAGATTTCTTTTTGAAATACTATTCGCCTGGAGACGTTGTGCGATTCTCATCACCCGTTTTTTTTCTATCAGTGGGATGTTTTGAGAAAAATACCATTTTTTAAAGTTGTAAATAAAATATGTCGGTTTATGATTTTGCGTTCCATAAATTAGTTGCCACAAATCGCCGCTGATTATTTCCCCAACTATTTGGTTCTTTGTTATTACGATAATGCCGGAATAAGCAATTTTATGATAGGGGAATATATGTAGCGGGCCGTAGTTTTTGGATGTTATATTTTGTTTTTTAATCCAAAGCAAAGCTTCTTTAACTGTTTTTTGTCTAGCGCGTTTTTTGTAAAAGTTTTTTTTGTTTGGAAGTATTCGCCAGTCAAATATTTTTGTTTTCTTTATCTTCTCTAATATTTTTGGATTGTTTATAAAAGTCTCCAGTTCTATTTTAAGGCAGTGTTTACACTCAAACCCTAAAATTTTTGACAGTTTTTCCAGTCGAATTTCTTTAGTGCGATCTTCATACTCAATCGACTTGGCCCGTTTACTGCCAATAATTTTAAATAATTCTGTTAAAGGCGGTATTGACTCTCTGAGAATTTTTTCAGGCGTTAATTTCATATTTTATGCAAAATTGTCATGTGTTTCTCTGTTTCTTTGATTATTTTTCTGGCGTTGGCTATTGTATAGGCAGGGCGTCTGCCGAAAGCTGTTTCGTGGCATAGCATTATGCCGTCAACACCAGCCATTACCATGTTAGTCAAGTCGGATATTTCTGATCGATTAGGTATATATGAATTTATCGTACTGTCTAATATTTGAGTAGAGATTATTATTTTTTTTTGTTTTTTCTTGATCAAGCTAATTATATTTTTTTGTAGTATTCCCATTTGTTCAAATGGTACACTGACACCGACATCGCCTCTTTCCCACAATATCATAGAGTAATTATTATCATCACAGATGGTATCTAATTCTTCCGAAGTAATTTTTTTGGTAATCTTGATAATTATTTTTATGTGTTCTTTGTTCGGAATCATTGCTTTTAGCGCTTCATTAATTTTGAGGTTAAAAAATGGAATCGCGATGTAGTTTGGGCGTGTATCTAAGGCCAAAGGAACAGTTTTTTGGTAAAAATTCAAAATATGTTTTTCATCCAGATATTGAAAGCCAAAGATATTAAATGGTTTTTTGAAAAAAATCGTTCCCGTATTTAATATTTTAGCTTTCACTGTGTCTTGGTCGATAATGTTAATTATTTGTATGGCTATTTCTCCATCGCCAATAGTTATTGTCTGATTAAGTTTAACAATTTCTCCCAGCCTGGCCACATTAACAGGGACGAACTCATTGCAATCCATTGTGTGGCTTGCTGATTTAAACAAAAATTCTTCATTTTCTTGGACGGCGAACGACTTTGTTTCAAAATCTCCCAAACGCGGTTTTAACGCGGGAAGATCAATTAAAATTTTAGTATCGGCATTAAGGCTATAAATTATCTCTTGGCTGTTTTTAATATTGGTTCTATTTTCTTCTAATGTTCGATAAGCAAAATTATACCTAAGAACATCAGCTCCGGCGAGAATTATTTTTTTTATTTTATCTTCAGATAGCGAGTTGACCCCGAGTGAGGCAATTATAAGCATGCTGTTATGCTTAAAACACCCCTGTAAGAAGGGGTGTTAAGTTTATTAACTATTGAGCGACTTTGATGGCTGGACCCATTGTAGTACACAAGGACAAGCTTTGAATGTAAGTGCCCTTAGCAGTGGCCGGCTTGGCCTTGTTTAAAGTTTCCAGAAAGGCCGTCAAGTTTTCTTTAAGTTGTGTTGGTGTAAAACTTACCCGACCAACGAGCTGATGAATATTAGCTCCGTCGTCGTTTTTAAAGGTTACTTTTCCTTTTTTTAATTCTTCAATCATTTTTTTCAGATTCGGTCCGACAGTTTCAGTTTTCGGATTAGGCATCAAACCTTTCGGGCCAAGCACTTTGGCGGCTACGGCTAATTTCGGCATCATATCTGGGGTAGTAACAGCGATTTCAAAATTTATTTTACCGGTGTCTTTGATTTTTTTAATGTCTTCTTCGCCATAAACGAAATCTGCGCCCGCTTCTTTGGCTTCTTTTTCTTTATCCGCGCTGACAAAAGCGGCGACTGTTTTGGTTTTACCAGTTCCGTGTGGTAATACCACGGTCGCGCGTACCTGTTGTTCACCTTTTTTGGTGTCAATGCCCAAATGAGCATGTACCTCAATACCAGCGTCAAATTTGACTCCGGAAGTTTCCTGGGCGAGTTTAATCGCCTCATCTAAACTATAAACCTTGTCCTTCTCCACTTTGGAGGCAAAACCTTGCAGTCTTTTTCCCATACGATTTAATTTTCAGTGGTACAAACTCCAGCCCGCCGGATGGCGGGGGCCAGATCCCACCTGTAATAAGTATATAGGATTTTAGCTCATTTTACGATTTTTGTCAAGCCCTTGGTGTAGTCAGGGGGCTTGACAAAATGGCCAATTTGTGCATATTCGCCCGCGCTAAACTGCCCCAAACGCCAAAGCTTGGCTTTTGGAAACAAAGGTGGTAGAATAAGGCCTATGGAACGCATAGTACAACTAACAATTGAAAAAATGGTATTTGGCGGGCAAGGCCTGGCGCGCTTAAATGGCAAGGCCTATTTTGTTTGGAATGCTTTGCCAGGTGAGGTAGTGGAGGCGCGCTTAATCAAAAGCAAGAAGGATTACTGTGAGGCGCAAGCTATTAGAATTTTGTCGCCTTCGCCTGACCGGATTGAACCTTTGGAAGCCCACTATTTATCGTGCAGTCCTTGGCAAGTAGCGGTTTGGGATAAAGAAAATGAGTGGAAGCAGTTGATGTCCATTGAAACTTATCGCAAGGTAGGTGGTTTGGATTTAACGCCGGATATATTTTATCTGGATGAATTTCAAACGGGCTATCGCAACAAAATGGAATATAGCTTTACTGATTTGCCGAGTGGCAAGATGTCGTTAGCGTTTTTTAATCGCGGCGAGCACGGCCGCGCCGCCCATGAGGGGTGTATGTTGGCTGATCCGGCGATTAACGAAGTAGCCGAAAAAATACTAAAGTGGGTTAATAAATATAAAATTCCTTACCGCTCTTTAAAAAGTTTGATTGTACGTTCTAATAATTTGGGCGAAACTATCGCTGGATTATTTATTAAAGACCGGCTGGATTTTAAAGACTATCCGGAGTTAACGAAAAAGTTTTTAGGTTTTCAAATATATTTTTCTATTTATAACTCTCCAGCATCAGTGCCGACTGAATCGCTTTACCAAAGTGGTCAGGATTTTTTGACCGCACAAATTTTGGGGACAAAATTAAAGTTTGGCTTGTTAAGTTTTTTTCAGGTGCATATTCCTGTTTTTGAAAAAGCCTTGGCTGATATGAATGAGTGGGTGGAAAAAGGGGATACAGCCGTGGATTTTTATTCGGGCGTCGGGGCGATTAGTTTGCCTTTGCGCGACAAGTTGGCCGGGGCAATTTTAGTGGATAACAATAGTGAGGCAATAGAATACGCCAAATTAAATATTAAATTAAATAAGGCGAAAAATTTTTCAGCTGAGTGTGTGCCGGCGGAAAAAATAACAGAACTAATTGAGTCCGATAAAGTTTTAATTTTGGATCCACCTCGGGCGGGGTTGCATCAAGATGTGACCGCAAAAATTTTAGCAGAAAAACCAAAAAAGATTTTATATTTGTCTTGTAATTTATCCACACAGGCGCGTGATTTAAAGGCGCTCACTGCCGGGGGGTACAAAATTAAATTCTCACGACTTTATAATTTCTTCCCGCGCACGCCTCATGTGGAGGGTTTGGTGGTATTGGAGATATAGAAGCACGACATTGATTGTCATCCCCGTGACAACGGGGATCCAGTCGTCTGGTATAATTATTAATTTCAAAATCAAAATTTCTAATGTCAAGTTTGACATTTTTTCTAAAAATTCCCATCTTTTAGGAATTTTTTTGTTGCATTAATTACATCATTCGCATAAGTAATAAACGTGTGAGCGTGGGGAGTGATTATAAATTTTTTGGTATTTTTTAGGAGAGCCAATTGCAATGGCACTTTGTGATCATATTTTCCGGCGATAATTCCGTACTCATAATCGGGTTCGGGTAGCGTGTTTGATAAACTAGTTTCAGCAGTTTTCAGTTGTTTTAAAACTGGTCCGAAGATTAAATGGGCTATTTTAAATTTGCTTAAAATGTCGGCGTATTTTGAACCATGATTAGGTGTGGCAATCATCACTACCCGACCAACATTTTTTAGTGGGTGGTGAGTTAAAAAATATCGCACGATTATACCGCCCAACGAATAGGTGACAAAATTAATTTTTTTGGTCGCGTCTGGGCAATTTTTTAGTAGGGAAGTGCTTAAGTATTTTTCCGCGAGTTCTTCCACTGGAGCGCGATAAGATGGGTAGGGAACGTTGATGGCTGTGTAACCTTCTTTGGCGAGTGCTTTTTCTAAACGGCGCATTGTTCTTGTCGTGCGCCAAAGGCCATGCAATAAGACAGCATAATCTTTTTGGTTTGGCATATTACTGTTTTTTTAACCACCATTTTTAATAATTGGTACTGTCATGGTTGAGAGCACAAAGCCCAGAGTCGGCACAATAGCATTAATAAATGGCTTAGGTAAGCGAGCGAAAAAGAAAAAAATTACAATCACTATATAAGTTAAGAACTAAAACAACCAACCGACGTGTCCAACTTGTTTCCCAGGCCTTGTCGGCTTCCACGCGCGCGTTCCTGGCTTTGTTGGCATCAATTTCGGCTTGGAGTTGTTCTAGGGTCGGCATATTACTTGTTTAGTTTTTTTATTTTTTTAATAACTGCGTCCTGATATAATCGAAATGACTTTCTTTTTTCTTTGGTATAAATGTAGGGTGTGCCGAGCATCTCCTGACATTCTGGACATTTTAAAATAGAAATATCCTTAATGTTTGAGGATTGTAAACCGACCATATTCTTGGGGGCGAATATTCTGTCTAAATATAACCGACGCAAATTACCCGGTCCGTCTTTTTGGTAAATTACAACGGTGTTTTCGCATTTACGGCAACAAACATCCAGCATTCTTGAATGCCCGCCACGCGCGGATTTAAATTTATCTTTTTTCAGTGGGGAGATGTTTTTTTTCATAAATCAACTATCTGAGTGTTTTTGCAGAATCTTTTACGCGAACCTCTACGCTTAGGGGTGGTTCAATTCCCGTTTCTGCTAAAATTGACATCATGTTTGTTAAAAATTTTTGTGATAATTCTTCCTCTGCTTCTATTTGTGCACGGTTTTCTTCTTGGGTGAAAGGCCGATTTGTTCGGCTATGATATATTGGCGGAAATGTGCTGTCCCAACGTTGTGCTTGGCTCGGAATTCCACCAGAACGAGAAAGTACATCTTCTGCCTGTTCCGCTGTGTCAAAAACACTGGCCAAGTATAAAGCGAGTATTCTTTGGCCATTTTCAAAATCAAACATGTTGTTAATATATTTTTTCATTATTGATTCCCCTTGATGTGTTCTGGCCGCTACATTAGCGACATCATTCATAATAATCTGAGCGCGGGGCGCGATGTCGTTTGTATCTAGTGTGTTTTGGTTTCCACCCTGAGACATCATGTGTCCAATTTTCGCCAATGAACCATAAACGAACTGTTCAGAATGAGCCATGATATCATATGGGCCATAACTTTTTACCTCCCCAGTTTGTTCCGGGCTTTTGTATTCATCAAATTTTTTACTGTCTGCTCGTACCACAGCAAGGTTTTTGACAAATTCTTCAAATAATTTTAATTTAGCTTTTTTATGCCTACGTTCTATAAAACTGCGCAAAGTGGTCGGGCCGTAGTAACGATCTGACAGTTGATTTACTTGTTTGGCGCTTTTTTCTTGTAGAACCCGAAAGTCGCCTTTCTCAATAATATGTTGGTAAAGACGCTCTAATTCACTATCTTCGGAAATTAATTTTTTTTCATCTTCTACTATTGAATCTTTTGCAAGACTTTCACGAATTTCTGCTATCCTTGTTCGGGTTCTGATGATATTATTTCTAACAGCAGCTATGTTAATTGAACTGTCGGGTACAGTTGTAGCTGGTAAATCTTTTGGCTCGGTCAGTGGTTCGGTTAATTTGGCTCTATCGCGGCCATCACCCACTCCCATTCCTCTTATTTCAGTACCTAGTTGTTTTCGCATATTGATTTGTTGGTTATAATTCAATTATCTCAATTTTATTTTGCAGAAGTTCTAAAAATTTACGAAACATCTCTTTGGTAATTTCTAGCGATGCGGTATTAATATTGGGATGAAAATTAAGCAAGTCGGTTTCGTATAACTCTTTGTCAATGTAAACAAAAATTTCGTGATTTTTGTCGTTAATGAGTCCAAAAGGGGAGACCGAGCCCGGCTCTAAATCTAATTTTTCTCTTAAAATTTCCGGACCGGCAAAAGAAATTTTACTTTCACCTGCGATTTTAGCAAATTTTTTCAAATCCGCCCGTTTGGCCGTCGCTAGAATCACCAAAAAAATTCGGCCGGTTTTTTTGCCTTTAATCACTAAATTTTTTCCGGCCACACCCGGTATGTGGGGGCAGTATTTTTCTTCATCAGCCATAGTAAAAATCGCCGGATGTTCGTGGCGGACAAATTCAATGCCGTTAGATTTTAGGTATTCTTCGACGTCGGGCATAAATCGGCTAAGATAAGTTTAACGGTTTTGGCTGGGTCTGATTGAGAATTGTCAATTTTATATTCATTTTTTATTGCTTCTCTGTCTTTTATGCTCTGATTCCACTTGCTGGCGGCTTCTGTGTCTCTAAAACCGGAATCTCTGGTTGGATCCATAACTCGCTGTCGCAAGATAGTGTCATCAACTGTCAAAGTAAAGATTTTGAAATCACCGCTAAATACAGCTGGGAAAGATTGGACGCGTGCGTCTAGTAAGTCGTTAACAATAATATATTTATAACCGTATTTTTCGTAATTTTGCAAAATAAACAGTAGGTTTTCAAAAGCCATTTGTTCTTCGTTGTCATTGGCATCGCTCCAATCCGGTTTTAAATGAAACTCACGCAATCTGCCAAAATCAATTAAGGGCACGCCGTTTAATTTTTCTTTAAGTAAATTAGAGATGGTGGTCTTACCGGAGCCAGGCGCGCCGGCGATTATAATTGTAGTCATATTTTAGTTATAGCAATTATGGCATTAAAAGCTTTTTGGCATCACTGTGGACTTGTAACAATAATTTTTTGGCAGGGATATAAACACTAAATTTATCTAACCCTTCTTGGGTTAACAGTTGATCTGGTTGCATATGAATATAAATTAAAATGAATGTCGCAGTAGATAAAAATAAAAGGTTACCATAATCCACCCTAAACCTTTGGAATTCCATGGTGCTTTTGCAAAGAAAATACAATT
>Ga0156808_109_pt5 | contig 52793 bp, 55 predicted proteins | sample RifOxyD2_FD_112109 | JGI IMG/M metagenome (GOLD analysis project Ga0156808, IMG submission 112109) | Candidatus Magasanikbacteria bacterium RIFOXYD2_FULL_41_14
CTGTAACTTTGAATTTTGCCACTTGAAACTTTGGTCAACTCGCGGTAAAATATCGGTGGCTAATGTAGGCGTGTCTACGGACGCGTCTCGCCTTTGTAAAAGACTGCTTGCATCGTCCTTGGGTGAACGAATCATAAATTCAAGTCGCCACGTATTTATACAGCAACCGGCCGGTTGGCCGCTTGTCCTTGCCTCGGAATGGAAGATGCAAAAGAAGCCCGTTTGTCCTCGGCTGGCAACCTCGTCAATGTTGGCAACTTCGACGCGGACGGCGCGAATGTCAACAACGACAGTCCGGACAACTCCAATGACAATCTCGGCGTTTCTTTCGCCCGAAGTCTTTGTCCCCCGATATTAAGTCGGGGGATTTGTTTGTCCGCCGTTGGTTTTTTTAATCCAGCCACCGAGCATCCGTCCGATTTCCACGAGCGCGGCTACCAAATTCAAATAGCTTTTTTCATTAATGGCACGGACATCAAAACAAAGGCGAATAATTGTTTTGAGTATTTTTAGTTTAAGGTCAATTTTTTGCAATAATTCTAATCGGGCGGTGACGCGAGCGGCATTGGCGAAAAATAACATTTCTAAAATTTCAATAGTCAGCCCCTCGCATTTTGCTCCCAGCGCGAAGCGGTCGCGTTTGGGCAGTCGCGTCGTTACGCCGTAAAGTTGTTTATAAAAATCATAGGTTTTATGGATAATAGAGATTTCCGTGCTATTGTCGCGGGGGGGGGTAGTAGTCATAATTTATTTGATAAAATTATTTCCTTGCCTAATTTATTCCACGCTTGGCGCGAATTTAAACGCGGCAAAATGAATAAAAGCGATGTTCAAAATTTTGCGTTAAATTTGGAGGATAATTTGTTTGATTTACATACTGATTTGCAGTCGGGGAATTATCGGCATTCACCTTACACGGATTTTTTCGTACGCGACCCTAAATTAAGACATATTTTTAAAGCCACGGTGCGCGACCGAGTACTACATCAGGCGGTCGTGTCAGCGCTTGAGCCGATATTTGATAATGGTTTTATCGCTAATTCGTATTCGTCGCGTTTGGGCAAAGGCACACATCGGGCGATATCGTGTCTGCGAAAAAAGGCCTGGCGGTTATCAAAAAATAATACTCGGACAGTGTGGATTTTACATGGCGATATTCGCCGATATTTTGATTCCGTTGACCATGAGATATTGTTGCGATTAATTGAACGAAAAGTCGGTGATACTAATGTTTTAAATTTACTTACGGAAATTATCGGCAGTTATTCTACTGCCCCCGGCAAGGGCATCCCGCTCGGCAATGTTACCAGCCAGTTATTTTCTAATATTTATTTAGACGAGTTTGATCAGTTTATCACAAGACATCTGGGGATTCAAGATTATATCCGCTATGCCGACGATTTTGTCGTTATTAGTCGTAGCCAAATTTTTTTGGAAAGTATGATAACGCTTACGCGTAATTTTTTGAGCGAAAAATTAAAATTGGTTTTACATCCGGATAAAATTGTTTTGCGCCGTTGGCACAGCGGGGTGGATTTTTTAGGGTATGTATTGTTTCCGCACCATAATATTTTGCGGACTAAAACTAAATGGCGGATGTTTAACAGAATAAATTCCAAAAATTTTATTTCTTATAGTGGGATGTTGAGACATTGTCGGTCGGCGCGTTTGCGCGCCGATTTATTACGAACGGTTGATTTATAATTTAGTTTAAGTTATAATTACTCTGTTGTTTGGTATTTTTATCTATTCGTTATCATCTTATGCTTATTTCTCAACTAGAATCAATCCTATTTGTCGCCTCCAAACCTTTGGCCCTAAAAAAATTAGCCAAGGTTTTAAATGTTTCGGGCGAAGATGTGGCGACGGCTTTGGCTGATTTGCGCGCGAAACACAACACACCTGAATCCGGTATCACGATTATTGAAAATAACGATGAATATCAAATGGTGGCTAATCCTGATAACCAAACGGTAGCGGAAAATTTTATCAAGGCCGAAGTGTCGGGGGAATTAACCCGTCCGCAGTTGGAAACTTTGACCGTAATTTCGTATTGCGGGCCGATTACCAAGCCGGAATTGGAACAAATTCGTGGGGTGAACTGTGCTTTGATTTTGCGAAATTTAATGATGCGTGGGTTAGTAAAAGAACAAGATAGTTCTACTAATTTATTACCGACTTACGAAGTGACGATGGATTATTTGCGCCATTTGGGATTAAATGCGTTGACTGATTTACCAGATTACGCGACTTTGCATAATCATGAATTTGTAGCGACTGCCTTAGAAGTGAAAACAGAAAATTAATTATGACTGAAGAAAAACAAAAATCAATTAAAGATTTTTTCTTATCTTTTAGCATTATGCTTTGTGGGGTGGGTTTGCTTTTTATTGGCTCGGTTTCGTTTGTGCCTACCTCAACGATAACTTCAAATACAGTGGCAACTTTCCCACAATCCGCTCCCCGCCAGAACTTGCTTGTTGGTGGTGACGTTACTCCGACGGTATTGCCAGTGAGCCACCCCCTTGTGCCACTAGCTAAATTAGATAAGAAAGAATTTGAACAGCCACTTACAGCCGCGGCTGCATTAGTTGTTGATAATCATACTGATACTGAATTATTTTCTCAAAACGCCGATGTTGCGCGTCCGCTTGCAAGCATTACCAAATTGATGAGCATGTTAGTAATCTTGGAACGGAGATTAGATTGGAACGCGAAAACTACTATTACAGCTGATGAGATTGAGGGTAGTCATATTGTGGAAGCGGACGAAGTTTATACCGCGGAGGAATTATGGAATTTGGCTTTGGTCGGATCAGCCAATGGTGCAGTTAATGCTTTAGTCCGATTAAGCAGTTACACCAGATCCGAATTTGTGGCCCGGATGAATACTAAAGCCAAAATTTGGCGTTTGGATTCAATGAACTTTGTGGAGCCGACCGGTTTGGATAGTGGTAATGTGGGGAACACGCGCGATGTGGCGCGGTTGTTGAAATTTGCTTTGCGTGAAGATAAAATTTATAGAACTTTGCAAATACCGGAATATTACGCTCGTCCCGAAGGTGCGGCTAAAGCGCGTCGGGTGTGGAGCACTGACTGGTTATTAACTGGTTGGGTTCAAAATAAATTTGATACTGAACAGATGGCTGGTAAAACTGGATATATAACTGACTCTAACTATAATTTTACTGTTAAACTTGGCGATGCCGAAGGTCGTGCCGTGCGCGTGGTAATTTTGGGTGCCACTAACCACGAAGCTCGTTTCACAGAAGCGCGCGACTTAGCCGTTTGGGCGTTTGCCAATTTTTTGTGGCCGGAAGACTCCGGCTATGGCGAGTTGGTTGAATAAGTGGTATAATATAGTAGTAATAAAAAATAACTTTAAAATATATGAGATTGAACGGCGACGAAGAACTGGGATGGTCAGTTTTAGGTCAGCCAAATACTGAAAAGCCCACCAGAGAATTACTAAATCAGGTGGTGTCTGGGTTGGTGGCGGACACGACCGGAGATAGCGGTGTTGCGCCGGCCGCGCAATTTATTGCCGCTCACAAAGAATTGTGGGGAGAATTTGAAAAGGCGGTAAGAGCGGATATGGTGGGCAAAGAGCGTGCGGCCCAGGCCTTGCTGGCGGCAGTACTGAAAAATGTTATGAAATCGCCAGAAAATTGACAGTTATTTTATGCACTTGCGCAAAATTATTGAAATAAAAAATTTAAAAGGCAAGCGCATTTTAGTGCGAGTTGATTTTAATGTACCGGTTGAAAAAGGAAAAATAAAAAATGATTTTAAAATAATTAAGAGTTTGCCGACGATAAATTACTTGCTAGATAAAGGTGCATCGGTAATTTTGGTATCACATTTGGGTAGGCCAAATGGTGTGGTTGATCAATCTTTATCTTTGCGACCGATCGCCAAAGTGTTGTCTTCATTTTTGAACAAAGAAGTGAAGCTAAAATCTTTGAAGGAATTACAACAGAAACCTAGTAATGAAAAAATTGTCTTGCTGGAGAATATCCGATTTTTTCCAGGTGAAGAAAAAAATGACATTGCATTTACAAAAGAGCTGTCCAAATTGGCCGAGATTTTTGTATCAGAGTGTTTTGCGGTCGCGCATCGCAGTAGCGCGTCAGTTACTGGATTGGCGAAATATTTACCAACTTATGCCGGTTTACTTATGGCCGAAGAGGTTGAGGGAATTGAGCGGGCGGTTAGTAAGCCCAAAAAACCACTGGTAGTAATTTTGGGTGGTATTAAAACCGAAACAAAAATTCCAGTTCTGAAAAATTTTTTAACCAAAGCTGATTATATTTTGGTGGGCGGGGGGATTGCCAGTACTTATTTTGCTGGTAAGGGATATGGTTTAGGTGTATCGCTACTTGATAAAGATTATGTTGGTTTAATGAAGCGCTTGGGCGTGAACAAAAAAGTGATAATGCCAGTTGACGCGGTAGTGGGGCAGATAAATGGGGCTGGGGCACGCTTGGTGTCGCTTGCAAAGCCACTTAAATTAGCTAAAAACGAGGGGATTTTTGATGTTGGTCCGGCCACAGTAAGACTTTTTGCCAGCTATATTAAAAAAGCGCGGACTCTAGTTTGGAATGGGGCGATGGGAAAATTTGAACAGCACCCCTATGAGTATGGCACTTATTCGTTAGCGCGATTGTTTGCCGCGCGCAGTAAAGGCAAGTCGTTTGGCGTTGCTGGCGGTGGAGAAACCGTAGAAATTTTGGAAAAATTAAAAGTCGCGGGTGATGTTGATTTGGTATCAACTGGCGGGGGAGCGATGCTGGAATATCTTTCGGGAAAAATTTTGCCAGGAGTTAAAATTTTAAAAAAAAATTAATTATTAATAACAAACCCGCTGTAAACCGGCGGATTGTTGGAGGAAAAAATATGCCGAGTAATTTAATAAAAGAGCAAAAAAATGATAGCGCTGTTTCTACTTGTTGTGGCCAGTCAACTGTTTGGGGATATGATTTTGGTAAGAAAATATTGTGGACTTTTGCTGGGGTACTATTGGTGTACGCGATTTTTTGGCTGGGGACAATGGTGCGCAACAATATTAGGCAGTATGATTACATTGGACTGTCGCCCAAGAACGAGCGGATGATTACAATCAACGGTTATGGCAAGGTTAATAGCAACAATGATATTGCTGTTACAACGATTGGTTATTCAAACACTGATAAGGATGTATCCAAAGCGCAGGCAGATAATAAAATTGTAATGGACCAGGTTTTAGCGGAATTAAAAACTATGGGAGTAGCGGATAAAGATTTACAAAGCAATTACACTATTTATCCGGATTATAATTATACCCAAGACAAAGGCCAAGTATTGCAGGGTTATCGGGTTTCCAACCAATTGAACGTAAAAATTCGCGACCTAGACAAAGTGAGCGCAGTTTTGGGTTTGGCCGGTAAATACGGTGCTACCGAAGTTTCAGGTTTGACATTTACAATTGATGATCCTGAGAATTTGAAAGATGAAGCCCGAATCAAAGCTCTGGCCGATGCTAAGAGCAAGGCCTTGCAATTGGCGCAAACTTTAAATGTCCGTTTGGGTGGCGTAGTATCATTTTCCGAATGGGATGCCACAAACGGTGGTCCTTATCCGGTTTACAGCGCAATGGGAGCGGAGAAAGGTGGCGGTGAGCCGGGAGTTGCTTCTGGGAGCCAGGATGTCGGTATGAATGTTAGTGTAACTTACGAGATTTTGCAGTAAGATCGCTATTTAAGTAGTTTTTTTAAAAATCCGCCAAAGTTGGCGGGTTTTTGGTCTGTTTGTATGTCTTTGAATTGGCTAAAATAAGCCAAAATAATATTTTATCCACAGGGGGGGGTCTTGACAAAACCCCTAAAATGTGCTATAATGGCCAGTTCTGAAAAAATGGAAATTTATTTACATTTTTGAGGAACGCCGCCATTTCAAGCGCCACTTATAATGGCCAGTTCTGAAAAAATGGAAATTTATTTACATTTTTGAGGAACGCCGCCATTTTGAATATATTTGTTCTTTGTAAAATTGGTGACTGGCGTGTCTTTTACTGGAAGCGTGTAAACGTTTCTAATAAAAGGCGCGTTAGTTGCCTAAAATCTCTGCGGGCACAGCCCGCGGAGTTAATCCCGAGCCTCTCTTAGGCTCGGGATAATGCGCCGAATCGCGGCGCTTTGGGGCCGGGGTTTATCCCCGGCATTGCAGGGGGCCACCCTCGGTAGGGTGGTTGCTGAGTCGCTCTGCAGAGCGACGAAAGTATGGGGACAGAAGGGCCCCCCACCCGAAAAATTTGCCAAGAGTCCGAACGCGCGTGATGCTCACGCGCGTTCGGGCGACGGAGGGGAGGTGTTGCTTGAGGTGCTGTTGCCTCATGTACACCCCCCTCCGCCCTCTTTCCTCCCATATATTTTAAAGCGCCTATAGGCGCCTTTTTTTATTTTCAAAAAGATGTTATAATACCTCAAACTTTATAATCATTAATTATGAAAATTAAGCAAATTTTGGCTCGGGAAATTTTGGACTCACGCGGTAATCCTACAGTTGAAGCTAAAGTAATTTTGGTAAATGGCATAGTTGCGGTCGCAAAAGCGCCATCGGGCGCATCTACTGGCTCACACGAGGCACGTGAACTCCGCGATGGTGGTAAGCGTTATGGTGGTAAAGGCGTTTTGTGGGCTGTAAAAAATGTCAATTCTATTATTGCCAAGAAATTGGTTGGTTTTGATGTGGAAGATTTGGTCGCTTTGGATCAAATGATGATAAATCTGGATGGCACTAAAAATAAATCTAATTTGGGCGCAAATGCCACGACCGCGGTATCAATGGCCTTGGCCCGCGTTGGCGCGGCTGCGAATCGCCAGCCACTTTATTTATATTTACGCAAAACTTTTGGTTTGAAAGAAAAAGAGTATCGTTTGCCCACGCCGATGATGAATATTTTAAATGGGGGACGACATGCGGACAACGGTCTTTCGGTGCAGGAATTTATGATTGTGCCTAAGAATAAACTTTTTCGGGAGCAAGTACGCATGGGTTCACAGGTATTTCATGCTTTAGAAAATATTTTGGCGCAGAAGGGATACTCAGTTGCTGTTGGCGACGAAGGTGGATTTGCTCCGCAGTTATTAAATAATGAGCGCGCTTTGCAGGTAATTGTTGAAGCGATTAAATATACTGGCTGGGTGCCGGGTAAGCAAATATTTTTAGGAGTTGATGTCGCCTCTTCTGAATTTTATCATAAAGATAGTTATTATTTTGTCAGCAAAAAACAGGGCTGGCGCGCGGATAAAATGATTACCACTTATGCCACTTGGCTTAAAAAATACCCATTAATTTTGATTGAGGACGGTTTAGCGGAAGATGATTGGGCAAATTGGCAGATTATGACTAAAGAGTTGGGTAAAAAATCACTGCTTATAGGTGATGATTTATTTACCACTAATGTTAATCGTTTAGAGCGGGGGGTAAAAGAAAAAGTAGCTAATGCGATTTTAATTAAACCAAATCAGATTGGTACTTTGACTGAAACAATGCAGACGATTAATTTGGCCAAGAAGTCTGGGTATCAAGTGGTAATATCACATCGTAGCGGGGAGACCGCCGACACCTTTATTGCAGATTTAGCCGTTGCTGTTAATGCCGACTTTATCAAAACCGGTTCGCTGTCGCGATCCGAACGAGTGGAAAAATACAATCGGTTGATGGAAATTGAATTGGAACTGGGACGGTAAATTATATTTAAATTATTATGATACGAGAAAAGAACATTCCTATTAAGAAAAAGCGTGGAAGAGTAAGTAAAATCGATCGTTCGCCAGTCGCTTTGATTATTTTAGATGGTTTTGGTTTAGGTAAAGTTGATGATCCTGGCAATGCCATTACTCCCACAACTGCTCCCAACATTTTTTCTTATTTTAAAAAATACGCTCATTCCACTTTAAAAACTTACGGGCAATATGCCGGTTTATTTATCGGGCAAGTAGGTAATTCCGAGGCTGGGCATTTAAATATTGGCGCCGGCCGGATTGTTAAACAAGATTTAGTGATAATTTCCGAAGCGATTCATAACGGTACTTTTTTTAAGAACACTGCTTTTAAAGATGCTTTGTTTCACACCAAAAAACATAATTCTGCCGTTCATTTAATGGGGCTTTTGACAGATGGTAATAGCGCGCACGCTTATCCAGAACATTTATACGCGCTGTTGGAGCTGTGTCGCGATTTTGGACAAAAAAAAGTTTATTTGCATTTGTTTACCGATGGTCGTGATTCTTCACCACATAGTGCTTTGCAGTTTTTGCGCGTTTTGCGCACACATATGTTGGAAAACGAAAAAGTGGCTACGATTATGGGGCGGTTTTACGGCATGGATCGAAATAAAATTTGGAGTCGTACCAAAATGGCGTATGAGGCCATTACCGCTGGTAAGGGGAATTTTGCCAAGTCGGCCGAAGAGGCATTAAGTCAGGCGTATAACCGTGGTGAAACCGATGAATATGTAATGCCAACTATTATTACAAAATCTGGCAAACCCATTGCCACCATTCAAGACAATGACGCGGTTATTTTTTTTAACGCGCGTAGCGATCGCGCCCGCGAAATAACCAAATCATTAGTTCAAGAAGATTTTACTCAAAAAAATCCTGGTTCATTTAATCGTCGCCATAACCCCAAGAATCTTCGGTTTGTGGCTTTAACTGATTTTGGGCCGGATTTACCGGGCGTATTAACGGCTTTCCCTAGTTCTGATATTAAGAATTGTTTGCCGCTCGCGGTGGGCGAAAAATATCGGCAATTATATATTTCCGAAACTGAAAAATTTGCCCATGTTACCTATTTTATTAATGGCGGTTTTGCCGATCCTTTAGATGGCGAAGAAAGAGAACTAGTTAAATCGGAACCAGTGCGTTCGTATGCTGATAAACCGGAAATGAGTTGTCGCCTTATTAGCCGTAAAATTTGTAATTATTTAAAAAAAGATAAATATAATTTTATTGTGGTTAATTTTCCCAATGCCGATATGGTGGGGCATACTGGAAACTTGGACGCCGCCAAAAAAGCAGTAAAAATAATGGATACTGAAGTGGGTAGAGTAGTGGAAATGATTTTGAAAAAAAATGGGGTGGCTTTGATTACCGCCGACCATGGCAACGCTGATGTTATGATCAACTTTGATACCAAAGAAATGATGACGGAACACACGGAAAATTCAGTGCCCTGTATTTTAATTTCTAAAAAGTGTATGTTGAAACGTTTAAAAAATGGTATTTTAGCTGATGTCGCACCGACACTATTAAAAATTATGGGCATTAAAAAACCCAAAGAAATGACGGGAAAATCGTTGTGTTAATATATATTTTTTAATTCTTAGTCGCAAAATAGCGGGTGAAAATGAAATAGAAATTTAAAATTTAAAATCTGCAATTTAGTATGTCTTATAAACCGGTAGTGTTAACAATTTTTGATGGTTTGGGTGTGGCGCCGCCAGGTGAAGGCAACGCCGTGACGCTGGCTGTTATGAAAAACTTTAACAAATTTATCAAAGAGTATCCAGTGATGACTTTATTTGCCGCTGGCAATGAAGTCGGTCTTATGTTTGGTGAAATGGGCAACTCTGAAGTTGGCCATTTGAATATTGGCGCTGGCCGAGTGTATTATCAATCATGCCCGCGTATTAATCAAACCATCAGTGATGGTTCTTTTTTTACCAATCCGGCGCTTTTGAAAGCAATTATTCAAGCTAAAGAGAAAAAAACTAATTTGCATTTAATTGGTTTATTGTCGGCCGGCAATATTCACGCGAGTGAATCACATCTGTATGCTTTATTGGATTTATGTCGCCAGTACAAATTATCTTCCACTTTAAATAATCGAGTTTTTGTACATGTAATTCTGGACGGGCGCGATGCTCCCTATAACTCTGGAGCTGATTTTGTGCGGCGTTTGCAAGATAAGATGAATAGTTTGAAAGTCGGCAAGATTGCTTCTTTATCCGGTCGTTATTATGCCATGGACCGTGACAATCGGTGGGATCGTGTAGAAAAGGCCTATCGCGCGATGGCTCTGGGGGAATCTGATCGCATTTCCGACGATCCAATTAAAGCAATTTTGGATTCGTATGAAAAAAAAGTTTTTGATGAAGAATTTATTCCGACTGTCATAACGAAGCGAGGCGCGCCAGTGGCCACTTTTAAAGAGGGGGATGCTGCCATTTTTTTTAACTTTCGGCCTGACCGAGCGCGCCAACTAACTAAGGCCTTTGTGCTTCCTGGTTTTGATAAATTTGAACGTCCTTATTTACGCGATTTGTGTTTTGTAACCATGTCTGAATATGAAAAAGATTTACCTGTGTCCGGTGTTGCTTTCAATCCTTTGGTAGTAGTTAACAGTTTGGCCGAAACTATTAGTAAGGCGGGTAAAAAACAATTTCATTTGGCCGAAACTGAAAAATATGCGCATGTTACTTATTTTTTAAATGGGGCAGTTGAGGACGCGTTCCCCGGGGAGGACCGATCACTTATCCCTTCTCCCCAAGTATCCAGTTATAACGAAGCGCCCGAGATGTCGGCGGCCTTAGTGGCTAAGGAGGCGGCGAAAGCTATAGATAGTGGCAAATATGATTTTGTAGTGGTGAATTTGGCCAATCCTGATATGGTGGGGCATACTGGTGATTTAGCCGCGACTGTGAGGGGTTGCGAAGCGGCTGATAAGGCATTTGGCAATATTGTCGATCATACCTTAGCCGTGGGAGGCGTAGTAGTAATGACAGCCGATCATGGTAATTCCGAGGAAGTAATAAATTTTCAAACTGGCGATATTGATAAAGAGCATACCACTAATCCGGTACCTTTACTTATTATTGGCAAGGATTTTCAAGGCCAAGCTGGGCCGGCTGGTGATCCGCCAGAAGGAGATTTGTCTTTAATGCATCCGGTAGGAGTTTTGGCTGATATCGCGCCAACAGTTTTAAAATTAATGGGCGTGGAGAAGCCGGGGGAGATGACGGGAACGTCACTTATTTAATTGTCATTGCGACCCGCCTTGGGCGGGGAAGCAATCTCTCGTTGCCTGCCCCGTAGTGAACGAAAGGCGTTCTACTACTGGGGTCATTGCGACCGAGTCGTAACGAGGTAAAGAAATCCTTTTACGAATGTCAAATTTCCAATGTCAAACAAAATTCAAATTTCAAGATAATTGATATGCTAACTAAAAAAGAAAAACAATTAATTATAAAAGCTAAGTCTCTTGTGGACCCAAAAATAATTAGAGGTAGTGGCGCACTTAAAGAAGTTGGTTGTGTATTGATTACAGGAAAAGGGCGTTTATTTACGGGTGTTAGCATGGATTTGGCTTGTGGTATTGGTTTTTGCGCAGAACATACCGCAATATCGCAAATGATCACTCAGACAAATGAAACGCATGTCAAAATTATTGTTGCGGCGAATAACAGAGGCGCCCTTCCACCGTGTGGACGGTGTCGGGAACTTATGAATATTTTGGATGCAAAAAATATCAACACCGAAGTAATTATTACTATTGATAAAAAGGTTACATTGAAAGAACTTTTGCCTTTGGCATGGCAGCCGAAGTAAAGATTTCTTTTCTTAAATAAAAAAAATCCAAATTAACGTTTGGATTTTTGAATTTAAAATTTTTGGTTTATTTAGATTTTAGGATTTAGAGTTCTTAAATGTTCTTGAATTTTTTCTTCTGCTTCTACTAAATTTAGTCCTGGTAGAGAAAAATGTGCTTGTTTTTTGTTGCCTTCGCTATGCATACTCGCGGTTAGTTGTTTGGCATCATGTTTTTCATTGGCATGGAATACCGCCTGGATTATGCCGTCCCTCGGGTCTTCATAGATCAGAGCGGTCATTTCCGCTTCGGGAGCATTGCCAATTAATTCTTCGGCCATTCCGACCAGATCCTCAACTTTAGCGCCAGCCCGTGCGAAATCGTCCCGAGTAATTGTAGTACAGGCTAACTTGATATCTGGATATAACTTTAAGCGGGTCAAAGCTCCACCCCATAATTTTAATGTGGATAAAGTTTTTGTTCGATATAAATTGGTAATAATTTTTTCTCGATCAGCACCTAAGGCCACCAGCGTGCTGGCATTTTTTAGAGTTAGGGGCGAGACATGAGAAGATTTAAAACTGCGGGTGGTAGCGGTAATCCCCGTTAAAAGCGCGGTGGCAATGTCGGCAGTGATTTGGAATTCGTTAATTTGGTTTAAAAGTTTAAAAAGCGTTTCAGACACACCAGCGGAACTTAAGTCAATAAAGTTTATCTTACCGAAGCGCTCGTTGCCTGGGTGGGTGTCTAAATTTACCAGTGGCACTCGATAAAATAGATCAGTATTATTGGCAAATACTTCGCCTAAACCAGCCAAATCCTGCGCGCCCAAGGTAATAATGAGATCATAGCGATAAGTGGATTGAGCGGTGCGCAAATCAGAAGCGGTCACTGTGCCTGATCGTGGTGTTAAATAAATTGATAAACTGCCGTCTTTAATATCGTAACTTAAGGTATCAATTTTCGTTTTTGAAACATCCACCTTAATAATAAATTTTTGTAAATGTTCCAGTTCCGGTTTAATTTTTTCTGCGCCAGGTAAAAACACCAAATTTTTTAAAAGAATAAAATTAGCCGACACGATGTCGGCCTGTTTATGATTTGCGAGTAAAAACATTTGTAGGGCGAGTGCGCTTGCCGTCCAGTCAATTTCTGCTTGAGTAGGCAAAGCGATCAAAATGTGTTTGCTGTCCGCAATTATATTTTTAAATTGTTCAATTTCAGTTAAAGCCATATCGATGAAAATGTCAAAATCCAAATTTCTAATTTCAAATTGTGTGATTGCGACGCTAAAATCTTTTTTGTTAGAAAGCAGACCTGAGAATCCAATATGCAAAATAACACGCTATTCTATCAATTATGCGCGTTTTTGTCAATAGAGGTCATTAATTTAACGATTTGGTTCTAAATATGCCATTTTCTTGCCTTTTTTAAGGGCTTAGTGTAAAATATATATTGCATTATGCCTATGTCCAAAGAGTTACCCAAGGCCTACGAGCCCCAAAATTACGAGGACGTGATTTATAAACGCTGGGAAGACAGTGGGTTTTTTAATCCAGATGTTTGTGTTGAGAAAGATGTCACTGATGTAAACGCCAAGCCGTTTACTATTGTTTTGCCACCGCCTAATGTTACCGGCACACTTCATATTGGCCATGCCATGATGCTCGCGATTGAGGATTTAATGACGCGTTATCACCGCATGAAAGGCGATAAGACATTGTGGTTGCCGGGCACTGACCATGCCGCTATCGCCACCCAAACTAAAGTGGAAAAATTATTAATTGAAAAAGGAATCAAAGACCCGAAAAAAGAATTAGGCCGAGAAAAATTTTTGGATGAGGTGAATAAATTCGCGCAGGCGTCGCATGATACAATTGTTAATCAATGCAAAAAAATGGGAAGCAGTTTGGATTGGAGTCGGGAGGCGTTTACTTTGGATGAACCGCGTAATTTAGCAGTGCGCACGGTTTTTAAAAAAATGTATGATGATGGTTTGATTTATCGCGGTTATCGCATTGTTAATTGGTGTCCGCGTTGTCATTCAACTTTGGCGGACGATGAGGTGGAACATAAAGATCAAATTGCAAAATTATACACTTTTAAATATTCAAAAGATTTTCCGATTGCGATTGCGACTACACGACCAGAAACAAAATTGGGTGATACCGCAGTGGCTGTTAATTCGACAGATAAACGGTACGCCAAGTATATTGGTCAGGAATTTGTAATTAAAAATTTTGCTAATGGCACGGATTTAAAAATTAAAATAATTGGCGATGAAAATGTTGATGTGAATTTCGGCACGGGTGCGGTTGGTGTAACACCGGCGCATAGTTTTGCTGATTATGAAATGTATTTGAAAAATAATTTAGAGTTAATTTCGGTAATCGATGAAGACGGAAAGATGACCGCTTCGGCTGGCAAAAATTATCAAGGATTACCGGTTAAAGAAGCGCGTACGAAAGTGGTGGAACATTTGGTCGCGAATGGATTGTTAGAAAAAGAAGAGGATGTGTCGAATAGTTTATCGATTTGTTATCGCTGTGGCTACGCGATTGAACCAATTCCATCCAAACAATGGTTTATTGATGTAAATAAAAAATTCGCGCTAGGCGATTCAAAATTAAATGGAATAAAGACCGGTCAGCAAGTTTCATTAAAAGATTTGATGCGGCAAGTGGTTGATAGTGGACAAATTGAAATAATTCCTGAACGATTTAGTAAAACGTATTCACATTGGATAAATAATTTACGCGATTGGTGTATTTCGCGTCAGATTTGGTATGGACATCAGATTCCGGTTTGGTATTGTTTGATGTGTATGGATAAAAATAATGGCATAAAAGAAGTATTATTCCACGGTGAGAATTTTGACAGAACACTAGTTGTGGGCAAAAGAAACTCGGCAGATCCTATTGTGTCTGTTAATCAACCGGATGAATGTCCAACTTGCAATTGCGCGGATCGTGCTAAGCTCATCCAAGATCCAGATACATTGGATACCTGGTTTTCTTCTGGTTTGTGGACGTTTTCTACTTTGGGCTGGCCAGAGAAAACAGTTGACTTACAAACTTTTCATCCAACTTCCGTGTTGGAAACCGGTTATGATATTTTATTTTTCTGGGTGGCACGCATGGTTCTTATGACCACATATGTTTTGGGTGATATTCCGTTTGAAAAAGTTTATATGCACGGACTTGTGCGTGATGAGCAAGGACGTAAGATGAGTAAATCGCTTGGTAATGTAATTGATCCATTGGATTCAATTGCCAAATATGGTGCCGATGCGACACGCCTGTCTTTGTTGCTTGGTAATACTCCCGGCAATGATACTAGATTGTCCGAAGAAAAAATCGCCGGGTTTAGGAATTTTACAAATAAGTTGTGGAATATGGCGCGATTTATTATCGCGAATTCAAAAATTAAAAATCAAAATTCAAAATTACAATTAAAAATTCAAAATTTGACATTAGCTGACAAATGGATTTTGTCGCGTTTAGATGCTACCGTTAAAGATGTAAGCGAGAATATTGAAAATTTTCAATTTTCTGCGGCCGGTGAAAAATTGCGCGATTTTACTTGGAGTGAATTGGCTGATTGGTATTTAGAAATCGCGAAAATAGAGGGTGACAAAGAAGAGATTTTACAGTATATTTTGCAAACATTACTTAAATTGTGGCATCCATTTATGCCGTTTGTTACTGAACAAATTTGGAGTGAGATGTTCGGCATCGATAGAATGTTAATGGTAGAATCGTGGCCACACCTTGTCATTCCGACCGTAGTGGAGGAATCCCTTAACGATTTTAATACCATACAACTTATCATCACCACCATCCGTTCCGCTCGCGCCGACAACAAAATCGAACCAAACAAAAAAATTGACGCAACAATCAGTGCTGGAGCCAAAGAAAAATTATTAATCGAAAATAGCGCCATTATCACCGGCCTCGCGCGTTTAGAAAAATTAACAATTGAGAAAAAAGCTGTCAAACCCGAAAACGCCGTGGCGCTCGTGTGCGGTGATATGGAAATTTATTTGGATTTATCCGGTGCTGTCGACATAGAAAAAGAAAAAGTGCGTTTAACTAAAGAAGTTGAAGCAACCGAAAAATTCGTCACAATAATGAATAATAAATTGGCGAACGCAGAATTTGTAAATAACGCGCCACCAGCAGTGGTTGAAAAAGAAAAACAAAAATTGTCAGATGCACAAACAAAATTAGAAAAATTACAAACCCAACTAAATAATTTAAAATAATTTTATGAGTGATAGTATTCGTCCAGGAAATGGAGAGATGGCGTCGGCTGAACAGTCAAAAATTGATTTTGAAGTTGTGTCTAGTTTGTCTGAAAAATTGCGACATATCCACGATGATGTTTTTGAAGAATTAATCAATTTTCAAAAAACTGGAAATTTTGATAGTAACTGGGATGACGTGTCAAAAAATATAAACGCGGCAGTTGACACCGTGAGGGAAGTAAGTAAGTTGGTAGAAAGCGTTCCGCGTTTAAAGGCATTCGCAGGGCATGATTTAGATACGACTCAGCGTGGGATGTGGGGAGGGCTGGATGTAATTCAGAGCGAAATGAGTGGTCGCTCGCTTAAATCTGATGATCGAGGTTTGAAAATGTTTCTAGAAAAATGGCCACGTTATTATGTTGCCCAAAGTGATATTTTGTTGCGTAGTATCACACCGGGAGAGTTGAGAGATGTTCCAAAGGAAGATTTTGATCCGGAATTATTAGAAATGGTATTGCGATATTTTAAAAACGAAGAACTGCCGCATATTGTTAGATTTAGAGATAATGATAGAGAAGATGGTAGACCGTCAGAATTTACTAAAATTGAACAAAAAAAATTAAATATTGATTTTAAAGCTGAAGATTTACTTAAAGATTTAGATGGCAGAACTGCGAGGGGATTAAATGGGCCAATTATCAATTTGGTTATTAATTCGTTGCGCAATGGTTTAAAAGACCAGCATGGTTTGGCTGAAGACGGAAGTGGGACGACGGAATTTGAGGCTATGGTTGAGGGTGATGAGTTGGTTTTGAGGGTGATGGATGATGGTAAGGGTATAGGACAGGAACATTTGGATCCTGGGGATATTGCGAAATTTATTTTAAGGGAAGGCGTGTCTTTACAGAGTAGTGGCGGGCAAGACAACAATCCTCCGAGCACCGGTTTGGGTTTGGCTGACGCGCACAACAGAATTAATGCTTTGGGTGGAGAATTAAGAATTTATTCCTACCGAGCCGGCCGTCAAGAATTCGCCGGGTATTCTTCATGTGATGGTATTTTGGATCATGCAACTGTCGGTAATATGTTGTCAAAATTAAATGATAAGAGACGGCGCGCAGATGAGAAAAACGATGGTGTGCGCACGGTGTTTGAAATTCGTTTACCTTTACAATAATTATTAAATTTATGTCCAAAGTAAATACTGATTCAAATAAAATTCAAGAGCTTTTAACGCGCGGGGTGGAAAATATTTACCCAACGCGCGAATTTTTGGAAAAAGAATTAAAATCCGGACGACAATTATCTTTATATACTGGTTATGATCCGACTGCTCCAACACTACATATTGGCCATGCTATTACTATGCGGAAATTGCGTCAGTTTCAGGAGTTGGGTCATAAAGTAATTATGCTCATCGGTGATTTTACTGGTTTAATTGGTGACCCAACCGACAAAGGAGCGGCTCGTGTTCAACAAACGCGCGAACAAGTTTTAGAAAATTGTAAAGAATATCAAAAACAGGCTAGTGTTTTTTTAAATTTTAGCGGCGATAATCCGGTAGAATTAAAATACAATAGTGAGTGGTTGGGCAAACTAAATTTTGCTGATGTGCTGGAGCTGACTAGTAATTTTACCGTGCAAAGAATGTTGGAACGGGATATGTTTCAAAAACGCCAACAAGATGAAAAGCCGATTTATTTGCACGAATTTTTATATCCAATAATGCAAGCATTTGATAGTGTGGCGATGGATGTGGACGGTGAAGTGGGTGGCAATGACCAAACTTTTAATATGTTATGTGGGCGCGATTTAATGAAAAGTTTAAAACAGAGAGAAAAATTTGTTTTGACGATGAAACTGTTAACCGACCCCACTGGTAAAAAAATGGGTAAAAGTGAGGGTAATATGATTGCTTTGTCTGACACGCCTGAAGATATGTTTGGTAAAGTAATGCGTTGGACGGATGGCATGATTGTGAGCGGGTTTGATTTGTGCACAAATTTATCGTCCGATGGGGTAAGAGCAGTAGAAAAAGAACTTGCTAACGATGTTAACCCGCGTGATTTAAAATTAAAATTGGCTCTTGAGGTTACAAAGGCATTTTTAGGCGAAGACGCTGCTAAAAAAGGACAGGAATATTTTGTTTCTACTTTTAGCAAAAAAGAAACTCCGGATGAAATGCCTGAGCTAAAGCCATCAGTATATGATGTAAGCATGGTTTTGATGGAGGCAAAAATTTGTAAGAGTAAGTCGGAAGCACGTCAAGTAATTGATCAAGGTGGTGTAAAAATTAACGAAAATAAGGTTGAGGCCAAAGATTATTCCGCGAAAGTAAAAGCCGGCGATATAATTCAAAAAGGCAGTCGATTTTTTGTGCGTGTTAAGTAATCATTTAACTGTCATCCTGAACTTGTTTCAGGATCCCACGCTATCTAAGAGATGCTGAAATAAATTCAGCATGACAATATATATGGATATTAAATTCGAAATAATAAAAACTCTGCGATTGGTCGGCATTACCGGCGAAATTGAATTAACCGCTCCGCCTAAACCGGAAATGGGTGATTATGCCTTTGCTTGTTTTGGTTTGGCCAAAGAACGAAAAAATAGTCCGGTTGAAATGGCAAAAAAGTTGGCCGAAGATTTAAGACCGAAAACTAAAGATTGCTGTGAAAAAGTTGAGGCCTTTGGGCCGTATATTAATTTTTTTGTTAATCCAAAATATTTGGTTGAAACAGTATTAGGAAAAAAACAGCCACCCAAAGGCACACTGGCCATAAACAAAAAAATAATCATAGAATTTGCGTGTCCGAATACCCACAAGGCCTTTCACATCGGCCATTTACGTAATATTATCACCGGTGAGTCAGTCGCGCGTATTTTGAGTTATGTCGGCTGTAAAGTTATTCGTACGAATTACCAGGGAGATGTTGGCATGCAAATCGCGAAATGTTTATGGGCATTGACAGTAGCAGAGGTGGATGATGGCAAAGATAAAACTTTAGAGGAAAAAGTTAAAATTTTAGGCGCGGCTTATGCCAAAGGGGCTAAGGCCTTTGAAGAAAACGAAAATTTTAAAAAAGAAATAGTGGAAATTAACGATAAAATTTATTCGCAGGATAAATCAATTAAAAAAATATACACGGAAACTCGTCAGTGGAGTTTAGAGTATTTTGATAAAATTTACGCACGCGTGGGGGCGCATTTTGACCGATTTTATTTTGAGTCGGAAACATATGCCGATGGCATTAAATTAGTGAATGAATATTTTAAAAAAGGTGTGTTTGAAAAGGGCGAAGGTGGTGCCATAATTTTTCCTGGTGAAAAATATGATTTACATAGTCGCGTTTTTATCACAGCCAAAGGTTTCCCGACTTACGAAGCTAAAGATCAGGCCTTGGCGCGTTTGCAGTTTGAAGAGTATAAGCCGAATAAAATTTTACATGTAGTCGGTAAAGAGCAAACCGAATATTTTAAAGTGATTTTTAAGGCCTTGGAATTTACTTATCCTCCATCAAAAGGCAAAGAAGAACATTTGGATTATGGTTGGGTGAGTTTAAAGGACGGCAAAATGAGTTCGCGCACTGGTAATGTGATATTAGGGGAGTGGTTGTTGGATAGCGTTAAAGAAGAAGTTAAAAAAGTGATGAAAGAGGCGGAGAGTTTGGCGCCAGATACGGCTGAAAAAATTGCCGTCGCAGCCGTTAAATACGCGTTTTTAAAAACCGGAGTGAAAAATGATATCAGCTTTGATTTGAAAGAATCAGTTTCTCTAACAGGTGACAGCGGGCCATATTTATTGTATATTTTGGCGCGTATTAAAAGTATTTTGGCCAAAGCCGGCAAGTTATCCGAAAAAATAGATATGCCGGAAGAAATAGTGTCGGTTGAGAAAAAAATGTTGCTACAATTGGCTGAATCTGAGGATGCGACATTTTTGGCTGCTCAAAATTATGACCCGTCGCAAATTGCTAAGTATTTATTTAATCTGGCGCGTGCCTTTAATGATTTTTATGAAAATTGCCCGGTACTTGGTTCGGCAGAAAGAGTTAAAAATTTTCGTTTGCGTTTGATTTCTAAAGTGGGCGAGACGATGGACAGCGGGCTTAATTTACTTGGTATTAAATCAGTTGATAAAATGTAATATTATAACTATGTTTTTTTTGCAAAAATGTTATCGCCAGGGCGAGGTGCCGGAATGGTTTGTGCGGACCGGTTTGGTAGTGGGGGTGTTGGGGTTAATTGATTCCGCTTATTTAGTCGTTAAGCACTTTGCCGCGAGTAAAGTGATTGGAGGATTTTGTCCTTTGCATGAAGTTGGTTTTATTGACTGCGATCGGGTTACTTCCAGTGTTTACTCCTATCTTTTGGGGGTGCCACTGGCGGTTTGGGGTGCGTTGTTTTATTTTTTGGTGGTTTTATTTTTCGCCATTGCTTTGCGTAAAAAAGACCCACCCTGGTTGCTTAGTGTGATCGTGGTAGCCACCTTGGCCAGTTTTGCGTTTTCGCTGTGGCTCATGTATGCCCAGATATTTAAAATCGGCGCGGTTTGCACGCTTTGTTTGATTTCTTTTGGTTTGTCGTTGGTCTTGTTTATTTTAGACGCGATTTTGTTGATCGGCTGTTGGAAAAATAAGCCGTGGGGATAGAGCATACTGTGGCTGAGGATACAAGCTTGTGCCAATAGCCAACTGACTTTAAATATGTTATAGTAAATGTGTTATTTTAAGGGATTATTTCGGATTTAACAAGTTAACTCCACACCAGTATATTTCATAGTAAGTAAAATCGCAGTTTGTTAAGAGATATGTATACAGTTTTAAATAAAAAAGAATTACAAAGATATCCAGAATTTGATAATCATTTTATGGTCGTCAAATTATTTGAGCCCAAAGTTTGTCTGGATGGTTATATCAGCATTCATCGTCAGCGCCAGAGTTATCCGGCGCTTGGAGCCACCAGGCTGTGGAGTTATAGTTCAGAAGAGGATGCTCTACGTGATTCTTTGCGTTTGGCACGTTTGATGTCATATAAGTCTGTTTTGGCTGGATTACCTTATACCGGCGCAAAAGCAGCATTGATTTTTAGTCCTAATTCTCAAATTAATCGTCGGGATTTTTTTAAGGCCTATGCTTCTGTAGTCAATGAACTTGGTGGGCAGTTTGTTACCGGCACTGACGTTGGGGTTAACAACACGGACTTAGCGGTTATGGCGGCTGAAAGTAAATTTATGATTGGCAATGGGGTTGACTCCGGTTTTTATACCGCTGTCGGTATATTAGATAGCATTTTAGAATCGCTAAGAGAGGTTTTTAATTCCGAAGATTTAAGCGCTCGCAGTTTTGCTATTCAGGGTTTGGGCAAAACTGGAGGTCATTTGCTTAAATTGTTGGTTAAAGGAGGAGCCAATAATATATTTGTTACCGACATCAATCCTCGTAAAACTTGGTATTATAAATTGCGCTATCCGTTTATTAAGTTAGTTAATCCGGTCGCTATTTACACCCGGGAAGCTGATGTATTTTGTCCTTGCGCCTTAAGCCATGCCGTGACTGCCGAGAGAATACCATTTTTTAAATTTAAAATTATTGCCGGTTCCGCTAACAATCAACTGGAGAGTGTCCAAGCCGGCCAAGATTTATTTGATAAAGGCATATTGTATGCGCCGGACTATGTGATTAATGCCGGTGGATTGGTGAGTGTGATTGATGAAATGGAAAATGGTAAGTCCGATCATGAGCGCACATTATCTAAAATTAAAAAGATCAGAGATAGTTTGAGTGCAATCTATTTTTCCAGTAAACAGGAAGGGCAATCAACTAATATCGTGGCCGACAATTTGGCGGAAGAAATATTAGAGCGCAATTGTGCCGTTAAATAATTAAATGTTTCCTTAATTGAGGTTTTGGCCGTATGAGAGCGCGCTGTATTTTAAAGGTGGTGGTAAACAAAAATGGAATATTAAATAGTAACTTGCGTATGTTAAAAGACAATTTTGACCGTAAGTCTTGGCGTCCAGTGCGCCTAAAATATCGTTCTAAAAATTGGTTGACATTGACTCGCGGTGGTTCCAATGTTGTTTTGGTTGATCAATATAACATTTTTATAGAAGAATTATTTTTATTGCGCAATCCAAGATTTAAATTTGAAAAAATAGACATTGTCGCTTTGAACAGATTCAAACTTAGTTTTTTAAAAAATAATCCGGCTGAATTATCGGGCGGTTGGTTTTATTTTCCTTGGTTAAATCAACTAGTGCATTTTTTGCCTGAGATAGAACATTTAGAGCTTCGTACCGGTCGGAATAGAAATTTAATCACCAGCGATGAACAGAGTATCTACTATAAAGCCACTGTCGCTGTTTTGGGAATGAGTGTCGGCAGTCATGTGGCTTTAACTTTGGTTATGACCGGTGGAGCCAAAAAAATTATTTTAGCCGATCCGGACACAATTTCCGGTTCCAATTTAAATCGTATTCGAGTTGGTTTTCATCAAATTGGTTTGAGCAAGGTTAGGTCCGTTGCCAGGCAAATTTTTGAAATAAATCCCTATTCTCAAATTGATATTTATGACGACGGCGTAACCGATAAAAATTTGATAAAGATTTTTAATGGTAAGAATAAACCAGCTTTGGTTATTGAAGAAATGGATAACCCGTATTTTAAAATTAAGACAAGAGAGTTGGCACGCCGAAAGGGCGTTCCAGTAATCATGGCCGCTGATAATGGTGATGGGGTTAATGTTGACGTCGAGCGCTACGACTTAAATAAAAAACTTCCAATTTTACACGGATTAATTCCTAATTTAGAATCAAAAATGTTTAAGTCAGTTGATCCCAAAGATCTGGTTGGAATAATGGCCAAAATGGCCGGATCGGATTATGCCAGTAAAAGAATGTTGAAATCAGTTGCATTGGTGGGAAAGAAATTATATTCCTGGCCACAGCTCGGTACCGCCGCTACTTTGTGTGGTTCGGTTTTGGCAAATTTAGGTCGGAGAATAATTTTGGATGAAAAAATTAACAGTGGTCGTTTTATTGTGAACGAGTTAACCATGTTTAAAATGATTAAGCGGAGTTAGTTTTTATCGTGCGCTGTTTTAAATAATTATGAATCCAGATTTTGAAAAAATAATCGAAGCTGGTTCTCGTGCTCCCTCTGGTGATAATTCTCAGCCTTGGCTTTTTGATATTGATGACAATAGTATAGTAATATATAATAATGTAAACAGAGATAGCTCTCTTTATAACTATAACCAAACGGCGTCGCTTATTGCTATTGGGGCTTGTATTGAGAATATGATTATAGCAGCGGGACACTTTGGTTATACGGCTGATTTGGTTTTGTTTCCCGATTTATCTGTCTCGACTAAGGTAGCCATAATAAATTTGTCGGCTGGTTTAACGCCCGTCGGTGACCTTTATGGGCATATCATTGATAGGTGTAATAATCGTAAGGCCTATCAGGGCATTGATTTAGATGAAGGAGAACGGACAGCATTATTGGGTATTACCAATAATTTTGATGGTGCTTCTTTATTTTTGGTCGAAGGCCGAGAGTCGGTCGCTAAACTTTCAGAGGCCGGCGGAAAGAATGAAAAATTGGTGTTAGAAAATTATTGGTTACACAAGTTTTTGTTTGATCAAATAGCATGGTCGGCGGAGAGCGCGGCTAGTAGTGGTGAAGGGGTTTATGTAAAAACATTAGAAATGCCACCGCCGGCGCAATTAATTTTTAAGCTTTGTAGTAACTGGAAAGTGATGAAATTTTTTAACAAATTTCATTTAGCTGATTTAATTTGTCAGCAGAATACGCAATTATACAAGAAAACTGGAGCCTACGGCGTGGTAGTGGCTCGCTCTGACTCACCTCGCGATATTGTTCAGGCTGGTCGCATGATAGAGAAGGTGTGGTTAAGTGCTACCAAGCTCGGTTTAAGTTTTAATGCCATGGCCGGTTTGGTGTTGTTAGCGGCTAGGATTAGACAGGGTGGCACAGAGCATCTAACTTTAGCTGAGCAAGAAGTCGTACGTTCATCTTATAGTGAAATCATCAAAATATTTGGTATTCAGCACGGTTTTGCGTTATTTGTTTTTCGCTTGGGGCATTCTTTGCCCCCCTCAGCCCGTTCTTATCGAATGCCGATTAAGCGTATTTTGTGTTCAAGTTTGACGGAATAAAATAATTATTTTTATGAATCAAGCCGGCAAAATGTTAAAAATGTTGCGCGAGAAGAAAGAATCTTATTGGGTTAAGAGAGGAGAAAAGATGGCATTAGATTTGTTTCACGCAATGGCGTCGCGAGTTCCTGCCTATGGTGATTTTTTGAAGAAGAATAAAATTAACCCTCAAAAAATAAGTAGTATTAAAGATTTTAGCAAAGTTCCCATGATTGACAAGGACAATTATTTGCGCGCTTATAAATTGGAAAAGTTATGCTGGGACGGAAATTTTACTAAAAAACATTGGGACATATCCTCAACCTCTGGTTCTACTGGCGCCCCATTTTATTTTCCCAGAGACAAAGAGCAGAACAGCCAATACGCTCTTGCTGCTGAGCTATATTTGGTAAGCAACTTCGAAATTCATCGCAAAACCACTTTGTATATTAATTGTTTTGCTTTGGGTGTGTGGATTGGTGGTTTGTTCACTTATGAGGCTATTAAGATTTTATCTGAGCGTGGTAGATATAATTTAACTCTAATTAATCCTGGCTTGAATAAGGTGGAAATAATAAAAGCAGTAAAGAATCTAGGATTTTATTTTGACCAGGTTATAATTGCTGGATACCCCCCTTTTATAAAAGATACTGTTGACGACGCTATTATTGGGGGTATAAATTGGCGTAATTATAATGTTAAATTTATATTTTCAGCTGAAGGTTTTAGTGAATCTTTTAGAGATTATATTGCCAGCCATGTTGGTTTGAAGAATATTTTATTGGATTCTCTTAATCATTATGGAACAGTAGATCAAGGTACGTTGGCTTACGAGACCCCACTTGCAATACTTGTTAGAAGGGAGACGGTGCAAAATGAAAAATTATTTAAATCGGTTTTTAGAGAGGGCATTGCCAAGTTGCCCACTTTGGCACAGTATAATCCGGGCGTATTCTTTTTTGAGGAAATTGGTGGTGGTTTAATTTGTTCATCTCGTTCCGGCATTCCTTTAGTACGTTATGATTTGAAAGATAGTGGAGGATTGGTCGGTTTTGATGAGATGAAGAAGAAATTTTCTGACCATGATGTCAATTTAAAAAGAAGATGTGCTGATAGCGGTATAGTTAACAAGATTTGGAACCTACCTTTTGTGTATGTATATGAGCGTAAAGATTTAAGTATAAGTTTTTGTGGTGCGAATATTTATCCGGAGACAATCAAACGTGTTTTGTTTGAGGATAATTTTAATAGTTATTTCACTGGGAAGTTTGTACTTGAAGTGAAATATGATAAAAATCAAAATCCTTTTTTGTGCGTAAATATTGAAAATAAGAACGGTGTTTCTAAAGTCAGCGATATTTTGAAGAAAAAATTGACAAAATCTATCACTGCGCGTTTGTTGAGAGAAAATTCTGAATATCATTCAGTATATTATGATCAGCGTAAAGAAAAAGCGATTCCCCGACTGCGTTTTTGGTCTTATGGGACGTCGCCATACTTTGTCTTATCCGGTAAACAAAAATGGGTTGTAAAAAATAGTGGCGGCAGCGAAACACTAAGTAAAATATAAATTATAATTGGTTTTTAAATATGAGTTATTTCTTGCCGAACCTCGATTTAATTTCAGTTGGCCTGGTTAGTGCTGCTACTGCCATTATGGGGTTTGTTATTTTTTTTAGTAATAAGCGGAGTCGGACTAATCAATTCTTTTTATTGTTTTCCTTGGTAACGATTTTATGGGGTGCTGTCAATTATTTTATTTATCAAGTTGATTCGCCGGTCTTGGCGCTTTGGCTTACTAGAGTCGTGATGTTTGCGGCCACTTGGCAAGCTTTTTCTATATTCCAGTTATTCTACGTTTTTCCTAGCGATAAGGTTGATTTGTCAAAAAATTACAAATATTTGCTTATTCCATTAGTGGCCTTCACTTCTTTATTAACCGTGACCCCGTATTTTTTTGGTGGGATTACTGAATATACGGTTGGTCAGGCGCCAATAGTGTCTAAGGGCCCGGGTTTAATAATGTTTGGATTACTCAGTGTAAGTTTAGTGTTAGCTGGTTTATTTTTGTTAGTAAAGAAAACTCTTCGAGCTTCTGAAAAATCACGTTTGCCGTTTATTTTTGTATTAGTTGGTACTTTTTTGACTTTTTTGCTAATTATAATTTTTAATTTTGTTCTTCCGATTTTTTTTGAGAATGTTACCTTTATACCATTTGGAGCTGTTTTTACCTTTCCTTTTATCATTTTTACCGCCTATGCTATTATTAGGCATAATTTATTAAATGTAAAAATATTAGCTGCGGAGTTTTTGGTTTTTGCAGTTTTAGCGGTGAGTTTGGTGGAGATGATTTTTTCCAATAGTTTGGTGGAAAAAATTATACGTTCCTTAATGTTTTTGACCCTTTTATTTTTTAGCGTGTTATTGGTAAGAAGTGTTAGAAAAGAAGTTGACCAAAGAGTAATTTTACAGAAATTGACTGAGGAGTTGGAGACTGCTAACGGAAAATTAAAAGAACTAGACAAACAAAAAACCGACTTTCTTTCCATTGCCGCGCACCAATTGCGCACACCGATGTCTATCGCCAAGGGGTATCTGGAACTTTTAGAGGATGGCGCTTATGGTAATACCAGCCCGGAGATGCTGAAGGTGTTTACTGATATGGACACATCCAATGAGCATTTGATTAAATTAATTGATCAGTTTTTGGATATTTCGCGCATTGAACAGGGGCGCACTAAATATGATTTTAAGATGGAAAATGTGCAAGATTTGGTTGAGGGAGTTGTTAAGGAACTGCGCGCGCGTGCACACGATAAAGGTCTTAAGCTGGTTTGGAAAAAGGACGCGGATATTAAGAGCGATATTAATATTGATGCCGAGAAAATTCGCCACGTGGTATTCAATTTTATTGACAACGCGATTAAATATAGCGAGCATGGCGACATAAAAATAGATCTTAAAATTCAAAAGCGCCGCCTTGTCGTCACGGTGAAAGATACGGGACTTGGCTTTGGTAAGGAAGACGAGGGTAGATTTTTCCAGAAGTTTTATCGTGGCGAAAATGTTAAAGGTGTGAATGTGGGCGGTACCGGCATTGGTCTTTATGTTTGCCGAATGTTTGTGGAAGAGCATAAAGGAGAGGTCTGGGCCAAAAGCGATGGTCGGGGGAAGGGGAGCGAGTTTGGTTTCTCGTTGCCAGTGGCAACTTTGGCGCAGTCATCTGATTTGAAAAAATAGCAGTAGTATTGGCAATTTGTTGATTGAATAATTTTGTGGTATAATAATAAAGCAATTAATTTTAAAAATTTAATTTTATGATGTTTCAAAAACCTTCACCCAGTATTGCTTTAGAAAACGAAGATGATGTTAACGGCGCGCAAATGGGAGCCGGTGGCCCCGATGAGGTGGAAACCGTAGTTGGCCCGTCTGTAAATGTAGAAGGTGATTTTGCCTCTGAAGGCAATATTATTGTGAAGGGGTCGGTATCCGGCAGTGTTCATACTAGTCGGCATTTATCGGTGGAGACGGGTGCTAAGATTATGGCCAATGTGCGAGCTGGTGGTGCGCGGATAGCCGGTGAAGTACGAGGCAATATTAAAGTAAAAGAAGATTTGGAATTGATGGCCACGGCCAGAGTCGTAGGTGATATTGAAGCCAAAGTTTTGAAGATTGATGCCGGTGCGCTGTTATTTGGCAAAGTCGCTATGCCCGGATTATCAAATACTGATAACAAATCAACTGCGCGTAGTCGGGGCAATTTATCAAAAAAAGGTGATAATCCAATTTTAGAACTGGCAGAATAGTTTTGTATTTTTGATTTAGGTTATGTATGTCTATTTATACGACAACTTTCTGCGTCAGAAAAAATTCGATGCGGAGATAAGGAACGTTGAAGTCCGTCTAACCGACTATGGTATTGCTGGTAAAATTTTACGACTTACCAATTATACTGATGCCAAGCAAATAATTGATGATGAGATTAAGCGGGGCGCTAAAACGGTAGTAATTGTCGGCAATGACCACACTTTTGGCCATGTGTTATCGCGCGCGGCCACTTGTGAATGCGTTTTTGGTTTTTTACCAATTGGTCCAGAGAATACAATTGCCGAGGTATTAGGAGTGCCGGTTGGAGTTTCTGCTTGTGATGTATTGGCGCGTCGGCGTCGGGAGAAATTAGATATTGGTTGGATGAACAATCGTTATTTTGTCTCACGTTTGCAAGTTAAGGCAGCGGCGGTGCGGGTAATTTATGACAGTAAATTTTCAGTGGCAGCCAATGATTTAATGGAGGTGGTTGTTTGTAATTTACAGCCATTTTACTGGAAACGAGACCGCGATGATTTAGAACCAAGAGTTGTTCATCCTCAGGATGGAAAATTGGAAGCATTTTTGCGTCCCTTGACAAAGAAGCGGTTTTGGGGATATAAATATGAAAGCCCCAGTGTCTTTCCTTTTGAAGAGATGGAGATTGTCGGCAAAACCCCTTTTACGCTTGAGGCCGATGGTAAGATATCCAAAGAGTTAAAAGTAAAAATTAAATTAGCGCACGGGAAAATAGATATGGTGGTAGGGAGGAATCGCAAGTTTTAATTTAAGAAGCGCGGGTGGCGAAACTGGTAGACGCACTACCTTGAGGTGGTAACGCCCGCAAGGGCATGGAGGTTCGAGTCCTCTCCCGCGCACGAGCGACCCAATAGTTTGGATTTATAAACTTATTCCTATGTCTCATATAATTATTGGCTTTATAATTGCGGCTGTTGGTTCATCGCTGATTTTAAAGACACAGTGGTTTTTGGAAAATTTTGGTTCCAATGCTTGGGCGGAAGAAAAGTTTGGTACCAGTGGCGGTAGTCGTTTGTTTTACAAATTGCTCGGTTTGTTTGGTATTTTTATCGGTTTTTTAATAGTGACCAACATGTTTTCTGGTTTTTTGGCCGCTACCGTCGGAAAATTATTAGTCAGATAATTTTTTTTGTATGTTGTCAACTGGCGTAGCGCTCATTGATCCTCAAAAAATATTGGAACGCATTGGTCTGGTGCGAGGCATGCGTTTGGCCGATTTTGGTTGTGGTCGCACTGGTCATTTTATTTTTCCGGCTGCAAGACTAGTAGAAGATGTTGGTTTGGTTTACGCGATTGATATTTTGCGCGAGGTGTTGGACAGTATCAAGAGCCGGGCGCGCTCCGAAGGATATGATAATGTACAATTAGTTTGGTCTGACATTGAAGCGGTTGGCAAAACTCCAATTCCGGAAGGAAGTTTAGATGTTTGTTTAATTGTTAATGTTTTAAATCAGTTAAAGAATAAGACCGCCGGCCTAAGTGAGTGCGCGCGTCTTTTAAAACCAGGAGGGTTACTGGTTATAATTGACTGGCAGAAACGGATTGGTCGTTTGGGACCGGCCGAAGAACATATGATATCTCCCGCCGACATTTTGGGGTTGACTGGTACGCTTGGTTTTTCAGAGCTTGACAATTTTGCCGCCGGCGACTATCATTACTGCTTAGTATTAAAGAAATAATTATGCATTTAAATAATTTGTTACATTACTCTTATTGGTTTGGCCAGCCATTTATGGCGCGGGGCACAACCTTTTCATTATTAGTTGGCATTTTTTTAATTTTGGTTTTAATTGGTTTGTTGGCTAAAATTTGGCGTGTTTATCGTGTTGAAAATTGGCAAAAGGAAGTTTTACGCCGTTTGGGAAATTTTGGTTTGACGATTGGCATTTTAGGATTGATTTGGCTATTTCTTCGCCAAAATGAAGTTTTTTTCTTAGGACTGCGTTTTTGGTTGCTTTTGGGGTTTTTGGTTTCTGTTTGGTGGGTGTATCGGATTGTTTGGTATTTGGTCGCACGTGTACCAAAAATTAAAGCCGAAATTGCTCAGCGCGCAGTAAAGGAAAAGTATCTGCCATAAATTTATATGGTAAGAGGGGGGAAGAAAAAAATCGGGGAGTGGGGAGAAAATTTGGCGTGCGCGTTTTTGTGCCGCCGCGGTTTTAAAATCATTGAGCGAAATTATTATACCACTGTCGGAGAAATTGACATCGTCGCTAAACTCGGCGATGATTTTTATTTTGTGGAAGTCAAAACTCGTCGAGCGGGGGAAATGGCCAATGATTTGGCGATAACAGCTGAAAAATGGCGCAGATTTGAGAAAACAGTAGGTCGTTATTGCTGTAAACATCAGATTGAAGGCGGAATTATTTTAGCGGCTTTAATTGTTGCTTTTGATAGGGTGGGTGGCACTGTCCATTTTAGTCTTATACCCAAATATTAACTTGATTAATTTAAGGGGTTGACTGTTTTGATAAAAGTATGTATAATATAGCCAATTAAAAAATAACAATCTATTTAAGTAATAAATATATGAATTTTAAAACCGAACGAACCTATGTCATGGTAAAACCCGATGGAGTTAAGAAAGGCCTAATTGGTGAGATTATCCGCCGTTTTGAACAGCGTGATTTGAAAATTGTGGCGTTGGAAATGTTTCAACCAACCAAAGAACAAATTGATGGCCATTATCCAAAAGATGATGCTTGGGTTGCCCGTTTAGGTCAAAAGACGTTGGGTACTTATGAAAAATACGGTTTAGATGTGGCTAAAGAGTTGGGGACAGCTAATGATTTAGAAATTGGTCGGATGGTAAGAGGGTGGGTCGTTGATTATATGGTCTCCGCTCCACTCGTACGTATGGTGGTAGAAGGTGTGCATGCAGTTGATATGGTGCGCAAAATTGCCGGTGCCACGTTGCCGTATTTAGCTGATATGGGAACTATTCGCGGTGATTATTCAGCCGATTCTCCGGCAGTGGCTAACTCTGAACGTCGCGCCGTTATGAACTTAGTTCATGCTTCGGAAACTTCTGCTGAGGCCCAACATGAAGTTGAGTTTTGGTTTGGTAAGAGAGATGTCATATTTCCTTACGACAGATTTTAATTGTATCTGTTGTTAATTTTTATAATAAAAATACCCCTTTAATTAATAGGGGCATTTTTATTTGAAGTTTTTTATTTTTTGTCCTTTGCCAGAGTCCGGCGACAGGTGGAGCATACTTTGGCAGTAGCTCCGCCGACGGTTAAGGCCTGTAAATTCGGATGCTGACGGCGTGGAACGCGGCGTTTGGAGTGGCTAACTGAGTTAGCGCGGGCCGAGCCCTTTTTGCATAGGTCACAAGTTCTGCTCATAGTATTTGCGTGTTTATATTTAAAAAGGTATAATATATGGGATATTATAATTGATTTAATGGTTTTTGTCAATATGAATGTTATTTCTTTGCTTTTTTACTTTATTGTTATTATTCCATCGGCCATTATCCATGAGTATGCCCACGGTTGGATGGCTGACCGTCTTGGTGATCCAACGGCACGTTATGCCGGTCGCCTTACTATTGATCCGCGCCCCCATATAGATATTTGGGGCACTCTTCTGATGCCACTTGTGTTATTCTTTTTTACTGGTGGTCGGTTTCTGTTTGCCTATGCCAAACCAGTGCCATATAATCCATATAATTTACGTTATCACAAATGGGGTCCTGCTTTGGTAGGTGTGGCTGGTCCATTGGCAAATTTTATGTTGGCAGCGGTGTTTGCGCTATTGGTGAGGATATTGCCGGTCTCAACTTTTTCTCAGCTTTTAGCAATTGTGGTGCAAGCTAACTTAGTTTTAATGGTATTTAATTTAGTACCAATTCCGCCTTTGGATGGCTCCAAAATTTTATACGCATTTTTGCCGGAATCAGCTCGAGAAGTAAAAATTTTTTTAGATCGGTATGGTGTTGTCCTATTATTATTTTTTATTTTTTTCTTGTTTAATTTGATTTTACCAATAATAGACGCCTTGTTTTACTTTTTAGTTTATTCCTAATATTTTTATATGAAATTATTGTTACGTTGGTTTATAAATGCCGCGGCGATAATAATTATTGCCAGTTATTTGCCGGGATTGGCAGTGTCTGGTTTTTATGCAGCTTTAGTAACGGCTTTAATTTTAGGTCTGGTAAACGCTCTCATTAGGCCAGTAGTGCTTTTTTTTACTTTACCGGTAAATATTTTAACTTTGGGATTGTTTACTTTTGTGGTCAATGCGCTCATGTTGTGGCTCGTATCATCAATTGTTAAAGGGTTTTATGTAGCCGGGTTTGCGAGTGCGTTCTGGGCGGCTTTGATTTTGTGGTTGGTAAGTTGGTTTACTAATGTGCTTTTGAAAAAAAATAGGTAGATAAGATTTATGTCCGTACACGTGTACGGACATAAAATTTAGTAAAATTATGAAAAACTATTCATCCAATCGCGCACAAAAGGGTAAAACTGCCTATCGCACCCCCAGTCGGCGATTGGCTTTGAGGTCATTTGCAAAAGTAACTGTTAAAAATGCTAATTTTGATAATTTAAAATATGGCGATAAAAAATAATAAGATAGTGGTAATTTCTTTGGGAGGTTCTTTGATTGCCCCTCCCGGCGGAGTGGATATATTTTTTTTAAAAAAATTTCGTAAACTTATTTTTGATTTTGTAAAAAAAAGATATAAGTTTGTGATCGTTTGTGGTGGGGGAGATGCCTGTCGTAAATATCAAGTGGCCGCAAAAGAAGTGGCTGGACTTTCCGGTAAAGACTTGGATTGGGTGGGAATATATGTTACTTGGTTGCACGCTAATTTTGTGCGCGGATTATTGGGGGGCATCGCTGGTGCTAATATTATCACCGACCCGACAGTAAAATTAAATTGGAATAGTAAAGTTTTGGTAGCTGGGGGTTGGATGCCCGGTTGCTCTACTGATTTTGATGCTGTTAAATTGGCGCAGGGTTTGGGCGCTGGGACAGTAATAAATATCTCAAATGTGGATTATGTTTACGATCGTGATCCTAAAATAACGGGCGCAAAAAAAATAGAAAAAATGAATTGGAAAGATCTGCAAAAAATTGTTGGCACTAAATGGTCGCCGGGAGCACATGTCCCTTTTGATCCAATTGCCACTAAGCTGGGCGCGCAGTTGGGAGTTGTTTTAAAATTTGTTAGTGGAGCTGATTTACTTCAGGTGAGTCGAGCGATAGTTGGGGATAAGTTTAAAGGGACTATTGTTGGATAGTTGGGTGTTTTTAAAGCCTTTTGGCCTACCCCCTTGACAAAATATTATTATTTGATATAATGAACGCACCATAGACAGCAGGTACCGCCACTTTGGCGATTTAATTTCCTGCCGAGGTGCAAACAAATCATAAGGTCGATTTGCGCTAGGTCTGTGGTTCTAAGGAACCACTTTTTTATTAGGTTTTATGCCAAAAAATAGACAACAAAAGGAAACCGATGTACAGTCGTTGGCAGATGGTATCAAATCTGCCCAATCCACTGTTTTTGCTAATTTTCAGGGTTTGAAAGTTTCTGAAGCAGAGGAATTACGACGTAATTGTCGTAAGGAAAACGTAGCTGTATTAGCCACCAAAAAAACGCTGTTGCGCCGTGCTTTGGAAGGGCTGGGATTAACCAGTACTGACCCGAGTACTTTTGAGGGCGGAGTGGCCGCTTTTATGGGTAATGACGAGGTATCAGCTGCGAAGATTGTCGCGAATTTTGCCAAGACACATGATATCGTAACTATTTACGGCGGTGTTTTGGAGGGTAAATTTGTAGACGCCAATCGTATTAAAGCCCTGGCAACATTACCGAGCCGCACAGAATTACTAGGCAGATTAGTTGGCACATTAAACGCCCCGATATCGGGTTTTGTAAATGTGCTTGCTGGCAATTTACGCGGTTTAGTTTCGGTGTTAAATAACATTAAAGAAGTTAAAGTTTAATTTAATTTATATTTATATGTCAGACGAACAAAAAGTAGTTGAGGTGCCGGAAAAATTTAAGGCCATCGTCAGCGAAGTTGAGAAAATGTCCGTTTTGGATCTTTCTGAACTGGTAAAAGTATTGGAAGAGAAATTTGGCGTATCCGCCGCCGCTCCGGCCATGATGATGGCTGCCGCCCCTGGCGCCGCTGTTGGCGCCGCCGTGGAAGAGAAAACTGAATTTGACGTTGAGTTAACTGAAACTGGTGCCAGCAAGATCAATGTGATCAAAGCTGTCAAAGAAGTTACTGGTCTTGGTTTAGCCGACGCAAAGGCACTGGTAGATGGTGCACCCAAAATGATTAAAGAAGGGGTAAAGAAAGAAGATGCCGAGGCCATGAAGAAAAAGATTGAAGAGGCTGGTGGCAAAGTAACATTGAAATAAGATTTTACCAATTTTACGGTAACTAAAAATCCTCCGCCAACTGGCGAAGGATTTTTAGTTAGATATTATTTGAGTTGACTAGGGCAAACTTAGTTGATATAGATTACCGTCATCAGCAACAAAAGCACGTTTTTCTTGTTCCTCAACCACTAATCCGCTTGGGTTCGTCCAAGCATCAACCTCAATTTGATTTATTAAGTTGCCGTCTTTGTCGGTAATTATTAAGCGTTTATTGGCACCGTCTAATACATATAGGTTTTGTAGATCATTGTAGGTCCAGAGATTGCTGTCTGATGATAGCGCTGGATAAAGACCTCTCAAGTTAAATGCAACTTTTTGTCCGCCGTTCCATTTACTGACGGTACCATTTTGGTGAGTAATAAAGATGTCGCCATCAATAGTGATATCATCGGCGTCAGACAAATAGTTACCCTCGGATTTAATCCATTTTTGACCAATACCAAAACCGGTTTTAATTCGGTCGTGTTTATAAATTTGTTGGTTAGAAGTATCTAGGCTGTAAAGTCGTCTATTATATGTGATGATACTTTTGATATTCGTTTCATCTTCAGGAAAACTTATATCCACTTTTTTAACAGTTTTACTTTCAGGCAAATATTCCGCTATTTCATTTTTACCATAAAGCAAAATCGCGGAGTCATTCTCTTTGGGGACTGTGGCGTCAGTATATCCGGTAAATAGGGTAACAATAGTCCCGGTTTGTTTTGTTAGTAAATCATAGGTATAAAGCGATGGCGAGGTTGATGAATATGCAATTAGTAGATTGTTTATTTTTAAAATGTTGTTTAACCCAACATCATCCCAGGTGGCCAAAGTTTCTATTTTGGCGGCGTAGCTTTTGCGAAGTTGTGCTAATAATTGGTCTAAAGTGGACGCGATCGCATCGCAGCGTTCTTTTTTTTGTTTGTCTTGCAAGCAGTCGGTTTGACTAAGAATGTTTTTGGCATCGGCTAAGTCGCTTAGGGCGCTTTCGGTGTCATTATATACCAGCGAACTTTCTGCACTATCCTGCTTAGTGTTAATGGCGGTAATATTGTCTTCAAATTGTTTGTTTTGCAAGCGCGAGTTCTGCTGAGATCGTAAGAATAGGACACTGCCAGCAAATATAAAGAAAGTAATAATTGCTCCTAATATTAGCCCTTTGGTTAGCATGGGAAGCTGCTTAAAGTAAAGGGTGCGGTTTTGAAAATCGTGGCGCCAGTTATCAATGATGTTGCGTCGGCGTTTTTGAAAATTAGTAATAACAAAAAATAAAGCTAGAAAAAATTTAGCTAACCCAACAAAAAATTTAATAATTAAAATAATAACCCAACCCAGCCCAATTACTAATGATCGTACTAATTTTCCGGTTTGGCGTAAGACAGCTAGCGATGTTCGCGTAAAATCAAAGGTTTGCTTTCCGCTTGCCATTTGATGTGGTCGTAAATGAGCAGAAGATATTTCAGTTATTGTGTTAGAGGTGCGCGATAAAGGCGGTTGCTCATTTTGATCTTTTGGCTTGAAAATACCATTTATTTTTTGGTTCAATTGAGACATGAACGCTGGAGCCAAAGTGTTGGCAGTGTGTTTTTCGGTAGAAAATAGTTGTTTTAAGGATTTTTCTGAATCACCTTTTTTCAAGGTCGGACGGTCCATGTGTTCGGCGGCAACAGCACTAAGATGAATAATCAAACCCCCGAACGACATATCATTGCGCAATTCCGACAAAACTCGCTCTAAATGTTCAGCTATTTGTCGTGGTGGTCGTGTGGTAGTAATTTTTTGTAAACGATCCTGGTTAAAATATTTAGCTACATTAGGTGTAGTTACTAACATATAATCGCCCGAACTCACTTTACCTTGAATGATCTGGGAGAATAACTGATGCTCATCGCCCTGGTCATCGCCCGCGCCAATAAGATCTATTTTTTTATAAAGCCCATCTTTATTTTTATAAAACATTAATATCTGCGGTTCGCCGTGGTATGAAAAAACAATTTCTTTTTGACGAATTGCCCCAACCACGCAATGTAGGTTTTCCGGCTCGGTCACCCCGCCCCAATATTCGTGGTTTATTTCTTTTAGAACTGTCTCTAGGCCGTGTTCGTCGGGTTGCTCTTTTTTGGCGTAATAACTACTCTCAATTTCCTCAATAATTTTTTGAAGATGTAGAATGGATTCAGTTGACGAGTTGTTCAATTCCGCAATAGCAAAAAAATTACCCTTGCTTTCTTCTTCGGCGTTGGAGGGTTCGGTGATGTGGAGGAGAACGTGGGATTTTTGTTGATTGCCTCCCTCTACAAAAAATTCCTGTAATTGTAAATTTTCCATAATATTAATATGGAGTAATATTGGCGCCCATATTCGCCTTGGTTTTTTGACTTCCGAAGCTAAAGATAGTATACTATTAAATGTAAAATAAATCAAAGTTTTTGGGTTTTTTACCCACAGCTATTTATCAATAATTTTATGCTTGAACACCTAATTGGTTCATCTACTCGGGTTAAACTTTTGCAGGTATTTTTTACAGCTGGCGATAGATCTTTTTTTGTGCGGGAGCTTTCTAGGATGATTGGCTCGCAGATTAACGGCGTTCGGCGCGAGTTGGCGAATTTAGAAGACATTGGCCTCTTAAAGCAGATTGAGGCCAAAAAAGGTTCGGTGGAAAATTTAGGCACTGAACGGTCAAAGTATTATTGCCTTAATCAGGAATTCTTTTTGATAGAAGAGTTACGCGCTTTATTAGTTAAAGCTCGTGTTTTAGAAGAACAGAACTTTATTGATGCCATTAAGCGTAAAGCTGGAAATCTTAAGTTATTTCTTTTGGCCGGTCGTTTTACCGGTGACGATAACGGACCGACCGACATGCTAATTGTCGGGCATGTTAAACCGGTCGCTTTAGCAAAAATAATTCGAGATTTTGAAAAATTTTTAGGACACCCTTTGCGTTATACATTGATGGAAGAGAAGGAGTTTAAGGATCGGCGCGAGATAGGCGATAAATTTATTTATGGAATTTTTGAGTCAAAGTTTATTACTGTGTTAGGATCTGGCTTACTTCAATAGCTATGTATTTATTAGTTGATAATTCAGATTTTGAATTCACTAAACTCTATATTGACTTGAACAACAATTGGGTACAACGCGATTGGGTTGCTTCATGCCCGCTCGCGGTCTGTATTCAAGAGTTTTTAAATGAGCAAAATGTTTCTTTAAAGCAATTAAAAGGTTTGGGAGTGGTAGTCGGCCGTGGTCGTTTTACTGCTACCAGAGTGGCAGTAACAGTTGTTAATACGTTGGCCTATTCTTTAGGATTGCCGGTAGTAACAGTATCAGAAATTGAAAAAGATAACATTATTGAGTTAATTACAAAAACGCCCGTCGGTCAATATGCCAGCGCACGGTATAGCGGTGAAGCGCATATTGGAACGACCAAAAATAAGATAAGATATGATAACTAATTACGAGCGTTATAGACTTTATGAAATTTTACCCGGTTTAACTATTTGGGGCACTATTATTATTGGGATTGCCCTGTCGTTTTTTAAACCGCTAATAATGATTTATGTAATTATTGTATTTGATATTTACTGGGTGTGTCGGGTGGTATATTTTAGTTATTATTTAATTTTATCTTGGAGACGATTTCGGTTAGCTTTGAAAATTGATTGGATGTCAAAATTGAAGAATGAGTGCCCCAGTTGGGTTGAGAAAATTCAAGTAGTTATGTTGCCAATCTACGATGAAGATTATGAAGTTGTGAGTGACTCCTTGGAGGCAATCAAGCATTCAACTTACTCAGCCAAAAAGATATACATTGTAATTTCCGGAGAAAGCAGGAAATTGAAACACTGGATCGAGATTCAAAGTTTGGTCCGAAGTCATTTTGACGGTGTTTTCGCGGATTTAATTTTTTGCACCCACCCAGCCGGGCTAGCCGGTGAAATTCCTGGTAAGGGATCAAATATCAATTACGCGGAGAGTGAATTTAAAAAATACGCTGACGCTCGTGCTTGGAAATATATTGATATCATTGTATCAATTTTTGACATAGATACAGTGGTGCATCCGCAGTATTTTTCTCATTTGACATATCTATATTGTGTCCACCCAAATCCGGCTCGCAGTTCTTTTCAGCCGGTTACTTTGTATAATAATAATTTATGGGAGTCACCTTCAGTTTTGCGTGTGATGGCTTTTGGTACCACTTTTTGGATGTTATTCAGTGTGGCTCGTCTAGACAACATGGTTACTTTTTCTTCTCATAGTATGAGTTTTCAGGCCATCGTGGATTGTGGCGGGCACGCTCGCGATGTTGTTAGTGAAGATTCCAGAATATTTTTTCAATGTTGGCTTACCAATCACGGTAATTATGAAGTGACCCCGCTTTATATTCCGGTATCAATGGATACAGTGCGCGCTGATAACTGGTTTGCAAGTTTAAAAAATTTGTATTTACAACAAAGGCGCTGGGCTTGGGGGACTGAAAACATTCCATTTTTGATGTATGCGTTTCGCAATCATAAGGAAATACCTTGGTTAAAAAAAGCGACAATTTTATTTCATGAATGGGAGGGTAAATGGAGTTGGGCGGTTGTGGCTGTTTTGATTACAATTTTGGGGCGCTTGCCTTTGTGGTTAGCCAATGATGAAGTGCGTCAGAGCGCCTTGTTTTTTAATGCTCCGTTTGTTTTGGAGAATCTAATGACAATAGCCATGATGGGCCTTTTAATTTCGGCGATGATGGGCATGCTTCTTTTGCCTCCTCGTCCTACTAAGCAAGGCCAGCACAAATACTTGTTTATGTTGTTACAATGGGCGCTTGTTCCGGTTTCGTTGTTGTTATTTTCTTCTGTACCTTGTATTGATGCCGTTACTCACCTTATGTTCGGCAAGTATTTGGGATTCAATGTTTCACAAAAAAGTCGTGGTTGATTTGGATAATTATTTATGAAAAAAATTAAAATATTATTTTTTACCATTTTGCTCATGATTGTTGTCGTGGGAGTGTCTGGATATTTTTGGTTACAGAATAATCCCACTGGCCAGGCCTTGTTTCACTTTGGTGGTTTAGTAGTTGGGGCCAATGACAATAGCGTAATTTTAAAACAAGCGCTCGGTTTGAGTAAGCCCAAGACCTATTTACTTCTTTTTTTAAACAACACTGAATTAAGGCCGGGTGGGGGATTTATCGGCGCTTACGCTGTCGTGCGAATTGATAAAGCCAAGCCGGAAATTTTAAAAATAGAAGGGAGTGAAATTTTAGATAAAAACGCTACCGCCTTTCTGGATAATCCACCGGAGCCAATCCAGCGTTCGTTGGCTGTGGATAACTGGTTTTTTCGGGATTCTAACTGGTCGCCAGATTTTGCGTCTTCTAGTGAAAATGTTTTGCGGGCTTATGCCAAGGAAAATGGTTTACTATCAGAAAATATTGACGCGGTTGTCGGATTTACGCCAACAGTGTTGGAAGAATTTTTAAAGATTGTGGGGCCCATAACAGCTGAAGGTATAGAATTTAACGCACAGAATTTTACGGAAAAATTGGAGTATGAAGTGGAATATGGCTATGTTGATCGGGGTGAAGAGTTTGTAGAGCGTAAGAATTTATTAGCAGATGTTGCGACAGCTTTGATTGCAAAAGGGCGAGAGAATATTTTGGAAGGATTGTCGCAATATTTTGCAGTCGTCCAAAGAATGATTTTGGAAAAGCAGATAGTTTTTTATTCTGTTGATAGCTCTTATCAGTCAATTTTAAAATCGCAAAATTTGTCCGGGCAGATGACAACATCGACCGGAGATTATTTATTTTGGGTTGATGCCAATTTGGGGTCATTGAAAACCGATGTTGCTTTGACGCGTGATTTAACTTATAAAATAGTCAGTACTGGTACGCAGTATTTGGCGCGAGCAACAATGTATTATGACCACACGGGTGATTATGATTGGCGCACCACGCGTTATTTGGCTTATAGTCGTATTTTTGTACCATTGGGTAGCAGGTTAATCAGCATAACAGGATCTGATGTTGAAGATGCATTGGGGAAATTGCCAACAGACGAAGGTGTTGAAAATGGACGCCAGTGGTTTGGATCGTATATTAAAATTATTCCGGGCAAAAGTTTGGCAGTCACTTTTGAATATTTATTACCTTCAGACATAATTGATTTTGAAAAATCTAAACAATATAATTTATTTGTTCAAAAACAGATTGGCACTAATCAGATCGGATTAAATCTGAATTTAAACTTTGGAAGAAATATTCGGCCTGTCGAACCGAGTACATTTGAGATGGGATTGGACAACAATAGTAATAATGATTATAATTTTAAGACGGATTTAGTGATTGATAGAGCGTTTGTCATTGAGTTTGATAATTAATTTAAAAAAATCTAAATATATTTTATGTTTATCAAAAAAATCGGTATTGATCTCGGCACCACCAATGTTTTGGTATATGTGCCTAGAAAGGGGATTATTATTAACGAACCTTCTGTTGTGGCAATATCCAAAAGCGATGGCAAAGTGTTGGCGGTTGGTCTTGAGGCCAAAGATATGATTGGTCGCACGCCTGACACAATTGTAGCTGAACGTCCACTGAAAGATGGTGTAATCGCCAATTACAACACTACCGAAGCGATGATGCGCTATTTTATTAATAAGGCCTTAGGCGGCATGCGGCTTTTTCGCCCAGAAGTGATGGTGGCGGTGCCAGCTGGAATTACTTCCACTGAACGGCGTGCGGTCATTGACGCTGCTCTCGCGGCTGGTGCTCGCGCCGCATATATTATAAAAGAACCGATTGTGGCGGCAATTGGCGCCGATATTCCAATTGGCGCTGCTTCCGGTCATATGATAATTGATATTGGTGGCGGTACGGCTGAAATCGCCGTAATTTCTTTGGGCGGAATTGTGTCGTGTGGGTCGGTGCGTATTGGCGGCAATAAATTTGACGCGGCTATTGCCGAATATATTCGTCATAAATATAATTTAGCCATTGGCGAGAGTATGGCGGAAAAAATAAAAATAGCGGTTGGTTCGGCCCTGTTTATGGATAAGCCATTGACTACAGAAGTAAAGGGGCGGGATATGGTTACTGGTTTACCCCGGATAGTTAATGTAAATTCCGATGATACTACCGAGGCCTTACAGCATGATTTAGAATTGCTGACTGAGGCAATTAAAGATGTTTTACAAAGAACGCCGCCAGAATTATCCGCTGATGTAATTGATAAGGGTATAATTTTATCAGGCGGGTCGGCATTGCTAAGAAATTTAGACGAGCTTATTGCCAAAACAACCGGTGTGGCCACTTATGTGGCCGAAGAACCGCTTTTGTGCGTGGCCAAAGGCACTGGTATTGCTTTGGAAAATTTAGATAGTTACAAGCGCAGTATTTTGGCGACGAAATGACGAAAGACCAAAGAATGAAGAATGAAGATTGGATTTTTAACAATCTTTAATCTTTAATCTTTAATTTTTCACTGTGTTACTCGCCATCGAAGCCAGCCACGCTGTTAAAACACCCCGCACGGGTGTGGAAGAAGCGTGTTGGCAGATGATTAAAAATTTATCCGACTTAGGCGGGCCCGCCTCGGGCGGAAAGTCAACTCTACCTGCGGACACGCGGGTTATTTTGTATAGTCATAAAATGCCTGATGACAAAAGTATGTCCGTACACGTGTACGGACATAAGTTTAATGAATTGCCTACAAATTGGGAGTGGAAAATTTTAAATTGGCCAGTAAAAAAACTTTGGAGTCAATTTCGTCTGTCATACGAATTATTTAAAAATCCGCCGGATGTTTTTTTTGCAGTTGGGCAATTATTACCATTTTTTTTACCTAAAAAAATAAAAGTAATTACTTTTGTCCACGACAGTGCGTTTGAAGCCGAACCGAATGCGTATAGTTTATTGGGAAAAATTTATTTAAAACTGATGAACCGCCGGATTGTGGCTCGCAGTGATAAAATTATTACATCCACGGAATTTAATAAAAAAGAATTGCTAAAATATTATCAGGTTGCGTCGGAAAAAGTTGTGGTAGTTCCGCTTGCTTATGATGCCAATGTTTTTTGCATGGATTTGTCATCGCGAGAAGCACGGCGACGAAGCAATCTATCATTTGATCAACAGAGAGATTGTTGCACTTCGCTCGCAATGATAAATAAACCATATTTTATTTATCTTGGCCGTTTGGAGGAAAAGAAAAATACTGCTTTGCTCGTGCGCGCTTTTGATCAAACACGTGCTAGTGGAGTTGACTGCCAGTTGGTATTGGTAGGCAAATTTGGTAAACTTTCAGCAGATGTTCGCACCGCCTTGGTAGATAGTCCATATAAAAAAGACATCATTGTCCCGGGTTATGTTAAGTCAGAAGATTTACCTGGCCTAATGTGCGGGGCGCTCGCTCTGGTGTTTCCTTCCCGCTATGAGGGTTTTGGTATGCCGATTTTGGAAAGTATGGCTTGTGGCACGCCAGTAATTGTCAGTGATATTCCGGCCTTGCGGGAGGTGGGTGGATCAGCTATAACCTATATTTGTCCTAAAATTGCTGATTTGGCGCTGGCAATGGCCCAAGCAGCGAAAGATCCAGTTTGGCGTGAAAATCATCGCCTAGCCGGCTTAGAACGGGTAAAAAGTTACTCCTGGACTAAAACAGCTGAAATCTTGGGCAGAGAGATTGCCAAAACCCGTTTATTTTGATATTATTTATCTAGGAGGTTTTTAAGTTTTTAGAAGTTTGTGTTTATTGGCAATCAAGAAATTTTTGAATATTTTAACCAAGCGGCCCTTCAAAAAACTTTGAACCAGGCCTATGGTTTTGTTGGCGTTGCCCAATTGGGCAAGCGAACTTTGGCGGAAACTATTGCCGCCACTTTGCTCGGTCAAGAGCGTGCGAAATTAAATTTGCATCCAGATTTTTACAGTATAGAGCGACTCGCCGACGAGAAAACTGGCAAGATCAAAAAGGATATCACTGTTGGCCAAGCGCGAGAGATTAAAGCAAAATTGCAAAATCGGTCGTGGTTGTCTGGATATCAGGTAGTAATAATTGACGAAGCCGAGTGTTTTAACGAGGAATCAGCCAATTCACTGCTAAAGTTATTAGAAGAACCAGGACAGAAAAATGTGTTTTTTTTATTGAGCGAAGATGAAAGTAAAATAATACCAACTGTTCATTCTCGTTGCCAGTGGTGGCATTTTAATACTGTACCAAAAGTAGAAATAGAGAAAGTGTTGCGTGACCGTGATGTGGAGGGCGGGTTAGCCCACGAAGTGGCAGAATTGTCTTGGGGCCGTCCGGGACGAGCAATAACTTTGGCGGAAAATCCGGAAAAGCTATTACAAACTAGAGAAGAGGTTAGCCGCTATAAAAAATTACGCACGGCACCAATTTATGAACGTTTTAAAATAATTGAAAATTTGGCCGGTGAGAAAAAGAGCGCAGCTCAGGGCAAGGATGAGTTAGACGACATTTTACAAATTTGGACAACGGTAGAAGCGGAAAATATTATGTCAGGACAATTAGCAGCGCGTGCGCGATCAGTCCAAGTAATAGACAGATTAGCGCGCCTGCGGGGATATCTTAGGCAGAATATTCACCCGCGTTTGGCTTTGGAAGAATTTTGTTTATCGTTCTAATTTAACTAATTAATAATTTAACCAAATTACTAACCATATGAGGAGGACAATATATTTTTTAGTTTTTTCACTGGTTGCGCTGGTGCTTGTTGGTGCCGGCTGTATTAGTGGCACCGCGGCTGGACCAATGGGGGTATATGCGAGCTTAGATAAAGGCGACAGTTGGCAGCCGGCTTTTGCTTATCCCACTGCCAAAGGAGTGGAGAGTATCGCTGATTTAAAAGTGTATCGCATGCACATTGATCCGTCTGATCCCAACACCATTTATTTGGCGACGCGTGGTCAGGGTTTATTCTATACCTATAATAAAGGCGAGACCTGGCAATCTGTGCCAGAAATGGACAAGAAATTTATTTATGGTTTGGCGGTAAATCCAGTTGACAAGTGTGCTATTTATGTGAGCGATGGCCAGCATATTTATAAGACCGAAGATTGTTCACGCACTTGGAATATTGTTTTTACGGAAGAAATCCCAACCCAGCGTTTAGTGGCTTTGACCATTGATTACAGCAATGGCAATTTGGTTTATGGCGCACTTTTAGGCGGAGATGTTTTGGTAAGTAGGGACGCCGGTAAAAGTTGGCAGGTTACCAAACGGTTTAAGTTTGAATTGCAGTCTATCGAAGTGGATCCATTTGTCTCTGGTCGGGTTTATCTGGCTTCTCAAAAAAATGGTTTATACCGCTCGGACGATGCTGGTGTCACTTGGACCGACCTAAGTGTTGGTTTAAATAATTATACTGATAGTTTGTCTTTTTATCGCCTTACTTTAAATCCGGGCCAACGTGATAGTTTGTTCTGGATTTCTAAATATGGTATTTTGCGATCTAACGACGCTGGGGAAACATGGTCGGATATGAAATTATTAACGCCACCGGGCAGTGTTAATATTTACGCTTTTGCCATTAATCCTAAAAATCAAAAAGAGATTTATTACACGGGTACAATTTTGGGTCCGAAGAATGAGCATTTGCGCTCTACCTTCTACCGCACTGTTGATGGTGGTGAAAACTGGGTTACAAAAAAATTGCCCACGAATTCTATTCCAATTCAATTTGTTATGAACACGGAAAATTCTAGCCAGCTGTTTTTAGGTTTTACATCGCTAAGTAAATAAAATATGAATATTAATGATTTTAAAGAAGATTTTGGCAAGGCGATTGAGTTTTACAAAACTGATATTTCCGGTTTGCGCACTGGCCGGGCTACCTCGGCGATGGTGGAAAATGTAGTGGTGGAGGCCTATGGTGTAAAACAACCGCTCAAAGCAGTAGCATCAATTAATATTTTGGATCCAAAAACTTTGATGCTTGATCCGTGGGACAAGAGCGTGCTTACCAATTTAGAAAAAGCGATTCGTGAAGCTAATTTGGGGATGAATCCGGTTAACGACGGCCGAGGAATTCGTTTGTCTTTGCCAGAGTTAACAGTGGAACGTCGCCAAGAATTAATTAAAATTTTGCGTGAACGTACCGAACAAGCGCGTATTTCTATCCGCAAAATTCGCGAAGATATTAAGAATATGATTTTAGTGGAAGAAGAAGATAAAAATATTGCGGAAGATGAAAAATTTCGATTGATGGAGGAATTGGATAAAGCGGTGAAGGATTATAATGAAGATATTAAGGAGATTGCAAATAAAAAGGAGGAGGAAATTAGTACGGTTTAAATTCTATGCGTAGTCCAAATAAAAATGAAGTAAAGACATTGATTTTTGGTGTGGCCGCGGGTCTCGCTGGCGGAGTGGCCGTTGAAGGTCTTCCGCCGGATGTGGTTCGAGCCAATGATTCGGCCAATTCCACTCATTCGGATAAATCCACAGGTGTTGCTGAAAGTCGCCAAGAGGCAGGCGCAATATTTAGACACGAACCGGCGGCAGTGGTGGTGCATAACCTTCGAGATAATGGTGGGGTGGGGCCAAAGCCACCGGCAGATAATACAAAAAATTCTGATAACTTAGATGATAAATTTAATCAACTTAATAATGATTCCCAAACAAATGATACAGAAAGTGTGCCCAAATGGAAAGTCGAAGAAAAGGCGTTGGTTGATTATATGGATCTTCTTCAAAAAGATAAATCTTTGTTGGTCGAACCGATAGAGAAACAAAATTTTGTTGATTCTGCAAGTGACAAAGGAAAGCATGAAAAGATGGCTAGTTTTAAAGCGTTCAAAGCACCAGATGAAGATGACAAATTGGATAGTGATAGTGGCAAATACTGTTTTTTATTTTTTGATCCCGAAAGTTCGACTTTTGAATTAAATATTAGTAGCGATGCTGGTCCTACGGTTAACGCAATTTCTGGCTTATCTGGGGATCAATTAGCACCTGTAATAAAAGGCGTTTTGTCTTTAAGCGAAAGACAAAAAAGTGAGATGTTGAAAGATAAATACACTGCTGAGGCAATACACAATCGATATATGCAAGAATTGTTTAATTTATTGCAAGCGACTAGTCCAAATGCACAAGTGGAGATTAGTGGTTATGGTCTTTAAGTAAAATTTTTATAAATAGATATAAAAAATATGAATGAAAACGAAAATTTAATGGACAAAGTAATTTCATTATGTAAACGCCGCGGTTTTATTTTTCCGGGTTCGGAAATTTATGGTGGGTTGGCCAATAGTTGGGATTATGGTCCGCTTGGTCATCAACTAAAACAGAACATCAAAACTTTGTGGTGGAAATTTTTCGTTACCGGTCGTGAAGATATGGTGCCGATGGATACCGCTATTATTATGAATCCGCGCGTTTGGGAGGCGTCAGGCCACTTACAAAATTTTTCGGATGCTTTGGTGGAATGCAAAGTTTGCCATAAGCGTTTTCGCGCTGATCATTTACTAGAAGCCAAAGGCATTACCCCACGCTATGCCAAAGAAGAATTGCAGGATTTGGATCAAATTAATTGTCCGGAATGTGCTGGGGATTTAACCGCGCCGAAGAATTTTAATTTGATGTTTAAGACCGCGTTTGGCATAAATGACGCAACCGCCTTGGATGTTTATTTGCGCCCGGAAACTGCTGGCGGCATGTTTGTAAATTTTAAAAATATCTTAAATGTAACGCGCAAGCGTTTGCCGTTTGGAATCGCCCAAGTTGGTAAATGTTTTAGGAACGAAATCACGCCCGGTAATTTTATTTTTCGCACGCGTGAATTTGAAATTGGTGAATTTGAATATTTTATTCGTCCCGATGATTGGGAGAAAATTTTTGAAATGTGGTTAGGCGAAATTCGTCGCTTTTGGCAAGACGCGATGCAAATTAATATGGATAATTTGGTGTGGTATGAAATTCCCGACGGTGAGCGCGCGTTTTACAGCAAACGGACCGTTGATATTAAATATAAATTTCCTTTTGGCACGGAAGAATTGCACGGCATCGCGTATCGCACCGACCACGATTTGAGTCGTCATGAAAAAGTGAGTGGTCAAGATTTGCATTATACGGATCCGGAAACAAATGAGAAATATTTGCCACACGTGGTGGAGCCGACATTTGGTATTGATCGGATGTTACTGGTGGCGCTTTTGGAAGCATATCATGAAGAAGAGGCGCCGACATCAGACAAAGGCGAGACAGAAACTCGCATTGTCATGAAATTTCCGAAATATTTGGCACCGATTCAAGTTGCGGTTTTGCCCTTGTCTAAAAAAGACGAATTATCCGGTCCAGCCAAAGAGTTGGCCGCCGATTTGCGTAAGAATTTTGTCGTGGATTATGATGAAACCCAATCAATCGGCAAACGCTATCGCCGTCAAGACGAAGTGGGAACGCCGTATTGCGTTACGATGGATTTTGATTCTTTGGAAGATAAAAAAGTGACAGTGCGCGATCGCGACACGATGGTGCAAGAGAGAGTTGAAATTGTAGAATTAACAAATTATTTAAAAGAAAAATTTAATTTTTAATATTTATAAATATGCCAGAAGATTTTGTCGCGGAGATGGAAAAAGCGCGTCACGCTGAAGCGCTTAGTGAATATCAGCAGGTAGTTGCTAGAATAGAATCGGTTTATAAGCGTCCAGTATTACACATTGGTTTGAATGGTGATTTTACGTTTGCTCCGACTGAAATCGTGGCAGAGATGGACGAGGATGCTGAACTAGTTGAAGCGGATAGGGCACCTTTTGTAGCGGATTTGGCAGCGTTAGTCGCCAAGCATCAATGGATTCCACCAGAATATGAACATGCGTCAGTATCTGGTACGTTGTCTGATAAAATTTAATTTATTATGCACGAAATAAAAAAACTAAAAAACGGTTTACAATACATTTACATTCCAAACTCCGGTACGAGCGCCGTGACGGTTTTGCTTTTGTTTCCAATTGGTTCGCGCTATGAAACGCGACCAATTTCCGGCATCTCGCATTTTTTAGAACACATGTTGTTTAAGGGCACAAAAAAACGTCCGGACTACCTGGCCATATCGCGCGAGTTAGACGCGGCCGGAGCGGATTATAACGCTTTTACTTATAAGGATTATACAGGTTATTATGTTAAAATCGGGGCATCAATGGTAGGCAAGGCGTTTGATATAATTTCGGATATTTCATTTAATTCCACGATGCCGGCTAAAGAAGTGGAGAAAGAAAAGGGTGTGATAGTGGAAGAGCTGCGAATGTATGAAGATAGCCCGATGCACGCCATTGAACTCGTATTTGACCGTTTAATGTTTCCTAACCACCCGCTGGGATGGGATGTTGGTGGTAATGAAAAGACAGTGCGGGCGATTACTCGCGCACAACTTTTAAATTATTATCACGATCACTATAGTCCGCAAAAGGCGGTTTTAGTGGTCGCCGGAAATTTAAGCAAAGAAGATTTGGAAAAAAATCTGGAAAAATTTGCCTTGGCTACTTCCAAAAATCCGGCCGAACCGAAATATTTACCGTTTAAATTTAAAGATAATTTGTCGCTGTCTGAGCGGGTGGCCGTCCAGCCCAGAAAAATTGATCAAGTGCAAATGATAATGGGTTTCCACGGGGTAGCTCATAGTGATAAACGGAGCTATGCGGCCGCGGTATTATTAACAATTTTGGGCGGAGGGATGAGCTCGCGTTTATTTGTGGAAGTGCGCGAAAAGCGTGGTTTGGCCTATATGGTGCGTGCTGGCTCTTGGCCTTATCGCGATGTTGGGTCGGTTTATGTGCAGGCCGGTTTGGACCCGAAACGTTTACCAGCGGCTTTGAGAACCATTAAAGTGGAACTTAAAAAAATTGCCACGAAAGCTGTAAGCAAAAAAGAACTGGCTGATGCCAAAACCAGTTTAGTGGGCAGAATGGATTTGGCATTGGAGGATTCCTCGGTGATGGCTGAACGCGCGGCCAAGCAATTTATTTTCTTGGGTGACGCTCTCACTGCCGCCGAAGTCGCACGGCGTGTGAATGAAGTGACGGCCAAAGATGTGCTCGCTTTAGCTAAAGAGTTGTTTAAGGTAAAAGAAATGCACTTGGCAGTAATTGGGCCAGTTAAAAAAGAAGATGTTTTGAAAATGTTAAAAAATAAGTAAATTTTATGTCCGTACATGTGTACGGACATAAAGTTAAGCGACAAAATTATATTGGTTTTGACCATTGGGAAGCGATTAAATTATTAAAAAATGAATAATATGTCCAAGCAATCCTATTTTTTCGCCAATTGGAAAATGTATTTGGATTTTGACGAAGCCAATATTTTAGCGAACGCGATTGCGGCCGAACACAAAAAATTTCCCGACCATGTTAAAATGGCAATTTTTCCCAATGCCTTATCGCTTTATTCCGCTGGGCAAGTTCTTAATGACGTTGGAATTGCTGTGGGCGGACAAAATGTGTTTTGGGAAGACAAAGGGGGATATACGGGCGAGATTTCCGCCACGATGTATAAAGCGGCCGGGTGTGAATATGCTTTAGTGGGTCACTCTGAGCGTCGGCATCAATTTCACGAAACTAATCACGAAGTTCGTCAAAAAATGCAAGCGATTTTGGAAGCAGGTTTGACACCAGTGTTGTGTGTGGGGGAAACCAAAGAAGAACGAGTTGCCGGTAAAACCGATGAGGTGATAGAAACCCAACTGCGTAGCGCTTTTCATGAATTATCTTGGCCAGCGGAGAAAGGATTGATAGTTGCTTACGAACCAGTGTGGGCGATTGGTACAGGAGAGGCCTGTGATCCGAATGAAGCTGAACGTTTACACGCGCTTATGAAAAAAATGTTGAACGAACTAGCCCCAGGCACGTTGCCTATATTATTGTATGGTGGTAGTGTGCGACCGGAAAATGTGTTCGACTATTTGAAACAGCCAGATATAAATGGCGTATTGGTTGGTGGCGCCGCCACGAAGTTAGAAAGTTTTATGAGCATTTTATCAAATATCAAATAATATGTTAGATTGGATTTTTGGGATTATTATTATTTTGTGTCTGGTCGGGATTGGCTATATTGTGGTTGGAAAATTTGCGCAGTTATCAAATTTGGATTTAGAAAATTTACCGGCGGAAAAAATTAATCGCAAAAAGAAAGAGATTATCTCTAAACGCATTGATGAAAAAAGAAAAAAATTAAGTGCTTTTTCCGCGCGTTGGTTGACCCCGCTTGTCAAGTTATGGGGGAAGTTGCAATTGCGTTTTCGGATTTATGTCGGTCAGGTGGGGCGCCTGCTTTGGCACGAACAATCAGGGCAGAAAGTTGTGAAAGTTAGTAAAACACCGGAGAATGATGGGCATGTAAAACAATTAATCGGGGAAGGTGAGCGTTATTTGTCGGAAAAAAATTATGATTTAGCCGAAGAAAAATTTATCGCCGCTATTAAAGCTGATAATCGCGCGGCCGACGCTTATCGTGGATTGGGGGATACCTATTTTGCCAAAAAATCAATAGAAGAAGCGCGGGAAACTTATCGGTTTGTTTTGCAAATTGAACCGGACGATGACAGCGTGCTTGTTAAGCTCGCCGATATTGCCGAAAGTCAAGGTGACGTGGAAGAGGCAATCCAATATTATCAACAGGCAATTACAATTAATGATAATTTATCACCCCGTTTTGCCCGTTTGGCCGAGTTGCTTTTAAAGGTGGAAGAGCCCAATGTTGCCAGAGAATCAGTGATGTCGGCCTTGGAATTGGAACCGGAAAATCCCAAGTATCTTGACTTATCCACAGAAATTGCTATACTATGTCGAGACAAAGCTTGGGCAATGGATGTTTTGCGTAGGTTGACCTTGGTTAACCCAGCAAATCATAAATTAGCTGATTTAAAACAGCGAATAGAGACAATGTAAAACATAGAAAATTATAGTGCCGTTGTAGCTCAGTTGGTAGAGCATCTCCATGGTAAGGAGAAGGTCTCGGGTTCGAATCCCGACAACGGCTCGAGCGACCAAACAGTTTGGGTCGTGCTCAGATTTTATGTATTAGCCCCAACCAATCGGGGCAAAGATGAATCTTGCGCGGCGTAGCGCAGCGAAGCCGTGCCGTCTTAGCTCAGTTGGTAGAGCAACGGTTTTGTAAACCGTAGGTCTAGGGTTCGAATCCCTAAGACGGCTCCAATCGACAGACATAGTCGATAACACATGGGTCGGTACCGAAGCGGTCAACCGGGGCAGACTGTAAATCTGCTGGCTCAGCCTTCGTAGGTTCGAATCCTACCCGGCCCACATGTATTTTTGAATATTAAATTATATCTATATGTCCCAAGATAATTTGGCGAAAATGGAATGCACGGAATGCAAAACCGTCACCCATTACACCACTCGCAACCGTGTCATCAAGACCCGCTTGGCCTTGAAGAAACATTGCAAAAATTGCAAAAAACACACCGACCACAAGGAAACTAAATAAACATTATGTGGTTTTTCAATTCATTCGTAAAAAGCTTGTACGATTTGAATTGGTTGCGAGCGAGGCGTACTGAGACCGGCCGGGCTTTTAGTTATTTTTTTTTATTGGTATTTTTTGTTTCAGGTTTGAGTTTGGCGCCGATGATTGTGAATGTGGCGCGGGGTGATACTGTTCGGGAAGTTATGACCGTAATGAACGAAAAGGTGCCGGAGTTTACTGCTACGGTTAAAGATGGAAAATTATTAATAACCGACTTAGTCCAGCCGTATATTGTGCGTGATAAGGATTTTGTGATAGTGGTAGATACAGTGACGAGCGACACCTTGCATTTGGAGAATTTTTTGGTAGATGGGGCTAAATCTGGTGTTTTGATCAGCAAAGAAAAAGTAGAAATGTTGGATGCGCGTAATGGGCAAGCGCGTTCGCAGTCATTTTCTGAAATGGGTAATTGGAGCATCAACCGCACGCAAGTATCACAAAAATTAGATAAATTTTTGTCCAAACCGATGCTCGCGCTTTATGTTTTGGTGATTTTTATTTTGGCGTATATCGTGCGCACTGTAGCCACCTTGGTGCTGGTGCTCATTGTGTCGGCTTTAGTTTTAATGGCAGTAAAAACTGCCAAGCGTTCGTGGCGATTTAAAGAAATCTTTAGTGTGGGATTGTTTGCTGTTACTTTGGCTGTGTTTATCAGTACCGCTTTAACCGGAATGCAAGTGGGCTTGCCGTTTGTATCATTTATTGTGTTTTTCACTTGGCTTTCCGCGACGGTATTTATGGAGAAGCCGATAACTAAAGAAGAGATTAAGTTACAATAATAGAAATTTTAATCCCGTCCGCCAGCTGGCAGATGGGATTTGAATAGGGGGTTCGTATAATGGTAGTACGTTGGTCTCCAAAACCAACTGCGCGGGTTCGATTCCTGCACCCCCTGCCAATTCTAAATCATAAAAACACCTTGTTTTTTAGGTGTTTTTTTGTTATCATAAAGCAGATGACTTGTTAGTGGCTGTTAGCAAAATATTTAACTGTAAGAATCACCAGCGTTGTTTATATTCCGCTTGGACGTTATATGTTAATTTTGGCAGTGAGGACGCTTGCGTAGACGCACTGCCGAGCCGC
>Ga0156808_115_pt1 | contig 49660 bp, 48 predicted proteins | sample RifOxyD2_FD_112109 | JGI IMG/M metagenome (GOLD analysis project Ga0156808, IMG submission 112109) | Candidatus Magasanikbacteria bacterium RIFOXYD2_FULL_41_14
AATTATTTCAAATTACTACTGCCGGCGAATCGCACGGCGGGGGAGTTGGTTGTATCGTGGACGGCTGTCCGCCCGGTTTAGAATTGTCGGAAAAAGATATCCAAGCGGAATTAGATCGTCGTCGTCCCGGCCAGAGCCACCTCACCACTCCGAGAATGGAAAAAGACACTATTCAAATTTTATCCGGAGTGTCGGCCGGAAAGACATTGGGCACACCCATTATGCTTTTGGCTTTAAATGAAGACGCGCGTCCGGCTGATTACAGTAAATTACAAGATAGCTATCGTCCCTCGCACGCAGATTTTACTTATGATGCTAAATACGGTTCGCGCGAACATCGCGGTGGTGGACGTTCGTCAGCGCGTGAAACTTTGGCGCGGGTGGCCGCTGGCGCGATTGCGCAGAAATTTTTGCGTGAGCGTTTGGGAATTGAATTTGTCAGTTATGTTAGTCAAGTTGGTTTAATTCAAACTGAAATTGATCGCTCGCAAGTAACGCGTGAAAAAATAGACAATAGTTTGGTGCGCTGTCCGGACGAAAAATCATCCGCGCAAATGATAGCGGAAATTGAAAAAGCCAGAGCCGAAGGCGACTCGTTGGGTGGAATAATTACTGGCGTTATCCGTAACGTGCCGGCGGGACTGGGCGAGCCGGTGTTTGATAAATTGCCGGCGGATTTAGGCAAAGCAATGTTATCAATTAACGCTGTCAAAGGTTTTGAAATCGGTTCGGGATTTTCCGGCGTTACTTTGCGCGGTAGTGAACATAACGATTCTTTCTACATGGATGATTCTGGTCGTATCCGCACGCGCACCAATCATGCCGGTGGCACTTTGGGAGGAATTTCCAATGGCGAAGAAATTTATTTCCGTGTGGCCTTTAAACCTACAGCCACTATTGCCAAAACTCAACAAACCGTTACCAAAGACGGCCAAGCGATAGAAATGTCCGCCGCCGGTCGTCATGACCCGTGCGTATTACCGCGCGCCGTGCCGATAGTAGACGCGATGGGGGCGCTTGTGATTATGGATCATTATCTGCGCCAACGCGCGCAAAATTCTTAAATACTTTAAATTACGAAACTCACTTGTCATTCCGACCGAGCGTCGCAGTGAGTGGAGGAATCCCTTACAGTTGAGTATAAGGGATCCCTCGGCTACGCTCGGGATGACAAAAAAACGAGTTTTGAAACTCAAAGTAAGTAGTAAAAATAAATTTTATGATGACAAAAATACCTTTAGAAAAAATTCGTTTAGGCGTATCGGGTGATGCCGGTTCTTTTTCCGAAGAAGCCGGTCGGCTTTACGCTGGTCGCGAAGGAATTGATGCCGAGATTATTTTTGCGATTGATATGGAAGGAGTGCTCGCGCGTTTGGATCGCGCGGAAATTGATTTGGGAATTTTTCCGGTTGTTAATTCGCAGGGTGGTTTAGTAACGCAAGCGTTTGAAGCCATGGGTCGGCATGAATTTAAATTAGTGAGCGAGTTGTGGCTGGAAGTCCAACAATGTTTAATGGTTTTACCGGGATTGCGTCGCACGGAAATAAAAAATATCGCCACGCATCCGCAGGCCATTGCCCAATGTCAGCGTTTTATCAAACGTGAATTTCCAGAAGCCAAAATAATTGAATGGGCCGATACGGCCAAAGCGGCGCGTGATCTGCAAGCTGGGTTATTGCCGGCGGCCACGGCCGTTATCGCGCCAGCCCGGGCGGCAACGTTATACGGTTTGGAATTATTGGAATCTAATATCCAAGATATGCGTCCAAATCTTACAACTTTTATTATTGTTAAGAGATAATATGCCAAGCACAGAAATAAAATTTGGCGTTATTGGTTGCGGTCGGTTTGGGAAATTGTGGGCGCAAACATTGTCGGCGTTTGGTTCGGTCGCGGTGTTTGATAAAAATCCCATTGACCCCGCGTCTTTAGTTGTTCCCGCCGGACAAACTATCCAATTTTTACCATTAGAGCAAGTGGCCACCGCTTCGATGATTTTTTTGTGCGTGCCAATTTCAGAAATTGATCCGGTCTGTCGCGAACTTGCCCCGTTGTTATCGCCCGGCACAATTGTGGTTGATACTTGTTCGGTAAAAGTTTACCCGGCCAAAGTAATGCAAGCGATTTTACCAAAAAATCAACCACTCATCGCCACTCATCCGCTTTTTGGTCCGGATTCAGTCGCGCGTTTAGGTACGCCGGGAAGAAAAATTGTAGTTTGCCCATTGCGCGTTAGCACGGTTGAACAAGATCAACTGCTCAGTATTTTAAAAGAACTACAATTGCATATTATTGAAACTACCGCCGACAATCATGACCGGCAGATGGCCCGTTCGCAATCTTTGGTACACCTGTTGGGGCGAGTGTTTGCGGATTTGGATTTGAATAATCAAGAAATCAGCACGCCAGATTATGAGTCGCTCTTGCGTATTAATTCTTTCGTCAACAACGACACTTGGCAATTATTTTTTGATATGCAATGCTATAATCCTTACACGCCACTCATGCGCCTGACATTGCGCCAAAGTTTGGACAATCTGGAAGAGAAGATCAGGGTAGAAAGTGAAACTAAAGCCCCGGACGATGGCACGTTTTTTTTGTGGCGCTCCATGATTGAACAATTAGACCACGAGATTATTCAATTAATCGCTCACCGTCTTAATGTTGGCAAACGAGTTCAGGAATACAAAAAAATGCGCGATTTGCCGGTTACCGATCCGGAGCGCGAAAAAGAATTAGACAAAAATTACGAAATTTGGATGCGCGAATTGGGAATTTCCGCCGTAGAGCCGGTGAAAAATGTTTTGAAATTATTAATGAAAGAAGTAAAATCGCAAAATCAAAAATAAAAAATATGTTTGAGACCTTTTTAAATTTAGAAGAATCAGCCACCGTGGCGATAAATAGTTTAGCGCAAGAAAAAAAAGCCAAAGGGGAGCGGGTATATAATTTAAGCGCGGGCGAACCAATGTTGTCCCCACATCCGGCTGTAGCCAAAGTGGCGAGCATTGCTATTGCCGAAGGTAAAACTTTGTATCCGCCGGTGGCTGGCATACCGCCATTGCGCCAAGCGAGTGCCCAGTGGCTAAATACAACTTACCAAACGAATTATCAAACTGCCAATACTTTAATTACCTGTGGCGGCAAGTTTGGAATTTTCGCCGCTTGTCAGGCCTTTTTAAAACCAGACGATGAAGTTTTAATTCCCGCGCCTTATTGGGTATCGTATCCCGCAATTGTAAAATTATTTGGCGGTAAACCAATCACGGTAATGGGCGATGAAACCAATAATTGGAAAGTAAGTGCGTTGGAATTAGAAAAGCTCGCCACACCCAAAACCAAAATGCTGATTTTAAACAATGCTGGCAATCCAACCGGTTCGTTGTATGCGCGCACAGAATTAGCCGAGATTGTTTCTTTGGCCAAAGCGCGTGGTTGGATGATTATTTCCGACGAGGTGTATAGTGGATTGAGTTATGATGGTGAATTTATTTCGCTCGGATCATTTCCGGAAATTACCGATAATTTAATTTTAGTGCAAAGTTTTTCTAAACATTTTGCCATGACCGGTTGGCGAGTAGGAATGATTTTCGCGCCAGAATATGCCATTAAAATATTAACCAAAATTCAGGGCCAAAGCACTACCGGCACGAGTAGCATTAGCCAATACGCCGCTCTTTCCGCTTTGGAAAATGCCACTGAAATTCAAACACAGGTGTGCGCCGAGATGCGGTCGCGTCGGGACGCATTAGTGGCAGAATTAAATACTTTTAGCAAAGAAAAAATCTCCGCGCCGGCTTCGGGTTTGTATTTATTTTTTCCATTAAAAATTTTAGGAGTGGAAAATATCACTTCCGCGGAATTTTGTTTGAAAATTTTACGTGATGCCAATATTGCCCTGGTGCCAGGTAGCGCGTTTGGTTGCGAGGGCTACGCGCGCGCGTCCTTTGGCGCGCCGGTGGAAGAATTAAAGGATGCGGTCAGTGCTTTAAAAAAATATTTGAAAATGTAATTTTGTCATCCCCGTGTAAACGGGGATCCAGTCGCTGTCTCCCCCTGCCCGAGGGGGAGAAAAAGAGGGGGTGGGAGCGCTACGCCGTTCAGTCGGTTGACTTTTTCCATTTTTTTTGGTATTTTAAATGCGCTATATATATGTATGGCCTCATGCCGATACCGCTTCGACGGTATCGAGCATCCTCGATTTTGTCGAACAAAATCGGGATCGTCTAATACAAATCATGGCCTCATGCCGATACCGCTTCGACGGTATCGAGCATCCTCGATTTTGTCGAACAAAATCGGGATCGTCTAATACAAATCATGGCCTCATCGTCTAACGGCTAGGACAGAGCCTTCTCAAGGCTTAAATCGGGGTTCGATTCCCCGTGGGGCTACCACTATCACACAATCGGAAAATTTACCGATTTTTTCACGGGCGGTCGCCAAGGTCGTCCAAGCGTTTTTTGGCCAACCGTCGCCGTTTTTATATTCCCCCAGTATTAATTTATCTGATATTTTTGTTATCATACTCGTATAATTAAGTTTGCATGCTTTCCCCACAAGATAAGATAAATATTTATAAATCCATTTTTATTGGCCGCACCGATGTTTTTGCGCAACATTGGATTTCGTGGGACGGGAAAAAACAAGGATGGTTTCCGGTTCACACTGACCGTGCCAATACTGCCTATGCGCCGTTTACCGACAGCGTTCTTGAAAATCATCTTCGTGGCAATAAAATAGTTGGCATCTATCCGCTGCTCACAAATAATACTTCATGGTTTGTCGCGGCTGATTTTGATGGCGACCATTGGCAAAAAGAAGTCGTGGCCATTATGCTGGTATGTAAAGAATATAATTTGCCAATTTATGTAGAGCGTTCACGCTCTGGCAACGGCGCGCATGTTTGGTGGTTTTTTGAAACTCCGTATCCGGCATTTAAAAGTCGTCTAATTTTTCTGCGCCTTTTGTCGCTATCAAATAGCATAGATCCATTGGACGGCGAACGCAGTTTTGATCGTATTTTTCCCAATCAAGATTATTTATCAGGTAAAGGTTTAGGCAATCTTATCGCTTTACCGCTTCAAGGCGTGGCGCGCAAAAATGACAATACCGTATTTTTAGACACGGAAAATAATTTTTCGCCGTTTGTCGATCAGTGGGATTTTTTGCGAACAATACAAAAAATAGTGACAGCTACCCTTGATGAACTTTACGCTAAATTGATTGAGCAGAAAAAAATTACCACTTCTATAATTAAATATACTGGCTCCGATTTGTCAATAACCGTTGGCACACATATTGTTATCCCTAAATTGTTCGTATTTAAAGAATTGGCGACTTTTCTTGGTGAGCAACTCAATTTTTTTAATACCGAGTATGCCGTCAAACAGCGGATGGGTTTGTCTACTTATGGAACGGAAAGATATTTTAAAATGATTGAAAAAGATGATGCCAACATTTTGCTCCCACGTGGATTTCTTGGCTCTCTCTTACATTTTCTAAACGAACAAAAAATTCCTTATCATATTACTGATGAGCGCCACCAAGATAAACCAATAAACTACGATTTCTCTTGTTCGCTTTTTGATTATCAAACTATCGCACTTAACGCTTTCAAAAATAGCAACACCGGCATCTTGGTCGCTCCACCGGGATCGGGCAAAACTATTATGGGTTTGGCTTTAGTCGCGAAGAAAAAACAACCGGCTTTAATTCTGGTTCATCGAAAACAAATTTTTAATCAATGGTTGGAACGAATTGAAAATTTTCTCGGTATACCAAAGAAAAAGATTGGTCAGATTGTTGGTGTCAAGAAAAAAATTCAAATACCTATTACGGTCGCGATGGTGCAAAGTTTGTCTCGTCTTGAAAACATCAGGGAACTCGCCAATCAATTTGGGACTGTGATTGTTGACGAATGCCACCACATGCCGGCCAAAATGTTTCGACAAATTATTATCAAACTCAAACCAGCATATTTGTATGGTTTGACAGCAACGCCAACCAGAAAACGTAACGATGAACGGCTTATTTATATTTATCTTGGCGAAATTATTCATGAAGTAAAAAATACTCAAAATAATAGTATTTCAGAAAAATTAGTCGCGAAAACTGCTATCACAAAATTTTACGAAAAGCCATCTGTTTCTATCATTATTAAAACCACCACTCTTAATTTTCCTTTCAAAATTTCCGTTCGCAATAGTCAGCCGGTAATAAAATCGTTGTGTTTTGACACCACTCGTAATCAACAAATTATTAACGATATTATTCAATCTGCTCAATCCGGGGAAAAATGTTTGGTGCTTACCGAACGGAAAGAGCACGTTGATATCATGGCTGAATATTTAAAACGTGATTTTGAAATTATCACTATGACTGGTGGCTTGACCGCAAGCAAGAAACAGGAGAAAGAAAAACAAATTTTGTCCGGACATTTTCAAATTATTATAGCGACCGGACAACTGGTTGGCGAGGGCGTGCATTTCCCGCATTTGGATTCACTTTTTTTAGTTTACCCGTTTTCTTTTGAAGGCAAATTGGCGCAATATATTGGTCGTATCCTCCACAGTGATAGTTTAGCCAAAACAGTTTATGATTATCGCGACGAGCTGGTTCCATATTTTGAACGGATGTATAAGCAACGAAAAAAGTATTACAACAAGCATTATCCGCCAGAAACCATCGCATAATATTTGGCGTTGTAAATTTTTGGTGTTTGGAGTATAATAATACCATGACTAAAGAACAACAAAAGCAACAATTTTACAAGGTTTTTGCTAATCTCCCCATAAATTTACGAGAAGAGATTATTTTGGTTATCTCTGGCAAAGGCCCGATTACTTGGCAGGTGGCTTTTTTGGAAGTTGACAATGACACCGACTTGGGCAAAATAATTTTAGAAAAATTATCTGATTTAAAGATTATTTAATATGGTCTCTAAACAAGAAATAAAACAATTAGTCATTGCACGACTTAAAACTTTACCGGAGGATACCGGCATGTCAATTGGTTCGCAGGGTGATTTTAACAAAAGAGAAATGATTGCGCATGTGGAGAGGGGAGATGATGTTGGTCAAAAAATAGTTGAGGTGGAAATGAGTTTTTTACGTGGCCTTAAAGAGGGGATATTGTATGAAGCATAGCATGCTTGTTACTAGGCCAAATTTTGATTTAACCACTCGCTATATTTCTATTTGGGCGAAGAAAATAATCGCGTTGGCCAAATCCAAAGGCGACGCTGTTTTTGATTTAGATAAAAAACGTGCTAACCGTAAAGAGTTTGAAAGTGTAATAAGAAAGAAAGAGCCATCCTTGGTATTTTTGAACGGGCACGGAAATTACAATGTCGTCGCTGGTCAAGACAATGAGGAATTAATCCGCGTCGGTGATAACGAACAATTGTTAAAATCCAAAATTATTTATGCCTTATCCTGCCGCTCTGGTAAAATTTTGGGGCCGAGCAGTATCAAATTTGGAGCGGACGCGTATATTGGTTATGACGAAGATTTTATTTTTTTGTATGATGAGAATAAACAAACTCGTCCGGAGCAAGATAAAACCGCCGAATTATTTTTGGAACCGTCAAATCAGGTGATGGTGTCATTGTTAAAAAATCACACACCAAAAGAAGCGCATAAAAATTCCAAACAGTCATTTGCTCGTAAAATTAAAAAACTTCTATCCAGTCAATCAACCGCTTTAGAGAGTTCAGCGGTGAGATATTTAATTTGGGACATGCAACATCAGGTTTGTTGTGAAAGATTAACAAAGTAGGTTATACGCACACGAAGCGCCACCAACCAATTTTTTACCGAAAAGCCGGAAAGTTGTATCTTGGTGTCAGTTCTATATTTATTCACTCAACCTATCTGGGATTATTCGCAATAACCTTTCTTGTATTTTTTGCGCAACCGGCCATATTTTTCCGCGTCCAATTTTCTTATGTCTTCAATTCCAATTTGGAGTTCCCTAGCGATAGTGCTATTTGGTCTTTTGCGATTTAATCTTAGCCACAAAATTTGAATTTCTGTTTCAGACAATTCAGACATTAATAATTCGGATTGCTCTTTAATAAATAATCTTAAGTTCTTATAAGGTGGTCGCTGTCTAAAATTTGCGCTAAATTCAGTATTGGGTGTTTTTGCTCTTATAAATAAATGGTTTAATAGTTGCTTGGTCAAAACATCCCTGTCTATTTGTTCTCGGCCGACAAAATCCGTTGTCGTTTGTTCGGGGGCGCCGGGCTGTAACCCGCCTGCTTGCTCGTATTTTGACATATTTTTTAATTAAATTATATTCTAATATATTTTAACTAACAAACAATTACTTCCAACCTTATCTCTTATCTAAAACACGCACTTCTTTTTCCCTGCGCATTTCAGAAAGCATCTCACCTTCGTTCAATAGCGGCCCTTTGCCTTCGCCTCGTAAATTACCTTCGGCCAGCAACCTAATTTCATCGTCGTTGTTTGCCCGACTTAATACATAGTTTGCTTTAGCCATTATTTGTAAAAAATCCGGAACCGCTTCCAAGCGAACCCATTTAGGGTCGGTAATTTCAGTTTTACCGGTAAAAAATATTATTTTATCAGGTGCGATTATTTTAATATCCTTATACAATTGGCTATTGGTCCCTAATAATTGTTCTTTTGGTAAATCATATAGTAAGATTGCATCAGCGTCGGTTGCAACTCTTAATTTTGACTTTTTAGAACCGCCAAACTCGCTACATACGGCGATTGGCACAATGTCCGGCTTTTTTAATTCGTGAAATTCAAATTTCTGATTTTCATCCTTAGCCTGAATCGTGTTGTTGTTAATTTTTATTCCTTCAGCGTTTATTTCGGCAATTGGGTCTTCTCCAACACCATCAAAAGCAGCACGACTTTCACTGCGAGCTGAATATTTTCTGGCATGTACTCCTTTGAACAACTTGCCATGCATACATACAGTAACTTCGTTGATGGCAGAGATTTCATTACCAGATTGTGCCGCTATATTTACGGCGTCTAACATATTTTGCGGACCGTCCGATCCTTCTTTTGTATTCGGCTCCATTGAACCAGTGAACACTATCGGAGTTTTAAGACCTTCCAATTGATAACTGATGGCGGCAGCTGAAGGGCCCATAGTATCTGTTCCAAAAACAACAACTATTCCATCATACTTATCATGTTGTTCTGCTAATTTTTTACCTAATTCGTTATAGTAATCAATATTTGCGTTTGAGGAATCTATCAACTCTCCTTCAAATCTAAATTCTTCCCATTCAAGCTGATAGGGTAATTCTTGTAATTCTGGTAGATTTTTCTGCAGATCTTCCATTGAACCAGGGGAAAGTCCGCCTAGCTTAACCGACGGCTTCATCCCAATCGTGCCACCGGTGTAAAGTATCAGTATTCTACGTTCTTTTAATTCTTTCATATTTAATAATAATGACATAAATACGATATCACAAAAATCTTATTTATTCAACTAAAAAAATTAATTAATTATCACTATTGCGTTTTTTTTTACTTTTATGCTATACTTAACGTTAGGTAAAAGTTTTATTATTAACTAAACCTATATGCCCAAGTATTTTTTTATGGTTGGTTTTTTAACCTTCCTATTAGCATCCACACCAGCCCTAGCCCAAGACGCCAATATTACTGTTGGCGGTGTTAATTCCGGCGATATGACTATTAGTTTGGACGCAGTTACAGTTGATGCTGTCCCTGCCCTAACAGCAGTTGAAAGTGTCGACGAAGTGCCGACTGATTTAGCGGGTGATACCACTACTGATGGTACTGTTTTAGAAGGTATTACTGTTGTCGAGCCAACCGAAATCCCGTCAGCATTCGGTATGTGGTGGCGTGGAATTCGTGAAAAAATTTCTGTGGCTTTAACATTTGACCCCGTTAAAAAAGCGGAAAAACTTTTAGTTTTTTCTGAAGAACGCCAGAAGTTGGCTGAGTTTATTGCCAACATTGCTACAGACGAAAAATTAAGAGCCAAAGCTACCGATATGATGGAGAAAGCCCAAGAGCAAATAGCAAAGGTGGAAGCCCTAAAAGATAAAATTGCGGCCGACACTAGTGAGCGTGCCACTAGACTTAAGCAAAATTTAGCGAAACATGAATTAAATCGCGAAGAGATGATGACACGGCTTGAAGAAAAGTTACCCCAAGCACAGGGCAAATTAGATGAATTACGTCAAAATGGGTCGGCAATGGGCGAGAGTTTGTTAAATGCTTTGAATAATGATAAATTACCCGCCGTTGCCAAAGAACAGCTGAACGCGGTTAAAACTCGGGTTCAACAAACCGCTGCCACCGTGCGAGATTTTATAAAACAAAAACAGGACTTGTTAGAGCAGGCCAAGGATGGTGAAAACGCTAATATTCAAGAAGAATTAAAACAGTTGCGGGATGATCGCAAGGTAAAAATGGACGAAGTAAGAGATGAGTTCCAATCCGCCCAAGATGAACTTAAAGCAACAGTTCAACAGCGGGTTCAACAAAGAATGAATAACGCGAAAGATGAAGCCAATCCAGTGTCAGCTGAAACAGATGCGACTGAAAGCAACGAATAATATTTGTAAAATAAAATCTGACGCTACTAGGCGTCAGATTTTTTTATCTCCTTTTTTAGTTATCTTCCAAATATCTTTTTAGATTTTGTTTAGTAATTATTATCTCTGAATATAAATCAGCTGATAGCATTAAAGCGAGTTGGGCGGCTTGGCCGTCGGTCAGTCCATTGTCGCTGTTAAAGCCCAAATCCTTAACTTTTTTTAGTATCCGATCGGAAGCAGTTTGTCTATTTGCCAAAATGGTTTCCAGCGGAGCGAGCAAAGGCCATTTTTTTTCAGGCATGAAACTTTTTGCCAGTTTTAATAGATTTTGACAATATTTATAAATAACATCACTGTCCAGGCCTTCATAGGCCGATAATTTTTGTAATTCACCGCGTACATAGCTGTCGGGTGGAATATAAATTGTTTTCCCTTCCAGTAAAAATGGATTTTCTATGCCTTTGTCTGATGGCACGACTTCTAAAAATTTTTCTTGAATTGCTTTAAAAATGTGTTTGATAGTGCTAGCTACTGCCACCACAATATCTGGATGATTAATATCCATACCGCGGATTTCCATGGTGCCGTGGGCGTTGATTTTTATCGGATTCCAAGTATTATCTAAAATTGATCCGTATTTAGTGAGCATTTCCGCTTTTCGGCCGATGTCAGTGGCCAGTTCGCTCCATTCTTCAAATCTGGCTTTTATTAAATTAAGTAAATCAGTATTAGTGGTTAGGTACCCTTGCAGTGCGCCAAATTGGGGCAGATCGGTAAAAATACCTTGAGGGTAATTCAATTCTTTACCACCTCGAAAGGCCAACATTCGCGAATCTTTGGCTAAATATTTTCCTTGATAAAAAGGTGATGATTGGGTAAAGCAAGTCAGGGCTGGATCCATGGCGATCGCTAAATTATAAATATTTACCATGCTTTGTTTGTTTTTGGAGGCAATTAAGGGCTTAATCATTTTTTCTAAATAATCAAAAACTCCCCAGGGCAGGGAGTAGTGAATATGTAGGCCAATACAGCGCCCAAAATTATTAAAGCGTTGTTGACCATATATTTGTTTAAGCGCGTTGAAGCGTTTTAGATTGTGCGCTTCCGGAGTGAATGTGCCTGGGTAGGTGCCATAGGCGTATAGGACAAGCCCTTCTTGGCGCGCGCAAGTTACTACTGCTTCAAAATCTTCCAATGTAATTAACATCGCGTCGGCCACGTCGGTATAGGGCGGAGTGTTTAACTCCACCATATTTTTTCCAATTTCTCGCTTAATGTTGATGTTGGGATAGGCGGCGTTAACGGCTTTAATAAGTCGGTCCGCCCCATTAGTCATGTATCCTTTTTCATCCAATGTAAACAATTCAAATTCTATGCCAAATTTCATATTTTTGGCCGGAATTTTCTTTTTGGGAAGTGTTTTTGTCATAAGACAGATACTACACTATCATTTTTTACTGCTTTGGTCAATTTAGTGGGGTTGAGTTTGTTAAATGTTTGTGATATAATGTTGTCATTATTCTTAATTATTTTTATGGCCAATTTGCAAGAAATATTTAATAGAATTCAATCAATTAAGCAAAAACAAAAAGAAATTAAATCCGCTTATCGGGAAGCACTATCTGGGCAAAGTGAATATAAAGAGGTTGTGGATAAGTTAAATACTTTACGCGCGCGTAAAAAACAAATCGAAACATTGACGCGTCAGGAGTTTTCCGGAGAATTTACGAAGTTAGATGATTTAAAAATTGATTTGGCTTCGGATATGGAATTATTAACTGACGCGGCCCTCACCAAAATGATGAAGGGGGAGACAGTAGAAGTTGAAGATCAGTATCACAATACTTATCAACCAGAGTGGAACGTGAAGTTTAAGAAGACCTAAACTACTTATTTATTAAATTAGTTATCGCGTTTAAATTTTCTTTGGTTACAGTGACGCCGCCCAGAACGATTTCACCGCCAAAGTTCTTCTTTAAAAAATAATTCCGCCACAATTCAGGTTCATTGGAATTTAATTTTGGCTCTAAAACAATATCAGCTGACAATTTTGAGCGTTCAGCTAAATAGTGTCTCATAATTTCAATACCACGTCCCATTACACTTGTTACTTTTTTGGCGTCAGTTGATTTAAATCGACTGTTTTTTTGATAATTATCCAAATTAACAGCAATGACAATGTCTGCGCCCATTTGCCTGACTACGTCGGCCGGTACGGGATTGGAAATTCCGCCGTCAACTAAAATTTTCTCCTGATAGACGATCGGCTGAAACATGGTTGGTATGCTCATGCTGGCTCGCACTGCTGGTACAATTTTTCCTTGATTTAAAATAATTGGTTGTCCACTAATTAAGTCCGTCGCAATTGCCGAAAAAGGAATCTGAGTTTCAGAAAAATCTTTGTCTCCCAACCACTCAAGCAACAGTTTTGCCATTTTATTACCTTTGATTAAACCGCCGGAAAATGTCGGTTCCCAAAAACTTCTTAATTTTTCACGGCGTCGACCAACCGTAAGCTCCTCCAATTTTTCCAAATCACGATATAAGGCGTAATGTGCTCCTACCCAAGCTCCAATGCTCGTGCCAGCGATAAAATCAATGGGGATATTATTTTTTGTCAGTGTTTGGATAACTCCAACATGGGCTAAACCTTTAATGGCGCCACTACCAAGCGCCAGGCCGACAGTTTTGCGTTTTTTAGTTGGCTTATTTGACTTTGATATTAGACCTTCACTTTTATTCATATTTGTGTTATTATTATTCAATTGTATTTTACTCTAAAATATAACTTAATTCAATTTCTCGCCGAGGTGACATTGAGGCCGGAAATAATATAAAAATATGGAAACTGCCAAACAGTTCAAATATTGGGATATTATTGTCGTCGCCTTTGTGGCCGTACTTCTAATATCCAATGTCGCTTCTACCAAAATTGTTGATTTTGGTTGGTTTACTTTTGACGGCGGAACGTTATTGTTCCCGTTGTCATATATTTTCGCGGATATTTTCACGGAAGTGTATGGCTATTCTTATGCTCGTCGAGCCATCTGGCTCGGGTTTGTGAGTGCGTTTGTAATGTCGGCGGTTTTTATTGTTGTCGGCAAATTACCGCCGGCCACCGATTGGAACAATCAAGCGGCGTATGAAGCAATTTTGGGTTTGACCCCACGGATTGTGGCGGCGAGTTTGTTGGCATACTTGGCTGGAAATTTTTCCAATTCATATATTTTGGCCAAATTGAAATTAAAAACCCAAGGAAAATTTTTATGGGTGCGCACAATTGGCTCCACGATTGTCGGAGAGGGATTGGACACAGCCATATTTTGCTTGGTGGCGTTTTATGGGGTGTTGCCGGGCGCGCTTTTGTGGTCAGTGATCGTTTCTAATTATATTTTCAAAGTTGGTGTAGAGGTATTGTTTACACCTGTCACTTATCGGGCGTGTTCATTTTTGAAGAAGTATGAAGGCGTGGATGTCTTTGATGCAGATACTAAGTTTAATCCGTTTAAAGGATAAATTGTGACATTGATTTTTTCGTATTAAGGGACTAAGATAGATATATATATGAATACTAATATTAGCCCTTTGGCCGATAGGATGCGTCCCAGGGATTGGGACGCATTTTTTGGCCAAGCTGACATTGTGGCCGAAGGGAAAATTTTGCGTAATTTAATTGATAGTGATAATTTGTCGTCGTTAGTTTTTTGGGGACCGCCGGGAGTTGGCAAAACCACGCTCGCGGAAATTATTGCCACTAAAACTGGCGCGCATTTTACAGTAATTTCGGCCGTCGAGTCAGGTAAAGATGCGCTTCGCAAAGCGGTGAAAGAAGCGCAAGTGCGACAGGAAGAAGAAAATAAACGCACAATTTTATTTATTGACGAAATCCACCGTTGGAACAAAGCTCAACAAGATGCGCTTTTGCCGTTTGTAGAAAAAGGTCAAATTATTTTAATTGGCGCTACGACTGAAAATCCCTCCTTCGAAATTATCGGGCCATTACTTTCACGTTCGCGTGTTTTCATTTTAAAAAAATTAGAAACAAATGAAGTTGTACAAATTTTAAAACAGGCGTTAGGGGATAAGGTTAATGGTTTGGGAAATTTAAAAATTGAAATTAGTGATGAAGTTTTTGAAATGTTGGCAGATTTATGTGGTGGTGATGCGCGGGTGGCGTTGAACGGATTGGAATTGGCGGTTAAGGCGAAAGGCGTTCATATTACCCCTCCTTTTCAAGGAGGGGGTGAGGGGGTGGTTCGTATCGCAACCACCGACATCAAAGAAGCACTCCAAAAAACCCACTTGATTTTTGATAAAAAGGGTGAAGAGTTTTATAATTTAATTTCTGCATTACACAAATCAATGCGCGGATCGGATGCGAACGCGTCGCTGTATTGGCTGGCGCGTATGGTTGAGGGCGGGGCAGATCCACTATACGTCGCTCGACGCGTATTGCGGTTTGCAGCCGAAGATATTGGAATAGCGGATTCGCGGGCTTTGCTTGTTGCCAATGCCGCTTATGATGCTTGTCACAAATTGGGATTTCCAGAGTGTAATGTTCATTTAGCCGAAGCAGTTGTATATTGCGCTTTGGCGAAAAAATCCAATGCGTTGTACGTTGCTTATGGCAAAGCGGCCGAAGACGCGAAAAATACCTCACATTTAGGCGTGCCGATTCATTTGCGTAACGCACCTACTAAATTTATGAAAGATATTGGCTATGGCAAGGACTATAAATATAATCCAGATTTTGACGGACCGGTAAGTCAAGAATATTTGCCAGAAAAATTAAAAAATAAAAAATATATTTAATTTTTATGTCCGTACACGTGTACGGACATATGTACGGACAAAATATTTATGCAAAAATTTCTATTACACACCTGTTGTGCCCCGTGTGGTATTGTCGTGATTGACGAATTACGTCAAAAATATAACTTGACAGTATTTTTTTATAATCCTAATATTTATCCGGAAGAAGAATATTTAAAACGCAAAGCGGAAGTGGTCAAATTATGTATTGAGTGGGGTGTGCCAATGGTGGACAATGATTATGAAAATGACAAATGGCAAAAAGATGTTGCGGATGGTTTGGAAACTGAACCCGAAGGTGGCTTGCGTTGCCCGTTGTGTTTTAAAATGCGTTTAGCGCAAGCGGCCGAATACGCCGCAAAAAACGGTTTTGAAATATATGGCACAACTATCACTTCTGGTCGCAATAAATTAGCGGCCATAATCAATCCGATTGGTCAATCGTTTGCTAAGTATTATAAAATTAAATTTTACTCTGAAGATTGGAAAAAAGGCGGGCGACAAGAAAAAAGCAACCAAATGGTTGCTGAAAGGGGAATATATCGACAAAATTACTGTGGGTGTAAGTATTCACGAAGATTAAAGATTGAAGATTAAAGACTAAAGATGAAAGATTTTTGTCATTGCGAGGAGCCGTAGCGACGTGGCAATCTAATTTTGGGATTGCTTCACTTCATTCGCAATGACAATATGACGTGAATTTTCAGAAACATGTTCAATCACTATGGTGATTATTTTTTTATCTTTCAACAACTTCTCAATTTTGTTCGGCCATTCAATCACGCAAATGGTATCGGGCGCGCCTAAATAATCCTCCACGCCAATGTCAATTAATTCTTGTTCGTTTTTTAAGCGATAGGTGTCAATGTGGACAAAATTCGCTTTACTGTCATCCCCGTGAAAACGGGGATCCAGCGTTTCGCTTGTATTATTTTGCGACTGGATTCCCGCTTTCGCGGGAATGACAATTTTATAAATATTCATCAAACTAAACGTCGGACTCGTGATTTCTTTTTCAATACCAAAATATTCCGTCAGCCCTTTGGTAAATGCGGTTTTGCCAGCACCTAATTCTCCGGATAATAAAACAACATCGCCACCCTGTAAGGTGGCGGCAAATTTTTTGGCAATATCTTTTGTTTCTTGTATTGAATTGGAAATCATAGGAAGGGGGAGGGCTCGGCCGACTCCCACGCTTTGCTGTCAGGACCACCGCTGTGTTCACCCGCACAGCAGTGTCAAGCGTGGGAGTCGAGCCGAGTCGAAGCGAAGTGCGAGCTCGCCTATTGCATCCGGGGAGGACACAGGGAGCTACAGCGAACCTCGCTTGTATTTGTCCAGGCCGCGTGTTTGCGGCCGCGCGCTGTGAGTTTTTGGCTCGCAACCAATCGCGCGGGGAATTCCACCGTGTGGTGGTTCCGCCCTGGACCAACGCGACGGAGATGGCGCGCCGTCGCAATTTGTGGGGCCCACGACGATGTGCGCAACGTTGTGCGCAACAGAGAGGGGCATGTGCCCTCGTCGTGGGCGAAAAGAGGGGGCGCGATTTGACCCGATTGCGCGCTCGACCTCTTAAAAAAGAGCGAGATGAGGTGACTGGACGAGCAGAGTCGTCCTGCTTACACGGAGCCATAAGCCGCCACCTGGCAGTCGCCTCATCCCGCTTATTAAGTAAATCACATTTTAGCCAAAAAGTCAATATTTGCCAATAATCAAAATAAATAGTATAATATCCGCGAGTATGGCTCTATCACTTGACGAAGTCCGAAAAATTGCTAAATTGGCTCGGCTGAATTTAACCCCAGCCGAAGAAAAACGCCACGCGGAAACAATTTCCGTTGTTTTGGATTATATGAATATTTTAAATGAAGTAAATACTGATGGTGTGGAAATTACCAGCCAAGTTACCGGCCTGTCCGATGTCATGCGTCCGGACGAGCCATATGAGTGTGATTTTAAAAAAGAATTAATTAATCAGATGCCGGAAGTGAGTGAGAATGAATTAAAGGTGCCGGCGGTGTTTGAATAAAGTCAGTTTATTAATTAGTTTATTAGCTGATTATTACAATTATTGTTCAAATAAATTTTATGCTAAGTCGCAAACGCCCAAACGCAGAGACAAGTTTTGAACAAGGGGGTATTGTCAGACAAATAGTTGATCAAATTGATAAGGAAAAACAGAAGACTGCCTTGATTGATATATCTCCTAACCCAGAAAGTAGAGAATTATTTTATAGGGTTCTCGCCGAAATAGAAGTTGAATTAGATAAAGCCAGTCCTGATAGGACTTATCTGAATAAAATTATTCGGGATTTACGTAGAAATTTTTTTGGGTCTGTCAACAACAGTCCATCTTTAAATGGCTTGATATTTGATGTTTCCGGAAGTGACATAACACTTGATCTTCACGAAGGGATTTTAGACAGTTTAAAAGACAGGTTACAAGCAGTATCTGTGTCGTCCGGATTTAACATGGGGGCTTTACCAATTGTTGATTTAGGTTGTGGAATGCATAACTATGTTCCTTACAGTGTACTTAAAGAAAAATTTCCTGATAGTAAATTAGTTGGTGTTGATTTGGACCCTGCTAATATTATTTATAGAAAATTAGTTGCCAAAGGTCTTCCTCCCCAAAAGCTTGGGTTTGTAGTTCCACAGTGGGCACATGTCGCTAATCGTCCTGATGATGTTTTGTTGGATAGTTATGTATGCGCCCAACTAGAGCAGCTACCATTTCCTGATAATTACTCTGGTTTTATGGTAATTGAATCAGCTTTGGAGGATGCTTTTGAGGTTGATGATTATGGGAATCCTGATTTATCGCATGTGCGCACCCATGTTCCGTCGGTTTTTTCAGAAATAAATAGGGTCTTGGCTGAAGGGGGTTGTTTGGATGATTCGTCGATGAGTTTTGGAGCAGACACCAGTTTTTTTCGTAAGGTAGACGGCAAATTGATTCCTTGGAGAAAATAATTATGAACCTAAATGAATTAACAATTAAACAAGCGCGTACCGGTTTAGACAACGGCGAATTTACGTCCGTTGATTTAACGACCGTGTGTTTAAAAAGAATTAAAGAATGCAACGGCGAATTGAATGCTTTTATTACGGTTTGCGAAAAATCGGCTTTAGCCGAGGCGAAAGTGGCTGATGAGATGATTGAAAATAAAAAAATAAAACCGCTTACCGGTATCCCGTTTTGTGTTAAAGATGCAATTTGTACGGTTGGTGTGCGCTCCACTGCGGCTGCCAAAATTTTAGATAATTATATTCCGCCCTTTGACGCGACCGTAATTAAAAAAATCCGCGAGCAGGGCGGGGTTTTGCTTGGGAAAAATAATTGCGATACTTTTGGCCATGGCGCCAGTAACGAAAATAGTATGTATGGCCCGGTGCCAAATCCGCATGATTTAACAAAAGTTTCTGGCGGATCATCAGGTGGCTCTGCGGCGGCCGTGGCCGATAATATGTGTATTTTTTCAATTGGCGAAGATACGGGTGGTTCAATTCGCCAGCCCGCGTCTTTTTGTGGTGTGGTGGGTTTACGTCCGTCATATGGTCGTAATTCGCGCTATGGAATAATGCCAATGGCGTCGTCGCTTGATACTGTCGGGCCAATAACTAAAACTGTGGAAGACATGGCAGTTGTAATGCAAGAAATTGCCGGTTGTGATGGCCGTGATGCCACTACCGTGCCGGATGATGTACCAGATTATGAAAAAGAATTGGGAAAAATAGATTTAAAAAAATTGACTGTCGGCGTTCCGAAAGAATATTTCGAAGTTGATGCTTTAGATCCAGAAGTAAAATCCGCCACCCTCGCGGCCATAGAAAAATTAAAACAAGCCGGCGCGACGATTAAAGAAGTTAGTTTGCCAATGACCAAATACGCCATTGCCGTTTATTATATTGTCGTGCCCTGCGAAGATAGTTCCAATTTAGGCCGTTTAGATGGTGTCCGTTATGGGGTGCGAGTTGACACTCCCCCTACCCCCTCTTATCAAGAGGGGGACAGCGACACCGGCAATATCCCCCTCTTATCAAGAGGGGGGCGAGGGGGGAGTCTTTATGACCTCTACGCCAACTCGCGCGACCAAGGTTTTCCCGAAGAAGTCAAACGCCGAATTTTGATCGGCACTTACGCGTTGTCCGCCGGATATTATGACGCTTATTATAAAAAAGCGCAAAAAGTTCGTACTTTAATTATTCAGGATTTTGAAAAGGCGTTCAAAAAAGTAGATGTTTTAATTACACCCACTTCACCGTTTCCAGCATTTGCGCTTGGTGAAAAATCTTTTGATCCACTGCAAATGTATTTGGCGGATATAATGTTGGCACCAGCATCGCTGGCCGGTGTGCCGGCTTTGTCTGTTCCAGCTGGAATGTCGAAATCTGGTTTACCAATTGGCGTGCAAATTATTGGGCCAAGGTTGAGCGAGGGGCTGGTGATGGGGGTGGGAGAGGCGATAGAGAAAAATTGAAGAATGAAGATTGAAGATTTTTTAGAGTGCTTAATTTTTTTAATCTTTAATCTTTAATTTTCAATCTTTTATCCTATGCTAAAACTTCTCGAAAAACCCCAACTCGTAACCACTGGCGAAGCCGTAAATTTCCGTGACTCCTGGCGCGTGTTTAAAATTATCGCGGAATTTGTGGATGGTTATAATTTTGTGGGTGATTTAAAACGGGAGGTAACGATTTTGGGTTCCGCGCGTTTGGCTCCTAATAATAAATATTATAAAATCGCCGAACAATTTGGCGCGCTTTTAGGCAAGAACGGTTTTACCACCATGACCGGCGGTGGTCCCGGTATTATGGAAGCGGCCAACAAGGGGGCGGACAAAGCTGGCGGTGAATCCGTTGGCATCAACATTCAATTGCCCCGCGAACAACGCACCAATCCGTATGTCAAAAAATCAGTCGGGTTTTCTTATTTTTTTACGCGCAAAGTAATGTTGACTTCGCCGGCCAACGCCTTTGTCCTTTTTCCGGGTGGGTTTGGCACCTTGGACGAATTTTTTGAAGTGGTGGATTATATGGAACTTGGCTATATGCATAAATCGCCGATAGTTTTGGTTGGGCGCGAATTTTGGGAGCCATTAATTAAATTTTTACGCAATCAATCAGTTGGTCAAGTGCACGCTTTTCCGGAAGAAATTATTAATACTTGGCACATTGTGGAGACGGCGGAAGAAGCGTTTGATATGATTAAAAATACAGAAGACCGTGACAATATCTGCGCGGTGGATGATATTTTGTGTCGCGGGGGAGCGGATTGGCGAATATTTCGGATTTTGGCCGAACTGGTGGACGGTTTTGAATTTTTATCAAATGTGCGCGGTGATGTTACTGTTTTGGGTACCAAAAGTATTTTACCGGGTTCAGCATATTATGACGCGGCCTATGAATTAGGCAAGGCCTTGGCCAAAAATGGCAACACCGTGGTTACCGGCGGTGGCCCGGGCACGATGGAAGCGGCCAATAAAGGCGCGTTTGAAGCCGGTGGTACAAGCATTGGTATAAATATTATTACCGATCGGGGCGAGCGCGTGAATAATTTTGTGAATAAATCTTTGGGTTTTCATTTTCCGTTTGTGCGCAAATTAATTATCACCGCGCCGTCCGAAGCGTTCGCGTTTTTTCCCGGCGGGTTTGGCACATTACACCAGTTGTTTGAATTGTTAACACTAATTGAAACCAAAAAACGTGAGCCCATGCCGATTTTGCTTTATGGCGAAGAATTTTGGGCGCCGATGTTGGAATATTTCCGCCTCCTGTCTGAAAAATTCAAAACCATCAATCGCGTGGATGAGGATTTGGTGACGGTTTTACATCAGCCGGAGGATATTTTGAAATATTTGCGATAATATCAAATTTCCAATTTCCAATGTCAAATCAATGTCAAAACAAAAATTTCAAATTATGATTGTCATGCTGAATTTATTTCAGCATCTCTGTGCTTTTAAGGGGATCCTGAAACACGATAGCCATGCGGCATCGCATGGAGTTCAGGATGACAATTGATTGGTTAATGTAAATTTGATATTTGGATTTATTTTGGAAATTAGAAATTTGGATTTTGAAATTATTGTATGCTCCCATACTTAGAATACCACGCCATCATCCTCGGTCCCGTCACCCTACAGGTCTGGGGTCTTTGGGTATCGCTTGGTGTAATTGCCGGAGTATTATTGGCCGATCGTTTGGCCAAGAAAAATTTTTTAGCCCCGCAATTAGTTTGGGATTTAGCCGTGTGGGCACTACTCGCCGGACTACTAGGCGCGCGCGTTGGCCATGTTTTATTTTATGACCCGTCTTATTATTTCGCCAATCCGGTTGAGATGTTATATTTCTGGCAAGGCGGGGCATCATCGCTCGGCGGGTTTATCGGTGCCAGTTTGGCCGTGGGGGCTTTTACCAAAATCAGAAAAATTTCTTTCACCCAATTATCCGCCTATTTAGATATTATGACCCCCGGGCTTTGGCTCGGTTGGGCTATCGGTCGCATCGGTTGTTTTTTTATCCATGATCACCCGGGCACTTTATCAAATTTTATGTTGGCGATAAATTTTCCGGATGGAGCGCGCCACGATTTAGGATTATATGATTCCATTTTGGCTTGGGTGTTGCTCGCGTTATCGCTCATATTTTTTAAAAAATTACGTCAACAAAATTCCGGCCTGGTATTTTTATTCACGGTCGCGCTTTACGCCTTTGTTCGTTTTTGGTTAGATTTTTTGCGCGCCACTGATGTTCGTTATTTTTATTTAACCCCGGCGCAATGGGGGATGGGCGTGGTATTTCTAGGATTGACATTTTGGCAAATTTACGGTAAAATTCGTTCCACGCCGATAAAATAGTTTTTAGAGCGGAGAGGTCGCATAGTGGTCTAGTGCGCGTCCCTGGAAAGGACGTATGTCGCAAGGCATCGAGGGTTCAAATCCCTCCCTCTCCGCCTTAAAAATTATTTAGCATAATTTTATGGATAAAATGCCTTCTAAAAAACACTTAATCATGGTTTTTTACGGCGTGAGCGGTTCGGGGAAATCTTTGCTGTTAAAAATGATGAAAGATATTTTTCCCAATGTTACTTTGCATCGTAAAGATTCTACTCGTCCACGTCGCCAAGGCGAACCGGCTCACGGCACGCCCGAATTGCGTTTAGTAAAAAAACTTGGTCCGGCCTCGGATTATTTGTTGACTTATCAGGCATATGGTGCTTGGTTTGGAGTTAGGAAAGATCAACTGAACAAATCGTTTGATAAAAGTGAAATTCATTTGATAATTATCGCGAATATTAAAGCGATTAAAGAATTTAAAGCTTTTTATCCGCACGCCATTACCGTTTATGTTCATTCTGATCCGCAAAATATCCCGGAAAGATTAATAAAGCGTGATACGTTGGAGTATGAGAAGCGCAAGAAGCGATCGGTCGCATTGTATAAAGGATTTTTGAATAATAATACTTTATTTGATTTTATCGTGTTAAATTTTTGGGACAAAAGAAATGCCGCTCAACAAGCCGAAAATATTATTAAAAAATATTTAGAAAATACCGGCCGGTTGATTCATGCCTAATATCTGGCTATCAAATTAAAACCGCTTTTTCAAAAGGCGGTTTTTTGGTATAATATAGCCAGCTAATTTTTAATCCAAAAAATATGGAGGACACTAAAATCGCAATTTTTAAGAAAAAGGAGATTCGGAAGGTATTGTTTAATAAGGAGTGGTGGTTTTCGGTTATTGATGTTGTCGGGGCGTTGACTGATACTGATAGGCCGAGTGCCTATTGGACGGCCATGAAGGCGCGCACGAATAGTGACGAGGGTGTTGAGTTATCTACAATTTGTAGACAACTGAAACTGAAGTCGTCCGATGGAAAGTTTTACGAAACTGATTGCGCCAACACCGAAGGCATCTTCCGCATAATTCAATCAATTCCATCTCCCAAAGCCGAACCATTCAAACGTTGGCTCGCCAAAGTCGGCTATGAACGCGTTCAGGAAATCGAAGATCCGGAATTGGGGCAAAAACGCACGCGCATGTTGTATAAATTAAAAGGTTACCCGGATGCTTGGATTGAAAAACGGATGCGTGGAATTGATATTCGCGAAATTTTGACTGATGAATGGAATAAGCATGAAGTGAAACTGCAAAAAGAATATGAAATTTTAACAGCTGAAATTGCCAATGCTACTTTTGGAGTAACACCAAGTAAGCATAAAAAAATAAAAGGACTCAAAAGAGAAAATTTACGCGACCACATGAGCAATTTGGAATTAATTTTTTCTATGTTGGGTGAAGCGGCGACTACGGAAATTGTTAAGACCGAACATCCGCTGGGATTTGATGACAACAAAAAAGTCGCTAAACGTGGTGGTGGCGTGGCTGGGTTAGCGCGCAGTCAGATGGAAATTGAGACCGGGAAAAAGGTGGTGAGCAAAGATAATTTCCTGCCGTTACTTAAAGGCAAGAAACGATTGAAATAATTTGTGGTTCTCTTCTCCAAACTATGCTATACTATAAATAGTTTTATTCATAACATTCACACTATATGTGCATGGGAAAAAGCAAAATGTGCGTAGGCCATTTGGTGGCCGGCGCGCTCGTAGTCGTTGGCGCCCTGAATTGGGGTTTGGTCGGTTTATTTAGTTTCAATTTGGTGAACGCCATTTTAGGTGGCGCACCAGTGATAGAGCGTTTAGTTTATGTGCTGGTAGGATTGGCAGCATTGTTTATGCTCGCGATGTGCCATTGTAAAAAGTGTGGCATGGGTGGCGGTAGTTGCTGTAAAAAAGATGGCGAAGCCACTGCTACTGGCGATTCGTGTTGTGGTGGTGAAAAGAAGATGTAAAGTTAATTGGTAAAAAATGCCCGCCTCATCGGTGGGTATTTTTTTTACTTGTCTTTTGTTTTGTCATTCCCGCGCAAGCGGGAATCCAGAAGTTTAATAACGTGACTGGATCCCCGTTTTCACGGGGATGACAGCCGTTAGGCAAAGTATTTTTTTACCAGTTCCTCAATTTTTGTATCGACATCAGCTGCTAATAATGGAGGAGTAGCATTGGATTTTTCAATTAATTCTATTACCACTTTTAAAACATGTTTCATACCGGGGATAATATGATTATCGCGGTCTTCGGCATAAGAAAAACGAACAAAGCCGGCACCCATTGAGCCAAAATCGCTGCCAGCTAAAGTCGCAATGCCTTTTTCCGTTAATAACCAATCAACCAGCTGTTTGTCGCTCTTAATTTTTAAATCATTTTTAACATAAGGCAAGTCCAGAACTTTATGAAAACTGGGAAAAAGGTAGAAGGCGCCTTCGGCCACGTTTGGCACAACATAGGGCGACAACAAACGCAGGGCCGCTTCCACAAATTTACCCTTGTTTTCGTATTGTATGAAATCTTTATTAATAATTTCTTGAACTTTGTCGCCAATGTATTCATATTTGCATCCATCTAATTCCACCTCGCCAAAAATTACCCCAGCCACAATTTGGGAAAAGCGGGGGACGGCGGTATATTTATTTATGGCGAACTTGCCAAATATTTCAATTACCCAGGTCGGTGCCACAATAAATCCTAGCCGCCAGCCAGTCATGGCAAAATTTTTTGAAAATCCATTTAGGTTGATGGTGTAATCTAACATCCCTGGTAGTGATAGAAAACTAAATTGATGTTTATCTCCGCCAAAGACAATTTGGTCATAAATATCATCAAATACCACAAAACATTTATATTCACGTACCAGTTCTGCAATTTGTTCCAACTTTTCTTTACCAAATACCATGCCGGTCGGGTTTTGGGGGGTGTTTAACATCAAGAGTTTTACTTGATTGTTTTCCGATAGTATTTTTTTTAAATCTTCCACTTCAAATTCTAAAGTGTTTTTATTTTCATCGCGACGTGCGTTCCAATTTAGCACATTGCCATGATTATAAAATTCAGCTAATGAGGCATAAATCGGATAGCCGGGATTTTGGACAATAATTTTATCACCCGGCGCCACCAATGCTTGAATACTCATCTCAATTACCGGTTTACCACCCGGCTGTAGCATTACATTATCTTTAGTAATATTTACGCCTCTGGTTTTGCTCCAATAGCGGGCGATATTCTCACGCACTTGAGGATAACCGGCAAAATGACCATATTTAGTTTGTTTGTCCTGAAGGGCTTTAATAGCAGTATTAATTATTGGTTCTGGAGTTTTTGGTCCAGTATCGCCTACGTGAAATTTATAAATCTGGGGAAATTTTCCCGATTTTTCTACTTCCATAACTTTCGCTCCAAAATCAAACGCTGATTCTGTGCCTAAATAATTTAAGGACGGGTTGATTGTAACATTTGGTGTGAGATTTTTGTCGGTGAGAAATTTTGGTAGCATAAATTATTTTAGATTTATGATTTTAGATTGTAGAGCGAGTCAGACAACTTTTTTTCAGAAAGCGTAACCACGGCCGAGCGGCCAAGGGTGTGTTTTTTAAGGATGGTTGTACGGTGAGCGATATTTATTTGCTAGCCCTTAAAATTTTCTTTTTTAAATCCTGCGCCGTAAACCCGGCCACTTCATAAACTTCTTTCGGATTGCCGGAAGTCAAATAAGTATCAATCGCAATCGTCCGTTTATCATAATCGCTCGGCAATAAAAACGGATATAAAAATCCTTTCCAGCCATTATGCATCGCGACCACGCGGCTGCGGTCTTCATCTGAACAAATTTCATTGGCCTTGGTCGGATTGGTTTTGCGTAAGTCCTCGTATAATTCCGGCGATGTGACGGCAATAATTTTTACATCCAATCCGCCCGCTTCTAATTCCGGCACAATTTCTAAAGTATTGGCCAAAACCTGCGCTCCGCAAATCGCGAGGGCAATTTTTCGTCCGCCATTTTCCGAATAATTTTTAAACACATACGCGCCGTTCACCGCCTCGCGCGCTTCGGGCACGCCATTGCCACGGGCAAATACCACTGTATCTGGTCGCGCAACTGACAACGCAATTGGTTCGCCTTTTTCTAATGCGTAAAACAACATTTCAATGGTTTCATTCGCGTCCATTGGTTTGTAAACTTTTATGCCTGGATAGGCATTGTACATGCTCATCCAAAATAGACCCTGATGCGTCGGCCCATCTTCGCCGGTTTCTGGTCCATCGTGAGCGGCCAGCACAATAAAAAATCCTTTGTGTTCGGGGTATAAATGATTATTAATCAAAGTCAAACGCACGCAGTTCGTCATCATGGAGGTGAACACGCCGTAAGAAGCAAAAACAGATACGGGTGCGAAATTACCAGGCAAGCGGTCGGTCGTAATCGCCGTGCCAAACATTGCCATATTTTGTTCAGCAATGCCAAAACGTACACCTCGGCCCAGCGGATTATCGGGAGTAATTATACCAAAAACATTTTCCGCTTTAGCAGTTAAAACCGATTTAGCCAAATCACCGGCGCCAGCATAGAAAAACGCGGTTTCTTTCATTAACCAATCAAACCAGGATTGGGTGGCTTTGCGAGTGGCAACATTTTTCCCTTGTTCAAAAACTAATTCAGCTGGCAATGTTTCTGGACGTTTGATGTTAGTTGGATTTATCAGGGCGCGTCCAGATAAAGTCGTTGTCATTTTTGCGACTAATTCGTTTTCCGGTTTTATTTTTTCAGCCACTACTTTTAAGCGCTCACAAACATATTGCGCTAATTCTGGAGTTAAACTTTTTAAAATAACCTCAATATCTTTATCAGTTTCTTTTTCCACACCTGGGATGTCAAAGCCTAAATTTTTGATGATTTCCACATAGTCTGGAAATTTAGCTGGTGTGCCGTGACTTTCAGCTGTGTTTTCCATTTTGCCATAACCTTGGCCTTTGCGCGCATGCGCCAAAACTACGGTTGGGCGTTTGTTGCTAAAACCACCAGCTGCTTTTTTGTAAGCATAAGCCAACTCTAAAACATCATGGCCATTAACTTCAATTACATTCCAACCCAATCCTAGCCAATGGTTAATGTAAGGTGTCGCAATCACTTCATTTATATCGCCGTCAATGCCATAGTGATTATAATCCAAATTAACAATTAAATTATCTTGGCCAAGCGAGACCGCCACATTACGGGCTTCATAACTCATTCCTTCTTCACTTTCGGCATCGCCCATAATCACAAAAACCTTCGTGTCTAATCCGCAGGATTTATGCACTGCAGCCATACCAGACGCACCGGATAAACCATGCCCAGACGGGCCAGTGCCAAAATCGGCTAACGGGCTATATGCCTCGACATGACCTTGCGGACCATCGGGTCGGCGGAAACGGTCCAAATGTTTGGCCATCACTGCGTGTATTTTTTCCGTATCAAAACTTTCTCCGGTTAATTTTAGTGATTCATAAATTATAGCGAGCATGGCGTAAAGAGCGGGGGAGCAGTGTCCGGCTGACCAAATCAATCGGTCGCGTCCGGGATTTTTCGGGTCAAGCGCATTAAAACTCATTGCCCCCGAAAGTACCATGGCTAAAATCATTTCTGCTTTAGCGGAAGATCCTGGGTGGCCCGAGCGAGCTGCTTCTACTGCCGAAAAAATAAAGCCACGCAAGATGCGGGCCAAATCACTTAATTTTTCTTTATCAATCCCGTCCATGGGCGCCAAATCCAATTTTTGTAAATTCAAATATTGGCCACCTTGCAGTTCGTTTTTAAATCTGCTGGGTTCAGTATTTCTTAATTGTTCCAATTCTTCTGATTTTAGGATATTATAGTGCATATTTTGGTTGATTTTAAACAAAATTGATGTTATTATAACAGATGTTAGATATTATTCAATGGCAAGTGTGGATATATTAGAAGCAATTAAAATTGATTTGAAAAAAGCTGGTAACGCTAAGCGAGCACAGCATAGTTTAAGTTTTTTCAAAACCGGTCCAGGAGAATATGGAGAAGGGGATAAGTTTTTGGGCGTGACAATGCCAGCGATTAGGGTGGTGGTTAGAAAATATTGGGATAATATTAGTGTGGCACAAGTGTCAAAACTTTTAAGTTCAATTTGGCATGAAGAGCGGATGGCAGGACTTTTGATTTTGGTAGAAAAATTTGGCCGAGCTACTGCACCAGAAAAAGCCAAAATATATCATCTTTACTTAAAAAATATTAAAGGCAGTATTAATAATTGGGATCTGGTGGATTTAACAGCACCACGGATTGTGGGCATGTATTTAATTGATAAAAGTCGTTTGCCGTTGTATAAATTGGCCGTATCCAAAAATTTATGGGAGCGCCGTGTTGCTATTTTGTCTACTTTTTGCTATATTTATAGTAGCGATGGTAGTGACGCTTTAAAGATTTCGGCTTTGCTTTTAAAAGATAGACACGATTTAATTCATAAGGCAGTCGGTTGGATGTTGCGTGAAGTTGGAAAGCGTTGTGATACTCGGAAGCTGGAAGATTTTCTAGCAAAACACGCTCCTGAAATGCCTCGCACAATGTTGCGTTATGCAATTGAAAAACTACCGTTGGCTAGGCGTAAGTATTGGCTAAATTTTAAATTATAGAATTAATCATAGATTTAATTATAGAATTAAATACGGAAATTAAACTTATTTTATATGGGTATAAGTAGTGGGAGTGGAGGGGGTCGAGGGTTTGACCCAGACAATTTGCCTGTTCCAACCGATGTTTTGCGAGATTATCAAAAACCGGACTATTCACATTTAAATGCTGTTGATTTGAAAGCAAGGATGCGTGTGGTTGAACGTATTGGTGACTTTAGTCCAATTTTAGATCTATATAGAGCGGAAGTGGACGCTTGGCGTCGGTATGCCGATACCCTTGGTTATTTTGAAGATTTAGCTTGGATGGTGCCACCGGGACTAACTTTAGATGGGGCAATTAAGGCTGGATTATTTACTAAAAATCCTGAGAAAAAAGGTGGTATTCAAACTGGCGAAGAAATGCTCGCTCTGGTCCAAGAGCCACCGACCACTGATTCCATAGTTTTGTGGATACCGCAAATGATAGATAATAGTGACTCTAAAGATGTAGCCACACAACAGCGGATGATCGGAGGGTTGACCCAACAGGTTGGGTTGCCAGCTGGGCGCACACCTAGTTTTGGCTCTGCCACCCTTTTGACAAATTTGATTTTGGGCTATAGACGTGAAACTGGTAATATGGAGGAGAATATGCCACCCAAAGGTAAGTTTGTTCGTACTGATACGTTGGATAAAGATGGCCACCGAGTTTGTATTGGCGGTGGCTCTGGCAATGGCAACATATGGTTTGTGGGTGACCGTGATGACCAGGCAACTTTTGGATTAGGTTGTTATATGACCTTGACTTTACCAAGACCCAAAATATAATTTTTTATGCTTGCAAATTTTTGGTATTTTGGCTTGTATCAACCGCTATTTAACGTTTTAATTTGGTTGTACGCTCATGTGGCCAATGGCAATTTGGGTTGGGCGGTTATTTGGCTTACTGTTTTTTTACGCATAGTACTTTTGCCCTTGACGATTATCTCTGAACGTAATGCCTGGCGTGAAGAAAAAGCGGAAGAAGAAGCAATCGGCAAGGCCTCGGCTTTTCGCCACGACCGGGTGCTGTTCAAATCCGAAGTGCGCGCCATTATGAAGCGTCATAAAATTTCACCATGGGCCAAAGTGGCTGCTCTGGGAATTCAGCTGTTGGTGTTAGTTTTGCTGTATCAAGTATTTGTGCGCGGTATAACTGGTGAACGCATGTCTCATATTTTGTATTCCTTTGTTGATTTACCAGGCAAGATAAATATAATTTTTTACGGATTTAATATTGGAGCTCGTCACGACGTTTTTTGGGCCGGTATCTGTGCGTTATATTTGTTTGGCACGATAGTTTGGGAAAACCGTGGCCACAAATGGACGACTGGTCAGGCGTTTTTCTTGTTTGCGTTTCCAGCTTTTACCTATTTAGCACTTTGGATTTTGCCAATGGTGAAGTCGCTGTTCATTTTGACTTCTATGCTGTTTTCAACTATAATAGAAGGAGCGATGCGCACGGTATTTTTGAAGAAGAAAAAACAGGAAAAATCACATCACTAAATAACGGATGATTTGATGATTAGAAAATTTGTTGATTGGCTGTGCATGACCAAATCGACCAATCAACTAATTAACCAATCAACTAATTAACCAATCAACTAATTCACCAATCAACTAATATATGGCTGGAGATTCTCTTGATAAATTAATGTATTCATTTGTAGTGGAGGATGTTTTGAAGGGTTTTTTTATTTACGTTCCCCCTGGTTATGTGGCCTGTGTTTATGATATGGGTAGGGGAGTATTGAAAAAGGTTTTAACCCCAGGATTGCATTTGAAAATTCCATTTTGGCAAAAAGCCAAATTGTTTAATGTGCAGACATTGGAATATGGTATCAATCGTCAGTTTAAGCCGGAGAACGAAAAAGCCCTGGGCGATATTCCAATTGCCGCTATTACTCAAGATGGTCGGCGCGTAGGGGTGGAGGGAACAATTTTAGTTCGTTTGGATGTCCACCAAATCCCAAGTATCTGGCAGACAATTGGTGAGGATTTTGTTGCCAAGATTGTTCGTCCGACAATTCGTAGCCGGATGCGCATGGTATTTTCTCGGTTTGATTATAATGATATAGTTGGTTTGAAGCGTGACGCCGTGGAAACTGAATTAAAAAATGAATTAGAGCGTATTTTTTACGCGCGCGGGATATATGTGGAAAATGTTTTGTTAAGTGAGATTTCACAGATTGCGATGAATTAATGGATGCTTCGCTACGCTACGCACCATAAATTTTTTGTTTGGAATATAAAGTTTACAGGGCCCGGCTTCACTGCGTTGCGCCCGGTAAACCATACTACTAATAAATTAAATATAGAGTAAAGTTTACAGGGCGTAGCCGAAGGCGAAGCGCTGTGGATAACTTGCTTATTGACGAAAAATTGAAAAAGGTATATATTATCACTCATACAGTATGAGTGATAATTTTTTACAGAAAATACCCGTTTTTACTGTCATCCTGAACTTGTTTCAGGATCTCTAGAATAACAGGGAATGCTGAAACAAGTTCAGCATGACAATATGTTATGGACAAACGCTTATCTGACTTATTAAATTTAGTTGTTGAAAATCATATTAAAACGGCCGAACCAATTGGATCTCGTTTTTTGGTTGAAAAATGTGATTTAGGACGAGGCGAGGCGACTGTTCGCAATGAATTGCGGGCTTTGGAAGAGGGCGGATATTTAACTCACCCGCATACTTCGGCTGGACGTGTTCCGACTGAAAAAGGCTATCGCGAGTATTTGACTAGCTTGGATTTGAATGAAGCAAAATTATCAGCAAAAGATAATGAGGTTTTGGGTATGAATGTGTCAGTGGAAATGGAGCGGGAAAATAAATTAAAAACTTTTGCTAAGATCGTGGCTGGATTGTCGGGTGCTACCACCATGCTGGCCTTTACACCTGATAAGGTGTATTATACTGGTCTATCAAACCTGTTTTCTCAGCCGGAATTTTCGGTTTTGGAACATGTGGCCGACATGTCGCAAATTTTTGATCATTGTGAAGAATGTTTGGGTGTTTTTTTTGATAAAACCGATAGCGATGTAAAATATTTTTTGGGCGAAGAGCATGGTTTTGGAAATTTATTGTCAGTGGCCGCGTTTCGATTTGGTGATGAAAGTATGTTTTTGTTAATGGGACCGATGCGAATGAACTATGGACGCAATTACGCTTTAATGAATAAAGTTAAGGAATTAATTTAATATGACTGATCAATCATCGGTAAATAAGAAGCGCCCAACGGTGGCAGTAAGCGTAGTTATTTATAATAAAATAAATCAGGTTTTTTTAATGCGCTCACCGGCCTGGAACAATCTTCTGGTTATGCCTGGAGGTGGCATTGATTGGAAAGAATCGGCCGAGCAAGCCGGCAAGCGTGAAGTTTTTGAAGAAACTGGTCTAAAAGTGAAAAATCTGCGTTTTGTGCGCATTGTAGAGATGCTTAATGATCCCAATTATCAAAGAAAGGTTGATGGCGAGCCCAAACATATTGTGGCCTTGGATTATGTGGCTGATTTGGACGGAGAAGATCAGGTGGCCAAATTAGATGGTCAAGAGGCGATTGATTATCTCTGGCTCACGGTGGATGAAGTTTTAAAACGAGATGATATTGAACCGGCCACTCGGGAGACTGTAAAAATATTTCACGACGGTCATTTTGGTAAAGAGAAGAAAAATATATTTAACCGTGATTGTAAAAAATGTCCTGATACAAAAAAAGAATGTGAAGAATACAAAACCGGTTGGCAACGGGCTTTGGCTGACTATAAAAATTTACAAACCGAAACCGAAAAACGTCGTGGTGAATGGGTAAAAATGTCAGAAGCGCAGATTTTGGAAGAATTTATTCCGGTTTATGATAATTTTAAAAAAGCGTTCGCGGTCAGTGGCTCTCTCCCCCTGCCCGAGGGGGAGATAAAGAGGGGGTGGGGGCAATGGGCACAAGGAATTGAATATATTAAAAAACAGTTTGGTGATATTTTAAAAAATCATGGTGTGGAAGAAATTAAAACTATTGGTGAAAAATTTGATCCGAATTTGCACGAGTCAGTTGGTGCTGAAGAAGTGGAAGGAAAAGAACATGGGGAAATATTAAAAGAAATTACTGGAGGATATATGGCTCACGGAAAAGTTTTGTGGGCAGCGAGAGTAATTATAAGTAAATGAAAAAATTAAATATCAAAATGCAAAATGACAAATTAAAATTAAAAATGACCAAATAATTTTGTATTTTACATTGTAATTTTGCATTTTAATTTAATATATTATGTCAATTATCCGCTATTCCCCCCAATGGGACCCGTTTGCCGAAATGGACGACGCATTCAGTCGTCTGCCGGCACTAAATCAATCCATGCGGGCGTTTATGCCGGCGATGGATGTTTACGAAACCGATAGTGCGGTGGTTGCTGAAACTTCGCTGGCCGGTGTTAATCCGGAAGATGTTAAAGTAAGCGTGGAAAAAGGCGTCTTGACCGTACAAGGTGAAAGCAAGAAAGAACACGAGGTAGATGATAAAAATTACTATCGCAAAGAAGTTCGCTCGGGTGCGTTTTTCCGCCAAGTGGCCTTACCAACTGCGGTAAAAGAAGATGAAGTAAAAGCTGAATTTGAAGATGGAATTTTAAAAATTACTTGTCCAAAATTACAGAAAACAGCAAGTAAAAAAGTGGAGGTAAAAATAGTTAAAAAGAGTAAAAAATAGTTGTACGACTTGTTCCATTGAAGTGTATAAGTTGGGAAGATAAGTAAAAAATATGCCACACAATTTATATCGCGGATTTGATCCGATTTGGTCCGGTCATAAAAAAGATTTGCCGACGTTGATGAAATATTTGAATATTTCAAGTAGGGTTTATTATTTGTCTATTTTTATAGCTAGTTTATTAATAGCGCATATAAATTTTAGTTTATTTGGAAATTCGGTAATTGAAACAAGTGTTGGTTTTTTGGTTTTTTTCGTTCCACCATTACTGTTATTTTATTTTTTACAAGTTTATCGTCAGTTTTGGTATATCTGTCCAGTTTTTAATGTAAAAGACAAAATAGTAAAGATTGTGTTTGGTTTTTGGATAATGATATTTTTGTTAGTTGACATATTTCAATTGATTGTAGGCATACCAATTGGGCAAGAAGAAATTAATTTATTTGGTTGGCTGGTAACTTTTAGTAATTTGTTTGTAATAGCTAATATGGTGTTGGCATTGATTGGGGAATTTTTATTAGGAATAATAAAAAATAAGATAGAAATTATTGATAGTAAGGTATAAAATTTGTTATGGATAAAATTAAACAGGTAAAACGAGAAATTAAAGAAATTTTGTCTAGATCAATAATGCCAGAATTTGATATGCGTCATGGTGAGTTGGTGTTGAGTTGGGTTTTGAAACTAAAACCAGACGCAGATGATGCTTTGCAAATTGCAGCTTTGGCACATGATATTGAACGCGGGTATTATGGTAAAGACAAATTAAAGTATGACCCAGCTGTTTATGCGGTTTATGATGATTACAAAAATGAGCATGCTCATCGAGGTGCGCAGGCAATAAAAGTTATACTAAAGAAATATGATTTTGAAAGGAGTTTCATTGAAAAAGTAAAATACTTGGTGGAAAATCACGAATGTGGTGGTAATGAAGAGGTAAATATTTTACGTGACGCAGATAGTATAAGTTATTTTTTTGACAGGTTTGATAGTTATTTAGAAGAAAAAGGTTTAGAACGGGCAAAAATAAAAGTTGAATACATGTTTGATAGAATTTCAGATGGAAACAAGGAAAAGGTGGGGGAGATTTACAAGCAGGTACTTAAAAAATTAGAAAATTATAAATTTAATAAAATTAATTAATTTAATACATATATGTCAAAAGTATTAGGAATCGATTTAGGTACAACCAATAGCTGCATGGCCATAATTGAGGGTGGTCAGCCAAAGGTTTTAGAAAATAAAGAAGGCGCGCGCACCACGCCATCAATGGTTGCGATTAATAAATCCGGCGAACGCTTGGCCGGGCAATTGGCCAAACGGCAGGCCGTTACCAATCCGGAAAATACTTTGTATTCTATCAAACGTCTTATCGGCCGTCGTTTTACGGATGCCGAAGTTCAGCGTGATTTGAAATTGATGCCTTACAAAATTGTTCAATCCGGCGAAGGCGTCAAAATTAAAATGGGCGACAAAGATCATTCGCCGCAAGAAATTTCCGCCATGGTTTTGCAAAAATTAAAAGCCGATGCCGAAGAACGCATTGGTGAAAAAATTACCGACGCGGTTATCACTGTGCCGGCATATTTTGATGATGCCCAACGCCAAGCGACAAAAGATGCGGGCGCGATTGCCGGTTTAAATGTTTTACGTATTGTCAACGAACCGACTGCCGCGGCACTCGCCTATGGCTTTGACAAAAAGACCGAACAAAAAATTGCGGTTTACGATTTGGGCGGTGGCACTTTTGATATTTCCATTTTGGAAATCGCGCCGGATAATGTTCAGGTGTTGTCCACGAATGGCGACACGCATTTGGGTGGTGATGATTTTGACCAAGTGCTTATTAACTGGATTTTAGCCGAATTTAAAAAAGATCAAGGCATTGATTTGGGTAAAGACAATTTGGCCTTACAGCGTATTAAAGAAGCGGCGGAAAAAGCTAAAATAGAATTATCCACTTCACAAGAAACCGAAATCAACCAGCCGTTTATCACTTCTGGCGTTGATGGACCGAAACATTTGGTAATGAAATTAACCCGTGCTAAATTAGAAGAACTAGTCGGTGATTTAGTTCAAAAAACAATGGGTCCAGTACAAAAGGCCTTGGATGATGCCAAATTAAAAGTGGGTGATTTACACGAAGTCGTAATGGTCGGTGGTATGACTCGCATGCCAATGGTTTTGGCAGCAGTTGAAAAATTCTTTGGGAAAAAACCAAACATCAGCGTTAACCCGGACGAAGTAGTCGCGATTGGCGCGGCGGTTCAGGGTGGTGTGATGCGTGGAGACGTTAAAGATATTTTGCTTTTGGATGTGACACCACTTTCTCTTGGTTTAGAAACAATGGGTAGCGTGATGACCAAATTAATTGATCGCAATACCACCATCCCAACATCTAAGACCCAAACATTTTCTACGGCGGCTGATAACCAACCGGGCGTAGAAATTCATGTATTACAAGGCGAACGTCCGATGGCCACTGATAACAAAACTTTGGGTCGATTTATGTTAGACGGTATCCCACCAGCTCCACGTGGCGTTCCACAGATTGAAGTGAGTTTTGATATTGACGCTAATGGTATTTTGTCGGTAAAAGCCAAAGATAAAGCCACTAACAAAGAACAATCAATTACAATTACTGCTTCGACTGCGCTGTCAAAAGAAGAAGTAGAAAAGATGAAGAAGGAAGCGGAAGCACATGCTGACGAAGACAAGAAAAAACAAGAATTAATTGAAACCCGCAATTTGGCCGATACGATGGTGTACACTTCGGAAAAAATGATGAAAGAAGTGGAAGAGAAAAAAATCGCGATTACCGACGAAGAAAAGAAAAATGTGGAAGAGGGAATTAAATTGGTAAAAGATGTGAAAGATAAGGATGATGTGGAAGCGATTAAAAAAGCGTCCGAGACATTGTCTAAGGTTGCGCAAGTTGTTGGTCAGAAGATGTACCAAACGCAACAGCCACCGCAAGGTGGCCAGCCGGGCGCGCCAGATAGTGCAACTCCATCAGAGGGTGGGGAACAGTCAAAGAAGGATGATGGACCGATTGAAGGAGAAGTGGTAAAATAGAACGTGTAATTTATTTTTGATGAATAAAATATGCCGGACCAAGACCCAAGCATAGCAATGCCTTTTGATTTTGATCGTAAAAAAATTGCTCAAGAACTTTGGCTGCCACAAACTAAAAATGATTTGATGGAATCCAATCGATTGGGTGCCGATTTATTTAGAAAATTGAATAGTGAAATTGTAACAGGAAAAAAATTAGAGGCAGGATCTTGGATTTTTTTGGCTGGATTTTTAGCGAAATCGCTGGGGCATGATAATGGGTTAAGCGTGGGCGATCTGAAAGGATTTAAAATAGCTGACATAGGTGGCGGACATTATTCTCCCCCTAGTAGCTTTGGTCCAAATTTGGCTCGTGCTTTAGCTTATTTGGGCGCGGAAGTATTTGTTGTTGATCCAAAGGCATCAAACAGTGATTTTGCCGAAGATAGTTTTGCTATTGGCTCCGTATCAGTCGTGCCAAAATGGGCGCAGGAGTTGTATGAAGAAAACGATGGTCCTATTTCTTCGGACAGACCAGTTGATATAGTTACTAGTAGTGCTTTTGTAGCTTCTCCTGGTTCTCCAAATGATTCTGAATATCCAAGTTTGTTGGATGGATTAAGGAAGATATCAAATGTTCAAATTCATTTGATTCAAATTAATGATGCAGTTTTTTTAGGCGAGAATGGTATTATTCAAAATATCAGAAAAAATGTAGATGGTGTAAAATATTGCGCTGATGTTTCAGCGAAATTAGGTAGTGACAGTACTGAAACTGATTTTATTGTGATAGACTCGCGGTTCAAGAAATAAATTATGCCTAAAGATTACTATAAAATACTCGGTCTGGAAAAAAATGCGACTGCCGATGAAGTAAAAAAAGCGTTTAAAAAATTGGCCATGCAACATCATCCGGATAAACCCGGTGGTGATGAGAAAAAGTTTAAGGAAATAAACGAGGCCTTTCAAGTTTTAAACGATGCGGATAAGCGAACCAAATATGATCAATTTGGTTCTGATTTTGAATCTCAAGGTGGTTGGGGCGCGTCCGGCGGAAATTGGGAAGATATAATGAATGCGTTTCGTAACCAGCAGGGCGGTGGTGGATTTTCCGGTTTTAGCGGGGGAGATGCCGGAGACATCTTTGGTGATATTTTTGGCTTTGGTGGTGGCGGTCGTTCTCGTCGTGGCGGTCAACAGGCGCGTGGTCGTGATATACAAGTTGATGTGGAATTGGATTTAAAAGAAGCCGCGTTCGGTATTGAAAAAGAAATTTCTTTACGCAAACAAAGCGCTTGCGATGTTTGTCGTGGCACTGGGAATGAACCAGGGGCCAAAATGGAAATCTGCGCTATTTGTAAAGGTCAGGGTCAGATGGTTCAACAACAGCGTACTTTTTTGGGTGTGATGCAAACTGTGGTGCAATGTAGCGCCTGTTATGGCCGGGGTGAAAAACCAGGTAACATTTGTAAGCATTGTGGCGGTGATGGCGTGATGGCAAAGAGTTCAACAATTAAAGTAAAAATTCCGGCTGGCATTGATGAGGGTGAATCAATTCGTTTATCCGGACACGGTGAGGCCGCTCCCCATGGTGGTGGGGCAGGGGATTTGTATGTGCGAGCGCATATAAAACCGCAAAAAGTTTTTCATCGCGATGGGCCTGATGTTTTGACAGAAAGCGAAATTAGTTTTTCGCAGGCGGTTTTAGGTGATAAAATTATGGTACCAACTTTGGACGGTGAATTAAAAATTATAGTACCGGAAGGCACGGAATCAGGCCAATTAATTCGTTTGAAAGGCCACGGTATTACCAAATTAGGCCATACCACGCGTGGTGATCATTATGTAAAAATTAAAATTCGTGTACCAAAAAAACTTTCTCGTGATGTTCGTAAAAAGTTAGAAGAAATTAAAGATGAAATTTAGTCTCGCTTTAGTAGTTAATTTTTATTATGTCCATTGAATCCTTTGGTGACTTGCGAAGAATTGTGGCTGGCAACAGAGAGATAAAAAAAGAAGCCAAGGAAAAGGGCGTTACTTTTGATGGACAAAGAGGGTTTGAGTTAATTGATTATGCCACTGAAATTGATGGCTTGGCCCAGGTAATGTTTCAGTCCCACCTAGAGTGGGCAGAAAGTAAATTTGATTCTTTGCGGGAATATTTGAAGGATGTTTCAAGAGAGGACATAGAAGAGGCATTTTTTAGAGGTTTAAAAACCAATATCACACAGTATTTTAGAGTTTACAAAAAAACCGGTAATTCCGATGTGATTAAACAGCTACATGATCCCGCTTTTCAGAATAAATTAGTTGAAAGTTTTTTTATTGATTTTGTTTTGACTTTGCGTAAAAGTGGAAAAGGCAAGACGTCGCCCATTACTGCCTTAAAATTAGCTAGACAATCATACATTCACGACCCTGATATTGTTTCCAAGTTGCAAAAACAGTTTCCCGAAACCGACTTGGGTTTAATTGTCAGGGCCGCCGTGGCTTATCCGCATACATCTGCTGAATTTATCGCTCGGACCGAAGAAAATATTATTACTTTGGCCAAAGAATTTCCTGATGTTGACCCCAATATAATACGGACGGCCGCAGTTTCAAATCACAGGGGTGACCCAGCCTCTTTTATAAGAAAAGTTCAAGATGGTACTACTGCATTATCAAAAAAATTTCCGGACGTTGATATGTATGTTATCAAGGCCGCGGCTTTGGGAAGGCCTAAACGAATAGAAGCATTTATTGCTGAAGTGGCTGCTGATATTACTCGTCTAACAGGAAAATTTCCTGATGTAAAAAGATATATTATTAAAACAGCTGCCGCTTTTCATCGTGATGATCCTGATGCTTTTATTGAGTCAGTACAAAGAAATATTCCGATTTTAACAGCCAAATTCCCAGATCTTCCCTCTCACGATATTGAAACTGTGGCCGTGTGTCATTTTGGTCGAGCAACTGAACGTCTTGAGGAAATTAGGGCAAAAAGGTTGAATAAAAAAACTTAAAATCCGCCAGAGCGGATTTTTGAAATGATTTTTTGTCAGCCCGATGAAAATTTGCCCCATACTGTGATGCGGAATTGGCATCTCAGTCTGTTACATTCTTTGATCCAACGCCTCATTTACCATTTGGTCCGCTTCTTTATTTTGCGCGCGCATCACGTGACGGTAAGAAACTTTTTTAAATTTAGCGGCGGCGTTATAAGCAGTAACAAATAATTTTTGTAAAGTTGGTTCTTTAACTTTATATTTTCCTTGCATTTGTTTTGTAACCAATTCACTGTCCAACACACATTCCACTTCGGTCGCTCCTAGTTCGGCGGCTTTTTTTAATGCCGAAATTAATCCTGAATATTCCGCAAAATTATTAGTTTGTTCGCCTAAATATTCGCCGTAAGAAGTTAAAATTTTTCCCGCTTCATTTTTTATCACAACACCAGCTGCCGCCGGACCGGGGTTACCGCGTGCGCCACCGTCAGTAAAAGTAATTAATTTCATATAAAAATTTAAATAAGTATTTAAATCAGTACGGTAATTTCCATAATCCGCGCTCATCTTTAAGCGTACCGCTAAAATATAAAATTTTATGAAAACTGTCAGCAGTTGAGTTTTCGACGGGATAGTCCAGGAGGTTGTGGCTTACAGAATAGTACGGGAATAATGCTTCAACTCGTTTGTTCCAGACTAGGCCCAGTGTGTTGTAGTGGTCAAGTGGCCAGACATCGCGTAAGCCCTCGCCAGAACGTGTTAGTAGATAAGGCGGCTGTCCGCTCGTATAGGTATTAATTTCGTATGATGTCCAAAATAACCACCAGTCATTGTATGGGGCGAGTCGCCAGTGGTCTGCCTTAATTGGGTATTGCTCATTTTGATTTACTATTAATACATCACCAGGTCTGATTTGAAGCAGAATTTGTCCGGCGTGTGCTGCCAGTATTTCAGGTAAAATAATTTGTTTATCAATTTCTTTATCAACATTAAATGTGGCAAATTCGGTGGCGAACCCAAAAGTGTCTTTAGTTATCACATATTTGTCAGTAGTGCTACTTAGTTGTATTGTCCAGATTTGGTTATTTTCAGTTTGCCAATCTAAAAAATCATTTTTGCTGACAGAGGTTACGCGCGCGTTGGTTGGGTTGGCAATAAATATTTCCTTTTTTGTGCTAAAGAAAATTTGTTGGCCGGGCGAATCTTGCCAAGCGAATTTTGTGACAGCGCTTTTGTCAGATGTGATAATCTGCCAAGTTAATTTCTTGTCGGCGGTTGATATAATGAAGATATTATCATTGGTGGTGGAATCTGGTGCAATCGCTAAGTATTTTTCATCACCCGACCATTGCATTTGGGGTAGATTACCAATTGTGGGTAATTCTATTAATTGATTATTGCCGGTGCTATTTTCCAAAATAAAAATTAAATAAGTATTTTTATTATCATTGTCTGTGTCTGTTTTTTTAATAGCGTATGCCAAATAATTTCCATTTGGCGATAATGACAAAATTTCCGGCAGATCGGACGATATTTTTTCCGGGCTGTTTTGTTTCAATAAAGAAATTTCTTTGATGTAAATAGTTTCTTTATCTTTTACCTCAATTTCTTTTTGCCAACTATAATAATTAGGAGAGGAAAGAGACAAGTCGTATTTGCGTGAAGTGATATTTTTTAATCGGATTGGCATTTTTTCATTGAGTTTAACGCCGTCCAAAGAGACAGAAGTGTCGGCCGGTAAAATATCAATGCTTAGGCCACCGGTTTTTTTAAGGAGTCCATTTTGCCAATCATAGCTATAGCCAACGGAATAAAGTAGTATAATCGGAGTAAGTGTCAAAAAAAAGCCGATAAAAAAAATAAGTAAAATAATTCGCCAAGGTCTGGTAAAATAACTGCCAGGATATTCCATAGATTGATTTTAGATGTCAAATTTCAGATTCAGAGCCAATTTTGACTTATTGTTGATTTTGGGGTATAATAACTCAAATTTCTCAATAAGTCAAAAAATATACCAATGTCCTATTTATTAATTAACGGTGGTAAAAAATTAAAAGGATCAATTAAAGTACAAACTGCCAAAAATTCAGCAGTGGCAATTTTGTGCGCTTCAATTTTGGTTAAAGGGAAAGTTGAATTAAATGATGTGCCCCAAATTGAAGAAGTTAATCGCATTATAGAGTTACTCAAAAGTATTGGGGTTAAAATTTCCGGAGATGGTGGTCGCTTGATAATTGATTCTTCCGGTTTGCTTGATTTACAAAAAATTGATAAAACTGCCGTTGCCAAAACTCGCTCATCACTACTTTTACTCGGGGCGTTGGCAGGTAGATTAAAAAAATATAAATTAGCCCGATCTGGCGGTTGCAAATTAGGGAATCGCACGGTGCGTCCCCATATTTTTGCTTTGGAAAAATTAGGATTAAAAATAAACTCCCGCCCGGATTGCTACGAGGTAGACGCCTCTGGCCTTACGGCCGGTAAAATTGTAATGTACGAATCTGGAGATACGCCAACTGAAAATGCCATTATGGCAGCGGTGGCGGCTAAGGGTACGACAGTTATCAAGATGGCCTCGGCCAATTATATGGTAGCTGATTTGTGTATTTTTTTGCAATCAGTTGGTGCCGAAATTTCAGGTGTGGGAACCACCACCTTAACTGTCGTTGGTGGCCAGTCTATGGCTACTGGTGTCAAATACGCGATTATGCCTGATCCAATTGTTTGTATGACACTCATGGCGACAGCGATTGTAACTGGTTCGCGTTTGACTATTAAAAATTGTCCGATGGAATATTTGGAATTGGAACTGTGCAAATTAGAAGTAATGGGGCAGAAATTTAAAATAAAAAATAAAAGATTGAGCGCTAATAATTTTTTTCAACTGGCCGATATTGAAATTATTCCTAGCAAATTAACCGCTTTGCCAGATAAAATTGAAGGGCGTCCGTTTCCTGGTTTGAATATTGATAATTTACCACTTTTTGTTCCGATTTTAGCCAAAGCGCAGGGTCGCACTTTAGTGCACGATTGGGCCTATGAAAATCGGGCGGTATATTCTTTAGAATTGCAAAGATTAGGAGTTAATGTTACTTTACTTGACCCCCATAGAATTTGGGTTGAAGGGCCCACTAAGTTTAAACATAATGAGGTGATAGCACCTCCCGCCTTGCGGCCAGCAGTGAATGTTTTTATCTGCATGCTCGCAGCCAAAGGTCAATCCATTTTGCGCAATACCTATGAAATTGACCGCGGTTATGAAAATTTATATGCGGTTTTAAATTCAGTCGGGGCGGATGTGCAAGTTATTAGTAAATAAGATTTCTAAATATGATTAATGAGAACAATACTGTTTCAAAGCGGGGAAAATTCGGATTTATAGTTTCAATTATTGTTGTCGCTGGTTTTTTTGGGATGGGATATTTTACTGGCCAAGGAGTTATAATCAAGAAGCAGTCTCTTAATTCCGAAGGCAATGTTGATATTACCAAGGTTATTAATTTAAAACGATCTTTAAATAACTCCGACAGTGTTGATTTTAATGAATTTTGGCAAGTTTGGGATCGGGTCAAAGAAAAGTATGTCAAGCAACCCGCCAAAGAGGCAGACATGTTTTATGGCGCAATTTCCGGGATGGTTAGTGCTCTAGGAGATCCATATTCAGTATTTATGCCACCGCAAGTTGCCAGTGACTTTTCCAAAAGTTTGTCTGGTGAATTTTCCGGCATTGGAGCAGAAATTGGAATCAAAGAAGACCAGTTGGTTGTGGTCGCGCCCTTACCAGGGACCCCGGCTGAAAAAGCCGGTCTGCACGCTGGTGATAAAATTTTAGCGATTGATGGCGTTGATACTTACGGTATGGATACGATTACAGCAGTTACTAAAATTCGCGGCGAAGCTGGGACACAGGTTGTTTTGCTTGTTACTCCTGATGGCATAAAAAAAGCCGAAGAAGTAAAAATAACGCGTGCCACTATTAGCGTCCCATCTGTTATTTATGAGCAAAAAGAAGATGTGGCTTATTTGCGGATAATGCAGTTCAATGAAGATACCACGAGCGAACTTGATAAATATATCAAAAAATTAAAAAAAGATAATTTAAATAAAGTCATTTTGGATTTGCGGAATAATCCTGGTGGCTATTTAGACGCGGCTATTGCTATGGCCAGTGAATGGGTACAAGATGGGGTAGTGGTGAGCGAGCGTTTTAGCAGTGGTCAACAAAATAACCACAATAGTTTGGGAGAGCATCGCTTGGCTGGCATTAAAACCGCAGTTTTAGTCAATGCCGGTTCGGCTTCAGCTTCGGAAATTGTGGCCGGAGCTTTGCAGGATTATAAAGCTGGCACTATTATCGGTGAAAAAACTTACGGTAAAGGTTCGGTACAAGAATTTGAACCGTTTCCGGATGGTTCGGCATTAAAGATTACTGTGGCGGAATGGTTCACGCCCAAAGGAAAAAATATTAATAAAGAGGGGATTATTCCAGATGTGGAAGTGAAAGAGGATTATGAAAATGAGGCAGTTGGTCAAGATGTGATGATGGATAAGGCAATGGAGATTTTAAGCCAATAGAAATCATAATAAAAAAACCGCCTAGAATAAATAGACAGGCGGTTTTTTTGTTATGTAAGCTTTTAACTAGAAATTGCCTGGTCAAAATCAATTAAATATATTCGCGGTTTTTTGGTAAAATCAACTTGACCGTTTTCGTCCCTAAAAAATCTTAGGCAAAAATTTCCAGAATGACAGTCGTGGCCATGTACGACGCCTTGTTTTCGTAAAACACTTTTTATTTTATCAGCGTCTCTGTTTAATTCGCCTAAAAATTCCCCATCCAATATTTCCCAATCAGCCAAACTTAAATCAAGTACTCCGCTATAAACATCAACCAAATCTTGTTTGTTTAAATGGTATGATATGATTGGCTCAACGGGAACATAGTCAAATCCTTCATTTTTCCATAATCCGCAATCTTCATACATTTTTTGCCAAGCCATAAAAGCAGATGGAATTATTCGTCTTATTATTGTTTTTCCTTTTAATTGACCGCCGACTAAAAATGTTTCCGATCCATCTTTAGGAAATTGTTTTCGTGAAAATTTGTCTTTCAGAACATTTATTTTTTCATACAATCTTGGTTCGACAATGCTATCTCCTAAATTCTTTTTAGCTAATTCCAACAATGCTTTTCTGTCACTTTCAAAAGCATACCGAATCATTTTTGAGCATATGCTTCTGGTTTCCAGATCCTCTTGTTCTAATCCCATTCTTATTAATTCCACCCGTTCACTCGCGGAAACGTACATAATCATTCTCGCACACACTCTTTTGGTTTCCTGGTCTTCCTGTTCTAATCCCATCCTTATCAATTTTCCTCGTTCATTTTCAGGAGCGCACGCAATCATTTTGGCGCACATTTTTTTAGTTTCTGGGTCTTTCTGTTCTAATCCAGCTTTTACTATTTCTCCAACTTTCATTCTGAGTTTCTCTTGTTCATTTTTTGGAGCCCGCCAAATCATATCCGCACAAATCTTTTGAGTTTTTGGGTCTTCCTGTTCTAATCCAGCTTTTACTATTTCTCCAACTTTTGTTCTGAGTTTCTCTTGTTCGTTTTCTGGAGCGCGCCCAATCATCTCTGCATACACACTTTGAGTTTCTGGGTCTTCCTGTTCTAATCCAGCTTTTACTATTTTTCCAACTTTCTTATTTAATATTTCTCTTTCGTTTTTAGAAACGCTTTCAATCATATTGGCACACGCCTTTATGGTATCTGGGTTTTCCTGTTCTAATCCCATTCTTATTAATTCCACCCGTTCACTCGCGGAAACGTACATAATCATTCTCGCACACACTCTTTTGGTTTCCTGGTCTTCCTGTTCTAATCCCATCCTTATCAATTTTCCTCGTTCATTTTCAGGAGCGCACGCAATCATTTTGGCGCACATTTTTTTAGTTTCTGGGTCTTTCTGTTCTAATCCAGCTTTTACTATTTCTCCAACTTTCATTCTGAGTTTCTCTTGTTCATTTTTTGGAGCCCGCCAAATCATATCCGCACAAATCTTTTGAGTTTTTGGGTCTTCCTGTTCTAATCCAGCTTTTACTATTTCTCCAACTTTTGTTCTGAGTTTCTCTTGTTCGTTTTCTGGAGCGCGCCCAATCATCTCTGCATACACACTTTGAGTTTCTGGGTCTTCCTGTTCTAATCCAGCTTTTACTATTTTTCCAACTTTCTTATTTAATATTTCTCTTTCGTTTTTAGAAACGCTTTCAATCATATTGGCACACGCCTTTATGGTATCTGGGTTTTCCTGTTCTAATCCCATTCTTATTAATTCCACCCGTTCACTCGCGGAAACGTACATAATCATTCTCGCACACACTCTTTTGGTTTCCTGGTCTTCCTGTTCTAATCCCATCCTTATCAATTTTCCTCGTTCATTTTCAAAAGCACAGTAAATCATTTGCGCACACACTATTTTAATTTCCAAATTTGCCTGCGCTAACCCAGCTCTTATCAAACGACCGCGTTCATCTTTTAGAGAATCAATTATTTTTTTTTCTAAAAGAAGGGGTGAATTTCCAGCAGCTTCTTTAATTTTTTGATCTTGTTTTTTGTCGCTTAAATATCTGACCAAGGAATGCTCGGTTATCTCGTCTTGTCCGGAAATTTCATACATAGACAAAAATTCCGGTCTCGCAAAAGCTGGTTTGTTAATATTTTCGTTCGCTGATATTTCTGGTGTCAATATATCTGCCACGCCATGCTCTAGTTTCATATAATTTTTTGGCAAGATATTAAAAAATTATAAATCTAAAATTAAAAACCTGCCTGCCGGCAGGTCTAAAATCACTAAATCCGATCTTCCCACCTTCTGTCTGTCTCCACTTCCAGTTCCAAAAAGACTTTTCTATTCATGGCAATTTCCAATTCTTTGCGCGCCGCGATGCCAATTTCTTTTATTGCTCGGCCATTAGCACCGATGATCATCTTTTTGTAGCGTTTATCGTAAGTGAAAATTGTGGCTTTGACCACTACAATTTCACCTTTATCTTCAAACGACTGCACTTCTACGTGTGTAGTGTAGGGAACTTCCTGGCGCAGAGCCAAGAGAACTTTTTCACGGACTACCTCCGCTATCAAAAATTCCCGATTAACATTAGTGATTTGATCTAGCGGATACAATTGTTCTCCAATTGGCAAAAGTTCTAGCACTTTTTCACGCAACGGTTCAACATGTCTATTTAGTAGCGCAGACAGTTCAAATACGGCTTGGTATTCTTCACCCAAAATTTTATAATCATCTATATAAGATTTTTCTTTTGCTGAAAGGTCGCTTTTATTAATCACTAAAATCTTTGGAATATCCAATTTGCGCAATAAAGATTGGATGAATCGCTCTTCGGCACCAACGGCTTTGCAAGGGTCAACCACATAAATCGCGAGGTCAATATCTTTGATAGCATCATTAACTAATTCACCCAGCTTACCAGCCAAAATATTGTGATGATCCCGCAGGACCCCAGGGGTATCCACAAACACCGCTTGACCGCCAGGATAATTTAAAACTCCATGAATAATATGGCGCGTTGTTTGTGGTTTGTGCGTTACAGCGGCTAATTTCGTGCCAACCAAAGCATTAAGCAGGGTTGATTTACCGGAATTGGAACGGCCAATTAGGGTTACAAAACCGCTTTTAAATTGTATTTTTTCTACTTTTTTTTCTTTCATAATAATATGGCCTTGCCTTTTTTCTATGATTTATGTTATAATTCTACCATAAAATTACAGTTAAATCAAGTATAGAATGAAAGTCATTTTATTACAAAAAGTAGCCGGATTGGGAGATATTGACCAAATTAAAGATGTGGCCGATGGTTATGCCCGTAATTTTTTATTTCCCCGGCATTTGGCCGTAGCCGCCACTGCACCGGTTTTGGCTGACTTGGCAATTCATAAGAAAAAAGAGGCGAAAGAAGCGGAAAATGATCTGCATGACCAGCAGACCTTGGCAGACAAATTAAGCGGTTTAGAGGTGGAAATAAAAGAAAAGGCCAGTGGGAAGGGGCTATTATATGCGTCGGTGGGTCCGGCGCGTGTCGCGACTGCTTTGGAAAAAATTGGATTGGCGGTTGAACGGAGCCAAATACATATGAAACCGATAAAAGAAGCGGGAGAATTTGAAGCGCTAATCAAATTACGCCATGGTTTGGAAGCAACTGTCAGTGTCATCGTCTCTGTCTAATGCCCCCCGAGTAAATCGCGGGGTTTTTATTTTAGCTTATTTATGCTATAATGTTATCTGTTATTTAAAATTAAAGAATAAAGATTATAATGCTGTTGTAATTATTTAATCTTAAATCTTTAATCTTTTGTTATATTATGAACACAAAATATATTTTCGTAATTGGGGGAGTCTTGTCTGGAGTTGGCAAAGGCGTTACGACCGCGAGCATTGGGCGTATTTTTAAAAATTATGGTTATAAGGTATCGGCGATTAAAATTGATCCTTACATCAACGTTGACGCTGGCACGATGAATCCGGTGGAGCATGGTGAGGTGTTTGTAACTGAAGATGGTGACGAAACCGACCAAGATATGGGTAACTATGAGCGTTTTTTAGATACCAACTTATACTCTGGTAATTATATGACGACCGGTCGGATATATCTAACTGTAATTGAAAAAGAGCGGAGTATGTTTTATAAAGGTAAATGCGTACAGGTAGTACCGCATATCCCATTTGAAGTTATTGACCGGATTAAAAAAGCGGCCGAGCAAACTAAAGCGGAAATTATGGTGGTTGAAGTCGGAGGCACAGTGGGTGAGTACGAAAATATTTTGTATTTAGAAGCGGCCCGCATGATGAAGTTGGATAACCCTGATGATGTGTCAATAATTCTAGTGGGCTATATGCCGGTACCGTCGCATTTGGGCGAAATGAAAACTAAGCCCACCCAACATGCGGCGCGCACGCTTAATAATTCTGGTTTGCAGGCCGATTTTATCGTGGCGCGCGGTAAATATGAATTAGACAAACCGCGCAAAGAAAAATTGGCTTTGTTTTGTTGGATGAAGCCAGAGGATATAATTTCGGCGCCTGACGTGGAAAGTATTTATACCATTCCAGTTGTTTTGGAAAAGCAAAATTTTGGGCATTTGCTCGCGCAAAAATTGAAATTTAAATTAGGATCAGTTAAGAAAAATAATGAATGGGATAAATTTTTAAATAAAGCCAAGGCGAAAAAAAAGCCACTGAAAATCGCGGTGGTAGGTAAATATTTTGCGACTGGCGCGTATACTTTGGCTGATTCCTATATCTCGGTGATTCAGGCGGTTAAACACGCTGCTTGGTGGGTGGGCGCGGAAGCAGAAATGACTTGGGTTGATTCGGAAGATTTTGAAAAAGATCCGAAAAAAGTAAAAGATTTATCAAAATATGATGCTTTGATTGTGCCCGGCGGGTTTGGCACACGAGGAATTGAAGGGATAATTTTGGCAATTAAATACGCGCGTGAAAATAATATGCCATATTTGGGGTTGTGTTATGGTATGCAATTGGCTTCAATTGAGTTTGCCCGCAATGTATTGGGCTTAACAGATGCCCATACAGTTGAATGTAACGCGAAAACTACCAATCCGATCATTCATATCAATCCCACTCAAGCGAAAAATGTTAGTAAGAATCGTTATGGTGGCACCATGCGTTTAGGTGCGTATGATTGCAATATGAAAGAGGGGAGTAAGGTGGCTAAGTTATACGGTGAAAAGAAAATCAGTGAACGCCATCGCCATCGTTATGAATTTAATAATGATTACCGTGAGAAAATTGAATCAGCCGGTTTGGAATGTGTTGGTATTAACAAAGAAACCAATTTAGTAGAAATTGTCGAAATTAAAAATCATCCGTTCTTCGTGGGCGTGCAATTTCATCCAGAATTTAAATCGCGCCCGACACGACCGCACCCGTTGTTTTT
>Ga0156808_112_pt2 | contig 48687 bp, 48 predicted proteins | sample RifOxyD2_FD_112109 | JGI IMG/M metagenome (GOLD analysis project Ga0156808, IMG submission 112109) | Candidatus Magasanikbacteria bacterium RIFOXYD2_FULL_41_14
ACCATCGCGAGCAACGTGGTAGGAACTTGAACATAGCGAACGCCACGCAAGTAGGTGGCGGCCACAAATCCGGCCAAATCGCCGACCACTCCCCCGCCCACGGCCACAATTACCGTGTCACGCCCTAACTGGCGACGCAATAATTCGTTTTGCAAACGAGTAACAGTAGTTTGATTTTTATTTTTTTCACCACCTGCAAAAGTTAAAATTAATGGGCGCACTGATTTTAACGCTTGGCTGATTTTTTTGCCAAATAATTTTTTTACCCGGCTATCGGTAATTATCACCACTTGGCCACCCTTGGCAGTCAATTTTTTAACAGTCATGAGAATTTGGCCACTCAAATTTTGACCGATATGGACTGGGTAACTTTTGGTTGAGTTGTGAACAATAATTGTATTCATGCTTATTTGGCTATTTCTAAAATTAATTTTTTAGCATCCTCAAAACTCAAGCACGGATCAGTGATAGACAGCCCACTCCTGTCAACCGTTTCGGCTGTTAACGCTTCTAATTTCTGATTGCCTTCCTTAATAAAACTTTCTATCATAAAACCTTTAACTAACGCTTTGAGTTGCGGATTGACATTCATGGTCGCGAGCACTTCTTTGATTACCATCGGTTGCATCGTGCAATCCTTCACGCCATTAATTTTACAATTGTCATGACTCGCGTCAATTAACACGGCCGGATTTTGAATTTTATGTTTGATAAATAACGCCCGCGCTTCGTGCAAATATTCGGCGCCATAATTCGGCCCACTTATTTTACCACGTAAAATCAAATGTGCGTAGGGGTTACCATTGGTTTCTACGTGATAACCGCCAAAAACCGCATGGTGCTGATGTTGGGCGGCGATAATGCCATTTACCGCGAATTCAATTGAGCCAGTGGTAGTATTTTTCATCCCCACCGGACAGGGCATGGCTGAAGCAAAAATTCGGTGTTCCTGATCTTCCACACTGCGCGCGCCAATTGCCACCCACGACAATAATTCAATAAAACCTTTGGCATTATGCGTAAACAAGGCCTCGTCCGCAATCGGCAAACCCATTTCAATAATTTTCACCATTAAACTCCGGCAGTATTTTATGCCCTCGGCAATATCCGGCGGAGAAAATGGATCCGGTTGATTAACTGGTCCAGTCCAACCATGCGTGGTGCGCGGTTTTTGAATGTAGGTGCGCATGATAATTTTTATTTTATCTTTTACTTTATCGGACAATGCTTTTAATTTAACAGCATATTCTAGCACTGCATCTTTGGGCCAAGCCGAACAAGGACCAACGATGATAATCAAACGATTATCTTTGCCCGATAAAATATCGCGAATTTCTTGACGATCCCGCGCCACTTGTTCGTGGCCATTTTCTGAAAGCGGTGCCAGCTGAACAATTTCTTCGGCGATTGGTAATTTTTTAATGATAGTAATGTTCATATAATTTTTATTTACTTTAAATTATGAAATTCACTTGTCATTCCGAACCAATGTGAGGAATCTCTATCCCGTTGGCCAATTTTCGCCATAATGGAGATCCCTCGTCGGATGCGAATCCTCGCTCGGGATGACAAAATGGGGTGTTTTGTAATTCAAAGTAATTAAATTAACTTCCAGATAACTTCGGTAATCATAAGGAGTTAACGCCCGTTCCAACCACAATTCTTCCTGCGCCAAACCTTGCGCGACAAACATCTCTAAACCGGAAATAGTTTTTGCCCCGCGCAGGCGCGCTAATTGTAATAATTTTGTTTGGAGTGGGTTATAAACGCAATCAAATACCACTTGATTACTGCTGATTAATTTTTCCGGCACGGGCAACAAATCAACTAAATCCCCTTTCATACCCAAAGGCGTGGCATTAATTATTACATCAATATCTTTAGTGTCTAATTGATCTAAATCCACCGCTTGTCCGGAAAATTTTTTAACTAATGACAGGGTTGATTTTTTATCGCGATTGGCACACAATAATTTTCCGCCACACTTCGTAATATAATAAGCAATCGGTTGCGCTACGCCACCTGCTCCGACGAGCAGAACATTTTTATTTTTTAACAACGCCGAATTTAGAGTGCGTTCTATACCGACAATATCAGTATTATAACCAAATAATTTTCCCTGGCGATTTATAACCGTGTTAACCGCGCCAATTTCACGAGCGACATTATCAACTTCATCTAACAACGGAATAATAGTTTGCTTGTGCGGAATAGTAACCGCGACTAAATTAAACGGAGTGAATCGAATCATGGCAACCAACTCTAAAATATTTTCATTGGCCACCGCCCGCATTTGCGCTTCAATTCCTTCCTGTTCATAAATATGATTATGAAGAGTGGGGCTAAGCGAATGGCCCAAAGGAAAACCGATAACGGCGTTTAATTTAATTGTTTCAGTCGTGCCAGTCATAAAATTTAATCTACGGCTAATCTTTCGGCTAATAATTTTAAAGCATCAGCATAACCGGCAACACCTTTGCCTGAAATTTGCCCGATGCACGCCGGCGCGGTGACGGAAATCTGGCGCCATTCTTCTCTACTCTTAATATCAGACAGATGAACTTCTACTGTCGGCAGACCAGCGTCCACAAGCGCATCGTGGAGAGAATAACTATAATGCGTTAAAGCGCCCGGATTAATTATAATCCCAACCGCCGATTTACTTTCGGCTTGAATAAAATCAATCAGCGCGCCCTCGTGATTAGATTGAAAAGATTTTATTTCCAAACTAAAACGTTTAGCGTCTTCGGTAACTTTGGTTTCTAAATCCGCCAAGGTTAAAACGCCGTAGTGGGCGGCGGCGCGCTCACCAAGTTTATTTAGATTCGGTCCGTGAATTAGTAAAATTATTGGCATACAATTAAACTTTTTTAGCCATGTTAATAATCAGCTCGTCAACCGCTTTGCTCAATGTCTCACCGTTATTAACGGTAATTTGTGCTAAACGTTCATACTGAGGCAAACGCTCTTCCCAAATTCTGGTAAACGCGACATACGGCTCAACATCGCGCGGAAAAAAAGCCGGCCAGCCGTTCATCATAATCCGCTCGTAGACCGCGCCTTTCGGGGCGGTAACGTGAACAATAGTATGGTCGCGCAATAATTCTTCGTTATTCTTTTGCAAAGGTGCTCCTCCGCCCACGGCCACTACCACACTCTCTGGACGCGCCAAAGTCGCGCGCAAGGCCTCGTGTTCTAAAGCCCGAAATTTTTCTTCACCTTCCAAACGCATAATTTCACGACAGGATAATTTTTCGCCTGACAACTCGGCAAAATGTTCTTCTAACACCCGGTCGGTATCAACAAAATCGCAACCTAAAACTTTTGCCAATTCGCGCGCGACGCTGGATTTACCGACATTTTTGAAACCGATTAATAAAGTATGTGACATATATTTATATTAAGTTACACTTCGCTCCCAATCGTTGCATTAACGCCACGTAATTGGGAAAAGTTTTGTTAATGCTCTCAGCAGTACTAATTTCAGTTTGACCAGAAGCGATACAACCGGCCAGCGCGAGTGCCATCACAGTACGATGGTCGCCATAGCCGTTGACAGACGCGCCCTGCAAGTTGCTTGGTTCGATTATGAGCCCATCAGATAATTCGGTAATCTTTGCGCCCATTTTTGTTAAACCTTCAGCCATTGAACGCAGACGATCGGTTTCTTTTAAACGCGCTTGCGGAACATTTATTAATTCAGTTTTGCCTGTTGCCGTTGTCGCGATTACCGCTAAAGTGGGAACAACGTCTGGAATATCATTGCAGTCAATTTTCAAACCGTGCAATTTACTTCCGCCCCGAACAATTAATTTATTTTCCTGTCTGGTTATATTAGCGCCCATCGCGATTAAAATTTCCACCAATCTTTTATCACCCTGCGCGTCATTAAAATCTAATCCTGATAAAATTATTTCTCCACCGCGCAACACTCCGGCGGCGATTAAATATGAAGCGGAAGAAAAATCTCCGGGAATAATTTTATGAAAGGGGCGATAACTTTGCCGACCGGTTATTTTGATAATATCTTGTTCTCGTTTGCGTTCCCAACTATACTTTATCCCCTGCTCATTTAACCAATAGGCGGTCATCTCGGCATACGGACGCTCGTTTAACCGGTTAACAGTTAAAACTGAATCCAAAGGCACGAGCGGTAAAGTCAAAAGTAAAGCGGACAAAAATTGCGAAGTGGCGCCGTCAACGATGGTGTCCCCGCCGATCAGCTCACCTTGTATTTCTAATGGATAAATTGTTGAAATATTTTGTTTAATTTTGATTCCGAGATTTTGTAAGGAATCTACTAGCGGTTTAATCGGACGGGAACGCATCTGCGCGCCGCAATCCAAAATTACCGGAACGGAACAATCCGCGCGCAACCCTAAAATTGGTAAAATAAATCGGGTGGTAATTCCGGAATTATCGGTATGTAAATTATTTTTAATAGGTGCTATCGGCGTGCCAGTGCTTTCAACAATAATGTCCACGCCGCCACTGGCATCTGACCGGTTAGTAACTGATAATTTCGCTCCCAGCGCCTCACACACGGCTCGCGTCGCTACCGTATCGGCGCAATCCAAAATATTTTCCAACTGCGATTGTCCATTAGCGAGTAGCGCCAACAAAAGCGCGCGAATAGAATGCGATTTGGAAGCCGGCACCAGCACTTGCCCGCTTAATTTTTCAGTTGTACTTACAATTAATTTCATAAAACGCTCTAAAAAAGAAAAGAACCTCGCTTCCGAGGTTCCTGATAATTTGGTGTAATCTTATTTACGCAGATACACTAAACAGGGCCTCGGTGAGGTTGCTCCAAAAGTAGAAATATGAGGCCTGTTTTTTAATCATATGTATTTATAGTAACATAGTGCTAAGTTGCTGTCAAATGGGTTGTGTGGATAAAGTAAATCATTTTCCCTACGTCAGGAAAATGATCTAGGATTATGGCTTTACAGTTTATTTCTTCCAATCCCTCACCACAAACCCGCCGCGCGTTTTTTTCACTGTTACCTTTTGTTTTTCTTTCCAACCGAGCGCGCGCATTATTTCAATTGGAATAGTAACCGAGAAACTATCCCCTAGTTTAATTATTTTTCTAATTTCTTGCTTGTCTAGTTTTCTTAGTGGCATATATATTTAAATAATGATTTAAATAATTATTTATTTCTCAATAATCAACAAAAACTCCCAACCAAATACCACGCACTACACATTATACGTATCTAATCCCACGCCCGCCTATCAAATCGCTCAAATCTTCTTTTTCAACTACTTTAAAATCAACACCAATTGCAGCAAAATGTCTTTTTCCACAAATTATTTTTTGTAATTCATTTAAAGACAGCTCTTGTTCAGTATTTTTATAACCAAATTTTGTTTCTCTCACAAAATACAATTTTTCCTTCCCATTTTCTTGCCACACAATTGCCCAATCCGGGATATAATCTCCAAGCGGCGTATCAATTCGAAAATCTCTTGGCAATTTAGTATACACTTTTACATAACGGCTACCTTCTAATGCTTCGGCAAACTTTCGCTCTCCATCACTATCAAAGAGCACCCTGTCAAAAACAGACAACCTGCTTGGAATACTTCTGCTCGACAATGCTTCAAACGGTTCAAACAAGCTCATTTCCCACGTATCGCCGGTAGGAATATATTTCAGACCCTCGTTGATAAGCAGATTATTAAGACACGATTCGGTAATTAAAATAATACTTCTAACATATTCTTCCGGATTTTTAAATAATATTTCCAAATTTTCTAATTCTGACAACATGGCAAATACTGTTTTTTGCGTTACCCCTGTTTCTCTAGCCACCCGCCCAACAATATTTTCAACTACTACATTCTTATTTATGCGCATACCCGCAGCGCCGGGTTCACGCGATATTTGCATTCGATTTTTCTCATCAAAAAATATTTGCCCACGTTCCACGGTCACCATGGGATTACGAATATCCAATTCGTTAATTTTTGAAACTGCCTCTTTGATAAGCTTATTAGTAGAAACTTCCAAATTATATTTTGTTTTTTTACTAATCCGTTTCCACAATTCTTTAAAATCGGCTGATTCAAGATGTTTAGTGGTTTTAACTAATACTTTTTTTTCTTTGGCATCAGTTGTGTCAAGAGTTTGAGTATAACCTGCCTCTATAAATTCCGCTTGCAATTGGCCAACATACCGCTGATAGCTTTCGTTTGCCACGACAGTCAATACGTTAATTCGTGAATCATAAACACGGTCTCCGTCAACATTAAGCGCCAGACGAAGCCCACGACCAATTTCCTGACGTTTTTTCATGAGTGAATGCGTTTCTTTAAGTGTGCAAATTTGAAATATATTAGGATTATCCCAACCTTCTTTCAGGGCTGAATGAGAAAAAATAAAAGATACCGGTTCACTAAATGATAGTAATCGTTCTTTGTCTTTCATAATTAAATCATAAGCGTCTTTGTCAATTTTAGAATCACCTTTCGTGTCTTGGTATACTATTTCCCCTTTTTCTTTTTTATTAGCAAAGTATCCTTTATGTACCGCACCAACATCTACTTTTTTAAATTTATCGTAATTTTTCTTCAATTTTTCAAATTCTTCAATAAAAATAGTACGGATCATCCCATCATTTGCAACATAATTATGCACTCTGTCAATAAAGAATAAGGATAGAACTTTTATTTCCTCACCCAGCTCTTCCTGTTTATCAAAATGTGCTTTAATGGTTTCGTGAATTTGTGTTCTAAAAATTGCTTCTTTATTTTCGCTTTCCGCTTCTAATATATAAAATTTACCATCGGATAACTCTACGCGATTACGCGAAGCGTTAACATCGCGCACTTCCAGACCAACATATTTAGGATTCTTGGTTTTCTTTTCTAATTCATCACCCGCTTTAAATACCACTTCTTTAACCGCAAATTTCCCGTCGGCATTTTTAACTTCTACCAGCACCTTCGCTTTTGGATACTCCCCTTTTTTTGTTTCTATATTTAGAACCTTAAAATTAAAAGCGCTAGCATCATCGGCCTGTACCCCAAAAACTGCTATCTTTTTTACAAGACCTCTCTTATACGCTTCTACCGGAGTTAACCGATAAACAAGATTAATAATCTCTTTATGGGTAGCACTATAGCGCAATTTAAACAATGGTTTTAAGTCGGCAATTGCGGCTTGTGAAAGATCTGAAGCCATATTTTGCGGTTCGTCCATTATTATCACGGGCTTAGTTGCCGCCACCAGACCAATCGGGCTTTCACCGTTGAATCTATCTGGTGTTTGACGCATTACACGGTCATCACTGTTAAACGACTGGATAGTCATTATCATTATCTGTATATCCAACGATTGGGCAAATTCACGAACTTTAGAAAGTTTAGATGAATCATAGGCAAAAGAACCAAACCCAACATTATATAATTCTCGAAAATGTTCTTTTGTTTGCTCAATTGTTTTGAGCACGCCCTCACGAATAGCCACACTCGGCACCAATATAATAAATTTTTTTAAACCGTATTTTTGATTTAATTCTAAAATCGTCCGCAAATATACATAGGTCTTTCCGGTTCCGGTTTCCATCTCAATAGAGAAGTCACTCACGTTATCATCCCCGCCAGTGCGGGGATCCAATTCAATTCTATTTGTTTTCTGAATAGCCAACACGTTTTTTCTAATTCTCTCATTATTAATTTCTAATTCATTAGAAATTATAGGACTGGCGGAATCACGTAAAACAAAAGGCCGTTCTGCCTGCACAATATTTTTTCCAGTATCAAAAATCCCGACGACCGCGTCGATCGCTTCTCTTTGGTAATCTAGGTTTTTGGAAAATTTAAATTTCATCTATTTTTTAGTTTTATTACCTAGTTATTATCTAATAAACTCGCAGAAACATCATATTTTAAGCAGAAAAAAATAGGTATTCCTTCGGACATTATCTAGTTATTATCTAATAACCAACGACCGCTTCGTTTATTCCCAGTAAATTTAATTCGTCCGCTTCTTCTTATTTCCTGAAGTATATTAGTAACATCCTTGGAAGATAGTTCTGGAAAAGCCTGACTGAATTCCATTATAGATCCGCTATTATTTTCAGTAATGTGTTTAAGAATCATCTCTTTATACTTCTCCCTACTTAAACCAGTAATTTTTGTATATTTACCAAGCAAATTATGGTCTTTATAATATTGTTTAGCTAAAAAATATTTTGTCCCTCTTCCACGACCAATACTCGTTACCACACCGACGTCGATAAATTTTTCTACATCATTACGCCTCACATTAGTTACACCAACATCTTGATCCTTTATTGTTTCTAACATTATTAAATCATCTACAGTTAAAATAATTCCGCGTTTAGCTGTGATTTGATCCAGATAAGAGACAAACTCAGCGTCTTTTACAATAGCGGATATCTGCAAAATAACCTCGGCATCGGAAGAATTAAAATAATTTGGAATTCCCTTGCCTTCTTTGATACTACTTTCAAATATTAGATCCGCACCCTGACCAGACCGTTCCACTAGACCTATTTTCTCAAAAGTTTCAGCCAGCCGTCTGTTTCGCCATGCAGTCTTCTTATATATATTCTGCGGTGTAATTCCCGATAAAAAACCACCAGGATTTTTAAATGTTACTTGAGCATTATCTTGTAAAATAAACACAGAAGATGGCAATTCATAGTCACGATGCACAACGGCGTTTAATATCGCCTCTCTGACCGCTTCTTCATTATAGGCATTAATATCTCTACGAAACAATCCTTCCCGTAATTGTATAACATAATTACGATCATTAATTTTTTTCCATAATTCGTCCAAAGAAAAAATCATAGGTTTTCTTAGATTCAGACGATCTGCGTACTTAATGTCTCCTGGATTATTCCTGTACTCAAAAATTATTTCAGCATTTGGTATTACATCCCTCAAATACACTTCTTTTCCCAAGAGCAAAAGTGCTGCATTGTTTATTTTATTACCCTTTAATAACCCCAGATCGGTCAAAAACTGCTTCATTGGTAAATTTTGAACAACATTATTGCGATTTTTATCCTTATACATTTCTTTCAGCTTCGACAGTGCGTTTTCGTCTAAAACTTCCATACCCAAATTCAAAAACTTGGCAGAATAATCATCCTGCGTCTCATTCAGAATTGTTTTGATTTCGCTCTCTTTCATTTCAACCAGTTCTTCTCCAACTCTTGTTAAATATTTACCAAAAAAATTAAACAATTGCCCCTTCTGTCGATCTGGAATCGAGACAACCAAAACACGCTTGCCTTCTATATTAAGCTCCTGAATATCAATCTTTGCTTTAAGTTGAGAATATATTTGCGATCTAATATCAGCAAGATTTGAAAATGCATTTGTGCCGACAATCTCTTTATTATTTGAAACCCCAAATATTATTTTTCCACCGCCACAATTACCAATAGCCACGCAATAACCAAAAAGACATCTTTTTTCTTTTTCTTTCCCGCCAAAAATTGAAAAATCATTGATGGCAGATTTAAATTCCAAATTTTCTCTTTCAAATTCTTGACATAGTTTTAAAAAGTCGCTCTTATTCATATTACACTGGCAATCATATAACCCTTAAATTAAAATTCCTTACTAAATTAACTTTAGTGGTATCATCTAACGCCGAATCCAAACAAACAAAAATATCCTTTTCAACTAATCCCAAAGAACCCGCTTGCTCCTGTGTTAGTTTTTTGGCGAATGTTACAAACATGCGTCTTTCGCCATCAATAATTTGCCAAACCTTAATTCCCAATTTACCTGGGATAACCGATTGTGATACTTGAGAATTTAAACTAAATCCTTCTTTAACTAACACTTCATACACCACCGACTCTTCGTCGTAGCCATCCACCAACGGCTTTTCCAAAAATAACTGCATTTGTGTTTTAAGTTTTTGCTCATCGTCTTTATCGGTTATTGTGTTCCACTGGCGATAATTTGATTTTGACAATTCGTAGGACTTAAAACCGATATCACCTTTGCTGAATTGTTCGCCAGCCCGTCTAATCCGTTCACGAGATATCTCCGCAACATTTAAAGGCTTATTAATAGAAGTAAGAAAATCAATCGCCGCTTTCGCTACTTTTTTTTCTTTATTTGACATTCCTCCTTCAATCTTAATCATTTCCGGTAACTGTACGCAGATAAAATTTCTTTTACCATCATCTTGGGCATTAATTTGAAAAACGGCTTCGCCGACTGTCCCTGATCCAGCAAAAAAATCTAACACAGTCAAATTTTTGTCGTTACAATTTTTTACGAAATCATAAATTACGCTTCGCGGTTTTGGATTTGAAAACGGAGTTATTGGTGTTCCAAAAAGTCTTTTTAAGTGATCCGTGTCTTTTCGGGTCTGAACTTTGTTATACGATCTTAGAACATCCGTGCGATCAGAATAAATATATGTTTTCTTGGATGGCGCAACCATATCATCATGTGGAAACTGAATCAAGTTATCTTCGATCCATTCACTCCACGTATCGATCGTGCAACTCCAGCCCCTGTTTGGAATCTTGCACGGTTTACCAGTCAATGGATTTAGCCTAACATCTTTTGGGCCACTATTCTGCGGATCGTCGATTGGTCCAATTCTATAAACGCCATCTTCATCTGCAAATTTATAATTTGATAAATTGTCACTTTTTAAATTATTTATTAAAAAATACTCTTTTAATTTAGATTCAACTTTCTTATAATCAGGCTGATTACCAACCCAAATTTCTTGAATCGCAGAATAATGCGGATTAGTCAACCCGTATCCAGCGAGCTTAGCTGCATCAAGATTTTTTACGTATACTATACAATATTCGTGGGAAGTTGATACAACATAGGGATCATTTTTGGGAGTACCATCAATTACTATCTGTGCCACGAAATTCTCCTCCCCAAAAATTTCATCCATTATCAATCGTAAATTTGCCACTTCATTATCATCGATTGAAACAAAAATAACCCCATCCTCACGGAGTAAATTGCGCGCCAAAAACAAACGCGGATACATCATCGTAAGCCAATCGCTATGATAACGACCGTTTGATTCTAAATTACTGGTAAGTTTTACCCCGTCTTTGCTCTGCCCAGTACGCTCATAATAATCCGAGGTATTTTCGGTAAAATTATCTTTATAAATAAAATCCTTGCCTGTGTTGTAAGGCGGATCGATATAAATCATTTTTATCTGTTCACGATAATGCTTTTGCAATAACTTTAACACTTCCAAATTATCCCCTTCAATAAATACATTTTCGGTTTTATCCCAATCTACACTTTCTTTTTCTTGCGGAATCAGCGTTCCTGTCGCCGGGACGCGAATTGCCTTAAACGCGTTGGCCTTACCTGCCCAAGACAATCCATACTTCTCTACTTTTTCATCAATTTCCGCACCAAGAGTTAATTTTAACTTCTCCCAATTAATTTTTCCTTCTGCAAAAGCCGATGGAAAAATTTGTTTGAGTTCTACCATCTTTTCTTCCGGGATATCTTCCGATGTCATTGCTACTTTTTTAATACTTTTTGGCATAAAAAATACATTTAAAAAAAACCTTAAACACTGCACAGTTTAATATCTCTAATTTTACCACTTTTCAAGCCGACTGTCAAAACAAAAAAACCGCCAATTACAGCGGTTTTGCCTAATATATTCCCTGCCGGTGGCCAATACGGATAATAACCAGTAAAACTAAATTTTTATATACCCGATAGATTATTCTGTATGGCCAAACGCGGAAACTATAACAACCATTATATTCACCCTTCAGTTTCTTGCCAATAAAAGGATTCTCTGCCAAAGCCGGCAGAGATGCGAGAATGCGGATCTTGAAATCTTCGGGTATCCTATCAAGATCTTTTTTTGCTTTGTTTTCTAACCTTACTTCCCACTTCATATTTCTTTTTACTTTTATCAGCTACCGCAAAACCATAATCAGACATTACATCGACCAAAGTCGGCCATTTTTTGTATGCTCCCGATTTTACGGCGCGGTCGGTGGCTTTGATATCCTTATCTAAATCCGGAAAAATACGGCTGACCTCTAAAGTTTCTTTCCAAGATTCAAACTCATCTACGCTCATAAACACGACTTTTGGTTTGCCATTTTCGGTAAAAGTATAATGATTGCCCGGGCGTTGGACTTCGTCGGCTAAATCAAAAATCCGCTTGCGGGCTTCGGTGATGGAGATGGTAGTTTTGGGGTTCATAGGGTTTATTGATATATGTACATAATAACGTACATATGTAGTTTTGTCAAGTGGACAGAGATCCCGACTTTCGTCGGGATGACAACAGTGAGATTACTACATCTGCCCCAATTCTTTTAAACTGGCAAATTTTTCGCGCGTGATAATTATATGATCCAACAATTCCACGCCCAACAACTCCCCCGCTTGTTTTAGGCGTTTGGTAACGGCGATATCTTCGGGCGAAGGTTCGGTATTGCCGGAAGGGTGGTTGTGGGCGACGATTATTTGCGCGGCGTGATGGCCAATGGCCGGTTCAAATACTTCGCGCGGATGCACCAAATTGGCGTTGAGTGTGCCGACGGAAATAATTTCGCGTTGAATTTCTTGATTGCGCGTGTCTAAATAAAAAACCACAAAATGTTCTTTTTTGTGGTCGCGGATATCTTTGAGTTCGTCCCAAACATCTTGGGGCGATAATATCAAAACAGATTTCTTATTTTGCAACAAACGCCGTCCCAATTCAAAACAAGCAATAATTTCACAGGCCTTGGCCGGGCCTAAGCCAAAAGTGTTTTTCAGCTCTTTGTAACCAGCGCTATTTAAACCTTGACCACTGAATTTTTTCAAAATTTTGTTGGACAGTTCCACTACATTTATACCTTTCGCGCCAGTGCGCAGTAAAATGGCCAATAATTCGGAATTGGAAAGTTTGCCCGGGCCGTATTTTGCTAATTTTTCACGGGGGCGGTCAACTTTTGGCACCTCCTTCATCTTCATAAAAATTTTTATTATATTGGGATTGTTTTAGTCGCACTACTCTCTCACAATGACAGCGGATCACATCTATATCATAACAAATTTTTATCAATCGGTAAATATCATGATTTAAATATATATTTAAATACTAATTAAGATTGATCACGCGCGCTTACCAATTCTTTTAACTTATCTTCCACCCCGCTTAAACCACCTTCATTATATGATTTTAAAAAGGCACTGCCAACAATGGCAATATCAGCTCGGCCTTTTAGCGCTTGTATCTGTTCACCACTAGAAATCCCAAAACCGACCGCGAGCGGTTGTTTAAATATATTTTTTAATTTACCCAAATAATCATCTAAATTTGGATCTAAATCGGGACGAACGCCAGTAATACCGCGCCGTGAAAAACAATAAATAAAACCACCAGCGTCTTTGGCTTGGGCTACCAAACGATTGGCTTCGCTATCCAAACCGGCGAAACGCTGTAAAATTAAATTATGTTTGCGGCACAGTTCATCAAAATGTTCACGGCTTTCCATGTCTAAATTATAATCCGGAATAATGAGTCCGCTAATCCCGATTGCCGCACTGTCAGCACAAAATTTTTCCAAACCATAAGAAAAAGGAATATTAAAATAGGTCATGAAAAAAAGTGGCGTTTGAATTTTATCAGTTTGTTTTAATTTTTTTACCAACTCAAACGCGTCTTTAACTTTTACGCCTTGCGCGAGCGCGACTGTGTTGGCATCACGAATAACCGGCCCGTCTCCCACCGGATCGGAAAAAGGAATTTGGAGTTCAATAAAATCCACGCCAAAGCGCGCCATCATCAAGACAATTTTTTGCGTCTCTTCCAAATTTGGATAACCAACCACGACATGGCTCATTATTCCCAATCTTTTTTCTTGTTTAATTTTTTGACATTGTAATTCTATTTGATTCATATAATTAAGTTATGAAATGGTAATAGGCGCGACATAATTAATTTTCTGACTGTGGGTCTTACTCAGCCCCGGCGCCACGCTCCCAGAGGGAACTCGCCGGTGCGTCTACGCAAGCGGTCCTCGCTAGCGAAAATTAATTATGTCAGGCTATCCGGACTTGGTTTTTAAATATTCTTTCCACTTAACATCACCCACGGCTTCGGCCACGATAAAAATATCCTTATCGCCGCGTCCGGACAAATTAACCACAATGGTTTTATCTTTTGGCAAAGTTGGCGCTAGACGAATTGCTTCCGCCACAGCATGAGAAGATTCCAAAGCCGCGAATATTCCTTCGGTGCGTGCCAAAGTTTTAAACGCTGCTAACACTTTATCGTCGGTGGCGTAAGTATAATGCACGCGTCCGGTTTCAAACAAACGCGCGTGCTCCGGACCAATACCGGCGTAATCTAGACCGGCTGAAATACTGTGCGTCGGTTGCACTTGACCGTCATCATCAGTTAAAAAATATGATTTATACCCTTCTACCACACCTAACTTCCCTTGACCCTGCAAACGCGCGGCGTGATCGCCAATTTTTTCTACTCCCCGCCCACCCGCTTCCACGGCAATCATTTTAACATCTGGCTCGTTCAAAAAATCATTGAATAAACCAATGGCGTTGCTACCGCCACCAACACACGCTACTAAATAATCGGGTAATTTATTTTCCATTTCATGGTGTTGCGCGCGCACCTCTCGGCCAACAATATTTTGAAAATCGCGCACCATCGACGGATATGGATGTGGACCCAAAGCCGAACCCAAAAGATAATAAGTATCATTGGGGTTGGCAATCAAATCTTGCAACGCGGCGGTAACCGCGTCTTTCAAACGTTTCGTGCCGTGCTCAACTGCAACCACTTTTGCCCCTAACTGTTCCATCCAAAAGACATTCGGGCGTTGACGCTCAACATCTACCGCGCCCATATATACCACGCATTCCAGGCCAAATCTGGCCGCTACCGTGGCCGTGGCGAGCCCATGTTGGCCGGCGCCGGTTTCGGCAATTAAACGTTTTTTACCCATCCGTTTGGCCAGGAGCGCTTGACCCAAACAGTGATTGATTTTATGCGCGCCCGTATGATTTAGCCCTTCGTTTTTAAAATAAATTTTAGCGCCACCGAGTTGTCGCGTGAGGTTCTCAGCAAAATATAACGGCGTCGGACGACCGGAATAATTTTTATACAAATTTTCCAATTCCGCGATAAAACTCGGATCGTTTTTTGCCTCTTCGTACGCTTTAGTTAATTCTTCTAAAACGGGCACTAATAATTCTGGCACAAAACTGCCTCCAAATTGACCAAAATAGCCGAGTTGGTCAGCGTCGTATTGATTGGGTGAGAAAAAATTTTTCATATATGCTATATATAATTATGGCCGTGAGATAATTATTATTGATTAATAATTCCAACCGCCGCTACAGCCGCGCGAATTTTGTCCACGTCTTTTTTTCCGGGAGCGGATTCCAGCGCGCTGTTAAAATCAACTATTTGCGGATGGACAATTTGAATTGCCCGAGCAACATTGTAGGTGCCGAGTCCGCCAGCCAAAATATCAACCGCAATATTTTTTAATAACGTCAAATCAATTTCTTGACCGATCCCCTTACCGGCATCAAATAAAATTTTATCCGCCGTTGCTTGATAATCTGCCAAATTTTTCAAATCTTCCGGAGATTTTATCACTAGCGCTTTCCATACCTCTACTTTTTTACGCAAAGTCGCGCAATAATCTGGCGTTTCTGAACCGTGTAATTGAATAACATTCAAACCAATTTCAGACACTAAATTTTCAGCCACGGATAAATCTTGATTAACAAGTACGCCCACAAATTTAATTTTTGGAAAATTTGGTTTAATCGCGCCAATTATTTTTCTTACCGCTTCTGGCGACATGTGGCGCGGACTTTTGGGAAAATTAATAATGAAACCTAAATAGTCAGCGCCCGAACGCGCGGCCGTAAGCGCGTCACTTAAAGATGTCAAACCGCAAATTTTTATTTTGGGAATGCTCATATTATTCTAAACTTAATTCTTTCATCTTGGCGGGCAGATCGATTGCTTTCATTAAAGTGGTACCTACTAAAATTGCTTTCGCGCCGACATTTTTTAAACGCAACACATCAGCACTACTTTCAATACCAGATTCAGCCACGAGTAATCGGTCAGCTGGAACCAAAGGCGCCAAATCAGTAATATTTTTTAAATCCACCTCAAAAGTGCGTAAATCGCGCGCGTTAATTCCCAAAATTTCCCCTTTGGTCGTGAGTGCTTTATCCAAATCTTCTCGGTTGTGTGATTCTATGAGACAGCGCATTCCTAATTCATGAGTTAAATCAACTAACTCGTTCAAACGCTCGGCAGTAACAATAGAGGCAATCAAAAGCAAAGCATCGGCGCCATAATATTTTGATTCATAAATTTGATAAGGATCAAAAATAAAATCTTTGCGCAGAATTGGGATAGTCGTCACATTTTTTATCTGGCGCAAAAAACTTAATTCGCCTTTAAAATGCGCGTCAGTTAAAACCGACAATGCGCGCGCTCCGCCGATTTCATAAGCGCGTGCTTGCGCCAAAATGTCCACACCCACATTGATATCGCCGGCCGAAGGTGAGGCCTTTTTAATTTCTGCGATTAACGCCATAGTTTTGGCTTGGCGCAATGAGCCATAAAAATCACGAATCGGTGAGGAATTATTTTCGGCGAATTGTTTTTTTATTTCCACGAGCGGCAACGACATTTTGGTTGCTTCCAATTCTTTAATTTTATCAGACACAATAGTGTCTAACTCATTGTTTCCACCTACTAAAATTATGCCTTGATCCATATGATTATAAACTATTGGTAATCTTGGCAATTTGTAAAACTTTTTTCAACGGCGCGTCGGTTAATAAAATTTCCCGCGCGCGCTCAATGCCGATATTAATTGAATCGGCAACACCACCCAAATATAAACTTAGGCCAGCGTTAAGCGCGATAAATTCTCTTTCTGCTGAGTTGCCGCGACCTTCCAGTATAGCGCATGAACGCGTAAAATTTTCGGCCGGCTGTCCGCCTTTGATTTCTGCTAAAGAAAATTTTTGGCCGGGCTCAATCTCAAATTTCTTAATTTCTTGTCCGGCGATAAATTCGTAAACAGTGGTCGGTGCCGCCACACTGACTTCATCTAAACCATCCTGGCTACTAACAATTAAAATATGTTCTGAACCCAAAGCCAAGAGCGCCTCGCCCAATTTTTTAGCCAAATCTCCCGACGACACCCCGATCACCTGTTTTTTTACTCCCGCTGGATTTAAAAGTGGGCCTAAAAAATTAAAAATAGTGCGTACGCCTAGTTCCTTGCGAATCGGCATAATATGTTTAAAAGCCGGATGAAAATTCGGGGCAAATAAAAATACCAAATCGGTTTTATTAAAACAATCTTGCGCTTGTTCGCTATTTAAATTAAAATTAATTCCAAATTTTTCAAGCAAATCAAAACTGCCACATTTGGAACTAATAGCGCGATTACCGTGTTTGGCAATCGGCACACCGGCTACGGCGGCCACAAACGCGCTTAAAGTGGAAGCGTTTAAAGTAGAACTGCCGTCCCCGCCCGTGCCACAAGTGTCAATGGCGTCTTTGCTAATTTCAACTTTTATCATCGCCGTGCGCAAAACTTTCACCAGAGCGACAATTTCTTCGACGGTCTCACCTTTCATCGCCAGTGCTGTTAAAGTGGCCGATGCCAAAACCGGCGACAATTCGCCGCGCACGAGTGCCAAAGCAATTTGCTCGGTCTCTACGGCCGACAAATCTTCATGGCGCAATAATTTTTTTAAATATTGTTGCATATATTTTTAAAATTTAAAATCTAAAAAATTTTCCAATATTTTACTTCCGCCTTCGGTGGCAAAAGATTCCGGATGAAATTGCACACCCACAATCGGAAATTTTTTATGACGTAAGGCCATAATTTCTTTTCGGCCATTTTCATCCATTGTAAAAGCGGTAATTTCTAGTTCCGGCGGCAAACTTTTTTCTTCAACCAGTAAAGAATGATAGCGCATCACAGCTAAATCCGACGGTAAATTTTTAAATAATCCTTCGCCATCATGAGTTAAAATACTCGTTTTGCCGTGCAAAGGTTTGTCAGCCATAATGATTTTTCCACCAAACACATAACCAATTCCTTGCATCCCCAGACATACTCCAAGTAGTGGCGTTATTGGCCCACACTCTTTAATAACTTCCGCGCACACGCCAAAATATTTTTCAGCACTGGGATTGCCCGGACCGGGGGAAATTACGATTCGATCAAATTGTTCTTGTTTAATCTGCTCTAAACTAATTTCATTATTACGCGCGACTTTTATATCCGCCACCTCATCACTCCGGCGCAACAAATCTCCCAATGCTTGATACAGGTTAAAAACAAACGAATCGTAATTATCAATAATTAATATTTTCATATTAAAAATGGGGTTAAAGCCGTCCGCATCGCGCGCGCTTTATTTTGCACCTCCAAATATTCTTTTTCTGGCACGGAATCATAAACAATTCCGCTGGATGTCTGGGAAAAAGCATAATCGCCTTTGATATAAAGAGAACGAATGGGAATGGTAAAGGTGCAATCGCCATTAAAATTAAACGCCCCGACCGCGCCACCATAAGGCCCGCGCGCTTCCTTTTCTTGGCGATCAATAATTTTCATAGATTCAATTTTTGGCGAACCGGATAACACTCCGCCCGGCAAAAGCGCGGCCAAGGCGTCAAACATATCGCAACTGGGGCGTAAATTGCCACGAATAGCACTTTCAATATGTTGGACATGGCTAAATTTTTTAACGTCCATCAGGTTGGTCACTTTCACGCTACCAAAATCCGCCACGCGCCCAATATCATTGCGGTGCATATCCACGAGCATTGTGTGCTCGGCAATTTCTTTCGGGTCATGTAACAATTTGCGTGAATTAATAGCATTTTCGGCCGGTGTGGCACCACGCGCGATCGTACCGGCTAAGGGTCTTGTTTCCACGTCGCCTTGCTCCACTTTTACGAGCAGCTCGGGACTGGCGCCTAAAATCATAATATCCTGATGACGCAAATAAAACATATAAGGCGATGGATTGATTACCCGCAAACTTTCGTAAATCGCAATCGGATCGCCGGTAATTTTATATTCGCTTTTTATCCCGACTTCACATTGAAAAATATTCCCGGCAATGATTTCTTTTTTAACATTTTCCACCAAAATTTTATGCTCGGGCTCGCTCACATTATCGCCGCGAAAACGCACTTGGGGCAACGCTACCTCTTCTGATGGACTATCTAAAATCGCCCGGATAATTTCGGAACGATTGGTGTTGTAATAAAAATAAATTAATTCCGCGGTCAAATTATCATAAATTAAACCGTCGGTATAAAGTCCAAATTGAAATTCGGGGAACAGCGGATGAGTTTTAATTTTTAAAATTGGCTCTAAATAATTGACTGCTTCATAACTCAAATAGCCAAACAATCCGCCGGCATAACGGCGCCCGATGCAATCTTGCGGAATTAAAGAACGCAAGGCATAATAGGGATTGGGAACCGCGTATTTTACATCATCAATAAATAAATCTTTACCACGCGCCCGCAAAAAATGTTCTGGATCAAAACCAATAAAAGAATAACGGGAAAGTGGCCTGCTTTCACCCAAAGATTCGGCGAAATAGCAAACCTGATACTTCTGACTAATTTTTTTAAACAAATCAAAAACCGAGGCACCGATCGCCAATGTCAAATATTTTGCTTTTTTGTTGATATTAAATTTAGGTAAATTCATATTAAACTAATAAAAAAACCGCCAGGCAAGCCCGCGGCGGTATTAAAACCAAAAAACGGTCTTGCTTTAAGGAGACATTTGAGACCACCAAGTTAAGTTTGTCTTTTGGTTATGTACCATATTATTTTTTGATCTTTTTAAGAATTTGATTAAAACCACCTTTAGGATCGTACAGCTCACGCGCCCCGCGGCTGACTTTCATAATACTAATTTTTAATTTTTTAGCTACCGCACGCTGAGTTAGCCCACTGTTCAACAATTTTACAATCTGCCAGCGCAAGGCCAATTGCTCCCGTTCGGCCGGCGTAAACAGGGCTCGCATAAGCGTCATCATAACTTTCTCCGATTTGGGCGCCAAAAGCAATTGTGCCAACTGTTTTTCGGTTAAAGAAATTTCTGGAGTCATATGTAATGCTGTACTGTTACGTCAGTACTTAGTATAAATAATAATAAATATTTTGTCAAATAACGAGTGTGGATAACTCAAAAAACCACAGCTACACTTTATACACCCAAATCCCTTCTTTTTTTAAAATCGGCTCCCAACCGGGAATATGAAAAACATAAGCCGCGATTGTTGTACCTGGTTTTAACTGCTTAAAAACGGTATCACGTAATCTCAGCATTGGTTTGATAAATAAAAAACAGGTCACAATATCGGCGTGGGCGACATCAGCTTTATAAAAAGAGCGCCAGTAGATTTTGGCCCGACCTTGCAAGCCGGCTCGTCTGATTAAAATTCTACTCAAAAGAACTAAAAACGGATTGAGCTCATACCCAACCACCTGCGCGCCACGACTAGCCGCCGCCAAAACTAACCGACCATGTCCCGAACCTAAATCCACCACTTTTTTGCCGGTTGATATTCCGGCGATATCCATCATGGTTTCGGTTTGTTTTTTATGCGTGGGCATGCACGGGATGCCGATGAAGACGGATAGGACGAAGACAAAGGCGGGAATACCAAAAAACAATACCAGAATAAAATATAATAAATACATAACAAAATCAAAATTTAAAAATCAAAATGGAAAATGACAATGTAAAATAAAAAATTTTGATTTTTGATATTTACATTTTGAATTGCACTCGTCTGATTTCCACCACCCGTGCCGTCTTGGCTTCGGCCCAAGTTTCATTTTTTCCGCCAGTTTGCCCTAATTCAGCCCACTCCTGCTCTACAATCCCCTTTTCGGGCGCAATAATTTTAATTACCCCTTCGACCACGCCGTGTCCATAGCGCCCTTCGGAATTCCAAGCGCGCGCATGTGCGTATTTAATAATTCCGCCGGAATTTTCCGTAATTAAAATAATGTGATTACGTATCGCCGGTAATTTTTTTTCTAAAATTACGATAACATCACCTGCTTGCGCGCTCTGCCAATCGTTTAATTTTTCAGTATTGCGATCGTCCGCCCACACGCGCACTGAAACATTTTCTACCGGTCTTAATTTTGCAATTATTGAGCGTAAAAAAAAAGGAGAATGTGTTTTATAAAACTTTTTGACAATATCAATATTAGCGGTTTCCCAAAAATGCGCGCGCAAAATATTCGTTACAAATCCGGAACACTCCACACCCAAATTATTATCAACTAAAAATTTCCTAATTTCTTGCGCGTCCTTAGAAACATCGTGATTGCTGTGCAAGCAACAATTGCCACTATGATCAAAAAGGCCGGCGTGATATTGCAAGGAAATAATTTTGGCTTCTTCCACAATTTCCGATGGCGTACCTTTGCCAATGAGTACTTTTAGTTCAGCGCGCCGACGTGTCCGAGCGTTATTAAAATACGGGCAACGCACGCCAACCATATTTTTAAAAGGCAAATTTAAATAATCATTTAGAACCGTTTTGGCTTTGGCAGATAGCATAGTAAAATCAAATTACTGTATTAAATCACGCAGAAAAACCCCCAGTTCATTTAACTCATTGTGTCCGGCCATCAAACTTTCGCTAATTTGAAAACGCGTAAAGTCAGCTTCTGGCTTGATATTGTTATAATTATAAATCTTAAAACCACGCGCTACTGCTTGTAAATTTTTCTTTTCTGATAATCGCCTCATCTTTGGTTCTGTTACGCGCGAAACCAACTGGGCGCCAGTTTTTATTTCAACAATTTTCTGCGAAACATAACGAACACCCAATAAGGCGCACAAATGAGTATAAAAAGTCGTCGATGGAGTTAGATCTGGTGCTGTGGAAACCAGTATTTGCAATTGCGACTCTAAACTCGCGCTCGCGGGCTGGCGAGCGTTAATTTCAATTAAATAAAGTTTACCGGTTGACTGCTCCAAAATAACATCAACCCCAAATAAACCTTTCCAACCACTTTCCACAAGACGCCCCCCCACTAATTGAACAATTTTTTCATATTCTTTTCTTTGGGTGCTGGTCAAAATTTTATCTGGCAGTGACCAATCATTACCAATTGTAGCAAACCGGTTACAAGTAAATGGCTTTAGGCCAGTAATCTGATAGCTAATATTGCCAGACAAAACCTTTTGCCCCCACACCACATTATTGCTAGTGAACATCGATCCGACAATATATTTGGTAACACGTACCGGACGATCAGGAAATTTTTTCTTAACCGATAGTAGCTGTCTTTTGTTTTTAATAAGTATAGTTCCAGTACCAGTATGCGCAAAATTAAATTGCAAAACAAACGGCTTGCCAACCCATTCCACTTTAGAGCACTCTTTAATTTCAAAGGAGGGCAAAAGATCTTGAGCCATAGCACCAAGCCACTCTACCTGGCTAATTTTTTCTTCCACAAAAGAGGAAAGCTTCGCCCCCGGGTTAAGCAGACGCCAACCATTGTCAAGACAAACTTGCTCAATCTTGGTGGTAGGTTTAAAAACTAAAAACTGAACATTTTTTATCTTTTCCACAAACTCCTTAGTTTCAGGCCGCGCCAGCAATTCCCAAGTATCCAAAATTCGCTTAGATCGGATCAAAAGCACATTTTTGCTGTCCTCGCAGATTGACTTGGCAAAAGGAGAAAAATTTGAGATAATATAGTAGTTAACGGTATTTAAGGGCAAACCCAAAGAACGCTCTAAATCGCGCGTTACATATACTACTGGCTGAACCAACGAAAACTTACTCATACCAGAAGATTATATCAAATTAACGACATTTTGGCAATTTACTATGCCCCGCACAACAACTTTCCGCCAATCCGTACAAGCCACTAACTCTGATTTATTATGAGGCCTGTATTAACAAGAATGACGCTAAATGGCGCGAAAAGTATTTAAAAACCAGTCAAGGTAAAAGATTCATCAGATTAAGAAACAAAGAATACATTTTATTAACTAAACATTCGCGCCGTATTAGCGCGGAAAGTTAATGCGCAGGGTATGAATGGATTATACAACGAATTAAAAAACTTTGGCCAAGTTAAAACAAATATTTTGCTTGCCAAATTTACAACTTTTAAAATTGGCGGACCGGCAAAATTTCTAGTAGAAGTTACCGAGTCGGAAAAATTAGGCAAATTACTTACTTATCTCACGAGCGCAGGTGAAGATTATTTTGTTTTAGCCGGTGGATCCAATCTATTATTACCCGATGCCGGATTGGATAAAGTGGTAGTGCAAGTCAAAACCAACAAAATAGAATTATTGCCAGACAATCAAATATTTGCTGACGCCGGCGTGCAAATGGCAGCGGTCGTTGGACTGGCTTTAAAAAATAATCTAACGGGCATGGAATGGGGTATCGGCGTACCTGGAAGCGTCGGTGGCGCAGTACGAGGCAATGCTGGAGCCATGGGACAAGATACCTGGCATGTTCTGAAGTTAGTGCGCGCCTGGCAAAATAATGAAACACGGGATTGGACACCAGATGAGTGTGGGTTTACTTATCGCAGTAGCGCTTTTAAAACTAACGAAGCTTTAGTGCTGTCAGCTATTTATCAATTGCAATTGGGAGATCGCGCGCAAATCACTACCGCCATGCAAACATATTTGAAACAACGCACTGGACGTTATCCTTCTTTTCCTTCTGCTGGCAGTTTCTTTAAAAATAACGACTTGGATAAATGGCAAAAAGACCTTAAAGAATTACCACCACTGTTTATCGAGCGCAAAAAAATTCCAACCGGCTGGCTCATTGAGCAGTGCGGTTTGGCTGGTTACACAGTCGGGGGGGCCAAAATCTCCGACGAGCACGGCAATTTCTTGATTAATTTTGATAATGCCACCCAGACGGATGTGTTGACAATTATGGAAAAAGCTCAGACCGAGGTGTATAATAAATTTGGAATTAATTTAGAACCAGAAGTAGAAATTGTGAGTTAGCGTTACAACAATCCAACATATAAATCATGATAATTATATTTAAAGGACTTTATCAACTTTCAAACTTTTAACTTTATTAACTAAAAACATATGCAAATCATCATCGTCGGAAAAAACATTGAATTAACCGAGGCTATCAAAGATTATGCGGAGAAAAAAATCTCCGGTCTTGATAAATTTTATAGTAGAATTATTCGCGCTGATATTACCGTTGGTTTGGAAAACAAACATCATCAAAAAGGCGACATTTTTATTTGTGAATGCAAATTAGAAATTCCCGGCAAAGATTTGTTTGCTTCCAAAACCGAAGAAGCCTTGTATAAAGCAATTGATAAGGTTCGCGATTATTTAGAAAGCGAATTAAAAAAACACAAAGCAAAAACAGAAACCAAGAGCGCACGCGCCAGAACAGAAATCCGCTCTAACAAGGGTTATTCGCTTTAGAATCGCATGTCAGTAAAAAATTTATTGCACAAATTTAAAACGGTCACGCAACCAATACTACCAATAATTGCATCATTATTCGTTGCCGGCGGTTGGAGCTGGTATCATTCTCCCCATCATATTATCTTGACGGTATTTTCTGTATCCATCGTTGTCGCGTCTATTTTAGCCGTCTTTTTTTATCTTTTTAAATTCTTCTTTACACGCTATGCGACCAATTCATATCGTCACCCCTTCTGGAGCAACAACTTTCCGGATTATCTCAATAATATTTATTTCTCATTGTCTTTGTTGTTTTTAGTTTTTTTCTTGCAAAATGAAATCATCAGCGTGGTTTATTTTATTGCTGTCATTGCAATTATCTTTGCTACTATCCAATCAGCCCTAAACCACCACCCAGCGGGAGAGCGATGGCGGACGATAAATAAATTGGCTTTTACTTTGGCGATTTTTCTCTTTATCATTAATGGCACCTGCCAGTATCTGGCATCACGCTATTATATTCTTGACCCATCGGCTAAATTCTACAACATCAATATTTTCCGCGCTTGGGCAATGACCATGTTTTGGATGGCTGGTTTTTCGGCTGCGTATTTATTGCTAATCAAAATTAAAGGACGCGCCAAGTGGCTCGCGCTCATTGGTTGGATTACTATTTTTGTAGTAGTTCTCGTGTTGTGGTTGCTAAATATTGGGGTCTTATATTTTTCTGGCTTATACCTAAACCCCACCGCCGCCTTGCACGCTGAGGGCGGAGAAGGAACTTTATTCCTCAACTGGCTTACGCTTGTCTTAGCATTGTCCGGAATTGTGGCACTCACGATATTTATTTTAATCACCAAAAAATTAATTCGATCCCATCTTTCTACTCCCGGCCAATATTGGCCATTTTATCATTGGACAATTATTATCATCGCTATTTTTTCTTTAGTGGGCATCTCTTCTTTTCGAACCACGCCGGAATTTATCGTTGTACGCTCATTTTATAAATTTTTTACTGGCATTCAAAATCAAGTGGAATTGAAACCGGTTGTAAAAGAAAAATTAAAACGCTTCGGAATAAATTATAATTACGACGAATTCTATCTAGCCCATCGTCCCAATACTTACCCCCCGACTTCCACGCCGCTGTTGTCTGTCAACCAAACAGATGCCAAACCAAACATTATCGCAATTTTCTTTGAATCATTTTCTGCTCGCCTGACGGAAATGGAAAGTCCGCAATTTAAGGGATTGACACCAGGTTTAAAAGAAATGGCTGACAACCAAAATACCACGGTCTTTACAAACTATTATAATGGCTCAACACCGACTATTACCGGGCTCATTGCTCAATTATGTTCTTTTTTGCCTCCCACTGGCCATGACGAAATTGAAAAAGAGAATCATCTAAACACTTTACACCTATCTTGTCTACCAAAAATTCTAAAACAAAATGGCTATAATTACGTCAATTATGTAACTGCAATTTCAAAAACATTTGCTCACAAGGACACGCTCTTTCCAAGCATGGGTGTTGACGAAATATTTGGAACCGCTGAACTCAAAAAATTAACAAACGAAAAACCACTTTCTTGGGGATTCTCAGATCACCAGCTGTATCCTCTAATGGAAAAAATACTTAAAGACAAAGCGCGCGAACCGTATTTAACCATCCTGTCAACTGTTGATAATCATCCGCCCTACACTCTGGCCCAGGATATGGTTAAATATGGTGACGGCAAAGACAATATGTTAAATTCGGTACATACGAGCGACGACGCTTTTAAAATATTTTGGGATAGTTTTATTACAAGTCCGGCGGCAAATGATACCATTCTCATAGTCGCGGCGGATCATGCAATTTTCCCCACGGCCTACAACAAAAAAAGTTTTCCAGATTTTGCCGGTAAAGCAACTTTTTATGATAAAATCATGTACATGATTTATATTCCCGATAATCCTTTGCCAAAATCAGTGGATACCTATGCTTCAAGCATTGATTACACCCCCACCTTGCTACAAATTTTAGGCATTAATAGTTCTAACTCATTTGATGGCCATTCAATTTTCAGTGATCGGTCAAAATATCCCAACCTAATTGGCATGCACGAATTAGGATTATACATAAACGAAGAGACGCCTGATGGCAAGCGCCAGCTGTCTTACTCTGTTCCCACAGAAATCACCTGTGGGGCTTCTGATTATTCGGTTGACCCAGCTTCGCCTTTAACCTTATGTGAGCTGCTTGAATTTTACCAGTGGAAACGCCAACGTCTGGAAAAAGGCCAGTTTTGGGATAAATAAAAATTTTATTAAAGCCAAACCAAAAAACCTTGCTTAAACAAGGTTTTTTTGATAAAATACAGAAAATAATTCATAGTCAACCGAAATACAAATATGGACACAAATGAAATGTCGGCTATTTTTAGTAACCACAAACAATATTTGGGCTTAACTGCAAGCGAAGCCAATAAACGCCTGGATCTTTATGGCCCAAACTCACGGCCCGCTCCCGCCAAAACACATTGGTACAAACGGCTTTTGGTCATAATTTCCGAACCAATGATTCTGTTATTATTGTCCGCATCCGCAATTTATTTTTTTATTGGCGATAAAATTGAAACGATTATTTTATTAATATCAATTATACCAATCTTAGTAATTGAATTTGTCCATGGACAAAAAACCGACACCGCCGTTAGCGCTCTCGACAAAGTTCTGGTCCAATTTGCTTCGGTGTATCGCGACCATACCGTAGTCAAGCTAGAAGTCGCTAACATCGTTCCGGGAGATTTAGTTTATTTAACAGCGGGTGACAAAATACCAGCCGACGGCATCATCATTAATTCGCCAGGTTTAATGGTTGATGAATCAATTTTAACCGGAGAATCTGTCTCCGCACCAAAACAAGAAGCAATAAATGAAAAAGAAAATAACGCTGACACTCTTCTCCAGCAAGGTACACTTGTCACTCAAGGCGAAGCAAAAATGCTCGTTACCACAACTGGAATTAAAACCGCCTACGGCCGACTTGGAGAATTGCTAAAAAATATTGACGAACAAAGCACGCCACTTCAAAAAAAAATCCGCCGCTTAATCACCAGTATTGCCATAATAGCCGGAGTGGTTGCTTTTACAATTGGTATAATTATGGGACTCCGAATCGGCTGGGCCAACGGAATTCTAAGCGCCATCACAATGGCAATGTCTTTGATCCCGGAGGAGTTCCCCATAGTGTTTAATGTATTTCTAATTATGGGCGTCTGGCGGATGACACACAAAAACGCATTGGTCAGAAAAATGGCGATGGTGGAAATTTTGGGGTCCACCACAGTTATTTGTACTGACAAAACTGGAACATTGACTACCGGAAAAATGTTGCTACAGAAAATTTTTTATAAAGACCAACTAATAGAAGCTGACGATCTTCTTAAAAAATCTAGCACCATAATTGAACCGGTAACCGCCGCCCTTTTGGCACTTGAACAAATTGCGATTGACCCGATGGAAATTGAAGTACAACGCTTTGCTAAACAAATACACATTAATTTAGAAAATCTTTACCAAAGCCACGAATTAATTGAGGACCGCACTTTCGAAAGTAAAACTAAAATGGTTCACCACCTTTGGCAGGATAAGGCGGGAAACTTACGACAGTATTCCGCCGGAGCTCCTGAAAATATTATTAACAATTCTTTAATATCCGATAAGGAACGCGCGCGTCTTAAGGTCGCGTACGAATCTATGGCCGCACAAGGATACCGAGTAATTGCTATAGCCACCAAATTATTAAAAGACAACGAGCAAATAGGAATTGATAACCTTGAATTTCAAGCGCTGTTTGCGCTTTACGACCCACCGCGAGACGGTGTCAAGGAAGCAATTCAACTATGCCAAAAAGCCGGGATAAGAATTATTATGATAACTGGTGACAATAAATTAACCGCTCATAATATTGCTGAACAAATTGGCTTAAAACATAACGAAGAATTAATTGGTGAAACTGAATTAAAAAATCTATCACCGGCCGCCTTAGAACAAATGGTAAAAACTCATGACATTTTTGCCCGCATTAAACCAGAAGAAAAATATTTATTAGTTGAAGCACTACAAAAAAACGGCGAGATTGTCGCAATGACTGGCGATGGCGTCAATGATGCTCCTGCTTTAAAAAAAGCAGATATCGGTATTGCTATGGGCGAAAGAGGTACAGAGGTGGCCCGGGCGGCCGCCGGCATAATTTTAACAGATGACAATTTTGCATCAATCGCCAATGCCGTAAAAGATGGAAGAAAAATTTATGACAATTTACGACAAGCATTTGTGTTTTTATTAACTTTCCACATACCAATTGTGGTCTTAGCATTTTTCCCACTATTCTGGGGGGACACCCTGATTTTTCACCCAATTCATATAATTTTTTTGGAGTTATTTTGCGATCCGGCGGCAGTACTTGGCTTTGAACACGAAAAAGCGCGACACAACCTGATGAATGAACCGCCGCGACCTTCAAACGCTCCACTTATTAATCGCGCCATGATTTGGCAAATTATCATTCAGGGCTTAGGGATTGCTGTAATCAGTTGTGGTTTTTATATTTACTGGTCATTTTATCAAAACGACATTGCTTTAGGGCGCACCACCGCTTTTGTCAGTTTAGTTTTTGGTCAGATTTTGATTATATTTTTTTCACGTGAGTGGGAACAGATTAAGAGCAACAGTTTATTACTAATAATAGGGCTCGCTACTATTACTGCCATTATCTTAATTATTGAAATCAAACAACTAACGGGAATATTCCAATTTAGTCACCTCAGTCAATCCACTTTAATAGCCACGACAATAATCTGCGCGATTTTTACCTTCGCCTTTGCTCGGCTAGGACGTTGGGCAAACAGATTTACAGCTAAAAAAATATAGCTATGAATAATTTAATTGAAATATTGGCGAATGAGCCACCCTACCGCCAAAAACAAATTCAAGCGGCTTGGTTTGATATAAAGGTACGCTCTTATGACCAAATCAGCACATTGCCACAAAGTTTGCGTTTCAAACTCGCCAACGCAGATTTCCTAACAGTGGCACCAACTGGTGTAGCTGAAGACAAAGATGATCAAACATTCAAAACACTGCTGCATTTAAAAGACGGCGTCGCTATTGAAACGGTTTTGATGGGACGTGTCAATAAGAAATTGGTCGGACGAGAAGGTGAAACCCGCTATACCATTTGCGTTTCTTCACAAGTCGGTTGTCCGATGCGTTGCACTTTTTGCGCTACCGGTCGGCTCGGTTTAAAAAGAAATTTAACCTGGCAAGAAATTTTAGATCAATATCGCTTTTGGAATTACTTCATCGCAGACAATCTGAAAGGACGAATCGACAATATAGTTTTTATGGGTCAGGGTGAGCCAATGTTAAACTATGAAAATGTTAAACAGACAATCAATCTCATCTTAAAAAATACTGATTTAGGCCCGCGTCAAATTACTGTTTCTACTGTTGGCGTCAAAGCCGGTATGGAAAAAATAGTGACCGACCCAGAGTGGCCACCAGTTCGATTTGCGCTTTCACTGCATAGCGCAATTACTGAAACTAGACAAAAATTAATCCCCTCTCATTCTGGTGGATTTTTAGAGTGGCTTCCTGAGTGGTCAAAACAATATCACGAACGTTTTCCATCACGCAATCATTTTGTTGGTTTGGAATACACCTTTATTAATGGCACCAATGATGACGACAAACACTTAAAGGCACTGGTAAAATTAGCATCTAAACTAGGTAAAGTTCGCATTAATCTTATCCCTTACAATTCCACCGACCCGAACATGCTTGGTAGCCCAATAGAAACAATTGAACACTGGCGCGACGAACTCATGAAAAAGGATTTTGTAGTTACCATTCGCCGCTCCCAAGGACAACGAATTGCCGCGGCCTGCGGACAACTCGCCAATAAACAATCTGAAAAATAAATTTATAAGTAATAATTATGAACATAACAATCCTCGGTGCCGGTAATATGGGAACGGCCTTAGCCCAAGTCATAGCAAAAAATGGTCATAAAGTAACATTGTGGAACGTGGAAATTGATCCAGAACCATTGGAACAAATTGCGCGCTTTAAGGAAAATAAAAAATATTTACCGGGAATAAAATTATCAAAAAACATAAAACCGGAACCGGATTTGAAACGAGCACTAAATGGCGCACAAGTATTGGTGCTGGCTATTCCAAGTAAATATATTTTAACAATTTTAAAACGCGCACGGCCATATTTAAAAGGAAAAATAATTTGTCTTAATGCTTCTAAGGGTTTTACTGATAATTTAGAAACAATATCGGTTACAGCCAAGAAATTACTACCGAAATTATCACAAACATCTTTGGGAAGCTTATCCGGACCGGCCATTGCCACTGATTTGGCACTTGGTAAATTTACCGCCATGGACATAGCATCTAGTAATAAACATACAATTAAGGTGGCGCGTGAAATTTTGGGAAAAAATAAACTAAAATTAAACGCCTCATCTGATTTAATTGGCGTCGAAACCGCTGGCGCAATTAAAAATGTGTACGCGATCGCGCTCGGTATAGCGGTAGCCCTTGATTATTCCCACAACACTATTTCCGCTTTAATGGTTGCCGCTCTCAAAGAAATGTCTGTACTGATCAAAGCCGCCGGCGGACAAAGTAACACCGTACTCGGACTTTCTGGTGTTGGCGATCTCATTGGCACCGGTCTTTGCCCGACTTCGCGCAATCACCGTTTCGGCAACTGCTTGGCGCATGGATTGTGTACAGCCGATGCACTTCTCCAAGTGAAACAAATAGTGGAAGGCGTCCCAGCCACAAGCACCATAGAACGACTCGGCAAAAAATACCAAATAAAATTACCATTAGCCCACCTGGTAGCGCTCTGTGTTAAAGGAGCAAAGACAAAAATTGAATTTGAAAAATATTTAAGTAAATATTCACAATGAACCGAAGCGCCCAAAACACAGATAGCCGTTTTGCTGTTATTGCAGTAGTTTTTTTGTTAATAACACTTGGAATAATTAGCAAATTATTTATTTTACAAATAATTGAACACGGATATTACGCTACGCTTGCTTTGAATACGCGAGAGATTTATCGTCAACTTTATCCGGAACGCGGCAAAATTTTTTTTAAAGACGCCCGCACCGATGAAATACACCCAGCGGCCATCAATCGCGATTATCACCAAATTTTTGCTGTTCCCAAAGAGATAGAGAAAGAACAAGTCGCAAGCACCACTAAAAAATTAACGGAAATACTAGCCATCACCGATCTTGACGAAATAAAAAACATTGAGAATAAATTAAGTAAACAGAATGACCCTTACGAGCCCGTCGCTAAAAAAATTGACGATGATATTTGGCAAAAAATTCAAGAACTAAACATGCCGGGCATATATTCTTCTCCAGAAGAGTGGCGGTATTATCCCGAAAAAGAAACCGGCTCATCAATTTTGGGGTTTGCTCGCCGCGAAGATGAGCGTCAAGTTGGAAATTACGGCATTGAGGGTTACTGGAATAAAACTTTAGCTGGTCAAGAGGGATTTTTACTTGGAGAAAAAAGCGCGCTAGGTTCAATTATATCTTTGGCTGGCCAAACTCTTAAAGACGCGCAGCCTGGATCTGATATTATATTAACTATTGATCGGGCGCTTGAAACAGAGTTGTGCTCATATCTGCGTGACGGTTTAGAGGAATATCAGGCTAAAAGTGCGGCATTGGTTTTAATGAACCCACAAACCGGAGCAATTTTAGCGATGTGCAGCGCGCCCGATTTTGACCCCAATAACTACTCCGCCGCTAATGAAATTGATAATTATAACAATACAACGATTTTCACACCATATGAACCAGGTTCAGTATTTAAACCGATCACAGTCGCCATGGCTATTGATCAAAATTTAACCACACCTAATAGTTATTTTGATGACCCTTGTCAAAGAAAAATTGATGGTTTTACCATTAAAAACGCCATGCAAAAATGTTATGGTACGATTACCATGACAGAAGCTTTGGAAAATTCTGTCAATACGGCGATGATTTATCTTGAAGAAAAAATGGGTTCGAAAAACTTTTTACAATATGTAAAAAAATTCGGATTTGGGGAAAAAACCGGACTACGACTTAACACTGAAGAGCCCGGCAACATCAGCTCCCTTGAAAAAACCGGGCAAGTTTACGGCGCGGTTGCATCTTTTGGACAAGGTATCACAGTCACACCTTTACAAATCGCAGTTGCCTATTCAGCAATTGCAAATGGTGGTAAACTGCCTAAACCGATCATTGTTTCCGAAATCCAACACCCCAACGGCCAAACTGAAAAAACAACTCCCCAAACCACCGACACAGTTGTATCAGCGCGGGCCGCCAAATTAACCGCCGGCATGATGGTATCAGTAATTGAATCCACCCACGGGCAAACCGCACGCCTTAATCATTATTTTATGGCCGGCAAAACTGGCACCGCTCAAATTGCCGGTCCAGGCGGATATACTGAAGAAACCAACCATACTTTTGCCGGATTTGGACCGGCTGAAAAACCGGAGCTCGTCTTAGTGGTTAAATACGAGTCGCCCCAAAGACAATGGGCTGAATCAACGGCTTCTCTAACTTTTAAAAAATCAATGGATTTTGCCTTAAAATACTTAGGCCTAACCGAAGAACGTTAAAAAAAATAAAATTATTTTAAATATATTATGTTAAAATCAATTCTTCAATATTTACTCAAATATTTTTCACAAAAAATAATTGCCAAATATTCACCCGACATTGTCGGTATTACTGGTTCAATTGGTAAAACTTCAACTAAGGAGGCAACAGCAGCAGTACTAGCAACAAAATTCAGTATTCGTAAAAGCGTTAAAAATTATAACAATGAAATTGGCTTACCTTTAACGATTATCGGCATAGAAGAAACTCCCGGGCGTTCCATTTTGGGATGGCTCAAAGTATTTAATAAAATTCGCAAACTAATTTTTTTCCGTTCAAAAAATTATCCGGAAATTTTGGTACTGGAAATGGGTGCAGATCGACCAGGAGACATAAAATATCTTACCAGTTTGGCACCGTGCAAAGTAGGCGTACTCACATATATTTCACATGCCCACACTGAATATTTTAAGACCTTAAAAAAAATTGCCCAAGAAAAAAGACAGATTATTACTCACTTAAATAAAGACGGCTTCGCCATATTAAATTACGACAACGCCCTTGTGATGGAGAATGCTCACCTCACCAAAGCCGAAGTAATTACCTTTGGTTTTAATGAGGGAGCCGATTTGCGGGCCAGCGATATTAATATTATTTATAACGAAATTGACTGGCCCGCTGGTTTAAATTTTAAGTTAAACTACAAAGGCAATATTGTACCGGCATTTTTACCAGATGCCGTGGCCGAACATCTTATTCCTTCCGCCTTAGCTGGCTTGGCTATCGGATTAGTATTTGGCATTAATCTTGTCGAAGGAATTGAAGCGATTAAAAAAACAACGCCGGTCGCCGGGCACATGCGCTTAATTCCCGGAATTAAAGGTACAATGCTGATTGACGACACTTACAATTCATCACCAGAACCAACAAAATCCGCTTTGCGCACCCTCCAAAAAATTGGGACTAAACCTAACGCGCGTCGCTTCGCGGTTTTGGGTGATATGCTAGAACTTGGATCGGAAACAGAAAATGCTCACCGGGAGATCGGATTTATGACGGCTGAAACCGGTGTTGAATTTCTCATTACAGTTGGAACAGCGAGTAAATACACCGCCCAAGCCGCCCGTGAAGCCGGACTAAGCGATGATCAGATTGCCTCATTTGATGATAGTTTTGCGGCTGGAAAATTTTTGCAACAAAAAATCGCGCAAAATGACATCGCTCTTATCAAAGGTTCACAAGGGGTGCGCATGGAAAAGATTGTCAAAGAATTAATGGCCGAACCGCTCCAATCTCGTGAATTGCTAGTGCGACAAGACCACAACTGGCTTCAAAACTAAAACTTGATTTTTACGGTTTTTGAGCGTAAAATGTCAAAACAAACATATGAACCTAAATTTACTGCAAACTTCACTCACTTTTCTGCTGGCTGCCTGCATTGGCGCTTTTTTGTGGGCACCACTTTTAACCAAGTTTTTATATAAATATAAAATTACTCGCCGTGGTGATTTTGATTATACTTTGCGTGGTGAAAAACAATCCAAGGTGGGCACGCCAATAATGGGTGGACTACTTGTAATTATTACAGTGATTGTAATTACCTTACTATTTAATTGGGATAGACGATATACTTATGTGCCTATGGGCGTAATGACCATCGCTGCCCTACTCGGCGCAGCTGACGACCTTTTGAATATATTTGGTATACAACGCCGCTTGCGTTCATTTCATCAGACTTTAACACTTATCAAGGTTCACAAACATTGGCATGTCCGTCTTTGGCATACCCTCTCACTGCCATGGGTGGCTTTTAGACGGGCAGTACGAATATTTGGCTCGAAGCCCGGTCGAGGAATTTTTGTTCATGAAAAACTATTATTGCAATTCTTGGCAGGCGCGGTTGCCGCTTGGTGGGTTTATTTTAAATTAGGCGAAACCTGGCATTCAATTTGGATGCCGTTTAATGGCCAAGTAAATATTGGTTGGTGGATAATTCCGTTAATAATTTTCTTTGTAATGTTTACCGCGAACGCGGTAAACTTTGCCGATGGCTTGGACGGTCTGGCGGGCGGGGCGCTTATTATTACTTTCTCGGCGCTTGCTTTTATCAGCTGGGCAGAAGGTCGCACCGCTTTTGCTCCACTTAATGCTACCGTTGTCGGCGCGCTAATCGCCTACACTTATTTTAATGTCAAACCAGCGCGTTTTCAGATGGGTGATGTGGGATCGCTCGGACTGGGGGCACTACTTGCCATCAACGCTATTGCCATTGATCGTATTTTACTTTTGCCCTTCTTGGGTTTTATTTTCTATCTTGAAATTATTACCGTAATTATACAAGTTTTATCTCGGCGCCTTTTGGGCCGGCGTATTTTTAAAATGGCCCCCTTACACCATCACTTTGAATTTTTGGGTTGGAGCGAAGAAAAGATTGTCATGCGCTTTTGGATAATACATGGATTCGTAGTTTTCGTCGGACTATGGGTGGCGTTTTATTAAAAATTGCAAATTTTTGATTTATAATTTCAAAATATCCAATTAACATTTCGCGATTTGCATTGAAAAATTTAAAATTAATTGTGTATCTCACTTTCTCCCAAAAAACCATAACCGACTTTACCGAAACCAACATCGAAAACCTATACAACACTGGTTTTGTTTTTACGCGCCAAGGTAAAGGTGAGATGGACCAAACCAGAAGTGTGCGGGTGAATTTGGCTAAATTTAAATTGTCCAGTGAGAACCGCCGGATATTGCGCAAAAACGAAAATTTAAAATTTGAAATTATCGCTCTCCCCCACCCCAATTATGAGTGGACGATCCATAAACTTGGACATGATTTTTATTCAAAAAAATTTGGCAACAAGACTTTTTCGGCTAATAAAATCAAAGAACTACTGACTGATAAAAATAAAAGTAACTTTAATTTATTATTATCTTTTAGCAAGCCCAAACCAATCGGATTTGCCATTTGCTTTCAAACTAAAAATATTTTACATTATTCTTATCCTTTTTACGATTTAGAGTCCGAAATGCCTAATATTGGTATCGCAATGATGACCGAAGCGATTATCTGGGCGCAAGAAAATAACAAAAAATATGCTTACCTTGGATCTGCCAAAGACGCGAAAGCATTATATAAATTCCAATTTAGCGGCACAGAATGGTTTGACGGTGATAAGTGGAAAACTAACACTGATGAACTAAAACAAGTTATATGAAAATAACGATTTGCTATAGTATGCAATTCGCAGAAAAGGCGACCAAGGCACAGACATGGCTAAACGCTCGTGGTTATGAAACGTTTGTATCCAGCGTTAATGCTGGTTATATTGGTTTGGATGATAAGGCAAAAGAAAAGCTAAAGTTGCATCATAAATATAAAGAAGACGCTATTCGCAATCATTTCAATTTGATAAAAAACTGTGATGCTATTTTAGTTTTGAATTATGATAAAAACGGCATTGAAAACTACATCGGTGGTAATGCTTTTTTAGAAATGGGAATTGCTTACTTTTTAAAAAAACCAATCTATCTGCTAAATCAAATTCCCAAAATGCCCTACTATGAAACTGAAATCATCGCGATGAAACCGACAATTATAAACGACGACTTGTCTGTAATTCTGAAATCCACAATCTAAAATCTGAAACTATGAAACACATTCACTTTATCGGCATTTGTGGCGTGGGCATGGGGGCGCTGGCTGTTTTATGGCATAAAAAAGGCTGGAAAGTGACTGGTTCAGATGCGGGGTTTTATCCGCCGATTTCTACGCATTTAACAAAACATAATATTAATTATTATGCCGGTTGGCACCCCGAGAAAATTGGCGCGCTCCCGCCCTCTCTTAATCTCCCCCTCGGGCAGGGGGAGACAGCCCGACCGGATTTGGTGGTCGTGGGCAATGTCGCGGGCTCACAAAACCCTGAATTAAAATATGTTTTGGATAATAATATTCCAAATCTTTCTTATCCGGAATTAATAGAACAAAATTTAATTAAAACCAACTCCATTGTCTGCGCCGGCACTTTTGGCAAAACTTCCACTGCCGCTCTGCTCGCAAAAATTTTTATTGACGCCAAATTTAATCCGGCCTATATGTTCGGAGCAGTGGCCTCTGATTTGGATATGTCGGCTGATGATTTAGGTGGCGAATGGAGTATTGTGGAAGGCGACGAATATAAAACCGGGCGGACTGACTTGAAAGCGAAATTTTTTCATTATCACCCCACCCATTTACTTTTAACTTCCGCCACTTGGGACCACGCTGATGTTTATCCCACTGAAAAATTATATTTAGAAACGTTTCAAAAAATAATCACTCAACTGCCAAAAAACGGGTTACTCGTGGCGTCGGAAAAAGTTATTAATATTCAATCATTGGGTGTTATCCAGTCATCTTGCCCAATAATTACCTATGGTCCAGCAGTTGAAAATGACTATCAGTACTTTGATGTTACCCCCACTAAAAATGGCCTTACATTTAAAATTAAAAATAAAACTGAAACCTACAATTTAAAATCCGAAATTTTAGGTACCTACATGGCCGACAATATCTGCGGTGCCTTTGCTTTAGCACATACAGTCGGCATTGATTCTAAAACAATTATAGCCAGCATTAAAAATGCCGGCGGGGTTAAACGCCGTTTAGAAAAACGCGGAACAACAACCATTACCAATGCCACGGTATTTGATGACATTGCTCACTCCCCAGCCAAAGCCCAAGCCGTTCTTTCAACTTTACGCCAAATTTATGACGGTAAAATTTTTGCCGTTTATGAACCCAACACTGGCAACCGCCAACCCGAATCAGCGCCCGCCTACGACAATGCCTTCGCAGATGCATCCGAAGTCATCATCCCCCGCCTTACCAAAATTAAATCAGATAACAAATCCAAGCATTGGGACGGGAACGAGCTCGCCTGCGTAATCAGCAGCACCAAACCCGCCACCCAATATATTGCTGATGATGAAAAATTAGTAAATTATCTATTAAAAAATGCCGGACCAAACGATGTAATCGTATTTTTAGGTAGCCACGGTTGGCGTGGCATGATTGAAGCAATTATAAATAGTAATTCATAAACTTATGAAAATACCGGAGCAAGCCAAAAAAGTTTTTAACGGAGTGGTGTTTGATGTTTACCAATGGGATCAAAAATTATACGACAACAGTAACGCCACTTTTGAGATGCTCAAACGGCCAAACACTCTTTCTGTTATACCCACCATAGAAAATAAAATAGTTATCGGTAGCCACGAACAACCTGGACTGCCACCCAGCTACGGATTTTTAGGCGGACGCCAGGATAAAGACGAAAGTCCGGAGCAAGGCGCCCAGCGGGAACTTTTGGAAGAAGGCGGACTCATGAGCGAAAATTGGGAGCTATATAATTCGTTTTCACCCCACGCCAAATTAGATTGGATAGTTTACTATTTTATCGCGCGCGACTGCAAAAAAACTCAAGAACCAAATTTAGATGCTGGTGAAAAAATAAAAACCTTTGCTGTTAGCTTTGACGAATTAGTTGATATGGTTTTAGGGGAAAAATTTTATGGCACGGACTTTGCCCTCCACGTCGCAAAATTAAAAATCCGCAACCGTTTGGACGATTTGCGGACTTTACTGTTTAAGTAATCACCGGAAAATTACTTTTGTGTTACAGTGTTTATTTGTTGTAGTGCTGTAGTATTTGCTATTTCCCTTCTTCAACAATTTCCACTTTAATCGGATCGCTTTCACAGTCCTTAATTTCCAGTGTCATACCACAAGAATCACATTCCACGACCACTCCGTCTTCGATGTCAACATAAGAAGTAAGGTCAACATCATTTTTGCACTCTGGACAAATTAATTTCATATAGTATTAAATATAGTATTACGGTCATTATTATATGCCAAAACCAAAAAAAAATCAAGTAGTTACTCCCCAACCCCAGGCCGACAAACTAGCCCGCGCCTTGGGACTCACGATGCCACTGTATCTCAAACGCGAAGATTTGCACCCTTTAAAATCCCACAAGGGTCGCTCCCTGCCACCCATGATTGATCATTATTTAAAATTTGGTCACAGTAATTTTGTTATTTCTTCTTCCGGTAATGCTGCTCTGGCCGCTGGGCTTTATCTTAAAAAAATCAATTCCTCTCAAAAAAATAAAATAAATTTAAAAATTTTTGTCGGTAAAAAAATCCCAGCCGACAAAATAAAACCACTGCAAGCTCTGACAAATAAAAATATTACCATTGTTCAAGTGACTAACCCCAAACAGAGCGCTTTTTTAGCCCAAAAACAAGGAGCAGTTTTATTACGCCAATCTTTGGATAATCTCGCGCCCAAGGGCTATGCCGACCTCTACGATGAATTAAGACGTATCAAGGAATTAAAAACGATCTTTATACCTACCTCATCTGGAACAACATTGGCGGGCCTTTTCATGGCCTCCAAAGGCAAAATTCAGCTAAACATAGTGCAAACCGACTTTTGCCACCCTTTTGTTAAATCAAACTTACCAACTCCCCAAAAATCCTTGGCGGGGGCTATTGTGGATAAAGTCGGACACCGCAAAACAGAAGTGCTAAAGGCCTTGAAAAAATCCAAGGGGGCAGGTTATGTGGCCGACGATTGGGACATAAAAAATGCCATAAAATTAGCGTACAAAACCGAAAAAATTAAACTATCCCCCAACAGTGCTTTGGCATTAGTGGGGTTGCTTCATGCTTTGATAAAGGGGTGGCAACCGAAAGGAGCGATTGCACTTCTTATCACTGGAAAATAATTTTTTACATTTTCGTGTCTCAACACTGATTTTTAAAATGAGTATTAAGAGACGAGCCGCACCGATGATCCCCTAAGGCATCGGTGCGGGCAAATTGTGAGAAGGCGATCAACAGCCGTAGCCACTCGGACCGAAACCCCCGCTGTCGTTGATGATGGCGCGGTGGGGAATGGCCGCCAACAGCTCGGCGCGTTCGGCCGCGATAAACACCGACCGCGCATCGGGCGAGTTGGCAGCGATCTGCGCCACCTCACGCCACCAATCCTGGGGCTGTTCCCCCACGTCAGTTGTTACTGCCGGCAACTTGATCTCCAACATTTCTTTCTCCTTGCTCCTTGGAGCTGGGTCATGACTGCGCCCGACATTCAGACGCATTATTTGACCCAACTCCAAACTATAAAGAACAATAATTAAAAAAGCCATCCCGATATGCGGAATGGCTTTGTTATTTGATTATTTATTCAAACTCAAACAACACATTCCGCGGAATGGCTAAAGTAAAAGAAAAACACTTGATTGTTTTTGTAAGTTTTAATCATACTATTTATATAGTACCATACTAACCAAAGCTGTCAAATGACAGGTGTGAATAAATATATTGTTGGCCAAAATGACCATAGATATTGAAGGGGGGCCCGCGGATTACTCAACGCGGGCCAAGGCCGTTCCCCAGTTGGGGAAGGAAAAGAAAATCAAACGAAAATGGATCGGTAGCACGCCTTGGGGCGGCGCCAACCAGCACCGTCCTCAAACCAACGCCACCCCATTGGGTGGCTGAACTCGTCCACGACGAGTTCAGCGTGGTCGGGCACACCAGCCGGGCGAGAAAGCGGAGCATTCATCGATCCTCCAGCCCCCTCACATTGAGGGGGGAACGGGTAAATTGGGGCGAAACTTCTCCCCCAAAAATAGACAAGCGTTATCTACTTTTGGAGAAAAATTTACACCCAAATAAAAAGAACAAAAAAACCACCGCAATCGGTGGTTTTGTTAACTATTAAAACTTAAACAAACCACCAAAATCGTGGAATAGAAATAATAATCAATTTTCCGTTCGCTAGTTTGTTGTGCATATATGTCTAGAATAGCACTAGTTAAAATTTTTGGCAAGATCGCCCGCTGTGGATAATTTACCGCCCTACCATGGTACTTTCCAAATCAATATCCACGCCAGCTCGGCGCACTTTCAATCGCACCCCATCACCAACTTTTAAACCCAACCACAAATTATCGTTATTCATCACTTGGCCATTTAATTCCAAAATAATATCGCCAGCACGCAATACCCCAGCACCCTTAGTCACAAAAAAGCCATCAATCTTTTCACCCGCGTCAATCAAAGGTTGCTCGGCGCTATACCAACCTTCTACACCCAAACTGGCATAAATAATTTTCTGTTGGTCCAAAACTCCCGGCAACAAACGCGTAATATATTGGTAAGGTAAAAACTCTTGACCACCAATAGTTAACCCAACCGCTCGCCCCTGACTATTTACCACCACTGCCCCAGCCAAAAAATTAGAGGACAAAGACATTAATTTAAGCGGGGCACTGTCCAAATGAGCGCTTACAAACGGACGCGTAATTTCTTCCACTTCACTGGCGCTCTGCCAATTTAAACCATTAAAAACAAACAGATCCACACCCAAATCTAAATTGTCAACAAAACTAGCCACCTTAAATTGCAAACCAGCGCGACCAAGCGTGGCGCTTTGAGTTAAATCCAAACGCGCGAATACCAAACCAGAAATTTTGTCCGGCAACACTGTCGCCACACCATAAATCGCCCCATCCGATAACACTGCTTGCCAATTGCGATAATTGCCGGAATAGTTCCCGGGATAAATTACAAACCAACCATCAGAAGAAACCAAAAGTCCATTACCCAAAAAATTCTGACGTGGTAAATATTTAATTCCCCGATTGGTCTCCGAACCGGTATACACCGCTACTACGCGCTCATCCATTTCCTGGCGAACACGACTTTCTAATTGAGTGTGATAATTTGGTAAAGAATAATGCGTACTACTAAAAACTTCACCCTCGCCAAAACCTGGCCAAATCCAACCAAGCATCACGGCCGCGCCAGAAATACCGGCCACCAAACCGAAAAAAGTGGCAGTAACCAATATTTTAATTCTTTGCCACTGGCGATGTTTTTGAATATCGCAGGTAGGCGGTGGTAAATGAGGAGGAATCATAATAATAATTTATCGCCAGCGCGCTAAAAAAACCAAAAGCAAAATTAACCAGCCACCATTAATAATTAAAAAATTTTTTTGCTTATGCCAATTGATGCCGGCACTGTTTAAATGAAAACGTACAAAAATCCACAAACAATACCAAAACCAAGCCATCACTACTCCAGTAATAAAATATCCTATGGGCAGAAGGTAAATAACCCAAGCCAATTCTAAAATCATCATAAACATTGCCCCAAACCAAAGCCATTGTTTTTTGTCAAGCGTATTTTCATATTCTCGCCACCACCACAGCGCTGTCAAAGCAGAAATCAAAGCGCCCAATATGAGCCATAACCAAAAATTAACCTTGAAAATATTTAAAGTAATGGAAGCAAAAATTCCCATCCACATTCCGGAGAGTCCCAAAACAGACAGGGCCAAACGCGCCCGACGATATGGTTTAAAATCAATGAGCGCGGTATCGGATCGGGCCGGCAAAAGCCAAAAACTTACAGCGGGAGCAAAAATAAATAAAATATCCGCCAAAATTGTAGCGCCACGCCATTCCGTAAAAAGCAATACCAATAAAAATCCAAAATTAAATAGATAGAGCGACGCCAAATGACGCAAGCGGTTCCAGCCAGTTGGATAAAAAGTAAAGCGTACCAAAACTGTAATAAAAAGCGCGCGACTAAAAATCCAGGCAATTAATTCCCAAGTTACATTCAAATGATTTAGCCACCATAAAAAAATAACTGCACCCAAAACATCAACCACAGCGGTTAAGCGCGGATGAGAAGTGATTTGTTTCCAGTTGAACATACGACTATCAAAAAAATTATCAATTGAGCATTTTATTTATGGCCGTCATATATGAATTTTGTTGCTGCGGAACTTAATCAGTGTTGCCGCCACGCCACCCGAGGTGGCTCGGCAACACGGCTCCCCAAGCAGTCCTCACTACCAAAATTAATATATGACGGCCAAAAAACTCAATATGATTAATGTCCTAACATTATCATTATCATACAACAAATATTAAAAAAAAACAACCGCGCCGGCAGTTGATCACTTTGTCTGTCATCCCCGTGTAAACGGGGATCCGATGGCCGATATTTTATTGTCTGGATTCCCGTTTACACTGGAATGACAATTAACGATCGGAAGGGAGGAGAGGTGCCAGAACTTTCACAAACTCACTCCCCTGCCTCTTGCCAAAATTAATTGGCGATTTTGCGCCGCTGTGACCTATTAGGTCCCACGCGGCGACTGGCGCTCATTTTATACGCATTGCGCGTACACCCCGAGCGCCCGAGGGGCTTGGCCAACTGGTGGCTACTTGGGAGGAGGCTCGCACTCCAAGATGTCCACCCCATCTCCAGACGAGATGAGGCGCCCAGGCCGCCCGTTGCAGGCGGCGATGATTGCCGCTTCCTTGGTAAGGAAGCAACCATGCGAACCGCCCTCAGTGCGGGTCAAACTAGTGGGGCTAGAATTAGCCCCATCCTGCTGGGCGGTCGCGACCGACCAGCAGTCCTCTTCCATGGTGGCGTTTGAGACGCCATCTTCCTCCCCCTCACCGTCGGAAGGGACGAACCGGATGGGGGCCGCGGCCGGAATCGGCTTCGGGCGAGGGGCGGGGCGGGTGGCGTCGGCCACAGCGGGTGGGGTCATGGCGACTCCACCCTTAGCCTTCATGGCTTCGATGTGAAGCCAAGCACGCCGAATCCGCTCTTCGGCGTCGTCCATCCGCTGATGGATGGAGGCCCGGTCCTCCACGACCTCGGCGAGCTTCTCGCCGAAGACAGCGGTCGCGAACTCGGCATGGACCGCGACCGACCTCGCGACGGCCGCGTCGGCCATGGCCGCGTCGGCCATGGCCGTGGCGGTCGAGGCCTCGGCCTCGACGACGTCGAGCCTCCCCTCGAGCTCGGCGAGGCGAGCCTGGGCGGCCTCGTCGTCGCCATCGCACCCACGACCCAGAAAAAAAACACCGACGACCAGAGCGAGACCAAGGAACAGAACCACATGCTTCGCCTTCATCACGATCTCCGCCACTTACCCAACTTGGGCTGTGGCTCAAAAAGAGCAAAGGGCAAACCGAAAAAACTGACCGGTTTGTCATTTCCAATAGAAACACTACCATATTTTACTACTTTGTCAATGCCGGCGCTACTTGTTTTTTGCTAAATAATCTGATAAAATAGCCACATATGTCTCTCGCCCAAAACAAAAAAGCCCTATTTGATTATGAAATCCTAGAAAAATTCGAGGCCGGTTTAGTATTGACTGGCGCCGAAACCAAAGCGGTTAAAGACGGGCAAGTTTCCCTTAAAGGGGCCTATGTTACTTTTCACAATGGTGATGCTTATTTATTAAACGCCCATGTGAGCGCCTACAAACCCGCCGGGAAATTAGTGGACTACGACCCCACCCGCAGTCGCCAACTATTGTTGCGTCAAAAAGAAATCCGCTATTTACAGGGAAAAACCCAAGAAAAGGGCTTGACAATAGTGCCACTTTCAGTGTATACTAAACAACGCTTTATCAAAGTAGAGATTGCAGTCGGTCGCGGCAAACAAAAATACGATAAAAGAGAAACAATTAAGAAGCGCGATTTAGACCGAGAAGTTAAACGTTCATTAAAAAATTAAAATTCGTCCCGACTAAGTCGGGACTCAAAAATTTTCCATTTTGATTTTTAAATTTTGAATTTAAATGGGGGCGTTGGGCATCGACGGTAAAGCCGACGATTGTTCGCAAGCCGAGGCGGCCTCAGTCCTCGTAAATAGATGGGGCAAATTAATAAGTGCCAACTTGTTATCAAAAGCAAAAGCAATGTTAGCCTCCGCCTTCGGTGGTGGCTGTTGCCTCGCTCCGACTTTGGCCTAAGGGCCACAAGTCCATCGTCCGCGTAAGCTTCCGTAGCGCGATCGCGGTGTAACCCACGGAAGGTAGTTTGCATGTGTTGCCGATCGCCTGCAAATGAAATTCAATCGGCTAGGCCCGTACGGCTTTTGCGTCTTTTATACGGCCGGGTCAAAAAAAATAAAAACGCTAAGCTTGTAGACGGCAGTAGTCACTCTTATCGGACGCGAGTTCAACTCTCGCCGCCTCCACACGGCTTCACTGCGTTATGCCGTGCAAGCTACGACAACATTAATAATTTTTATTAAGCTACGCCTAATTTATGGGGCGTAGCATAGCGAAGACCCATGCGCATTTCACGAAAACAAAAGAGGCCAGAACCAAAAAGAATCGCTTTCTACAACGAAGGCATTTCCGCTCCCAAAGTTTTGGCACTTGATGCCGATGGTGGCAATCTCGGTGTGTTAAATACCGCCGAGGCAATCAGACAGGCGCGTGAGCAAGAAATGGACCTCGTGCTAATCAATCCCAAATCCGATCCGCCAGTTGCAAAAATAATGGACTTCGGTCAATTCCGCTATCAACAGGAAAAAGAAGAACGCATCCGTCGTGCCCACCAACATGTGGTAGATACCAAAGGTTTGCGTTTATCACTACGAATTGGCGCGCATGACGTGGAAATCAGAAAAAATCGCGCGGTGGAATTTTTAAAAGAAGGCGACAAAGTAAAAATAGAAATAATGATGCGTGGCCGAGAATTACAACAGGTACCCCTGGCCTTTGAAATTTTGAAAAAATTTGTAGACAGTATCAATGAAGTATTTCCAGTTAAGTACGACGAGCAACCGGAAAAACAAGGCAACAAAGTTGCCGGTACTATCGCCCGAGTTTAAATCGGCGAACAAAGTGAGCACAACAATTTTGCATTTTGATTTTTACATTTTTAATTTTTTATATATTATGCCAAAAATGAAAACCAATCAAGCGATTGCCAAACGCTACAAAGTTAAAAAAAGTGGCAAAATTCAAAAAAAAGCCGCTGGCCAGGGTCATTTTAATGCCCGTGAAGACGGCAAAACTGGTCGTCAAAAACGTGGTGGCGTCGTGGTCAGTCAAACCTTGCGCAAAGTAATGGCTGCGGCCATGGTTAAATAATACAAATTTCTAATTAAATTATCCAATCAATATGAGTAGAGTTAAAGGTGGTGTCGTTCATACTAAACACCGACGTGGAATTTTAAAACATACTAAAGGTTATCGCTGGGGAAGAAAATCAAAAATGAAAGTGGCCAAGACCGCCGTGATGAAAGCCGGTCAGCACGCCTTCAATGACCGCAAAATTAAAAAGAGAACTGCACGCGGTTTGTGGCAAATTAAAATCAATGCTGCTGTTCGCAAAGAAGGAATCTCTTACAGCAAATTCATGAACGATGTAAAGAAAAAGAACATTGCGCTTGATCGTAAAATTTTGGCCACTATCGCTCAAAAATATCCAGCTCTGTTAAAACAAATTGTGGAATTGGCTAAAACCATAAAATAACCAACTTATCCACAAACCGACAATTTTTTGCTAAGATGAGGGTATTGACAAAACAGCAAAAATGTGCTATTATATCTTAATACAATTTTAAAGACCTAGTAAGTGTTCGAGCGTAGCGGGGACACCCCCTCCTTTGTCTCTCGCTCGTTCGGACGCTTACTGGGTCTTTTTTTGTTACTGGCTTGAAAATTATGAGCCAAAGGTAAAGTGATTTTCACAAGCAGTAACAATCCGCCTTTGGCGGATAAAAACCATTATTAAAAAATATTCCGATTTTATTCGGAATATTTTAATTTTAATATCATCAGCGCGTTTTCCCCCTCCCCACGCCTGTGTCAATTAGTATTGGCAAACGCGTGGGGGCGCTGACGATTTTTTCCTTTCTGCGCGCCTCTCCATCCAGATTGTTGAGGCACGTCATGCATCCACGACCTCCATCGGCTGGTTGGCGGTAGGGTGGGCACAGCCGAGCTTGCACACACCCTTTTCGTCGAGCGGCTGGCAACAGCTGCCGCAAAACGCGCGACGATCACGAATGTCGGACATCACCGCCACGACAAGCGCGCCAACAATCAAGAAGACACCAAAAAGAATCTGAATCATGTGTTCGTCTCCTCTCAAGCAGGATTTAACCACGTTTTTACTAAAAAGTCAAGATATTGACTATTTGAAAAAAATATAGTATAATTTGTAAAGATATTTTAAGACAAAATTACTTTGTAAATATATAAAATAATTGGCGGGTCGGTAGTTCAACTGGTTAGACCCGCCTAGGCGGGCCTGTCACGGCAGAAGTTGCGGGTTCGCCATATCATGCGATATGGCGCCCTGTTGAATAACAGGGCGAGTCCAGTATATAAAAAAGAGGTTATAGTGTCCATATTTAAAATTTAAATTAAAATAGAAATCAGGGCGGGTCGGTAGTTCAACTGGTTAGAGCATCCCGACTAAGTCGGGAAAGTCGCGGGGTAATTAAAATATATGGAGGAAATATTTTATACCTACTTAATTTACAGTCAATCAAGAAATAAATATTACATCGGAAAAACAAATAACATCGCAAGACGATTTAAAGAACATAATAACGGGGAGGAGAAATATACTAAAACAGGCTCGCCATGGACTTTAATTGGAGCTATACTTTCTCAAACAAACTCTGAAGCAACCAAGCGTGAAAACAAACTAAAACGAGCAAAAAATACAAAATACATAAAGTGGTACTTTGAACAACACAAAATATAAATCATTGGGCGGGTCGGTAGTTCAACTGGTTAGAGCACTGCCCTGTCACGGCAGAAGTTGCGGGTTCGAGTCCCGTCCGACCCGCTTAGTGATTTATAAAACAAACCTCAGGTGGGTTTGTTTTTTGTTAGAGCATCCCGACTGAGTCGGTGCTTGCATCCCGTATTGAATCGGGAGAAAGTTGTGCCGACTAAGTCGGCATCCGACTCGCTGATTATTGTAGACAGTGTTTTGAGGAGCCCCGACCATAAACTGGTAGGGCTCTTTTAGTTTATACGTAGCCAAATTTGAAAGTATTTTATCGCCTACATTATAATCCCAATTTCGCCACAATTTCAAATTATTGATAGAAACAAGAAAAAATGATACACTGACAATAACAATACACAATTTAAAGACCTAAACCACGCAAGTGGCCACGGTCAAAAATCTGAACAAACATAGAGATGGCTATACCGTCTCGGTATTGTTTGTTCAGTCGGTTTCCGAAAGGTTGCTGGGTTTCGCAAGAAGCCACCGGACGGTTAGCCTTTTTTGTTTTAAAAAAATGCGACTGTCCGTTTTATTCATCTAATTTAATCTCTATGATTAAATCTGGCGAGGTAAACAAACAGCCGGCCAAGGCCATTTGGTATGGCATAGTAAAAACTATTTTACTATTGTCGCTTTTGACAGTACCGCTGGCTATGGCAAACAGTGGCAAAGCGTGGTTCAGCGTGTGGTATTCGCTTATATTATTTTTAGGCACGCCGATTTTTATTTGGATATTTTTAAATTATCGCTCGGTAAATTTTATTTTTGACAAAAATAAAATTGAGATTAACTATGGCATTTTGTTTAAAAGAAGCAAAGTGATAATGGCTAAATCAATTCAGAACATTAAAATTGAGCGTGGCCTGTTAATCCGTT
>Ga0156808_105_pt5 | contig 46589 bp, 42 predicted proteins | sample RifOxyD2_FD_112109 | JGI IMG/M metagenome (GOLD analysis project Ga0156808, IMG submission 112109) | Candidatus Magasanikbacteria bacterium RIFOXYD2_FULL_41_14
CTTGAATAAAGGGCGGGGTTTTGCTATTATGGATATATTGTTTTTAATTATTTTTAGTTGTATGCGCCCTGAACTAATAAAAAAAATCGGTCGGATCTTGGTTTATCTGTCTTTATTAACTCCGCTGATTGTTTTGCCGGCTTATTTTACCTTTCCGTTTATCGTGCCCAAGGCCTTATTTTTTCAGACGGTAATGGTGTTGACCGGGATGGTGTTGGTTTTGGCCGGATGGAGTGAGGTCGAAAAATGGCAGTGGAAAAATATTTTTAAGCAACCTTTAACTTTGGCGTTGGGCGCTTATTTAGCGGTTTTAATTTTAGCCACTATTTTTTCTTATGATTGGCGGTTTAGCCTTTGGAACAATCAAGAGAGAATGCTGGGGGTTTTTACCATTGTTCATTATTTTATTTTATTTAACGCGTCCGGTTATTTTTTTCCCGAGGCGAAAGATTGGAAAAGATTGTTGGGGATTTTAAGCGGGGTGGGGGTAGTGGCCGTCGGTGTCGGCCTTACGCAAAAGTTATCACCGGATTTTTTGTATAACCGCGGCGCCGGCCAAGTTGTTTCCACTTTGGGCAATTCCATTTATCTGGCCGGTTTCGGCCTATATCTGTTTTGTGTTAATTCGTATTTTTTTAGGAAACAAGTCGGTGTTGGGAAATGGCTGGCCGCGTCCGCTGCCATTTTTGGGTTGATAGGAATTTTTATCGCCGGCACGCGTGGCACTTTTTTGGGCTTGCTGGGAGGGCTTGCGACTGTGGGATTAATTTATTTAATTTTAGGGCGAGGAGAGAAAAAAACCAAACAAATCGCCCTTGGGTTGATAGCCGGGCTGTTAATTTTGGGAGCCGGGTCTTTTGCTTTTCGTCAAACCGTATTTGTCAAGTCGTTGCCGATTATCGGGCGCGTGGCCAACCTCTCTCTGGAAGGCACCGCCCGTACCCGTCTCATGGCTTGGCAGGCCGGGTTAAAGGGGTTTGCGGAAAGGCCTTTGCTGGGGTGGGGACCGAATAATTATTATTATGTTTTTAACAAATTTTATAATCCGGAATTTTTGAAATACGGTTTTCAGGAAACCTGGTTTGACAGCGCCCATAATTTTTTTATTAATATTTTGGCGACCGAGGGTATATTGGGACTAATGGCGTATCTGACACTGATCGGAGCGGGTTTTTATGAGTTAGGGCGGGTGTACAAAAAAGACAATCAATCCTTGGATTTATTGGCGTGGGGAAGCGCTTTTTTGGTGGGCCGGTCTATTCATGATTTTTTTGCGTTTGCCGATTTAACTTCGTATTTATGCTTATTTTTATTTTTAGCTTGGGTGCAGGTTAATTTTAAAAACGCGCCCGGGCCGGTTGTTCCAGCGAGGTCGGTCGGGTGGGGCAAGGTAGCGCTGATATCGGTCGCGGGGCTTATTATTATCGCTTTAACCGATGCCAATACCGCTCTGGCCAATCATAACGGTTACACCGCGCGCGGTTTGTTGGTTTATGGCCACAACGTGCCCCAAGCTCTCACTGCTTATGGGGCGGCGAAAAATTGGCGCGGACAATATACTGATGATATCAGCTGGGATTTTGCCAGTGATGTTCTGACTGTTTTGCCGGATTTATATGGCAGTAGCACGAGTACGGCCCGGAAATTATATGATGTCGCTTATGATGATTTTTCCGTTTATATCAATCGCCACCCGAACGATGTCCGGGCGCGTTTGGTTTATAGTGATTTAATGCGGGGCGGATATTTATTATTTGATTTGCCGTTAAAAGATAAAATTGCCGAGCAATATAAAATCGGACGCGAATTGTCTGTTGGTCGTCAACAAATTGACTATTCCGAATTGACTTTTTTGGCCGGCACCGGTGATATTGATTTGGCGATAGAGAGAATCAAGCCACTGGTGGAAAAATATCCTTATGCCGCCGAGGGGTATTATAATTTAGCCAGATTTTATTATTTTAAACGTGATTATTTGGCAGTGATTCCGGTTTTTGATTTGGCCGTTAACCGAGGAGTGAGATTTAACGATCCGGCGCATTTGGAATTCGTGGCCAAAGCATACGAGCGCGAAGGCCGATTCAAAGACGCGCTTTATTGGTGGAGTGAATTGTATCGGTTCACCGGCGCGGATAGTGTTAAGCATAAGCGTGATGAATTATCAAATCTTACCCAATTGCCAGTGCCAAAAACATTAAAGGAATTTTTTAAGTTTGCGACCAGTAGCACTCAATAATTTTATGTCTGTTAAAATTGGCATTATTGGTGGTTCTGGTTTAGATAATCCGGATATTTTGGTGGACGCGATTGATTTAAAAGTGGACACAATTTATGGCGCACACTCTTCTTGTTTGCGCGTTGGTAAAATAGGGCAGGCAGAGGTTGCGCTTTTGGCCCGCCATGACCACGACCACACTATACCACCCTCACAAGTCAACTATCGCGCCAATGTGAGCGCCTTAAAAGATTGGGGAGCGCAGTATATTTTGGCAACCACGGCTGTGGGCTCTTTGCGCGCCCAAATTGGCCGTGGTGATTTAGTGATTTTGGATCAGTTTATTGATTTTACCCGCAAACGCACTAATACTTTTTTTGAAAAATTTGAGTCAGGACATCCCGAGCATGCTTCTTTGGCCGATCCGTTTGACAGTGATTTGCGCCGGCGTTTGATTGCCGGTTGTGAAGAATTGAATTTAAAATTTCATCCGGTTGGCACAGTTATAACAATAGAGGGTCCGCGTTTTTCCACACGCGCGGAAAGCAAAATGTTTCGCGCTTGGGGGGCGGATGTGATTAATATGACTATCGCCACCGAGGCGGCTTTGACCAAAGAAGCCGGCGTGCCTTACGCGGCAGTGGCGATGTCCACTGATTATGATTGTTGGAAAGAAGACGAGCCACCGGTAACTTGGGAAGCGGTTTATGAAATATTTAGACAAAACGCCGACAACGTTACTAAATTATTAGTTGCCACTATTAAAAATATTCAATAAATTGTGTCTGAATTAATTAGAAATAAAATTCGCGCCATACCGGACTTTCCCAAACCGGGAATAATGTTTCGCGATGTTACTACTTTGTTTAAAGATGCCCAAGGACTAGCTGAAACCGCCCGACTTTTTTATGAACACTATGAGTTATGGTCTATTGATAAAGTGGCGGGGATAGAAGCACGGGGATTTATAATTGGAGCGATTTTGGCTGAGAAGTTAGGTGTTGGTTTTGTGCCAATTCGTAAAAAAGGCAAGTTGCCAGCCGCCGTAATGGGGGAGGAATATGATTTGGAATATGGCAAAGATAAAATTGAAGCGCATCTGGATGCTTTTGAAGCGGGGGAGAGAGTTCTACTAATTGATGATTTAATCGCGACCGGTGGCACGGCTTTAGCCGCTTGTAATTTAATTGAAAAGTTAGGCGCGAAAATAGTTGGGTGTGGGTTTGTGGTGAGTTTGCCGGATTTAGGCGGAGTAAAAAAAATTCTTGATCGTGGTTATGAAGTTTTTGATTTAATTAAATTCAATGGTGAATAATTTTATCAGTTATCCACCCCAGTAGCAGAACGCTTTGCGTTCGCTACGGGGCAGGCAGCCAACTTATCCACAGTGGGCATCGGTTATTCTGTTTTGTTGGCTGATTTTGTGCTATAATACTCACTAATTGAAAGAGGAGGAGGCAAAACGAGCCCGGCTAGTCGCCGCGCTCGTTTTGATTTAAGTGTGTTTAGTTTAATATTAATTATTCGCGTTGGGAGTGTTCAATATTTTTTGGTATTTTTCTATTAATGTTTGCGAATCATCATAGTTTACAGTTTGGAAAGCGCGCGCGAAGGAATAAATTACCCGCCAAGAGCCGGTTTGGGACGGTTCCGGCACTACCGCGTGGAACATGGCGGTGTTAAACAGCAAAAAATCGCTGTTAGAACTTTTGATTACCGTGCGACGGCACAATTGCGTTTGCAGTAAATCAATTATTTGATGGCTAAATTGGCGACGCTGACTGCCGGCGATTACTTTTAATTTGGGGATGTTGTCGCCAACCAATTCCGGATAGAAAATTATTTTATGTACCGGCGGGACGTTGCCAATTATTTTTCCGCCGTAAATATGGGTATCGCGGTGCCAGTCCATATAAGTTGCGCCCGGGTAAGAGATGCGCAGTTGAATGTGGGTTAGTAATAAATCTTCACCCGTAACTTCTTTAAGCAGGTGTGGGATGTCGTTGTCCGCGAGTATTTGCAAAAAGGCCGGGTCATAGTCGTTTACATTAGGGCGCAAATCGCGGCTGTTTTTGTATTTGGTGTCTAAACTAAATCCGGGCTTGATTTGGCCGGCGGAGAGCGCGCGCACGCAATTGATAATTTGCGTCAGCGCCGGTGTTTCGCGCCATTGTTTTTGCACAAAACCGTTAAGATAATATTTTTGGGCGTCGTTTAGTTCCGGCATATTAAAGTTTTAGGTAAATTAAGTAATTAGTATATTATAGCTGAATAAATGGGAATTAACAACTATTTTGGGAATTAACAACAATTATTTATTATTGAGGGTGTTAGTGTAGTTATCCACAGTTGTCATTTCTAGCGCTGGTTCGAAGTTTTAATTTATGTTATAATTTTTAATGGAGGGTGGAAAATCCCGCTGGTCGGGATATTTTTATTTAAATATTATTTGCCTATGTCTCGTTCACTTAAATTTGCCTTGTCCGGGGCGGTTATTTTTTTATTGGCGTTAATTATTATTTTTGGTTCCTACGCCTGGTTTTTAAATAAACAAAAGCGGGTTTTGACCGGCACCGCGCGCCCGACTTTTCCCTATTCGGATTATTCTTTGGAAGAACTTAATAAATTATATCCGCAATATTTAAATGTGGATGTTAAAACCACACGCACACCGGAGGAGACGCATAAAATGTTTGTGGAGCGGTTGAAGGCGGGCGATTTGGATGGGGCAGTGGAATGTTGTTTTGCCAAAGGGGATTGGGAGGGGATGAAAGCGGGTTTGGCGCGAGTGAAAGCCAAAGGGGAGTTGGGAATAATGGTGGGGGATTTGGATACAGAGATAAAAGAGGATTTTGTGGGGGATACTTTGGCGACTTATTTTTACAGTGTGATTGATAGTGACAAAAAGTTAAAAGAATATTTGTCTTTTGAAAAAAATTCTGAAGGTATCTGGTTGATTAAATCACTTTGATTTTTCATTGTCATCCCCGCGTAAGTGGGGATCCAGAAATTTAGCTCAGCCGTTTTATACGACGACTGGATCCCCGCTTACGCGGGGATGACAGGTATATTATAAGCATATGTCAAGGAGGGGGAAAAGGGCGTTATACGCGACTATTGTCGCTATCTTTTTGTTTTTATTTGGTATTTTTGGTTCAGATATTTTCGGTCCGGAACCGGCTTTAGGGTACGATAGCAATATCGCCCACCCGAATATCGTGGAATTAGCGGCCCAAGTTTATAACGCCAAATTTAACCCTGATTTAACCGCTGAACAAATTGGCTGGATGAAACAGGGCGCGATTGAAGAAGATACCCCCACCCGCTGGCTTAATCATTTTTATGACCCAATTAATGACCGCGGGTTACTATTTAACAACATCCGCTATCAATCTTCTAAAAAATGGGCGCAAGACCCGTTTAACCAGCAAAATTTTTCAATGGGTGATAATTCTTGGCAAAAAGCGTTTTTATATTATTATAAAGCCAATGAAAAAGACGCTTTTATTACTCTTGGCCACACTCTCCACCTAATTGCCGATGCGAGCGTGCCGGCGCATACGCGCGACGACCCGCATCCGACCGGGGATTCGTATGAACAATTTGTCAAAACAAATTGGGATAAATTAGTGCCGGATATTAAAAAATTATCGCAATTTCAAAAAGTTGATTCACTGGAGGGCGCGTTTGATAGCGTGGCCAAATTTTCTAATGGGAATTTTTTTAGCGCCGATACTATTGAAAGCAAAAATTATGATTATCCAATTAAGGGTGATATCAAGGAAATAGAAACAGATGCTGGATTTGACGCTTATTATAAAAATAAAAATGGTGATAATTTATTAGTATGGAAATCTTCTCGTAGTAAAAACTGGAAAGATAATTTTGTTTTAGACACAAAGCAAGCGCCGTTGAACAACACCATCCTCACCTCCTACTCCCAAAACTTATTACCAAAAGCCGTCGGTTACACCGCCGGCGTGATCCGATTATTTATTGAACAGGCCGAAGATCAAACTGTGCATGATAAAGTTCCGTTAATTTATATTAACCCCAAAGGGGTGTGGGATACGGTTGTCGCCGGATTAATTAATAAAGCCGGAGATATTTGGAATAAAATTAAAGGTAATACCGCTGAATCGGTTTCAGCCGAGGCCGTGAGCGAACTATCAGCGGCTGTTAACAGCGAGCCGATTTTGTCTGCTCCTATTATTGAACCAGCACCGGCGGTCGTGCCATCGGTCCCGGCTCCGGTTTCTTCGCCTCCTACTCCGCCTATTATACCGATAGTCACCTCTGAGCCAGATTCCACTCCGACCTCACCTTTGGTTCTGCCGGTTCAACCACCGCTAATTATCCCCTCGCCAGTTGCCCCCGCGCCCACTCCGGCTTTACCATTGGCGGTGGCGCCACCTCCGGCACCGGTAATTTATCATGTGGACGAAATTATTTCTTCTGCCGATGATACCACCATTGCAACGTCAAGCACCACAACCACTGAAACCTCAACTACAACTACAACATCCTCAACGCCCGCAGACGATGATAGCATCACTACCACCACTACCACCATCACTACTACCACCGAAACAACCACCACAACACCTTTAGAATCCGAGGAAGAGGACGATGGCGATGTTACTACCACAACTCCAGAAACGCCCACAACTACTCCTGAGACTGCCACCACAACCCCCACAACGACTTATATCTTAATATATTCCTCTGGCGCTGGTGGCTCAATCACCGGTTCTTCCACGCAAGTTATTGATGAAGGAAGTAGTGGTGAGTCCGTTACCGCTACTCCTGAATTTGGTTATCATTTTGTAAATTGGAGTGACAACGTTACGAGTACCAGTAGAACTGATATCAATGTAGTCGCCGATTTATCTGTATCAGCGGTTTTTGAAGTTGATCCACCTGTCCCAGTTGCCGAAATTGTAATTAATGAAATTGCTTGGGCTGGAACTGATAGTGGTCATGCAAATAACGAATGGTTTGAATTATATAACACAACGGACGCGACTATTGCCATGAATTGGAGTGGGAGCAATAGTTGGCATTTGCGAGTTAATGGCGTTAATCTTAGTGCTCAAAAAATTAACAACAGTGTTATCGCTCCACATGGTTATTATTTATTTGAACGTACTTCTGATAATACTATTAAAAATGTAACTGCTGATTTTATTTATGTTTCCAATAGCGATATTAGCGATAGCGGTGCCAAAATTGAATTAATTGATTCAGCTGGAAATGTTGTTGATAGCGTGGATGCGTCCGGGGGTTGGTTTGTGGGCGGTGGTAGTGAATTTCGCAGTATGGAAAGAATTGATGAATATGGCGCTAGCAGTGTTGCGTCAACTTGGCAAAGTAACCAAGGCCCCCGCTTTACTCCACGCACTTATGGTGGTTCCATGGTTTATGGTTCGCCCCGTGATAACAATATCGGTACAATAGCGCTAATTGGCAATCAATTGGAAAATGAATTAACCCTAACCGCCGCTAATAGCCCATATCTTTTAAGTGCCTATACTATTCCCGCTGGTAAAAAATTAATTATTGGCCCGGGAGCAGTGTTAAAAAGTTATAATAACGATTCTAGCATCACTGTTTTAGGCACGCTAGAAATGACCGCGACTGCCGATAATCCGGCGATTTTTACTTCCGGTCGCGATCAATCTTTCAGTACGGATGAATTAAATAAATTTATTGGTACTTATAGTATTGATAGCACCTCTCAAGCCAAAGATTGGCAGGGAATGAGATTTAAGTCCGGCAGTACCGGCGTGATTAATAACGCCATTATTCGTTATGCCGGCAATAATTATTATCCGAACGGGTATATTTATACTTTATCGGTTTCCGAAGCGATTCGGGTAGAAACCGCGACTGTTAGTGTTACCAATTCCACTTTATCTAATGATGGCATGACCTTCATCCGCGCTTTAGACAATTCCGCTCTGACTGTTCAAAATTCTATTTTCAACACCGGTACTACTGCCATTAAAATTGATAGTAGTAGTACAGCCAATATATCAGATAATCAATATAATGACATTGCGCCCGGGGTTTGAAACAATTACTTATCCACAGCTGGATTTAAGATAGGTTGTGCCGGGGGGGGGGGCGAGTGTGGTATAATATTATCAACTAACTTTTAATCCATATTTTTTATGGAATTAATTTCAAAATTATGAATACGGCCGCAACTATGGGAACAACGGATACGTTGACGCGGGTAAAAACCGGAAGCGTCACGAAATTAAAATTAGCAGTCGCCACTCTCGCCGCTGTCCTCGCGGGCGGGGCGGCGTTTGGTTTTTCACCACCGCCGCGCGGTTCAACTTATTACAACACCGTTTCCTCCTGTCGGGCGATAGCGGGCGGGGTGGCCACCGAAGTTCAATACACCAATCGTTGTACGGCCGGTAAAAATTATACTTATGTTTGTTTAAACGATAATACTTATCGTTTGATTTGGCGTTCGCCTTGCGCGGGCACGCCCACGAGCGCGAGCCCCAGTCCGGTTGATACTTTTGTTAATGGCACCTGTCGTCAATTACCAAATGGTATTGTCGTGACGGAAAATTATTTAACTAAATGTTCCGGTACTAATAAATATACTTATAGTTGCTATTCTCCCACGCGTTTAAAAACAACCAACACTGCTTGTACGGCCACAGCGCCTTATTGCTTAGATACGGATGGTGGTTTAAATTTTACCACGCGCGCTACGGTTGGTATGTCCAACCCCCGTACCGGTGCTTTTATTTCTGCCGGTATAGACACCTGTGTTGGTAATATGGCAAAAGAGGGGAGTTGTATCGGTGGTTCCCCGAGGTTTAGCACCACTTCGTGCCCGTCTAATTTTACTTGTGGCACTACTCCCTCCACAGCGGGCCGATGTGTGTACAATAGCCCCAATCGTTGCGTGGATTTGGATAGTGGCGTTGACCAATATACCGCTTCATCCGCTCGTTTGATTAGTTTAAGCAATGGCACTGTTGTGAGCGAACAAGCGGATAGTTGTTTAGCTGATTCCGCTTTATCCGGTTATGTGAAAGAAGCGTTTTGCGATGGCAACAATATCGCCTTTGTTACTAGCACTTGCGCGGCGGGCGAGGCCTGTAATGCCGGCAAGTGCGCGCCATTACCACAAGGCACTTTAGATGTTTTATTGCAACCAAATACCGGGCTTTATCAGGCTCACGCGGTTGGTTCATTTTTTAATAATTCAATAATATATAGTGAGATCACCATTGGTTTATTAGCGCGCAATGAACCGGTACGAATTAATCGGGTATTAATTAAAATTAACGCCAGCCCGGGTGATCAAGTGGCCAACGATTATCAGTCAATTCAATTATATAACGGGTCAACAGTGCCATTGGGCAGTGTTACGCCTACGGTAGTGGATATTCCCGGCGTTGGACCGTCAGTGGTTGCTGATTTTAACAACTTAAATTTTGTTGTATATACGACCACTTCCACCGCTACTAATACTGCTTCTTTACCGGTGAGATTTGCCTTCAATAGTTTGGGTGATTCGGCGCTTGAGTCCGGCACCAGCCCGCTTATGTCTTTTGGCACTGGTGGTAACGCGCAAGATTCAGTGTTTATTGAAGCCGAAGGTGTTAACAGTGGTGTCCGATTAAGCAATGACCAAATTAATGGTGCTGCTTCATCTTCATTTAAAGGGGTGGGGCGAATGCATTATGTGCTTTATAAATCAATCCCGACGCTTAGCTTGGGGTCTGGTTTTTCACCAATTCTTACTAATAATAGTGAAAATATATTATCAAAGTTTAGAATTTACGCTTCCAGTCGTGGCCCAATCGCGCTTAAACAGCTGGCGTTTAAATTAGATCTGATTGATAGTGGTACTTTTGATCCGATTTCGGCCTCTTGGTTTAAATTATATAGAAATTCAACTGATATTTCTGATTTGGTATATTTTAACCGTATTGATCCAGGCACAGGGGCAGTGGTTCGTTTGAGCAGTGAAGCGTCCGCTCCCACCAGTTCTCGCTTTATCACTGCCGGCGACAATCAAACGCTTTATGTGGTGTGGCGTGATTCCGGTGAGGAAGTAGTACCGTCCGGCTCTAGTGTTGATTATCAGCTGAAAGCTACTTTATCTGGTTTTAATCACTCCGCTGATAATGATTTAATCCGGACCAAATTATTAGTAGATAACGTAGAATTAACGCAAGTGGACGGTTTAGAGCCAAGATATTTAGATGTTTGGTCTGGTGGTACGTGCGAGGATGACCGTATTGGTATAATAGGCCTCCAAAGTTTAAATGGTATCAGCTCCGGTCTGTCGCCGGTTACTTCCGCGGCAACATTCGTCTGGTCTGATATGAGCGCTGAACCTCACAGCGCCGCAATGTCCACCTGTTCCGGAGTCTTGTCTTCCGGTGATTGGTTTAATTCCATTGGTATTACCGGTCCAGTTTACCAAACAATCGTTAATTAGGCGACAGATATTATTGACCTTTTAGTAGAATTTTAGTATAATAAATAGCGCTTATAAGCGCTATTTATTATACATTTTATTTATGAAACGAAGCTTGGAAACAGCTGTCAAAGTTTTAATTTACGTCACTTTTTTAGTGCCGCTCGTGGTTTTGCCCACTTCTTTTATTTTTCCTTTTATTGTTCCCAAGATTTTGCTGTTTCGCTCGTTAGTAACTATTATGCTTGGTGCTTACGCCCTGCTTTTATTTATCAATTGGCAAGAATATAAACCGAAATTTACTGCCTTAAATTTAGTGGTAGTGGCTTTTTTACTGAGCTTCGCCATTTCAACTTTTGTTGGCACTGACCCTTATCATAGTTTTTGGGATAATCACGAGCGCATGTTGGGGCTGTTCACTCTTTTTCACTATGTGGCTTATTATTTTATCGCCACTTCAGTATTTAAAAATTGGACCGACTGGAAGTGGGCGTTGATTGCTTTTTTAGGGGCTGGCTCAATTGTCATGTTGATTGGAGTTTTGCAAAAAATAGTTGATCCTAATTTGCTGTTAAATCAAGGGTCCACCCGTGTGGCCAGCACTTTAGGTAATGCGATTTATGTCGGTGGATACGGCTTGTTTTTATGTTTTGTCAGTTATTTGTTGTATGTAAAAGAAAAAAATACTGTTGCCAAGGTGGTTTTGTCCATTGCCGCGGTTTTGGCCGTCCTTGGTCTTTTTTATAGTGGTACCCGCGGTTCAATGTTGGGTTTACTGGCCGGTTTTGGTACTGCTATTGTTGGTTATGCGCTTGTTTTAAAAGATAAAAAAATACGAATAATATTGTCGGTGTTTGCTGGTTTGGTAGTAGTAGCGGTGGCATTATTGGTAGCATTTAGGACCACAGATTTTGTAAAAAATATGCCGGCAGTTGGGCGAGCCGTTAACACTTCGTTTGCGGATATCAAAGATAGTCCGCGTTGGATTGCTTGGGAAATTGCGGTTGAGTCCTGGCAAGAGCGACCGTTTTTTGGTTGGGGACCGAATAATTATTTTTATGCGTTTAACAAATATTATCAGGCACGCTCTTTGGAGTTTGGCTATGGTGAGACCTGGTTTGACAACGCTCATAATATTATTGTTAATACCTTGGCGGTGCAGGGCATTTTTGGCATTATTTCCTATTTGGGAATTTTTGCCATTGGTATTTTTACTTTAATTTACGCCCGGCGGCGTGGGGGATTGGAAGCGCACATCACTGTCGTAGGCGCGGCTTTTTTGGTGGCGCACTTAGTGGGTAATGTGACTGTATTTGAAAACCCCACCTCTTATTTATATTTTATGTTTTGGCTGGCAATGGTTAACGCTTTATCAGTTCATATGGGTGAAATCAATCAAAAACCAGCTAAAGTAGCATCAATGGCGTCGCACGCGACTCCAGACACTCTGTCGCCCGATGCCGATAAAAAAGTCAAAGTTGGCGCTTTTGTTATTATCGGATCAGTTTGTGCGGTGGTAATTTTTATTTTTAATATCCAACCGGCCCGGGCCAACATGGGTACTTTAAGTGTCTTGCGTTTATTGGCACAAAGTCCGGCCACTGTTGCTCCAGAGTTAAAAAAAGTTTTTAGTTTTTCTTCTCCGCATATTGATGATATTAGAAGTGACATCGGACGCAGCGCGGCCCAGACACTTTATAATGGTCGCGCCACTTTAGATCCCGAGGTTAGTAAAGAAATTTGGACAATCGTTTACCAAGAATTACAAAAGAATTTAACTTTACATCCTTTGGACATCCGTAATCAAATTTCATTATCTCAACTCGCTCAAATGGGAGCGGAAATTATCAGTGACAACCGTCTGTATTTGGAAGCAGAAGGATTTTTAAAGAGTGCTTTAAGTTATTCTCCCGCTCGTCAGCAAATTGTTTATTCTTTGTCTGGTATTGAAAGCGCGCTTGGGAAAAATGAAGAAGCAATCAGCATGCTAGATAAAACCATTGTAGCTGATCCAAAGATTGCCGAGGGTTATTGGCGATTGGCGCTTGTGTACCAGATGTCTGGTCAGGGCGATAAGGCCATGGAAGTAATTAACCGCGCTAATGATAATAAAGTGAAGTGGGACAAACAAGGGGAGAGTGTGGTGGCGCAAATTTTATTACAGCAACAATCGCAAAATCAAATAAAAAAATAGTTATGCCACAAGTTAGCGTGTTAATGGCAGTATATAATGGCGAGCGTTATTTGCGCCAGGCAATTGAGAGCGTGCTTTATCAGACATTCTCTGATTGGGAGTTTGTAATTGTAGATGACGGCTCTACCGATAGTTCGGTCGCGATTTTAAATGAATATGCTCAAAAAGATTCGCGTTTTAAAATTATTACAAATCCAAAAAATATTGGGTTGACACGCTCTTTGAATCTTGGCCTTGCGCGCTGTGTCGGGCAGTATCTTGCGCGTCTGGACGCTGATGATTTGTGCGCGCCCGAGCGTCTGGCCAAACAAGTTGATTATCTTAACAAGCACGCGGAAATTGCCATCTGTGGCAGTCAGGGCTGGTATATTAGCAGTAGTGGCCAACAAATCGGCGAAAAGAATTTAGCGTTGTCGCCACAAAAAATTAAAGATAAATTATTATATAATAATCAGTTAATACACAGCGCTTGGCTCGCGCGTGCGGATATTTTAAATAAAATAGGTCGCTATAATTCTAAATTCACTTATAGCCAAGATTATGAACTGCTCTTGCGTTTAAGTGGTGCCGGTTATGGGATTGCGAATTTACCAGAGCGTTTGATTAGTTGGCGCGTGCGTCCCGGTTCACTGTCTTGGGGTGGTAAACGGCAAGAGGGGTGGGCTCTTTTAGCGCGTATTCTGGCTATCGCGCGCTATGGGTTTCCTAAGTGGTCGGGTTTAAGTATTATTTTTATACGTTTGGGGTGGTTTTTAATTCCTCAAAAATTTAAATTTAAAAGATATGCTAAATAAATATATTTCAGAGCGTAAACAAGTTGTTATTTTAGCCGCGGCGGTGTTGGCCATGGCTTTGTTTTTTGCCTATGACCAATATGTTGGCTTAGGCCATTATAATCGCTGGACAAAAGTAACCGCCGCAGTTTTTTCCGCCAATCCTTGGGGGGTAGAGCTGAATGGATATTATAATCGCGTTCATTTATCAAATAATGGAGTTTTGGAAGTATATAATTATCCGGCCGATCCAGAGCCAATTGATTCTGGCACCTGGCAATATAACAGTGGTGAGTTGCAGTTTGATTTTAGTAGTGCTGTTTTAGATCGTGTTTATAGTAATTTTAAATTTGATCGCGATGGCGTGCTTCATAGTTTAACTGACGGTAACGAAGAAAAGTGGCATGCCGCTAATTAATATGGCAAGTATTGGATTTATTATTCCGACCTTGAATCGGCCTGACGCTTTAAAAAATTTATTGGCTTCGTTTGAGTTGCAAATAAATAAACCAGATGAAATAATTATCGTAGAACAAGGTGACGATCGCTCGGCCGATTTGTTGGCGCGATATAATCATTTGCCGATTAAATATTTTAAAGTTAATTTTAAATCTTTAACGGCCGCGCGTAATTATGGCGTTGCTCAAAGCACTACCAGTCTGGTTGGTTTTTTAGATGATGATATTGTTTTAGCGAGTGATTATGTGGGAAAGACATTGGATTTTTTTGACAATAATCCGGAGGCGCTTGGGGTGCAGGGAGTAATTACTGATTTTGAAATCGGCCACGCCGCTAAAGTTGGTGGTAATAAATTTATTTATCAATTATATAATTTGTTTGCTAAATTTTTCTTATTGAACAATTCCAGTAGCACCAACCGATTGCTCTTGTCCGGTCGCAATCAATATGCCAGTCGGCCGATAGGCACGCAGAATTGCCAGTGGTTAAGCGGTATTGGTATTTATCGGCGCGCGGTTTTCGCGGACTTTAAATTTGATGAAAAATTGTCCGGCTACGCGCTCGGCGAAGACAAATTATTTTCTTATCCAATTTATCAAAAATTTTCCAAAAGTTTGTTTGTTGACCCAAAGATTTGCTGTGAGCATCACCATACTTTGGGCGGTCGGCCACAAAATCGCGCCGGGGTGGATATGAAAATCGCCTATACTTATTATCTGTGGAACAAGCTGTTGCGTAAGCGAACTGGTGCTATCTTTGCTTATTGGTGGGCTAATTTTGGTGATTTGTTGGTGGTATTTTTTTCCGTTATTTTAGTCAAAAATAGTTTTAAATTTTGGTGGTGGCATTTAGTTAATTATTGGAAAATTTTATGGCACCAGCGGATAATTTAAATATATATTTAAATACTAATTTAAATACTGATCCACCTGTCCGACAGGCAGTTTTAAATCATGATGCTTTTGGCAAGTTAAAAAATAAAAAATTGGTTTTATTTTTTACTTATGGGGTAAGCTTGGATTTGTGGGAGCGGCGCGGGCTGCTCGCGCGCGAATTGAAATTATATCAAAAATTAGGAGAATATTTTGAAAAAATTTATTTTATAACTTATGGCAGAATGGATGGGCGCTTCGCGGCTAAATTAGCGGCTGACAATATCGCGGTTTTGCCGAAAAAATTTCGCTGTCCCAATTTTATTTATTCTTTGATTTTGTCAATTATTTATTGGAAAGAATTAAGTGGCGCTGATTTTTACAAAACCAATCAGATGCTTGGTAGTTGGACGGCCGTTATTGCTAAGTGGTTATATAAAAAGAAATTAATTGTGAGGACAGGATACTCCTTAAGTTTATTTAGTCAAAAAACGTCATCAATAAAATTTTATTTGTCTAAAGTTATCGAAAAATTTGCGGGAAAATTTGCTGATATTATTGTGGTAGCGAGCGACAGTGAAAAAATTTTATTTGGTAATAATATAAATAAAGTTACAGTTATTCCGAATTATGTTGATATTGATTTATTCAAGCCGTTAGAAAATAAAAAAAATATTAGTAAAGAAATCAGCTTGCTTTCTGTTGGGCGGATGGAGCCACAAAAGAATTTGGGAAATTTATTGCTAGCTTTAAAAGGTTTGGAAAATATTAAATTAATAATGGTTGGTTTCGGCAGTTTAGAAAATAAATTAAAAAAGATTGTCAAAGATAATAATCTGAACGTAGAATTTTTAGGAAATGTACCACACAATGAATTGCCAAAATATTTTAATAATGCCGATATATTTGTTTTGCCCAGCTTATATGAAGGCAATCCCAAAGTATTATTAGAAGCAATGGCGTGTGGCATACCGGTGTTAGCAACCAAAGTTGATGGTATTAGTGCTACAGTGACTCATTTACGCGATGCTTTTTTAACAGAAATCGATTCGGTTAGTTTACGTGGTGGGATTGAGATTTTATTAAACGATTTGGCGTTGCGAGAAAGAATTGGCCATGGGGCGCGTCAAACAATATTGAATTGTTATAGTTTAGACAAAATTATTAATTTAGAATTAAAAAATTATTAAAAATTCCTATGGAATATTTTGATAAAATCAACAACCGCTTAGTTTTTGTGGAAAAATCACCCACAGCTGTTTTTTGGGACGATTTGTGGACTTCATCAGGTGATCTAAAAAAACAGATTGTTAGTGTTAGGAAAGATAATTTAGTTTGTCTTATTAGCAAAAAATATTTAAAAACCGGTGATAAAGTTTTGGACGGTGGCTGTGGTAAAGGACAATTTGTTTATGCCCTGCAAAATTATTTTAGGTTTGACACTTACGGTGTTGATTTTGCCGAAAAAATTGTTGCAAAAATTAATCAAACTATCCCCACTCTAAAAATTAAATTAGGTGATGTCCGCAATTTGTCGTTTGAGGATGATTTTTTTGATGGTTATTGGTCATTGGGAGTGATAGAGCATTTTTATGATGGTTACGATAGTATTTTATTGGAAATCAGGCGTGTTTTAAAAAAGGGCGGGTTTTTATTTATTACCTTTCCGCACCTGTCATGGTTACGAAAATTAAAAATTAAATTAGGTAAATATCGCGAGTTTGTTGGCTCTGAAGATAACAAAAAGGATTTTTATCAATTTGCGTTAGATGATCATAAGGTTATCGAGGACATAGAAAAGCTCGGTTTTGTTTTAAAACATAGCAAAAAAATTGACGGAGTAAAGGGATTGAAAGATGAGGTATCAGTAACCAAGCCGATTTTGCGGGTGGTTTATAATTCTAACTTTTTAATTTTAAAAGTTATCAAATTTTTCTTAAATAAATTATTATCGTTTTTTTCATCCCACATGATTTTGTTAGTATTTGAGTTGCGCAATAAATAGAATTGGATTGATAACATATGAAAATTAAAAACAAACTTTATTCATTTTTTATCCGTGTTACCCTACGTTTACACAATTTTTGCTATCGTGTTATTAGTAAATTAGTTTTGCTAGAAAATAACGGCACTCATCCCAAACATCGGATTATGGACTATGGTTCTTTTTTTGTTAATAATGTTAATGAGAGCGACAAAGTTATCGACATTGGATGTGGCAAAGGAGAGGTAGCCTATTTGATTTCTAGTCGAGCCAAGGCAGTAGTGGCTGTTGATTTAAAAGAAAAAAATATCAACCATGCTAAAAATAAATTTCGATGTGCTAATTTAATTTATATTGTAGCAGATGCAGTGTCTTATAAGTGGGATCAAAAATTTGACAAAGTTATTTTATCCAATGTTTTAGAGCACATAGACGATAGAATTAATTTTTTGCAAAAATTACACAGTGTCGCCAGTACTATTTTGTTGCGTGTACCGATGATCAATCGTGATTGGTTGGTTATGTATAAAAAAGAAAAGGGTGTGGATTATCGTCTTGACCCGACCCATTTTATAGAGTATGATTTAAATACACTTTTTGCGGAAATGGCGCAAAGTAATTGGAAAATTGAAAGTTACTCTGTTCAATTTGGAGAATTTTGGGGGGTGGTAAAAGCAATATGAAAAAATCTGTAAAAGTAAAAATAATCGGACGGGACTGGGTTAACTGGTCCATTGACAAAGATCGGAAAAATTTATGTTCTTTTTTATCAGATTTGAAAGGAGTAAAATTATCCTCCAGCTATATTTTTTCGGATATTTATTTTTTTGTTTGGTATGAACAGGTTTTTTCGCTAAAATTCTTTTTTGTTCGTTTGTTGAAAAAATTTTTTCATAAAAAAATTGTAGCGGTTATTACCAATGATTGTCGCGATGATATCAACAAAATTAATCATTTTAAAGGTTTGGTAGATTTATTTATCGCTCCGAGCCAGGCGGTGTCGGATTTTTTAACTGCCAATAACTGGCCCAACATAAAAATACCGTTTTATGTTTCTCCGGCTGAATTTTACCGACTTAGTTTAACCAAATTAGCGCTTTGTGAGCGGTTAAAAATTGATTATTCTTTAGTAAAAGATAAAATATTGATCGGCTCTTTTCAGCGGGATAGTTTGGGGAAAAATTTGTTACTGCCCAAGTGGCAGAAAAATCCTGATTTACTAGTTAAGATTTTAAGTGGCTTGCCGCGTGAAAAATTTATTTTAATATTGGCCGGTCCGCGTCGCCATTATTTGGTGAAAGAATGTGAACGTCAATCTATTCCCTATATATTTGTGGGTGAATCTCAATGTTTTGCCGCTGGAAAGGATGATGTTTTGGTAAATAATTTATCCATTGAAAAAATAAATTGGTTGTATAATTTAATTGATTTGTACCTAGTAACATCTGCTAGTGAAGGTGGCCCTAAAGCCATTTTAGAAAGTAGTTTATGTCAGACGATGATTTTTTCTACTCCAGTTGGTTTGGCCCCGGATTTTTTGCACCCGTTCTCTTTATTTGATTCTGGCGATTATAGCAAAATTAGTGAGTATATTTTAAATTGCTTTGATGGTAAAATGAAACAAACGGAATATATAAAGTATAATTTTGAGAAAGTTTTATCTGTAATGGAAAATAATCATTATCAAGATTTAATTATTAATATTTTTTTTAAATTAAATATCATTCTATGACCAAATCTGACCAAGTTAAAAAAATAGTTAAGAACGCTAAAAAAGTTTTAAGCTCTAAATCAAATTTTAAATTATTGACTCGCCCCAAGATTATAGTCAATTTGGCACAACAGCATTTTGATGCCAAAACTTTTAATCCTCGCCCTGGCTCTACCCCTGGTGACGTGGTATTTAGTTTGACTAACATCTGTAATTTATCCTGCCCGATGTGTTCCATTAACAATATCAAGGCCAAATGCGGGCAGGTGCCTAATTTTATCACTTTTGATGAGTTTAAAAAATTTGCTGAACTACTGGCTGCCGCCACGCGTTTAAGTTTTATGGGATTTATTGGTGAGTCAATCTTAAATCCCGATTTTTTTAAAATTATTTCTTATCTTAAAAAAGAGTACAAAACCTTTTTGCATATTTCTACCAACGGTAATGGTTTAAATGAAAAAGTTCAAGATCAAATGTTGGCGGTTGGTTTTGACTCCATCACTTTTTCTATTCACGGTTTTTCGCCGGAAAGCTATAAAACTCTTCAGGCTGGCAGTTTGGACTTGGTGAAAAAAAATTTAGCGCGTTTGCTTACCAGACGAAAAGAGTTGAAATTAAAAGTACCTTATGTGACAGTGGTGTTTGCTTTAAATCGCGCCAACATTGATGAGGCCCAACAAATGTTGGAATGGGTGGCTGGTCTGGGTGCCGACGCGTTTCACGTTTATCATTTTCACGACTATACCCCCACTCTAAAAGGGCTCATATTTAAAAAAGAAGAATACCCAGAAATAAACAAAAAAATTGATGCGCTTTATGAGTATGCGCAATTAAAAGGGTGGCTAAATTTGTTGCCACCCCAAAAGCCGTATTTTAAAGAAGACGCTTTGGAACAAGAAAAAGGGATAGTTAAGTGTGATCGGCCTTGGAAGGGTTTCCAAATGCGTTCGTCTTTTTCGCATAAGGACTGCTACTATATGGGGGTCTGCAACGTGTTTAATTCTTTCTTGTTTAATTACAAAGAACATCTGGAAAAATATGGTAAACTGGATTTCCAAAAAATTTGGCAACATCCGGTTTTGCAATATTTAAGGCAAACCAGCAATTCGGCTGGTCCCAAGCCGGTTAATCCGTTGTGCGCTTATTGTAAAAGTTCAAAGCGAAAATATCTTAAAAATACCGATAACGCTGCCAATTATAAAGCTAAATTGGAAGCAATTGATGGTTTTTTTAAAGGGTTTAAAAAAGAATATCCTAATTTTGAAGAAGTGGGTGGTGTTCAGATGCTATACACCGAAGATGACGAGTTGGCATTGAATTAAATCAATTTCCGAGCCAGGGAGCAAATATGCCCGCTAAAGATCTCGGTTTAGTCAGGGATGCAATATTCAAATGATTACACCTCAATTACCTCGGGGCATAGCCGCGAAGGGCTATATTATTCAGCTATTCCAGTTGTGATTTATGAAAGTGAATATTTTATTTTCTTTTAAAAATGGACCCAGTGGTGGGGGGAACCATTTTTTGAGTTTACTGCACTCGGAATATTTAAAGATGGGTATTTACGAAAACGATCCGATAAAATCGGATATTGTGATTGTTAATAGTTACCATAATTTGATTAAAGCTGCTAAGTTGAAAAATCATTATCCTAATATTAAATTAGTATTTCGTTTAGGGCCAATATTTTATTATCATCGTGGTAATATTTGGAAATTAATGGATAAATTTATTATTGCATTAGCCAATAAAATTGCAGATGGTATTATTTTTCAATCGCACTGGTCGTTAGCTGAGGCCAACAAGCTCGGATTTAATGCGCAAAAAAATTGGCGGATAGTTTATAATACTGCTGGCCAAACATTTTATCGTGATGATAATTTTATCAAAAATCATAGTAAGATAAAAATTTTAGCAGCCAGTTGGTCATCTAATAAAAATAAGGGATCTGGTTATTATGAATATTTAGATAAGCATCTTGATTTTAGCAAATATCAGATGTCATTTATTGGCAATTCTCCGGTTAAATTTAAAAATATTGCGATTTTATCGCCGTTGGACGGTAAGAGCTTGGCTCAAGAATTAAAAGCAGCTGAAATGTTTATTTTTGCTGCCAAAGATGACGCCTGTTCCAATATGCTTATAGAAGCTATGGCGGCTGGTCTGGCGGTGGTAGCATTGAATTCCGGTGGAAGTAGCGAGTTAGCTCAGTTTGGGAATTGTAAATTATTTAGTAATGAGAAAGAATTATTAGATGCCATTGCCGGTTTGGTTGTTAGTGTTGACCACAGAAGTGGTTTGGGTACGGCGGTGACATTGCCAACACCAGAAACCGTGGCCCGGGAATATTTATCAGTTATAGATCAAGATAAAAAAGCGACCGAGTGTTCGTTTTGGTTGGTTCTCAAAGTGAGGTTTTACATTTCATTATTTGTTTTAATTGGCAAATTAAAATTTATTTATGGCTGATTATTATCATTATAGTATTCATCGCCTTCTTTTAAATCGGCTTATCAAAAAAGAGTTATCGGCGTTGGGTGGAAAAGTTCTTGATGTGGGATCAAAAAATCGTCGGTACGATATATTTTTTAAGGCCGATACCGATATCATCGCAGTGGACAAAATTCCCAACAAATCATTGCAAGTTGAATTTGGTGACTTGGAAAATGGTTTGAATTTCGTCGATAATCAATTTGATGCAATTGTATGCTTGGAAGTCCTTGAGTATTTGGATAATTATGAACTTGGTTTAAAAGAAATATCTCGATTGCTTAAGTGGGGTGGAAAGGCAATTGTTTCTGTCCCGTTTCTTTTTGCCGAACATAGTGACAACCAAAGATTTACCGAGCAGTTTCTAAAGAGGAAATGCGAACTTTATTTTAGTGAGGCGCAAGTGAGCAAAGTTGGTAATGGTTTTACGGCAATATGGGACATCGTGCGAGCTAAAGCTTTGGTACAAAAAAATATTTTTATTAGATTAATTTTATTTTTGTGCATATTGCCGTATTTATTTTTAATAAAACTATTTAATTTAAAGGCTCAAAAAGATTTATTTTATTCTGGTTTGTTTGTCGTTCTAAAAAAATAGTATGAAGATATTAAGAATAGACGACGTGGGCGCGTCGAGTAAGCATTTTAATCAGCACGGCCGCAAAGTTTTTCGTTTCAAAGGAGTGCCATTTTTTTATTTTCCTTTGGCTAATTTTTGGTTTTTTAAGCGAGTTTGGCCATTTAAGCGTTGGGGCGTTTATGATGAGCTATCAACATCGGAATGGAATAAATATCTGCAATTATTTGATAAATATCAAATCGTTCCCATTGTGGCTGTCACTGCTTGCTGGGTTGAGAAAAATGGTGTGTTTGTCCCATTTTACCTGAAATTTCCCGATGAAGCTGAGGTCTTGAAAAAAGCTGTTAAAAATGGTAAAATTACCATTGCCAATCATGGCCTTACTCATTGTGTGGTTGGTAATCATCTGCCAAAGATTTGGTCTCGTAATAACGATAATCATCGCGAGTTTTGGCCTTATCTTAGCCAATCTTGGCACAATGAACACATATCACGCTCCCAGGAAATATTAGAGGGATATTTTGGTGTACCGGTTGAAATTTTGGTGCCACCGGGTAATATTTGGAGCTATAAAACATATTTGGCTGTTTTAAATACTAATATCAAAAAAATAATTTGCGGGCGTTACATGGCTGATGGTGAGAAAAAAATGGATGGCATTGAATTCGTTGATGACAAAGAAAATTTTTTGTTACTACACGACAGAGATTTAAAATTAAAAGACGAAGATTGGTTAACTAAGCAGTTATTATCATTTAAGTAAGCTTAGGATGTGCGTAGTTTATTGGTTTTTTTACTGACATAATAATTAAAATTAGTGTTATGAATCTAATTTATATTGGTTCCGGCTTTGTAGGTGCGTGTTCAGCCGGTGTGGCCGCTTCTTCCGGCCACAAAGTGTTGGTTTATGATATCGATGAGAGCAAGATCAATTCGTTGTCATCCGGCGATCATGACCGGATAGAGGCCTGTTTATTTGAGAAGGGATTAGGCGATTTGTTAACTAGAAATAAAGATCGGATAGAATTTACCACGCAATATTCCAAATTGGATAAATTTTTGGATACAGCGGATGCGGTTTTTATGTGTTTACCAACACCCGAAGTTGGCGAAACTGGAGAAAGTAATCTATCTTATTATTTTGATGCTGCCGAAAAATTAGCCATTTCGCTTACACGTCGCAATGGCGGCACACAAACAAAATATGTGGTAGTGGTTAATAAAAGCACGGTGCCAATTGATATGGTTAACCGCACGGCCGACATTTTAACTAAAGCCGGAGTTAATAATTTTGGGGTAGTGTCTAACCCGGAATTTTTAGTGGAAGGTAAGGCCACAGAAGGTTCACTTCGACCCGATCGGGTCGTGGTAGGGGCATCTTCGGAGCGTGATTTTTTGGTAATGCGCCAAATTTATCAACGCTTTTACGACTCTCCAGCTGTCCAATATGTTGAAGTTAATCCGCAGGAAGCGGCCGCGGGAAAGTTATTGGCAAATTTTTATTTATTTAATCGTTTGGCAATTTGTTTTGATGTGATTGGGCGCACTTGCGAGGCGTTTCCGGAATTAAAATTTGAACATATTAGAAAAATTTTAACTGGAGATAAACGGATCGGTGATTGGGGTTTTTATGATAGTTTGTATGCCGGCGGAAGCTGTTTTATTAAAGACGCGCGTTCTTTATCTCATCAATTGCAAACGGTGGGATATGGAGCAGAAATTATTAACGAAACTTATTTAGCCAACAAACGGCAATTAGAATTATTTTTAGCGCGCGCGGAAAAAGAAGCCGGTTTTGATTGGGTAGGGAAAACAGTTTGTTTGTTGGGTCTGGCTTTCAAACGCGATACCAATGATATTCGCAATTCGCCCTCGCTTTTGATCGCGGATTTTTTGTTAGAAAAGCAAGTAAAGCAGATCAAAGCGCACGATCTGGCTGCGATGGAAAATTTTAAAAAGTATGGATCAAAGAGCGAGAAGATAAGTTTTTGGGATGATCCTAAGGAAGCCGTTGCTGGTGCTGATGTGATTGTAATCGCGTCTGATTGGGCTCAGTTTCGTGGTTTGGCCGATTGGGTTTTAAGCGATTATAATGGACGGCCTTTAATTATGGATGGTCGCCGGATGTGGCAACATTGCTATTTTGATTTACAAAAAGCTGGCTTTAATATTATACCGGTTGGCGGTTCGTTTCTTAAAGGAGATAAATAATTTAAATTTATGAAAAAATATGGAATCATGGGCGTGGGTATGGTAGGAGGTGCGTTGTTGCGTTATTTTATTCAGCACCAGCAAATTCAGCCGATTTTGTTCGACCCGGCTAAAAATTTGAATTCGGTTGAAGAATTGAACAACGCAGAAGTAATTTTTTTGTGTGTACCAACTCCCTATGACGAACAAAAGGGCGGTTTCGATTTGTCATATCTTGATCAGGCGTTTAGTGTTTTGACCGGTGAAAAAATTATTGTAATCAAGTCAACTGTTTTGCCGGGAACGACAGAAGAATATCAGCATCGTTTTCCTCAGCATAAAATTTTATTCAATCCAGAATTTTTGACTGAAGCAACTGCTGACTATGATATGATTTATCCCACTAGGCAAATTGTTGGCTTCACCGCACAAAGCAAAGCAGTGGCGTCGGAAATAATTTCTATCTTACCGTTTGCCCCATTTCAAAAAATAATTCCGGCCAAAGAGGCGGAAATGGTGAAATATTTTGGCAATACTTTGTATGCTCTTAAAGTTGTTTTTGCGAATCAAGTTTATGATTTATGTCAGAAAATTGGCGTGGATTATGACACTGTTAAAGAATGTGCCAAGGCCGAGCCAATGGTCGGTAAAACTCATTTGGATGTAGTGCACAAAGGGTACCGCGGTTATGGTGGTAAGTGCTTGCCCAAAGACACGCGTGCCCTTATACAACTGGGAGAGCGCTTGGGGGCAGAGATGTCTGTTTTAAAAGTGGCGGAAGAATATAATAATTCCTTAATTCAAAAGCAGGGAATTAAAAATCAAGATAAAGCGGAATTGGAAAAAGATCGTTAACGAAGACCTTTTGAAGCTGGTAGTCGGTCTTTAATTTAAAATGTAGGTATCTGTTTTGCCACAAATCTATATGAGTAATAAGGAAAAAATATTGTCAGCCATTTCTTATGATACCATTGGCAATGTTTTGGTAAAATTTTTTTTGGTAAGCTCCGGCATTATTGTGGCCCGAACGCTGGGTCCAGAACTTTTGGGTAAATATTCAATTATCTTAATTTTTTGCGGCAGTCTTGGTATCATTGTTAGTTTCGGAATGGAAGACGCCCTTGTCAGATATTCGGGGGAGCTTTCTGGTTTGGGGCAAAATAAATGGGTGGGTAGGATGATTAAAGATATTATTATTTTTCGAATACTGATAGTTTTGGCGTGCTCGGTCCTGTTGTTGGTATTCACCAATTTTACTTTTGGTGTTCTTGGGCTTGCGGTGGAGTGGTATACAATTTTGTTTATCATTTATTTTATTTTTTCCAACGGTTTGTTTTCACTGTTTTCAACTTTTTTACAGACCAAGTTTCAGCAAAAGTATATTAATATTGTGACAGTGTCAATCTCGGCTGTTAATTTCTTGACTGTTGTTTGTCTGTGGTTTAGTCACCTTCTTACTGTACGCTCTTTGTTGTTGGCGGTAATTGTTTTTTTGACCACCAAGTTGATATTATTTGGTTGGCGTGCTCGTGTAGTTGCTCGCGAAACGATGAAAAATGATACCGATATTGCGCATGATCCGTTATTTTATAGTAATTTAAAAAAACGTTTTTTGAAATATAGCGTGACCATGTTATTCATTAGTTTGGGGGGTGTGATTTTGGCGTATCGCTCTGATGTATACTTTATCTCATTTTTTTTGGGTTTAACCGCCGTGGGGTATTATAATTTAGCCAATAATTTTATTGAAGGCGCGTTCGGATTAGTCCTTCCCGGATCTTTTGGTCCTATGTATACCAGTATGATGGTGGAGAGCTATCATAAAAATGGCGTGGCGTCTTTGAATAAATTTTTTCAAAAAAATGTTGAATATGTATTTTTGTTTACTTTCCCCTTGGCGATCGGCGGAAGTATTTTAGCCCGAGAGTTAATCTTACTATTTTACGGGCCGGCTTATTTACCGGCAACTACTTTATTTATTTTATTTTTTTTAATATCAGCAATTTTTAAATTTGCCGGTTCGGTCTCGTCTATTTTTGTGGTTTTAGAGAAACCCCACTATTTTATGTGGACGAAAGTTATTTCAATTATTAACATACCACTTAATTTATTATTTATACCTTGGTTTGGAGTAATGGGAGCATTGGGAAGCACATCAATAACATTGTCGCTGATTTTTTTGGTAGAGTATTTTTTGGCGAAACATTTGGCATCTATTTCCATCCCTTGGGTGGCGATTTTTAAGATTGGTTTATTAGCGGTGTTTATGGGATTTTTTACTTTTTGGTTGGGAATAAAATTGCAGTTTTCGCTCGGCGTCAATTTATTTATTAATATTATGTTGAGCGCCTTACTTTACATGTTGTCGGTGTATTTTTTCAAAATTGTCGATCGGGAATATTTTGATTTCTTTTTGAAAAAGTTTAAGTTTTCTAAATAAAATTCTTTTTATGAACAAACAAATTGGTGTTGGTGATATTCGGTTGGGTCCGCCAGAGAAAAAATATTTGCAAATGGTAATTGATTCCAACCGTCTTTCTTATGGGCAGTTTTCACAACGTTTTGAAAAAGAAATGGCTCAAAATCACGATTGCAACTTCGGAATTTTTTGTAACAGTGGCACGTCGGCCCTGCTTTTAGCTTTAATGACATTGAAAGAAAAATATGGTTGGAGTGACGGCGATGAAGTAATTGTACCGGCCTTAACATTTATTGCCACCAGTAATGTCGTTTTGCAGGCCAATATGGTTCCGGTATTTGTGGATGCTGATGAAAAAACATATAATATAAATCCGGATTTGATTGAACAAAAAATTACCAATAAAACTCGCTGTATTATTCCGGTTCATATGTTTGGTTTACCGTGTGAAATGGATAAGATATGCGTGATTGCCAATGCGAACGGATTGCGCATAATAGAAGATAGTTGCGAAACCATGTTCGCTTCTTTTCATGGGAAAAAAGTTGGGTCCTTCGGTGATTTGGCTTGTTTTTCAACATACATCGCTCATTTTTTAGTGACCGGTGTGGGCGGATTAGTAATTACCAATGATTCGGATTTAGCGGTGACAGTAAGAAGCATGATGAATCATGGCCGTGATTCAATTTATATGTCAATTGACGATGATCGGGATGAGCGCGGGGTAGTTTTAAAGGAAGTAATAAGTAAAAGGTTTTCTTTTGTGCGTATGGGTTATAGTTTTAGGGCGACTGAGCTCGAGGCCGCCATTGGTTTGGGTCAGTTAGAACAAAAAGAAAAAATCGTGTCAACCAGAATAGAAAATGCTCATTTTTTTAAAGATGCGCTTAGAGATTTGGAAAAATATCTAATATTGCCGTTCGAACCAGAAGGCCGCGACCATCATTTTATGATGTTTCCAATTGTAGTACGTAGTGATAAAAAAAATAAACTAATTAATTTTTTGGAAGAGGCCAACATAGAAACTAGAGATATGCCGACAGTAATTGAACAGCCATTTTATAAACAGTTGTTTGGCGATGCGCTTCACGGTTATCCAGTTACAAAAAAAGTAATTGATAGCGGATTTTATATCGGCTCGCATCAATATTTGACCAAAGCAGAAAAAGGCTATATTATAGATAAATTGCACGAATTTTATAAATAAATTTACCTAGTATGACTAAAAAAGCTTTGATCACTGGTATTACCGGGCAAGACGGTTCTTATTTGGCAGAGTTGCTATTAATAAAGGGTTATGATGTCCATGGAGTGGTACGTCGTTCTTCTAGTTTTAACCGTGGTCGAATAGAGCAGATTTATACCACTGATCCCCATACTGTCAAAGAAAAATTTCATCTTCATTATGGCGATCTGAGCGACTCCAGTTCGATTAATTCTTTGGTGGCCAAACTTCAGCCAGATGAATTATATCATTTAGGTGCTCAAAGTCATGTTGGTATCAGTTTCCAAATTCCAGAATATACGGCTGATGTCACTGGTTTGGGCACGTTGCGTTTACTTGAGGCGGTGCGACACCTGTCACCAAAAACAAAATTTTACCAGGCATCTAGCAGTGAGTTGTATGGTAAGGTAGAAGGAAAGACTCAAAATGAACAAACGAAATTTTATCCCCGCAGTCCTTATGCGACTGCAAAATTGTATGCTTATTGGATAACAAAGAATTATCGTGAATCTTATCAAATGTTTGCTTGCAATGGCATTCTTTTCAACCACGAATCTCCTCGCCGAGGCGAAAATTTTGTCAGTCGTAAAATAACTCTCTCGATCGCCAAAATTTTACGGGGCGAGTTGGATAAGTTGTACATTGGTAATTTGGAAGCAAAAAGAGATTGGGGATATGCGCCAGAATATGTAGAAGGAATGTGGCGTATAATGCAGCATGATAAGCCTGATGATTATGTACTCGCTACTGGCAAAACTCACAGCGTGCGTGAATTTGTTGAAGAAGCTTTCCGTAATGTTGATATTAACATAAAATGGCAGGGCTCTGGTTTATCGGAAAAAGGCATCGACATAAATTCTGGTAGAGAGATGGTGGCGATTGACGCGGAGTATTTTCGTCCTAACGAGGTTGATGTATTATGTGGGGATTTTTCTAAGGCAGAAAATGAGTTGGGGTGGTGGCCAAAAACTGATTTTAAAGAATTGGTTAAGATAATGGTACGGGCGGATTCCAATCAGAGCTAATCAAAATATTTATGAATAAACCATTATTGCAAATTTCACCTTATTTCGACGAGCAAGAAGAAATTGAGTTGTTGGAAGTGGTGCGGTCTATTTGGCTTATAGAGAGGAGTAAAAATGATTTGTTAGAAAAAATTTTTTCAGAATTTACCGGCGCCCCATTTTCAGTGACTTGCTCTAATGCGAGTGTGGGGATTTTTATGTCTTTAATTGCTTGTGGAATCGGACGGGCATCTTTGGTTGGATCGGAAGCGGATGAAGTTATTGTGCCTGACATAACTTTCGTCGCGACAATAAATGCGATATTGTTGGCGGGCGCCAGGCCGGTGGTCGTGGATATTAACGAGTATGACGCACATATTAATGTAGTGAATATTAAAAAAGCCATCACCAAAAATACTAAGGCTATTATGCCTGTTCATTTGTATGGCGGTATGGCAGATATAGTGGCCATTCAAGAATTAGCCGATCGAAATAATTTGGTGATAATAGAAGACGCCGCCCAAGCAGTTGGAGTCAAATTGGACGGTCGTCACGCTGGCACCTTTGGTCGTTTTGGAGTATTCTCTCTTTATGGTAATAAGATAATCACCTGTGGAGAGGGTGGTATCGTTGTGTGTCAAAACGCTGATGATCGGGATAAAATTTATCGAATCAAAAATCACGGTCGTTTAAAAAAAGGTGCATTCATTCACGAAGAAATTGGTTATAATTTCAGTTTTACTGATTTACAGGCGGCAGTAGCCATCGCGCAGATGAAAAAAATTAATTACATTATTAGTCGTAAGCGAGCGATCAACACTCAATATCGAGAGTTATTGAAAAATAGCAGGGTATCCTTTTTAGAATCACCTCAAAATATAGATGAGACGTTCTGGTTCACCAATGTATTATGCGACGACGCCGAAGAAATGGCTAATAAGTTGGCAATTGAGAATATCCAAAGCCGAAGGTTATTTTATCCAATTCACCTGCAACCATGTTATAAAAATAAACAGTTAATACAGTTAGATGGTGAGTATAATAATGCTGATAAATTATTTAAACGTCTATTATCTTTACCTAGTTCAGTTTCTTTGACCGCAGACGAAATAGAGTCGGTCGCAAGTGTTATAAAAAAATAAAATTATGGTCGAAAATAAAAAAATAAAAATCGCCATTATTTCCTATCCATTTCTGTCGTTTTTGGGAGGGGCGGAACGTTATGTGGAAGAAATGGCTAGAGGTTTTGAGCATAATGGGGTAGATGTGACAATTTTTTCATCGTGGAATTTATTTTGGAAAGAAAAAAGACAAACCGATGCCACTATTATTAAAATTTTTAACTTTCCATTTACTCGACGTTTTAAATATTACCACGAGATGTTTTTTAATTTTTTTGTTTATTTTTTATATAGAAAAAAATTGCGTAGTTTTGATTTAATTATTCCTCAAGCTCCAGCCGCTTATTTTTTACTTTTTGATAAGTATTTAAAAAACAAAACAGTGCCAGTGAGCTACAATAGTCCTTGGCGTAGAAATCAAAAAGAGGAAAAGTCAATATATGAGAACGCCTTTTCGGTGATTTGTATAAACCAAGCATGTAAAGAAAATATTTTAAAGAACTACCCGCATATTGATATCAATAAATTAGTTGTTTTTAATGAGGGTGTCCACGTTGATAAATTTTATCCCAGATCTACAGATGAAATTGTGGCTATGCGTCAGAAATATAATATTCCAATCAATAAGCTGTTTTTATTAACCTTGCAGAGAATGGATAGTCGTAAGGATTTGGTCACACTAGCCAATATTCTAATTAATGTCGCCAAAGCCGCTCCTGACATTTTTGTGGGCATAGCTGGTGGTGGTCCGGATCGAGACAAGGTTGCCGTTTTAGTGGACGACGCCGGTCTAAACAATCTTAAAATGCTTGGTTTTATCGAAGAAAATGATTTATCAAGTATTTATGCTTCCGCCGACGCTTTTTTAAGTGCCACTTGGGGGCAGGTGGCTTTAGAAGCGATGGCTTGTGGTGTCTGCACGTTTGTTTTAAATGATCATCCGGCTTGTAAAGAAAATGTCTGCGACCTAAATTTGTTATTGCCATGCAACCAACAGTCGTACCATAATATTTTAGGTGTAATTGTTAATCGGAATTTATGTAATCATTATGGAAAAAAAGGCCTGGAGTTTATTTTAGATAATTTTAAATGGGATATAATTACAAAAAAAATTTTAAATCATTATTTGCAGGTTAAATAGCTATGGTAAATTTTAGCAAAAAAAAGATTTTAATTACTGGTGGGGCCGGCTTTATCGGTAAGCACCTGATACAAAGATTACAACAACAAGATGTGCGATCTATCAGGGTAACCTCTCGTAATTTAGAATCTGATTCATTTTTGAATAATTTAGGTTTAGATATTAAGGTCGGAGATTTAAAGGATCCTATTTTTTGTGACCAAATTACCGAAGGAATAGACGTTGTCTTTCATTTGGCAGGACAAAAACACAATTATTTCGTTCATTCAGCACAGCCAGCTAACATATTGTATGAGAACAATTTAATCAATGGTAATATTTTGGAATCTGCGCGTCATTCAAATGTTAGTTGTCTAGTTATGGCTAGTTCGATTGTGGTTTATCGTGGTGGCAATATCAAAACATATGATGAAGATTCAGAAACTATTTTGTCTCGAGAAGCGCCTCACCTAGGGTATGCTTGGTCTAAGCGAATATTAGAAATTTTAAGTTATTATTATCGGACTCAATACCACATTGATATAAGAGTTTGTCGATTGGGTAGTGCCTATGGACCGTTTGATAAGTTTAACTCAGAATTTGCGCAGATAGTCCCTTCTTTGATTAATAAGATCTATCACGGTGACGTTATCGAAATAGACAGTCGGTCCACAATAAAAAATTTAATATATGTTGGCGACATCGCTGATGCTCTGATCAAAACATTATTTGTTAATAAATGGTTTAATGTGCCGGTAAATATCGTGGATCCGAAAAGTCGCATTACCTATGGTAATTTGGTGGATATGCTAGGTAATATTTTAAATATTAAACCAATAGTAAAAGAGATTGGTACTGTTGGTTTAGAAAAATATTTTCGTTCTAAATATAATTTTTACACACCGCGAGTGTCTTTAGATGAAGGTCTGCGTGCAACAGTCGATTATTATTTAAAGCATGTCGCAACCAAGTGATCTATGATAAATTTTAATGAATTTTACCGTGAAATCGATCCTTGGGGTACTACTAAATTTGCTCACGAGCGTGCGCGGCTACGTCTCACTGAAAAAATGTTGGGCCACAATCAGTTTAATCACGCTCTAGACCTAGGATGCGGTGAGGGAATATTTACTAAGATAATTAAACAGCACGCCATCTTGGTTGACGCCATTGATATTTCACTCTCGGCAATTAGTCGGGCCAAACAGAGGTGCGCCGGTGTTGATTTCACAGTGGGCGATATTAGAAATTTTAAATTTTTTGGTAACTATGATTTGATTGTCTGTTTGGAGGTAATTTATTATTTAGATTTAGAAGATCAAAAAAATATTTTACAAAAAATGCGTGATTTTATAGATAAGAATGGTTTAATTTTATTATCTTTTGTTATCAACGACCAATCCTATATTCATTATGCTGATTTTATTAAACTTTTAACCGGAATGTTTAGTCTAAAACTTATCTTGGTGTTGAGTGTTAAGAGCCGTAGTAACATTTTTATAGATAGAATAAAAATGTGGTATTATAATTTTTTATTAAATAAACGCGGTTTTGTTCATCCGGCTATTAATCAAGTCGGAGTACTGTTGAAATGCAGTTCTAAATAGAGAAATAACTATTAGTATGAAGAAGATTTCTATTGTAATTCCAACATACAATCGTCTAGAAGTGTTAAAGTCTTGCGTTTTCTCAATAGTTAATCAGGATTTTAATTCTGCTGATTACGAAATAATCATAGTAGATAATGGACCATCAAATGATGGAACTGATATTTTTATTGCGGAAATTATTAAAACTAGAAAAAACATTTTTTATTTTCAAAGAAAAGAGAAAGGATGTATTTTTGCTAGAAATTTTGGTTTCCAGGAGGCAAAGGGTGAAATTTTATTGACCGTTGACGACGACGTCGAGTTTTTAGGACGTGATTGCCTGACGATACTCGCCCATACGTTTGAGGACAAAGATGTTGGTATGGTTGGGTCGGTTGAGTTGCATGGTAATAAAGATGAAGTGAGCACAGTTAAGTCTTGTAAGAATATTAATTTAAACAAAATTGGTCGAGTGACTAAATGGGGGAGTTTTTATGCTAGTTTTAATCAGCTGGACGGCTATGACGATTTGGTAGTTGTAGATCATTTTAGAAGTTGCTTTATGGCAGTCAGAGCTGATTTGTTTAATGCCGTTGGGGGTTTTGATGCTAAATATAACGCCGATGGCATGGGTTTTCGCTACGAGACCGATCTGTGTATGCGAGTCAAAAATTTAGCTAAAAAAGTTGTTATTAATCCCAAAATAAGAATTTGGCATAAGGTTGCTAAACGTAGTCGAGGTTTTGAACGAGGTAAAGGCAACCGTTATTTATTTTTAGTTTCCCGCAACCACATGTATTTCATGCTCAAATTTTTTTGGCACAAGCATCGTTGGTTCTGGTTTGTGTATGATTTTTTGATAGGCGCTTACCGAACGCCTGGTTTGCTTTTTTTACTAAAAAGACGAGAGCTGAGTTGGGCTAATTTAGTATGTGTGTTTAGAGGTAAATTATCTGGTTTGAGTTTTTTAAAATAGGTTTTTATGGAGCTAAAAGAGGCTATAAAAAAAAGATACTCCTGCAGAGATTTTTTAGACAAGTCGGTTCCCAAAGATATTGTTGAGGATATTTTATCATACGCTGTATATTCGGCGACAAGTTGTAATCGGCAGGCCTGGCAAGTTAAAGTTGTTACTGATTCCGGTTTAAAAGAAAAATTAAATTATGGCTGTGCCGTTAATCAGCATTATTTATACAAAGCGCCAGTGTGTCTTTGTATATTTTATGATGAAACACAAGAAGTCGGCGACAAAATTGGCGCAGCTGCTATTTCTGTGGGAATGTTTGCCCAAACGATATTACTGCTTTTGCAAGAGTATGCTCTTGGTGGAATTTTTTTGGCCGGTATTAAAAAACCGGATATGGCCAACAGTATTTTGGATGTAGACAGTAATTATAGGTTAAGGGGGATGATTTTGTTGGGGCATCCAGCCGAAGGACAGCCGATTGTTGTTCCGAGAAAAAAGGTCTCCGAAATTACAAGTTATAATTATTCTAAAAATGAAAATATTGTAAGTTTAGAAAATTCTATAAATCCAAACGCTTGGCAATTGGATAAATTAATTAATTTTAGAAATCAGATTTTGTGGTATAAGGGGTTTGACGTCGACAATAGATATAAACACGTTGAGCGCATTCCTTCTGGATCAGAATCGTGTTTAAAAATTTTCAACCACATAAACAAGGATATCACCCAAAATTTAATTTCCGTTGACAATTATTTTGACTTTCTCTCTTATGGCGGTGAATATTTTGTGGCCAATGAAATGGTAATTAATAACAATGTAAAAAATTTTTATTTATTTGATATCGGTGCCGATGTTATTCGATATTTAAAAACTAGGATGAGTAGTTTATTTAATGACAAAACTCTAAAGAGTATTAATTTTATTAGTCCCACAATTATAGACGACAATGATTTTAATATACCAGTTGATGCCGAGAGTATGGATTTAGTTACTTGTTATTTTCGGCTGGAACTTTTTCAAGATCCAGGTAAAATTATAGATAAATTTTATAAAATTTTAAAGAAAAATGGTATTGTTTATATTGCTTGCCAGAATAAATATTTTTTTGATTGGTACAAGATAAAAAAGGGATATAACCATGATTATTCTTTGGGTAGAAATTGGAATATTGGTCCGGAAAAGAAATACTCTTATGGGGAATATTGTGAAATGTTTAAGCATAATTTTGAGATAATTGAGTGTACAAAAATTAATTCTTCAGGGGTAATTTTAAATAAAGTTATGAAAAAATTTCTAGGGATTAAGTTAAAGTTTTTCGAAGAGAAAATGTTTCTTCCAGAATATTTTTTATTTAAATTAAAAAAATGCCAATAGATAACAAAAAATTAGTTAGCAAGATAGAAAAGCAGATTCGTTGGTTTGAAACGATGGAGCAAGGTGGTTTTTTGGGTGGTCCGGTTGTTCATATTTGGGGCAATTCTTTGGATTACTGCGGGCCCGGTTTGGATTGGCGTTATGAAGGGTACTTGTCCGGAATGGTTAAATTATACAGACAAACAGGTGATCATTATTTTCTTGATAAAATTACCAATAGTTTAAAAATATTTGAAAATTTTCAATACAAAAATGGCGCTTTTAGGTGCTCGCATTTCCAGTCAAATCCAATTAATTATGGCACACCACACGAGGTCGCCGCTCTAATTGGCCTAATACACTGTGCTGATTTGTTAAAAAATGAAAATCCTGAATTTTTTGACAAGGCACGTGAGATAACTTTAAATTATTTAAATAATTTTTTGATTAAGTATTTATGGAATCCGGTTTTAGGAGGTTTTGTCGATTGGCCTTATAGTGTATTTAATTTATTTACGTACAACAAAAATAGTACCGTCGGCTTGTTTTTAATAATGGCTAGTAGGACTTTTAAAATTGACTTAGATTATTATATAGAAAAATTAGCCAAACGTTTTTTATTGACACCTACTCTTTATCCTCAGACAGAAGGTAAGTATGAAAATCTTTATATTCCATATTATAACGCTCGGTGTGTACCTTTTTTAGTTGAATTATCTAAATATCTTAATGACCCCGCTTATTTTAAGAGGGCGCAGGATATTTGCGCGCATATTGCCAATAGTTTTTTGGATCTTGATTACGCGCAAGGTTTCGCCTTAACCACGGATAATGTCGGTAATGCCAAAATAAAAAACGTTCTCTGGGTGGCCGCTTCCGGTGACATTCTGTCTGCTTTTTTGTCAATTAATCAACTATCAGTTTACGATCAGTATATAAATTGGTTGCTTGACAAACAATTGGAAAGCGGTGGTTTCCCAACGTTTATTAGAGAAGACGGTAGTTATGATTTGTTAGATATTGTGCCAGTTACAGGTTGGAACGATAAGATGTTTAATTTTTTAACAGATTTAGCACAGTTAGAAAAAAATGATTTTAAAAATTTAGGTAGTCAACACAGTTATAAATTACAAAATTATCCATTGTGTGGTGGTAAATATTTTTACGCAGAGGATAATGATAGTATGGTGTTAAAAACTAAAAACAGCGTTGTGTTTAGTTGGACTAAAAATAATATATTTTCGAGTGTTAATAAACTAGAACCGCGTAAGATAAATTTTAAATAAGTTATGAATATTTTAATAACTCAAGAAAATTATTATCCTCTACACCATGGCGGGACTATGCAGTTTATTATTGGTATGGCAGAATATTTAAAATTAAAAGGATACAAGGTGTTCGTATATACTTGTAGCTATCGAGAAAGTAATTTATTTGGTGAAGTGGAGCGACCAGAAGCGACGGTGAATTACTCTGATTTTATGGTCGGTTCAATGAGCGATCCTTTTGCGGTGACAAAATACATTAGTGAATTTGTTAAATATATACGAGAAAAGAAGATAGATTTGGTATTCGCAAATAATCACAATTCATTAGCTTGGATTAAAGCATCGAAAAAAGCGGGAGTACCAGTAGTTTATGGATGTCACGGTGTTGGTTTAATGGATCCACTAAAAAGACGTTTTTTGATGCCCAACGATGAGTTGTGCTATGGTTTTCCCAGTATTAAAGAAGCCAGCCGTTGGTTTTGGATGGAAAATCGTAGTTTGATGAAAAAATTATTAGGTTTTTTATTATTTTTTTCACCTTTTATAAGAAGTACTAAAGTGCGAAATTATTGGCAATATAAAGAGGCGGTGGCTATCTTAAATTCAGCGGATGCTAGATATGGAAATTCAGCTATTACTGCGAAACTATTTTCAAATAAAAAAAATACTTTTGGGTTTCCACTGGCGATTAATGCTTCCAACCAAATGATGTCCAATCATTATTATCCGTTGGTTGATGATGATTTTTTAAAAAAATTTAATCTTAAAAATAAATCATATATTTTATGCCCTGGACGTTTAAATTATATAAAGGGTCAAGAATATATGATCAAAGCTTTGCTGTCAATTAAGAACAAAAATTTAAAGTTGGTTTTTACTGGTAACGCCGCTCTGTTTGGTGATAAATTTGAACAGATGAGTGCTTATGAAAATAGGATTAGGGACCTAACTAAAGAATATAACTTAAGCGACAGGATAGTATTTACCGGGCTACTTGATTTCGGAGACATGAGAAAAATTTATTCCTCGGCGTTAGTTACCGTCATACCCTCGGTCTGGCTCGAAACGTTTGGGTATGTTACTATCGAGTCAATGGCCTGTGGTACCTCAGCAATAGTAACTAGTAATTGTGGCAGTGCAGAATGTGTTAGTCGAGAGGACGGTTTTATTATCGATAGAAAAAATGAAAAACAAATTTCCGATATTATTAATGACAATGAAAGCAGATTTGTTGATTTGGGTGAGCGAGCACGGAAAAAGGTGCTGGATAATTATGATTGGAGTGTATCGGGCGATAAATATCTGGATATATTTACTAAAGTTTACAGCGAACGTAAATCAGTCAAAGTCTATAGTAATTAAATAAAAATATAATATATTTTTATACATGATTAGCAACGTTAAAATAATAATAATTTTTTTTCCTGGTGATTTGGACGAAGGCCAAAATGGCACTAAACACGACATCGTCAATCGGATTAAAATTTTTAATGAGCTTGGATTTAAAGTTCATCTGATTGTGTTTGATCGCAATGCCAGCGAACAATTGAGGAAAAATGACTTTGGGGCTGAAGTACTGGTGATTCCAAGAGTAATTAGCCGTAGTGAATACTATAGGAGTAGCGGTCTCGACAATCAATCGGTGATGGGGGTGGTCAGTGCGGAAATTGTGAAAAATAATCCTGATATTTTATGGTTTGAGTATGTAAATTTTGCAAATTTGGCCGCTATTTTGAAAAAACAATTTCCCGATAAAAAAATATTTTTTCGTTCCCACAATTATGAAATTGGGCACGCTTGGGAAAAGAATCTATATAATTTTAAAAAAAGTATTTTTAGCCTCCAGACCGTTGCGTCAATGTTGAAAGATTTCTTTTTTATTTACAAATTAGAAAACAAGATGTTTGCGGTAGCGAATAAAATTTATTGTATTTCTCGATTAGATTTTAAAAAATACAGCAGGCGGTTTGGAGTTGAAAAGATTGATTACCTGCCGTTTTTTTCTGATTATGCAAGTTTGTATAAGTACAAACAGAACAAATCAATTCTTGACGTGGTATATTTAGGCAGTGATTTTATTAATAATGTTAATCTTAGTGGTGTTTTATTAATTAATAAAATAGCGGCTAAATTGAAAAATAGCAGTGTGGTATTTCATATATTAGGTAAAAGTTTGAACAAAAAAATATTGTTAGCAAAAAATGTGGTGTATCATGATTATGTGGAAGATTTGGACAGTTTTTTTGATGATATGGATGTAGGCATTGTGCCAGTAGAAATTGGGTTTGGGATGAAGGTAAAGGCCTACGAGTTTCTAAAGCGTGGTTTTCCGACAATTATATCAAAGAGATGTAGTGATGTTTTTGGAGGCGTGCCGTCCAGTGACTATCTGGTAGCTGGCAACATAAATGAATGGGTTAAGTGCATTATTTTTTTGAAGGACGATATGGCTAGAAAGAAAATGTCAGAACACGCCTTATTTTTTATGAATACAGAATTTTCTAAAGAAAAAATAGCCGCGACATTATCCAGTTGTCAATAATATCTTTTTGTTCATAATAATAAAAATATTTATTAAATAAGATAATTATTTATTAGTCATATGAAATATCTCATTACCGGTGGTGCCGGGTTTATCGGTACTAATTTAGCCAAGCAGCTTTTAGCCGAAGGCCACAAAGTAGTGGTAATTGATAATTACGCGGGCGGAAAAAAAGATGATAGAATTTTAACTGACGTAGAATATGTGGACGGAGACATTAGAAATGAGGCGGACTTAGACAAAGTTTGTATTGGCATAAATGGTATTTTCCATATGGCCGCCTTACCGCGTGTCACTTATTCAGTAGAAAATCCAGATTTAACGCACGACGTAAATGTTAATGGCACCTTGCAAGTTTTATTAGCCGCAAAAAAACACGATGTGAAACGAGTGGTATTTTCTTCTTCTTCTTCAACTTATGGTGGCACCGAGCCGGGCCAACTGTTGGTGGAAGACAATTTTGTTAAAAAACCCATGAGTCCCTACGCTCTCCACAAATTTATTGGTGAACACTATTGCCGATTATTCAGCGACCTCTATGGGTTAGAAACTGTCGCGCTTATTTACTTTAATGTCTATGGTCCCTATTTTGATCCAGAGGGCGCGTACGCTTTGGTAGTGGGAAAATTTTTAAAGCAAAAAAAAGAAGGCCAGCCAATGACCGTGTGTGGTGATGGTGAATATTTCCGTGATTATACGCACGTTAAAGATGTTGTCAGTGCTAATATTTTGGCGATGCAGGCCGATACTGTTGGAAAAGGAGAAATAATCAACATTGGTTGTGGCCGTCCGACGTCAGTTAATGAGCTCGTAAAAATTATGGGTGGTGAATCAATTGGCGTGCCACCGCGAGCAGGCGATCCGCGTTTTTCCGGCGCGGATAACTCCAAAGCTAAAAAATTATTGAACTGGGAGCCAACAGTGAAATTAGAAGATGGTGTAGCCGAATTAAAGCAAGAATGGGGAGTGGAATAAAATCAAAACAAAAAAGACCCATACGGGTCTTTTTTAATGATTTGTTTATTCAGTAATAACGTGGGCGTAAGTAACAGTTTTTAGCTGACCATCAAATCTGGTGCGTTTTGACTTCGTAAACTTTACTTTGCCGTTAGCCATTGCGAAAATTGTATCATCATTGGCTCGTTTGGCGTTCTTGCCGGCTCGGACTTTTGTGCCACGTTGGCGAACAATTGTCATACCGGTCTTAATAACTTGGCCATCATGGACCTTGGCTCCTAGGCGTTGTCCTTGGGAATCTCGGCCCAGTCGGGTAGAGCCACCCGCTTTTTTATGTGACATAAGAAGATAATATAAATCAAAAGCTTTTTAGCCCCGCTGTGGAGCGTTTTCTATATTTGTCCATAATTATATACTATTTGGCGTGGCTTGTCAAGAGCGTCAATATTTGGTAAGATAAGAGCATATCGGGGCTATGTTAGCCACCTTAAATGTTGTTTTATGCATTTTTATAATATCAAGCTTTATTTGCAGGATCATTTTATTGGTCGATTGCTTGGTTTGGCAGTTTTTATTCAGATTTTTATGTGGTGGTATATACTGTCCAGCGTGCACCCAGGTGGCGAACAGGTTTTTTTACACTATAACATTGTTTTCGGCATAGATTTAATTGGAAATTGGCAAAAGTTACTTTATTTACCATTGGGCGGTTTACTTATTCTTTTGGTCAATTATTTGGTTTCCTGGTTATTTTACTCTCAAGACAAATTCTTGGCTCGTTTACTTTCAGTTTGGTCGGTGTTAGCGCAACTTTTTTTAGCATTAGCAGTGTGGCTAATTGTCGGGTTAAATATGTAAAGTTATGAATGTCGCGTCAAAGCATAAAGCCGATACTGTATTTATATCTTTAATATTAATTATTGTTGTTTTTGGATTGGTCGCCCTCACTTCTGCTTCTGGTCCGTCTGCCTACGAAAAATTTGGCGATTCCTATTTTTTGTTAAAACGGCAAATTGTTTTTGGTTTACTACCCGGTCTGGTTTTATTTTTTTTACTTTCGCGATATGATTATGAACGTTGGAAAAAATTGTCCTGGCTCATCTATGGGGTTACGATAGTTGCTTTGCTTTTAGTGTTTTTGCCAAATATTGGTTTAACTTTAAATGGCGCTCGTAGTTGGGTAAATATCGGGCCATATTCTTTTCAGCCCGCGGAAATCGCCAAGTTGGGTGTGATTATGTCAACCGCCTATTTATTGGCATCAAAAAGATTTAATTTGGATGATTGGCAAACTGGACTAATTCCGGTATTGGCAATTTTGTTTCCACCATTGCTATTGATTTTATTACAACCCGATATTGGAACTCTGTCAATTTTAGTAGTTATTTTATTTTGCATGTTATATGTGGCTAAAGTGCCGATAAATTATTTGATAATTTTAGGATTACTCGGCGTAACTGTTTTTGGGGCGTTAATTTGGTCGGCGCCATATCGGGTGGAGCGTCTGACAATTTTTTTGCATCCGGAATTAGATCCGCAAGGAATTGGTTATCATATCAATCAGGCCTTTTTGGCAATTGGCTCTGGTGGTTTTTGGGGATTGGGCTTGGGACACTCACGTCAAAAGTTTCAATACTTACCGGAAGTAAGCGCTGATTCTATTTATGCGGTTATGGCTGAAGAGCTTGGGTTTGTTGTGGCCGCTGGGTTTATTATTTTGATTTTAGTTATCGGTTGGCGGGGTCTGCGCATTGCCAAGCACGCCCCAGATGAATTCGGCAGTTTGATAGTAGTAGGCGTTATCACTTGGTTTGTCTGTCAATCTTTTTTAAATATTGGCGCAATGGTTGGTATCATGCCTTTAACTGGCGTGCCCCTACCATTTGTTAGCCATGGTGGTTCGGCTTTAGCCGCGGCTTTGGCTGGTGCTGGAATTATCGCCAATGTTAGTCGTCAGTCAAATTTAAATCATTAATTAATTTTTTATGAATATTTTAGATGATGTATCTGCAATAAAAAAATTAGACGCGAGCAACATGCTTGGTTCTATTGAGGCCTTGGGCGCCCAGATGGAACAGATGTGGGCCCAGCACAAAAACTTTAAATTGCCGGCTAATTATAAAAAAATAAAAAATGTTGTGGTTGCTGGTATGGGCGGTTCGGCTTTGCCGGCGCACGTGCTTAAATCACTGTCAGAAATTAACCTATCGGTTCCTTTGGAAATTATTAGTGATTACAATTTGCCAGGCTATGCCAACGCGAATACTTTGGTTATTTTATCTAGTTATTCTGGTTCTACTGAAGAACCAGTGGCTTTGGCCAAACAAGCAATCAAGCGAAAATGTAAAATAGTGGTAGTTGCCACCGGAAAGAATTTTGCAAAAATGCACGAGTCGGGAACTCCCGGAATTATTTTTGATCCCAAATACAATCCGTGCGGGTCCCCGCGCATGGGTTTGGGTTATCAGTTTATTGGTCTTTTTTTAATTTTTCAAGCCGTCGGACTTTTGAAATTCACTCTGAAAGATTTCAATACGGCTTTAGCGCAGGTCAAAAAAAGCACGCACGCCTGGGGCGTGGGTGCTTCTGCCAATGCAATTAAAAAAATAGCTGCCCAATTACCGAACCGAGCAGTATTATTTTTTGCAGCTGACCATCTTAAAGGCAATGCCCATGTAGCCGCTAATCAGATGAATGAAAATAGCAAACGGCTAACTGCGCCGTTTTATATATCCGAACTAAACCACCATTTAATGGAAGGATTAAGATTTCCATCTGCTAACCGTAATAATTTGCTAGTAGTGATTTTTAATTCTAAATTATACAGCCCAAAAATTCAGGAGCGCGTCAACATCACCAAAACCGTAATTGAAAAAAATAAAGTTCCCTTGGCAACGGTAAATTTAACTGCCAGCACAAAGTTAGAACAAATATTTGAAGCACTAGTAGCTTCAAGTTTTCTGGGATTTTATGGCTCAATGTTGGAGGGGATTGATCCGACCCCGATTCCTTATGTTGATTATTTTAAAGAACAATTGGCTAAAAAGTAGTTGGTTAATGAAGTTATTTTCACATGGACTTATCAATTATCACCGTTAACACAAACGATAGCGACAGGATTTTAGATCAAATTGCGTCGGTAAAAGACGGGGCGAAGGGTTTAGATTACGAGCAGATAATTACCGACAATGGATCCACTGATGGTTCAATTGAACAAATTCAAAAAAAATTTCCGGATGTTAAAATTATTTTAAACAATAAAAATTTGGGTTTTGGCGTGGCCAATAATATTGCCGCTAAAAATTCCACTGGGCGATATTTATTATTTTTAAATCCGGATATGCGCGTGATGCCAGGCAGTTTAAAAAAAATTACTGACTGGATGGATACGCAATCAAAAGTGGGCATCGCTAGCTGTCGGTTAACATACGAAAATGGCGATTTAAATATTGGCGCCACCCCTCGTCGCTTTCCGACTTTATTTGATCAGGTAGTTATATTATTAAAATTAAATCATTTATTTCCTAGTTTATTAAATAAATATTTGTATCATGATATATATCATGATAAAGAAGTTGAGAAAGAAGTTGAGGTAGATAGTGTGCGTGGGTCGTTTATGCTAATGCGCCGAGAATTGTATGATAAATTAGATTGGGCGTTTGATCCGCGTTATTTTATCTGGTTTGAAGATGTGGATACTTGTCGTGAAGCTAAACGTCTAGGTTATAAAGTAATTTACACTCCAATAATTAGTTGTGTGGATTATGTCGGTCAAACTTTTAAAAATTTATCAACTGTTCAAAAGCAAAAGTGGTTTACAGATAGTATGCTCAAATATTTTAAAAAATGGCAACCCTGGTATCAGTGGTTGATAATATTAATCCTTAGGCCAGTGGGAATTATATTCGTCCGATTTCACGCACTACTTAAATCAAATTGATATTGTAAATTTTATGAGAAAATTGACAATTAATTTAGTAGTTCACAATGGTGAGAATTATATCCAATTTATAATGTCGTCATTGAAAGAGCAGACATTTAAGGATTGGGAAATGGTGGTGGTGGATAACGCGTCAACCGATCGGTCTGTGGAATTATTGGAGTTGGGGATGAAGACGAATAATTTTAATTACCGTCTGTTTCACAATGAAAAAAATTTGGGTTTTGCGGTCGCGCAAAATCAAGCCCTAGCTAATGTGCAGACGCCTTATTTTTTGATTTTAAACGATGATGTTTATTTGATGCCTGATGCTTTAGAGAAAATGGTTGATTTTATGGATAATCATCCAGATACTGCGGCCACTGCTCCGAGAGTAATGCGTTGGGATTTTGAACGCGCCCGATTGGCTTTTCGAGATGGCATTAGTAATTTTGAAGTAGCGCAAGCCGGGTTCACCACTCAAATTGACGCTATTGGCGTTAGACTATTTCGCAATCGTCGGGCCGTAGAATGGTTAAGACGCGAGGAGTGGGTGGTGCAAAGCGATAGTAAGGATGTGCGCGATATTTTTGCCAAAAATATTTTGGAAGTTTTTGGAGGTTCGGGGGCAGTGGCCATGCTTCGTAAATCTACCATCAGCAATACTCTTTTGCCGGGAAATAATTTTTTTGACCCCACTTATCATTCCTATAAAGAAGATTTGGATTTGGCCTATCGCTTGCGTAATGCCGGCTATGTTTCTTATGTATTGCTGACGGCGGTCGCCTATCACAATCGCACCGGCGTTGGTCCAAAAGAAATGGGGGATTGGGCGACAATTAAAAATAAGAAAAAACAACCTCATTTTGTGAGTTATCATTCCTACGTCAATCATTTGCGCACTTTGTATAAAAATGAATATTGGGAAAATATTTTACGCGATTGGCCATTTATTTTTTGGTACGAATTAAAAAAGTTTGGCTTTCTGTTAATTACTGACCCCAAAGCGGTTATCGGCGGTTGGGTCGAAATTATTCGTAATCAAAAATATTTAAGACAATCCCGAAAAAGTGTTGTTGCCAGGCGTCGTTTGCATTGGCAAGGCATTAGGCGTTGGTTTTTATAAATTATTGTCATTATTCCGAGCGATAGTTTACCCCGACCTTGCGTCGGGGAGGAATCTCTTGTATGTTTGATGTTTGCGTCACCATTGTTAATACCAATGAAAAAAAAGAAATTGAGTCATCACTTGAATCTTTATTTTTTGATTCAAAAAATTCCGGTTTGAACATTGCCGTCGTTGTTGTCAATAACGCGTCGTTAGATTCAGCTGATGATTTAGCATCTAAGTTTCCCAACCTTACGATTATTAAAAATACTCGTAATGAGGGGTTTGGCAAAGCGCATAATCGGGCTTTTGCGTCCGTGCCGGCAAAATATTATTTTGTTTTAAATCCCGATACGGAATTTCCAGCCAGTCAAAATTTTTTACGCCACCTGTACGATTTTATGGAAGCACACACTCAAGTGGGAGTAGTGGGTCCAAAAGTTATTTATCCCGATGGCTCGTTGCAATATTCTTGCTATCGTTTTCCTACTTTTTGGCAACCGATTTTTTCGCGCACACGCTATGGTCAATCCGGTCAAGGCAAAATTATGTCCGATAAATTTTTAATGAAAGAATTTGATCACGCCACCACTCGGCCAGTGGATTGGGTAATGGGTTCGGCAATGTTTATTCGTAAGACCGCCTGGGACACAGTAGGCGGATTTGATGAGCGCTATTGGATGTATGCGGAAGATTCAGATTTGTGCCGTCGGATGTGGGAAGCTGGTTTTGCTGTTTATTATTTGCACAGTGTATATCTGCGCCATGAGCATGGCCGCGCGTCGGCAAAAATTCCGGGAGTATTTAATGCCCTTATCAAAAATAAATACGCGCGCACCCATTTGGTTAGCTGGCTAAAGTATTTTTGGAAGTGGCGTGGGAATCATAAATACTACCGATAATTTTAAATTGTAAATTTCAAAATGCAAAATAACGATTCAAAATTTAAAATTACGATTGTATATTTGACTTGGAATGACGAACCGCAAAAATATTTGACGCGGGCGCTTGAGGCAATCGGGCAACAAACATACGCTCGGGAAAATTTGCGTTTAGTGATCGTTTACAATTCGCATAAAGAAAAAGAATCTTCGCAGTTATCATTTGTTAAAACTGAAATAAAAAAATTAGAAAATATTTTACCCGAAACAGTGGTGCTCGCTCCTGATAAAAATTTAGGTTTTTCTGGCGGTAATAATTTGGGAATGCAGTGGGCGATAGACAGTGGCTGTGATTATGTTTTTTTGCATAATGCCGACGGTTATCTGGCGCCGGGCGCGCTTGCTGAATTAGTCAAAGCGCTAACCATTGATGCCAATATCGGCCAGGCGCAAGCTCTGGTGCGTTTATACCCGCAAACCGATTTAATTAATAGTGCGGGTAATAGTGTGAATTATCTCGGTATTGGTTTTTGCAATTATTTTAAAAAACCAGTGGCTAGTTTGAATTTGCCGGCCATAAGTGACATTGGCTATGCGTCTGGCTCGGCCACAATGATACGCACAGATTTGTTAAAACAGTTAGGGAAATGGAACGAAGATTTTTACTTATATCACGAAGACCTGGAATATTCTTGGCGCTTAAAAATAAATGGTTATCGGGTGGTTTTGGCCAAAGAAGCGGAATTTTTTCACGAATATAAATTTGATAAGAATTTAAAGAAGTTTTATTGGCTAGAACGCAATCGGCACGCGTTCCAATATTTATTCTATCGTTGGCCGACTCTGATTTTGACTTGGCCCTTGGAAATAGGGTATAATTTAGTCCTGCTGGTGGTCGCGGGCGCCGGCGGGTGGTTGCCGGAACTATTGCGGGTGTATGGATATTGGCTTAACCCCAGTAATTGGCAAAAATGGCGCGTGGGGAGGTGTTTAAATCAGCAAACACGAAAGTTAAACGACCGTCAATTATTAGCACAGTCAACCGCGACTGTTGAATCAGCTGAGCTGGTAGTGTCTGGTCCGATAAAATTTTGCGCCAATTTAGTTTTTAAAATTTATTATTATATTTTAAAATTAATAATTTGGTGGTGATGGTGAATAACTAAAGAATAAAGAATAAAGAATAAAGA
>Ga0156808_107_pt1 | contig 44528 bp, 43 predicted proteins | sample RifOxyD2_FD_112109 | JGI IMG/M metagenome (GOLD analysis project Ga0156808, IMG submission 112109) | Candidatus Magasanikbacteria bacterium RIFOXYD2_FULL_41_14
TTTAACGCTTGTTCAGTGCACCACCAATACTCCGCCAGTGTTTCACCTTTCCAAGCAAACACCGGAATTCCCGCCTTCGCAATGGCCGCGGCCGCGTGGTCTTGCGTGGAAAAAATATTACAACTTGCCCAACGCACTTGCGCCCCCAAAGCCGCTAAAGTTTCGGCCAATACTGCCGTCTGAATTGTCATGTGTAATGATCCAGTTACTTTCAAACCCTTCAATGGTTTTTTGGCTGAATATTTTTTCCGAATTGCCATTAGTCCCGGCATTTCTTTTTCCGCAATGTCAATTTCTTTTCTACCCCAATCGGCCAAACCAATGTCTTTTATTTTGTATTCCGGCATAATAATTAAAATAATTATAAATAAAATTCGCGTTTATCACCAAATTATTTCTAATGCTAAATAAACCAAATATAAACCGATAAGCACCGCGCCTTCCCATCTTTCCAAACGATTTTTGGTATGTAAAAAAACCATCATCACGACCGAAGCCACCGCTAAACTAATCGCCGCTAAAATAAAATGTTTCAAAGAAATAATTGAAAATGGAAATAACATTGCCAAAACTCCAATTATTAAAATATTGGCGGACGCGCTCCCCAAAATATCACCGACCACTACCTCCGGATTTTCACGCCGACCGCGCAATATTATCGTCAACTCCGGCAAATTCGTCCCCACTGCCAATACCACGAGTCCCACCCAAACCGCCGGCACATTCCAAGCGGTCATCAGCACCAATGATTGCTCGGTAATGACCCAAGAAAAAACCAATAAACCGGCCAAAGCCAAACCGAATTTAACAACTAATTCCGGCCAAGCATATTCTCGTGTTGGCGGTTCCCAGCCGTTTAACCGGCGATCATAAACCGCGTGCGCCACAAAAAATCCATAAGCAACCATAAGCGCCAAGCCATCCCAGCGCGACAATTCCCGATCCGCGATTAAAAGCAGGGGTAACAATACCACCACCGCCATTAAAATCAAATCCTTAACAAAAAACTCACGACGGGCAAAAGGCAAAAATTTCGGCACGAAACGAAATAAATTGAAAGAAGAAAATTTATCACCGGTAAAAATTCCTTCCTTTTGCAAAACCGCGCTCAAACCAACCAACAAAGTAAAAAGCACCACGATGCCTCCCACTAAATTACCCAAAGACAATTGCGGTTTGCCCTCTAACCCGGCGTTAATCGCGATAAACAACTCCGGCGCGCTGGTCGCGATTCCCAATAAAAAAAACCCGACCGTAAATTCTCCCCAGCCCAATTTTTTACCAAAAGCGCTAAGAGTTCTCACTAAAACACCGGCGCATTGACTGATTAAGACCAGCGCGACACCAATAGTAGCCAAAGCGGAAAAAACAATCATAGTACGTTTAACCGCGATAAATTAAAAATCCAACATAAACAACGTAAAACCCGACAAACATAAACCCCTGCCAGCGATTTAACCGCTGTTTACTATGAATAAACATAAAAGCGAACAATAGCAGAGTGGCGATAATATTAACGCCAATATCAAAATTAACCGCCGGAGTAAATGGCAATGACAAAATCGTTGAGGTTAGCCCCAAAATCCAAAAAGTGTTAAAAATATTGGAACCGACCACATTGCCGATAGCAATATCATCATGGCCATGAATGGTGGCGATAACCGAAGTGGCTAATTCCGGCAATGATGTTCCTATGGCCACAATCGTCAGACCAATAAGCGCCTCAGACATTCCGGCAATACGCGCCAAAATAATGGCGTTATCAACCAACAATTTCCCACCCAAAAACAACCCCACTAAACCGGCCACAGTTAGGCCGATTGATATTGGCCAAGAATAATCCGAGATCTCATCTTTTGCTCCGGGCTCGGATTTTGCCAAACCATAAGTATAATAAAGAAAAATTACAAAAAATCCCATTAAAGCCAAACCGTCGGTGCGAGACAAGATATTAAAATCCACTTTATCCAAAAGCGCGTCATTGCCCATTACAAAAACCAATAAAATCGCGAGCAAAGCCAAAGGAATTTCTTTCCAAACAGTGTTGCTCCCCACCTTCAGCGCTCGTATCGCGCCGCACACTCCCAAAATCAACAAAATATTGGCGATATTACTACCCACAATATTACCAATGGCAATATCAGCCGAACCGCGCGCCGCGGAAAAAAGATTGACAATTAATTCCGGCGCCGAGGTGCCAAAAGCCACCACCGTCAAACCGACCACCAGTGGCTTAATACCCAATTTTTTAGCGCCCGAAGCCGCCCCGCGCACCAATCCTTCAGCGCCAAAAATTAAAATCACTAAACCGATTACAATAAATAAAATTGGCAAAAACATAAAAATTAAAATGCTAATTTTTCATTAAAACTTTTTTGATATCGTTCACTAAATTCCTCTTTGGTAAATTTATGCGCCTGCGTGCCATAACTCTCTATGGCATAACTAGCCGCCACTGCCCCCATCTGCCCACAAGTTTTCCAGTTATAGCCAAGTTCATATCCAACAAAAAATCCGGCGCGGTAAGCATCCCCTGCCCCAGTCGGATCATCAAACGATTGTGGGGCACAAGCACCCACTTCTACGGTCTCGCCATCGGCTGTCATAATTACCGACCCTTTTTCACCCAAAGTGGTAATTAATACTTTACAATTTTTTAGCATCTCTTTACTGTCCCAACCAGTGCGTTCCTGCAATAATTTAATTTCATAATCATTGCCCACGACAAAATGCGCCTGCGAAATCATTTTTTTCAACTCCATTTCATCAAACGCCGTCATTTGCTGGCCCGGATCAAATACAGTTTTGATGCCGGCTTGAAAACAATCCAGCAAATGTTTTTTCATTACTTCCTTATAAGTGGGAGAGATAAGCGCCAAAGTTAAATTCGGTAATCTATCCACCTCAGTTTCAAGCGAACGATATAAAGGCCCGTTAAAAAAAGCGGTAATTTGATTATCATCGGCATCGGTAGTGATATACGCCGCCGCCGTATTTTGCTTGTCATCGGTAATAACATTTTCAATATTAATACCAAGTGAACGCAAATGCTCTAAATATTGCCCGCCATCTTTGCCTAAAGTTGACACCAAAAACGAATCAACTCCCAATAACTTCATAGTGTAAGCAATATTCCCAGCCGTTCCGCCCCAACTCTGCTCTAATTTATCTACCATAAAGCAAACATTCAAAATGTGCACCTGCTCTGGTAAAATATGATTTTTAAAACTATCGGGAAAATTCATGATATGGTCATAAACCAAAGTACCGGATACTAAAATAGACATAGAACCACGAATATTTATTCACAAATTTACACGAATACTTTGACGCAAGTGTAATCTTGATTAACAAAACTTACCTAGCAATCAAGCTATTAGTGTTGATTAGTGACATTGAATTAATGGTTCTAATATACCAAAAATTATGGGATTTGTCTAACCCCGACAGATACTTACTAAAACGAAAAAATAAATCGCATTATTTTGATTTCTCGCTCCTTTTTTCCAACTCCAAAATTATTTTACTAAATGGTATATTTCTTTGGACCAATAGTACTGTCAAGTGAAATAATAGATCAGAAAATTCTTCTATCACCCGTCGATTTGATTTATTTTTACCAGCAATAATTACTTCCGCCGCCTCTTCCCCTATTTTTTGGACAATCCTGTCAATTCCACCTTTAAAGAGAGAACTACTGTATGAATTTTTTGGTAATTCTTTTTTGCGCGTCCTAAGTAAATTGTATAATTGCGACATAAAATTTAAACCGCCATTGAACGACTCATTAAAACATGAATATCTGCCGGTATGACAGACAGAACCGCTCGGACGAGCCAAAATCAAAATCGTGTCGCCATCGCAATCGTCGGCTATGGATACAACCTGTAAATAATTGCCCGACTCCTCACCTTTTTCCCATAGACGCTTTTTGCTACGGCTCCAAAATGTTACTTTCCCTGATTCAATTGTCTTTTCTAAAGCCAACTTATTCATAAAACCAACCATCAACACCACTTTGGTATCACAATCTTGAATCACCGCCGGCACCAAGCCGTCCAATTTGGAGAAGTTAATTTTTTTAAGAGAAATTTTTTTCATATTCTTACATTTATATTTTTACTTTTAAGATATTTTTTTAATTCTTTGATACCAATTTGGCCATAGTGGAAAACACTAGCGGCCAAAACCGCATCGGCTTTCCCGAGCGTGATCGCCTGTAAAAAATCTTGCTTGGAACCGGCGCCACTGGAAGCAATTACCGGTATTTTGACTGTTTCAGCGATTATTTTTAATAACTCCACGTCAAAACCACGTTTGGTGCCGTCGCGGTCCAAACTATTTACCAACAATTCCCCGGCGCCATTTTTTTCCATCAAACGCGCGAACCCAACCGCGTCAATTCCAGTGGGCTTACGGCCACTGTCAATAAATACTCGCCAACCGCCGCGATACCGCTTGGCGTCTAAAGAAATTACCAAACATTGAGAGCCAAACCGACGGGCGATTTGTTTAACTAAATTCGGATTACGAACGGCCGCGCTACCAAGCGATACTTTATCCGCTCCGGCAGCCAATAATTTTTTTACATCGGCCAACGAATTAATTCCACCTCCAACGGTAAAAGGAATGTTAATATTTTTAGCAATTTTTTGAACGAGCGTTATTAAAGTTTTTCTTTTTTCAATGGTCGCGGCAATATCCAAAAATACCAACTCATCCGCGCCATTCTGACTGTATGATTTTGCCAACTCCACCGCGTCGCCAATAACCGCCAACTCTTGAAAACGCTTACCTTTAACAACTAAACCATCCTTAATATCTAAACAGGGGATAATTCTTTTGGCTAAATTATCGCGCGAAAAATATTTAAACACCGACACTAAATCAATTTGGCCTTCATAAGCCGCTTTACCAATTACGGCACCGTCAGCACCCAAACGATTTAACCGTCGCAACTGCGCCAAAGTAGTAATACCGCCGGCAACCGTTACTTTAAAATTATTTTTAATAACCTTACTGGCCAAAACAAAATTTGGGCCAGAGAGCGTCCCGTCGCGGACAACATCAGTCAGTAAAATTTGATTAATGCCAACGGCTTTGATTAATTTCAAATATTGGTCAATGCTCATTCCCGCTGCCTGTCGCCATCCGCGCGTCATCACTTGTCCATCTTTAACATCAACCGCGACCACAATTCTTTCCGCGCCATAGTTAGCAATTAAATTTTTTACTAAATTTTTCTTGAAAACGGCAGTACTAAGTATCACCCGATAAAACCCCGAATCCAAAAACTGCTTGGCGGTTTTTAAATCGCGAATTCCACCACCGACCGTAATCGGCAAACCGGTGGCTTGAAAAATTTTCTTAATTATTTTTTCGTTTTTAGGGTAACCAAATTTAGCGCCATCTAAATCAATAACTTGTAAACACGACGCCCCACTCTCTCTAAATTGCAGAGCGGCAACGACCGGATCAACGGCATAACGCTTAACCCGGCCGTAATCACCTTGGGTCAAACGCACACAACGTCCGGCAATAATATCAATAGCGGGAATAATTTTCATATGGCGCAAAAATTATTTAATAATTTCAAACCGGCTAAACCGGATTTTTCCGGGTGAAACTGAACACTATAAAAATTATCACGAGAAATAACGGCCGGAAATTCTACCCCATAATCAGTAGTGGCCAAAACATACTGAGCCGACGCTTGAAAATAATAAGAGTGAGCAAAATAAAAAAACTCATTATTATTAATTCCAGTCAATAATGGTGAACTTCGGGAAAACCGCACGCGATTCCAGCCGATCTGTGGAACTTTTAAACCAGCCGGCAACTTAAACACATTGCCCGGTATTACGGAAAGACAACTAACATTATCTTCGGCGGAAAAATCCGCCAATAATTGCATGCCGAGACATATTCCCAAAAATGGCACTCGGGTACTTTTGATAATTTTATCAATACCACTTTTTTTCAATTCACGCCTAGCGCTTTTGGCCCGGCCCTGCCCGGGAAAAATTATTTTATTGGCTTTTTTAATTTTTCCCGGGTCAGAACTAATTTCGCAATCATAACCCAACCCCAAAATAGCATTTTGCAGAGAGCCAACATTCCCTGATTTGTAATCAATTATAACAATCATATTTTTCCCTTTGTGCTCGGAACCTCTCCACTATTTTTGACATCAATAGCGACGGCCTGACGCAATGCTCGAGCCGTGGCTTTAAAGATCGCTTCCGCCATATGGTGCTCATTGCGTCCATAAGGCAGATTAATATGGATATTGGCCCGAGCATTATCCGACAAGGCCTTAAAAAAATCTTCCAATAATTCTGTCGGCAAATCGCCAATTTTTTCTCGCCTAAATTTAACATTCCAAACCAAATAGGAACGACCGCCAAAATCAATCACGGCTTGAACCAAAGCTTCATCTAACGGCGCCCAAAAACCATACCGGCCGATACCGCGGCGCTCGCCCAAGGCCTGATCAATCGCTTGCCCCAAACAGATGCCAACATCCTCCACCGTGTGGTGCTCGTCAATCTCTAAATCCCCTTTAGCCAAAACCGACAAATCAAACAAAGCGTGCTTGGCCAAAGCTGAAAGCATGTGGTCTAAAAATCCTACCCCGGTATTAATGGAATATTTACCAGTACCGTCCAAATTAAGTGCTACCTCAATTTTGGTTTCCTTGGTATTGCGGATAATTTTTGCAGTTCTATTTTTCATAAAATTACCTTAAAAGTAGTATTAGTTTTTATCTCCACGAATTTTAGCCCTAACTTTTCCGCGAATTTTTTATCGGTATGGCTATTCCCTATTACCACACTGTTCACTCGATCAATATTTTCCATCATCGGCAAATTATCAACTAAACCGGTCTTTGGTTTGCGACAGTTGCAATCATCGACTGGCAAGTGCGTACAAATTAAAATCATCTCAAAAATAATTCCACTATCTTCACATATCTCTAATAATTTATTTTGCGGGCTATCGAAACTCGGCCGCGGAAATATCTCAGCACCAAGTCCATCTTGATTGGATATCATCACCAACCGATACCCAGCCGCCACCAATTTCTGCAAACCATTAATAACACCCGGCAAAATTTTTAATTTTCCTAAGCTGTCAATTTGATAAGGAACATCGCCCGGTTTGGTTTCTTTTAGCGTCGGTTCATGAATCAAAGTCCCGTCCCGATCAATAAAAGCGTATTTGGTTAATTGTTCAGACATACTTTTTTATAAACTTCAATAAACTGACGCGTCTGTACCGCGGTGCCAAAACTTAACCGCAAGGTGCCATCAAAACCATAACCACGCCGAGGCCGAAGCAAAAAACCATTATCTTTCAAAGTCATGAACACCTTCTCGGGATTAACCGGGCGAAATAAAATAAAATCCGCGACGCTCGGGTAGAAAAAAATTTTATTATCAGTAAAAAAATTTTCTACCAACGGCTTAGATACCATCATCACTTCCCGCACATACACGCGTAATGGCTCTAAATTACTCAGCACCGCCCGCACGGCCGCGAGCGCGACCATATTCACATCATATGGCCCACGAATTTTAATCAATTCATCAATCACAGCGGATGCAGCCACCACATAGCCCACTCGTAGAGCGGCCAAACCAAAGGCCTTGGAAAATGTACGAGTAATAATCAAATTAGGATAACTGGATAACAATGACGTCGCCGACTCACCAGAATACTCCACATAAGCCTCGTCAACCAACACCACCGCTTTTTTAGCCACGTCCAAAATCCGCCTGATATCAGCGACTGAAAGCAAAGTTGCCGTCGGATTATTGGGGTTACAAACTACGATTAGCTTGACACTCTCATCAACGACATCTAACACCGCTTGCAACGGAAACGCCCCACTAGCGCGATCATATTGTGGTGTCAGAACCTCATTACCGTTTACTCCGGCGCACTGATAGAACATCGCGAAACTGGGTGATGGTATAATTACCTTATCACCCTCACCAGCAAAAGCCCGAAATATTAAATCAATGGCTTGGTCCGAACCATTGGACAATAAAATATTTTCCGCCTTAACTCCGGCATATTGCGCCACCAGTTGATTGACATCGCCATACTCCGGGTAACACTGTAAACGATTTTCCGCTACAAACTTAACTAAAGCCGCGTCAACAACTTGCCCATACGGCTCGGTGCGTTCATTAAAATCCAACAAAAACCCGCGGTAAGCGCGCCGGCCGCTAAGGGGTGGGCAATAGGGCGCCAACCGCGCGACTGATTTTCTCACTAAATTATTCATATAATTATTTTCCCTTAAATCTGACGCTACAAGAATATTTGTGCGCTGGCAAATTTTCCGCGCTTGCGAATGTCTCAATCGTGTCTTTAATCTTTCGCAATCCATTAACATCACAACTTTGGCACTCAACCAATCGCATAAAATCAAACACCGACAACCCGCCAAACATTTTGGCAGCGCCGCCGGTTGGCAAAACGTGATTTGCGCCGGTCGCATAATCTCCGGCGGATTTGCAGGTATAAATGCCCACAAAAATAGATCCAGCATTAGTTATTCTTTTGGCCACTTTAGACGCGTTTTTTGTCATTATCTGAATGTGCTCGGGCGCATAATCATTTGCAAAAACAATTGCCTCGTCTAATGTCTCAACTAACGCAAACAAACCGAAACTGTTGATTGAATTTCTGATATTTTCCTGAGTTGAGAACCGCCCAATATTTTTTTCTATTTCCAATAATACGGCCTGTGCCAATGATGCTGAGGTAGTGATAAGCACCACTGCACCATCGGGTCCGTGTTCAGCATCGGCCATTAAATCGGCGGCAACAAATTTTGGGTTAACAGTCTCGTCAGCGATAATAAACACTTCTGAAGGACCAGCCGGTAAATCAATCGATATTTCTCCTGCCACAAACCCAGTTAATTTGGCAGCAGCCACATACGAGTTACCCGGCCCGACTATTTTAGATACCTTAGTCACGCTAGATGTACCATATGTAAAAGCCGCAATGGCTTGCGCGCCACCAATTTTATAAATATCAACTATCCCAATTTTATCAGCTGCTACCAATAATTCTGGCGCCACCAAACCGTCTGAGCGCGGCGGCGTAGCGATCGCAATATTTTTACAACCAGCTAATTTTGCCGGTATACCATTCATTAAAACCGAAGATGGATATTGCGCCCGACCTCCCGGTACATACAGCCCAACTTTTTCAATTGCTTGCCATTTATTCCAGACACGCACACCAATAACCGGCCTGACAATTTTTAACGCGCGACTCTGCATCTGATTTTTTTGTACCAAAGATATATTTCGTATTGCCTGCGCGAGCGCTTTTAAAAATTCCTTACTTACTTTTGTATAAGCCTCCTTGATCTCTTGACGACTTACTTTAGTGTTCACAATGTCCACCCGATCAAATTTTTTAGTATATTTTCTAACCGCTTCATCTCCATTTAGTTTCACTTCAGCCATAATTTTTTTTACCACAAAAGACACGGGCGCGTAATTTTGTTGACTGCGCTTCATGATTTGTTTAAAATTTGGATTTTTTTTTAATTCCGATAATTTAACAATTTTCATATTAGATTCTTTCCAGAACAATATTATTTTTTTTCCGATTAAACGGACTTTCAATCAAAACTGCTTGAGACTCAAATATGGTGGCAATAGCCTTCAGCCCGCACTCGGACAGGGTCTTGCCGGTTTGGGTGATGTCACAAATCGCGTCGGCCAAACCCAATCGCGGTGCAATTTCCACGGAACCATTAATTTCAATAATAGATGAGCTTACGTCATTTTGTCGCAGGAATTTTCTTAAACTGTTAGGATACGAAGTAGCAATACGCTCGTCTTGCAAATCTTTAATTTCTCGCCGAGGTAATTTTTTGGGGAACGCAATCACTAATTTACATTGGCCAAACCCCAATCGTTTCACTACTTTATAATTTTCCCCCCGTTCATAAATAACATTCTCACCAACAATTCCAAAATCAGCCACACCAGCTTTAACATATTCTGGTATATCACTATTGCGAACAAACAAAATTTCTACCAGCGCGTTAGTGCATTTAACAACCAGATCACCCAACCGTGTGGTATCAAATTCAAACCCGAGCGACCTGATAAAACTTAAACTGGGGTCTTGCAAGCGCCCTCTTTTTTGAACCGCAATACGAACGTTATTTTCTGATGTCATAAATTGGTATATCCACTAAAATACTTATCTAACTGCGCTTGAGGGATTGTCTTTTGCTTGCCAGTTTCCATATTTTTAATAGTAACGGCATTATCAGCTACTTCATCAGGGCCACAAATTACAACAAATTTTACTTTTTTCTTATCGGCATAAGCAAATTGCTTTGGCAATTTTGCTGGCTCAAAATATATTTCCGTATTAATGCCGGCAGTTTGCAATTGGCTCCATACTTCCAATGACTTAGGCAAAGTAATTTCGTCAAAATAAGCGACCACCACATCTGAATTGAATTTTACATCATTGAGCAAGCCCAAATCTTCCATCGCAACAACAATACGATCAAAACCAAACGCCACCCCAACGCCACTGATCTCTTTGTCGGTAAACATGCCACACAAATCATCATACCGCCCCCCGGCGCAAACCGCTCCAATATCCACTCCTTGAGGGTAAACCTCATAAATAATCCCAGTGTAATAATCAAGCCCGCGCGCCAAACTCGGGTCAAACTCCAAAAATTCTTCCGGCACGCCGGCGTCACCGCAAAGCTGAAGGAACATTTCTACCTCCGCAATATCATATTTTTTTAGATTTTCAATTTTTTCTTGATTAGTACCAACAAGCACCATTGTCTTTAGGATATTTTTGACAACACTGACATCACAAACTTGGCTCATTTCTTGAGTGACACCATCGCGACCGATCTTGTTAAGCTTATCCAAAATACGCATTATCGCCGGTTGTTTTTCTTTTTCAATCTTTAAAAAATCCAAAATGCTGTTAATTAACCGCCGGCTATTAATCTTTATGACAAATTTTTCAAACCCCAACTCCTTAAACACTAAGTAAATTGCCTTGGCGATTTCAGTTTCAGCCAACAAGTTCTTTGTGCCTATAATATCAATATCGCATTGTGTAAATTCGCGATAACGCCCTTTAGCCGGTTTATCCGCCCGCCATACTTTGGAAATCTGGTAGCGCTTAAACGGCATGGGCAATTGTGAATAATTAGCAGAAACAAGGCGCGCAAACGGCACAGTTTGATCAAACCTTAAGGCCACATCACGCCCACCGTTATCTTCAAATCTGTACAACTGTTTAGAACCATCATCACCATATTTACCCACCAACGTTTCAGCATATTCTATGGCCGGAGTATCAATTGAATCATAACCAAAACGCTCAAATATAGACACGATCTTGCTCTGCACTAAATTGCGCCTAGTCATTTCAGCTGGTAAAAAATCACGCGTACCTTTTAATATTCTGGGAATAATTTTCTTTTTTGTTTTCATATATTTTTAATTATCATAATAATTTAGCTTACCAAACAAAAAATCGCCTGACTGGCGATTTTGCCCTAAACAACAAACCTACCAGAGATTTGTTACCAAGGGCAATTGCGTTGATGAATTAGATTTTGTTGATTTATCTTTAACTTCATCTCTTTTAAACGTTTGACCAGCGACTTCATTGGTTGCGCACCGCTTTTTATTTTTTTATTATTTTCTTTTAAAAATTGATTATTTGGAATAGCGGGCGCCCTGTCATCATAATTACTATCTGCTACAATCATATCATTTATTTCAACAACTTCGGAATCAGACTGGGCCACTGACCCAATAGTAAATGTTCCACTTTGGTTTTGATTACCAGAGTTTGGTAAAACCACATAGACGGGTTGGCTAGAAGTGTCTACAACGCTATTACCAGAATTATCCCATAATAACACAGCACCTGTGGACATATTAACATCTGTAGCCGGACTTAAGGTGATATTTTGAAGACTAATTGAGTCAATCGTTCCTTCTAAGCCAAAACTGCTAACAATAGTTTCTGCCATAACGACAGTCGGCGCCACAACAATAACAGTGGCGGCCAACAATGTTATAAAAAGACGATATTTGGCTACTGACATATAATTAGTACTATATTAAATGATTCGCTATCTGTATTAGCGTATTAATACATTAATACATAATCAATAATTTGTCAAGTTTCGCCTGTGGATAAGTTTGCGTCAATTAAAAAACCCGCATCATTTTGCGGATTTTTTACTTTTCTTTAATTTTGAGAGCACCGCCCGATACCCGCCCTCGCCGTGGACAAGCCAATGGGATATGCGCGTTATGGTGGTCGTTGATACCTTGGCCAGCTTAGCAATTTCTCGATATGATTTGCCAGCGGCCAATAGTTCCACTACTTGGAAGCGACTACCTAATTCTTCCAACTCTTCCAGCGTGCACAAATCTCGCAAAAAATTTAACATTTGTGTTTCATCTTTTGCAATCAACAACGCCGTGGCCAACCTTTTTAATTTTTTAGTTCGATAATTATTCATATATGCAACAGTAGTATAACATAAAATCAATCAAAATTAGCTAAATCTATCCACAGCTCTAGAAATACCCCCTCTTGACAAACGCAACTAAGTTGCGTATAGTAAACAGGCAAAACAATGTAAATGCTATGCCCACCAAAAAAATTTACCAAATTTTAAAAGACAGGGAAGAACGACTTACCCCCCGTCGTCGAGCCATTATTGAAACTTTGTCAAAAAATGGCCCCTGGAGTGTAGATTTAATTTTGCCTGAATTAAAAAAAAGGGGCCTACCAGCCAACAAAACCACGGTTTATCGGGAACTAAATTTTTTAAATAATTTGGGTCTCATTAACGAACTACATCTACCTGGACGCAAAAAATATTACGAAATCCAAACCGAGCACCACCACCATTTAATCTGTAGCAAATGCAAAAAAATTAAACAGTTGAAATTGCCAGCTATACTATGTAAAATGCTCGCAGACGTTACTTATATCAATAACTGCACTATTACAAATCATCATTTAGAATTTAGCGGACTGTGCAACCGCTGTAACAAATAATTTATGACACAAATAATTATTTATACGCTAGTAAGTGTATTACTCGTTAGCGCCATGTCGCTTATTGGTATAATTTTTTTATCCATTAAAACCGACCGACTCAAACAAATTCTCATCTACATGGTGAGTTTTTCCGCCGGCGCTTTATTTGGCGATGCTTTTTTGCACCTCTTACCAGAAGCCACGGCCGAAACTTGTGGTGGCCAACATATTGCCCCCTTTTTGACTCTGGCCGGTATTTTGACATCATTTATAATGGAAAAATTAATTCATTGGCGCCATTGCCACTTGCCCCAAACAGAAGGCCACATCCACCCTTTTGCCAAAATGAATTTGTTCGGCGACGCCATTCACAATTTTATTGACGGCTTAATTATCGCCGCTTCATATTTTGTCAGCATTCCAGTTGGAATTGCCACCACTATTGCCGTCGTGTTTCACGAAATTCCACAAGAAGTTGGAGATTTTGGCGTATTGCTACATGGTGGCTATACTAAACCCAAAGCTTTATTAATGAATTTTATGACCGCCTTAGCCGCACTGCTCGGAGCAATAGTCGTTCTAATTATCGGTGCTCATGCCGAATACCTAACATATTATTTGGTCCCGTTTGCCGCCGGTAGCTTCATTTATATCGCCGGTTCGGATTTAATTCCGGAATTACACAAGGAAACTGCGCCTAAACGTTCTTTGCTACAACTGATTTGGTTTGTGTTTGGCATTGCGCTAATGGCTTCTCTTTTGTTGGTAGGATAAATTTATTTAATGTCATTGCGAGGAGCGCCTTTAGCCCCGTACTTGATACGGGGGACGCGGTAATCCCAAAGTTAGATTGCTTCACTTCGTTCGCAATGACAACAAAAAAAGAGTCCGTATAATTCGGGCTCTTTTTTATTTTAAAAATTATTTACTAAAAACCTTTTCCAAAATAACCTTCAAATCAGCTACTGTTAAATAACTAAAAACTTCCACACCACTATCCCCTTTTATCATTGCCGACAATTTATAAGTATTTTCGCCTTTAAATAACCCAACAACGCGCTTTCCTAATGTTGTTGCTTTGGCGATTTCGTATCCAACTCCCAAACTTGGTGCGGTTAGTTCCGCTACTAACACATCACAATCTGCCACCATCCTTAAATCTCGATCATGAATTTCTTCTTTACTCAAATCCGTCTCTCCAAAATCTGATATTTTTTCATTCCCTAAAAATGGATTGACGACCTCACCATATCCTTGTAAAATTTTTACGATCTCTTCATAGACAGGTTGCAATTCTCGCCCACCTCGCACGGAAGCGGCAAAATATATTTTCATACTAATTTTTCATTAATACTTAACAATGTAATATCAGTTGATTTATCCCAAATATAATCAAACTGCTTTTCTTGCCACTGTGCCAATGCCACGTCCTCTACCAACAACGCCGATGGCTCGTGGCTGTTATAAGTGGTGTATAGTATTTTACCACTATATATCATAATATCAACCCCGCCAGACAAAGTGGATTTTTCCAAACGAAATTGAGTATAATCATTGTAGCTCGTCTTTAACACCAAAGCTCGACTAGCCGGATCATCCGGTAGTAATATTTTGGTTTTTATTTTTTTAGCAACGCATCTATCCGCAAACATTTCCCTGGCCTCTAATCCAGGTTTTTTATTTTGATCAAACGGACGATATGTTCGAATTACTCCCGGACGACTTGCCACGACAGCTAAAAGCGCCCGATCATATTCGGCCATACCATCAAAAGTTTTAATACCGGGGCGAGCGCCAGCCAAACGATAGCTACGCCGCAAATCTGGAATAAGACGACGCAAATGTATCGCATCAGTTGCCACGGCCTGCTCGCGCTGCGACAATAATTCATATAAATGCTCTGGATCAACAGCTCGATAAATAGTTCGCCACTTTTCTTTCCGCGCACCCACCAAACCAACCGCCACCAACTGACGCAACAAATAATACAAAAGAGTACGAGGGATATGCGACAAGAGCTGAAGCTCTTGAGCAGTACCAGGAGCATTTTTTAACATTAAAACATAGAGTTGAGCTTCATGTTCGCCCACCCCCAAAGTACTTAAAATGTTGGTAATCTGACTGGGTGATTTTTGTTTTGCCATATTTGGCTAAAATATGAGGTTTTTTATAAGTTGTAAAATATTATTTTACAAAGTAATGGCCTTATGATTGCTAATATACACTATATTTGCTAAGATGTCAAGTCGTAAGAGTAATATTCTGTAAAATAGTTCTTTACAAAATCTTTGGCCGGTCTGTTGTTGTTTTCACATTGAAAAATATCTCCCTACAAGACATAGCTCCAGATGTAAACAATGACAGGTCGGCTAAGGTATAATAGCGACCTAGAAAGAAGAGGACCATGAAGAAGAAAACGGGGGAAAAAGAACTGGTCGAACCGTCGAAGGCCGCCCCCCTGCCATGGGGGAAAAGATGGAAAAGGGTGCTTGTAATTGACCCAAAGGCTGAACGAATTGATCTCGATCTTTTTGGGCAAGAGGCCCAATACAAGATCATGTACAAGATGGTCGACGACGACGTCGAAAAATAGCTATGGCACACATCCTACCTCCGGGGGCAAGGGTGGTGTGTAAGTTAACAGCAACATGCCCCCTCCCTAATTTATTGCCTAAGTTAATTGGACAATGGATTAGGAGGAATATAGTTCTTTACAAATAACTACTTGGTGCCAATAACTTTTGCATGTCCGTGATTTTTTCTTAGTTTAAAGAAAGAAGCATGGACATGCCAACGGTAAGTTCGTCATGGTGACGACAAACCGAAAGGCGCAACCAGGAAGGAAAAGTCATGGCAAGGTGTCGCACCCTGGCGCTGATCAAACCTGACGGCGTGAGCCGCGGACTGATCGGCAAGGTCATAGCCCGCATCGAAGACGCCGGACTCCGCATCCTCCAGCTGCAGATGAAACACGTCACGAAGCAAGAGGCGGAGGTGTTCTACGGTGCCCATCGCGGACGCCCGTTCTACGACGCGCTCACGGAATTCACCGCGGCAGCTCCTCTGGTCGCACTCGTCATCGAGGGAGATGACGCCGTGACAAAGTGGCGCGCCATGATGGGCGCCACCGACCCCGCCAAGGCCGGAGTCGGAACGATCCGTGGGGATTTCCGGGAGAAAGGAGCCCCGATGATGCGAAATGTCGTACACGGAAGCGATTCGGAGGGTTCCGCTACCAACGAGATCGGGCTGTTCTTCCCCGTCCGGTAGTACCACAACGAACCGGCCAGAAAAAATGGCCACCGGAGTCAGCGATGAAGTTCAGATTCAGTATCCACCCCGAAGCGAAGGCGCGCGGCGCGCACCTTCCGAACAAGAAGCACCCCAGCGATGTAGGCTGGGACATCTACCCGGTGGAGGAATTCACTGTCCTTCCCGGACAGGTGGCGTCGTTCGCGACCGGACTGACCTTCGTGGCCCCTCCTGGGTGGTACCCCGAGGTCGTGGCAAAAACGGGGAACGCCTACAAGCGGCAGGTGGTGCCGGCCGCGGTCGTGTACGATCCGGATTATCGCCCGGATCCCAACGACCCGCGCGGTTCGATCTTCTCGGTCATTAACCTGGGGAAGGAACCCCAGACGTTCCGGCTGGACCAAGCGCCGGTCCAACTCATTCTCCGGCCGGTCTGTGAGGCAATGTCGTTTGAGGTCCACCACGGGGACATCGACCACAACACGGAGCGCGGCGGTGAACGCTACGGCGTGGCAGACGGAGAGCCGGACCCGTTCGCCGCGTAGCACAACATCACTCTCCTCTGGGGGCAGGGTGGTGTGTAAGATTTTTACAACATGCCCCCTCCCCTATTGATCGCCTAATTTATTTGGACGATGAAGTGGGAAAAAATTAATTTTTGTGGTATAATATACATAAAAATATGAAAACTACCGACGCCAAAGAATTTATTAAACTTTTAGAACGTTGCGCTCGACTTAAATCCGCGCCTCGCTTTAAATCATCTCTAAAACACGACGGCGACACCGTGGCCGAACATTCTTGGCGGTTAGCGGTGATGGTTTTGGTTATCGCGGAAAAATATAATTTGAAAATTGATATCATAAAAGCTATGGCCATGGCACTAATCCACGATTTGGCCGAAGCCCAAACCGGCGATATTGACGCCTACGAAGTGATGACTGGAAATTTTTGGGCCAACAAAAAACAACAGGCCGAAAAAAAGGCCATCCAAAATATGACCGGCGATTTAAAAATCGGGAAAAATGTCCGACAGTTATGGGAAGAATATGAAAACCAAATTAGTTTAGAAGCCAAATTTGTTAAAGCGTTAGACCGGATGGAAGCATTTTTACATATTATTGAAAGTGGCATTGAAGATTATATCCCCCAAGAATTCCACGGCGATTACGCCGACAAAGCGGTCAGGGCTTTTGACGAGGCCTCACACCATTTTCCGGAATTAAACGATTTACTAAACGAAATCAAAAAAATTCTCAAACGCCGGACCAAAGCCGCGGGCGTACGCTGGGCCGAAGGCGAACTGGAACAGCCAAAAACCGTTTAAGTGCTATTTTAATTATGAAACCAATTTTATCTCCCGCGTCCACGCGGGATTTTTTTAATTTTATTTACGAACGTCAATTAATTTGGTATAAACGCCATGTTTTAAAATTGCCCTCACCATGGACTGCCGACCCGATAATGCAAAAATATAAATTTTGTAATATGTATCGCGAATTAGATCGCTGTACTATTTATTTACTGACGCGCTTACAGCCGATTAAAGCGCGCCCCTGGCAATTATTTAATATAATTTTATTTCGTTTTTTTAATCAAGACAAAATTTTTGAACAACTGAGCGGACCGTTTACGCGTTTTGAACAAACGGAAGCCAACGAATGTAAGGCACGCTTGGATAAATTAAAAAAATCCGGTCAAACAATTTTTAACAACGCCTATATTATTGCTCCCGCCCCTGGGTTTATGAGCAAACACGCGGGCATCATCGCCAATCTAAAAAAAATATCCAGTCAACTGGCCAAACTGACTGAGCGACTGGATAAAGCCGACGCGCCGGCGGACGCTTTCATCGTCCTGCGCGGTTTGCCCCAAGTCGGGCCATTTTTAGCGGGAGAAATTTGGACAGATTTAAGTTATCTGAAATTTTTTAAACAAAACTGGACGGACGATGATTTTACGACCGTTGGTCCGGGCGCGCTCTGGGGGTTAAAAATTTTGAGTGGGTTGTCCCGCCTATCACCGGTGCGTCAGAACGAAATTTTACAATATTTACACCAAGCCCAACGAAAAATTTTGCCCAAAATATTTTCCGACGTAACCGATAATTTAAATTGGAATGACATCGCCTACCGGCCGGCGTTTTCTAACGCCCCATGGTTATCATTAACAAATATTGAAGGCGCGCTGTGCGAATTTAGAAAATACACTAATTTAAAAAACGGCCATGGGCGCAGACGATATTTTAAAAATAACTAAAAAAGAGCCACCAAACGTGGCTCTTTTTTTTAAATGCTTAATCTGCTAATTACTTATACAACACCCCGCCCCATTCAATTAAAGTAAACCCTGCACGAGGCAACGCCGATAGTTTTTGTTCCGGTCGATTCAGTGGCGCCGATACCGCGCGATAATCCATTAATACCCGAATTACCGTGTCCGGTTTTGGCGACACAAATAACGGCGCGATATTATTCATATCGGACGTGCCATAAAAAGTAACAAAATAATACGGCGCGGACTGCATCTTCGGCAGCCAAAATTCTTTAAAATCAAAAATTTCTTTTTGATTTAATCCTTGTAGCACTAATTTCTCATCCAAAAATTTACTAACATTTTCGGCTTTAACATTAAACCCGGCATTGGTTGGCTCGGCTTCGCCCACGCCCAATCCTTCCCAAAACAAATACGGATATTTTACACCAGATTTAATTTCGGTTAATTGTCCACCTGGCTCGGCCACAACTTCCCAACCATTGCCATACGCCGGTTCGGACACGGTTAATTTTGACAACTGTAATTGCACTTTTACTTTGGTGGTTTTTTCTGGATACAAGTATATTACCGGTTTGCCACATTCGGCAGTGGGAGTAAATTTGTTCAGCTCAAACATAATAAGTAAACCAAATTGGTCATACCAAAACACCGCTGGCCGTGTGGCCATAAATTCTTCATAACTAATATTACCATCGGCACTAGGATAAAATATCTGATTATAAAAATCTTTAAGCAGACTGTGATTGGCATCTTTTAATCCATAAACAATATTGCCTTTAGTGGTTTTGCCAATAATCTGTAAATCGGTTGACGATACCATTTTATCTTCTGGCACAATATTGATGACTGGTTGCCCGCAACCGCCAAAGCGGGTATAGCGATAAACATCTAATATAGTTTCACCGGAATCACTGCGGGCTACATTTACAAATCCATCTTTATCTACAATTCCCGGGGTATATAAATATTGTCGAACTCTAAAATCACGACCAGCCACGTAAACTACCGGGCGATTCTCATTAATATAAAAATCTCCCCAAACCGAATCAGTGTAAATCTTTTTGTCGGAAGCAAGCTGATAATTTTGTTCAGCATTTAAAACTAAACCGTTATATTTAAAGATCCATTGATCATTTTTATCACTAATCGTAGCGGGAAAATTTAAATACGGAATAGTTAAATTCTTATCTACTGCCACCCACTTTCGATCAACCAAGTCCACTAAATTAACACCGCTAAAACCATACCGTGTATCCGCCGGTTTGACTTCATGATTGGCTAGAAATACTACCCGACCATCATACAAAACAAAAACAGAAATTGGCTCACGACTGCAACCCATTTCGTCGATACAACTAACATCAGCATACACAATCGCCCCTACCTTATCATTAACCTTAAATAGCCCACCCAAATAATAATCCGAAGAGATATAGCTCGCGCTTTGCCCGGGATCAACACCCCGGTCAACATCTGTGCCAAAAAAACCCAACTTATTAATTTTTTTAGGTGGCATCCAGCTGATTACATCCGCTATGCCCAAAGGCAAATTGATATAAGTAAGTGATGAGGAAGTGTCGGCGATTGTATTAATATTGACATAGGAAGCAAAATCAAATTCAACTCCAGTCATATCTACCGATTCTGCGTCTGAGTCATTTAGATTACCACTGGTTGCCAACGAGTCAGTGTTTACTGTTTCGTTGGACACGGAATCAGGCATTTCCGCTAATTTTGACTGCCGACCGAAACTAATAAGCCACACTACTATGGCCAAACTCAAAACTATCGCCAAGACAACTAACACCTGAAAAAGAGTTGTTTTAAATTTCATAGATATATTGTTAATTTATGCTGGTAGTATGCCCCTTATTCTGCTTCCTGACAAGCCCATTGCCAAATAGACCAAATGGGCATACAATTACCATATAATCAATTTAATTCTTAATTTATTCATATGGACTTAGTATTGTGGTACGCCTTTTTAATTGTGGTGGCAATTATTTTGGGTTCTATTAAACAAATCAACCAATACGAACGCGGGGTAAAATTTATGTTGGGTAAATATTATCAAACTATCATGCCGGGCTGGAGATTGGTATTTCCAGTTTTTCAAGGTTTACAAAAAGTAGATATCCGCGTCAAAGCTGTTGATGTGCCTTTGCAGGAAGCAATTACCAAAGATAATGTGTCCGCCAAAGTCAACGCGGTTATTTATTACAAAGTAAGCGACGCTGCTAAAGCGATTTTGGAAGTAGAAAATTTTAAATACGCCATTTCACAATTAGCCCAAACCACCATGCGTAATGTGGTCGGTCAATTGGAATTAGACCAATTACTTTCTAACCGCGAACAAGCAGCTGATAAAATAAAATTAATTGTGGACGAAGCCACCGACCCGTGGGGAATTAAAGTAGAAACAGTGGAATTAAAAGATGTAATTTTGCCGGACGATATGCAACGCACCATTGGCAAACAAGCTGAAGCCGAACGTGAACGCCGGGCGGTAATTATTAAAGCCGAAGGTGAAAAAGCCGCTGCGACTAATTTAGCTCTCGCTGCCAAAATGCTGTCCGAACAACCAGGCGCCCTGCATTTGCGCACTTTAAACGCTTTAAACGATATTTCATCAGATCAGTCCAACACCATTGTCTTTGCGGTGCCACTGGAAATTTTACGGGCGTTTGAAAGAATCGCTCAAAAATAATTTAAAAACGATTTTAAAAAACTCTCCAAATTGGAGAGCTTTTTATTTAACTATTTTTTCTTTTTCTTTTTCTTAACTTCTTTTTTCTGCGAATTGTTGCCTTTGGCCATATTGTTTAAATTAATTATTAACACTAATATTATATCACAAAAATAAAAACTTGCCTAATCAATAAGGGGGTGCTCTGCTAAACTAAACATTCCTATCACTCCGCATCTGTTTCAATAAGTCCAGCCAAATTATCATCCCCGCATGAGCTTTTTCCATTTTAGTTAAATCGGCGCTGAGCACTGGATCTGAAGCAACCCGATCTAGCGAAAGAAGTACTCTTCTGACCACAACGTCTTTAGCTTGATTAAAATCAAGATTTTTTTCACGCTGCTCCCTGACTATCATTTCGTCCATCAGTGCTTTATACAAAGCAATATCCTGACCTAAATTTTCACAAACAACCGCCTCCAACAGACGGCCTTTTTCTCGATCACACAGCGACTCCAATTGAGATAAGCTATAGACCCCGTGACTTAATTCTTCACCAGACATATATAGTTAAATTAAAAAATATATGAAATTTAGCGGAGAGGGTGAGATTTACCCCTAAAGGGGCACAAACTTCGAATCCTTACGCACTTTATATATTTAAATTCTCCCTTTGTGGGGTAATTTAAATTGGCGGTGTGTGATTGACGTTATCAGAACTCTACTTTAATTTTTTGAGATTTCTTTTTAAAAACTCCGCAGTGGCCTGAACCGCCTGTTCTTTTACTTGCGGGTCAGAAGCGGCGACCCACTTAGCAAAATTATATAGCTTCGTGTTATCCACCTCAATCCATTTGTTGTTTTTAAACAAAAACACCAATAACGTCGTCATGGCAATCCGTTTATTTCCATTCTGAAAAGGATGGTTTTTGACCATTAAATAAAATAACATTGCCGCTTTTTCGGTCAACCCTTTATACAGAACCTTATTATTAAATTTTAAGAAAGGGGTAACAATGCAACTTTCTAATTTATTGGGGAAACGAGTATTAAACTCGGGAATCGGTTCGTCCCATTTCATGGTCTTCCTAGCCAGATCATAAGCTATATACTCGACCTCTTTCAAAGTAATATCTTTCATACAAATCATTCTTTGGCTAACAAACGCAATGTTTCTCCGTAGTCATGCATCGTCCTATCAACAGCTTCGCTGATTATTTTTTTGTCATTAGCTGACATCCTATCATTTAAACCAGAAACATCCGCAATATTAATTGCATAATTACGGCCTTTCTTGATCGCTTTAATTTCGCCGTTTTGTATTTTTTTAAATATAGCAATACGACTAATTCCCAATAAATTAGCTAATTCTGCGGTTGTAATAAATTTATTCTTTTCTTTTGTCATATAACAACTATTATACATTATGTTAACCAACTTGTCAATGGTTAACATAAAATAATTGACCTTATTTTAGCCAATTATTTTGTGAGCGGAGAGGGTGAGCGCTTCGCTATTCGAAGTCGCTTTGCTCCCACGAAAACCTTCGGGTTTTCGTGAACTTTCCTCGGCAAGTGAAAACTACCGTTTTCACCCTTTCCCGTTCGAATCTCATACGCGAGCCAAACTATTGGCTCGCTCCGCGGAGAGGGTGAGATTCGAACTCACGGTCCCTTGCGGGACACGGCTTTTCGAGAGCCGCACTTTAGACCACTCAGACACCTCTCCTTTTTTATTTTATGTCTAAATTCTACCCAATTTTACACAAAAAGTCAACCTTCGATCTGACAAAAGTGTCCGCGCGGTATGGATATCCACCCGCTTAATTAACAACACTATCACCTACCTTTTTCCATGCTTTTCAAAACCTCGAGATATAAACCTTCAACAATTTTTTCCTGAGCCTCGCCTGTCTTGGTATAATGATCTAGCCCGGGCGCGGAGTTAATTTCAATAATCCAATATTTTTTGGTTTCTTACTAATATCTCCCTTAACCATAATGTCCACGCCACAAAGCTGAAGCCCCATATCACGCGTAATCTTTACGACCAATTTTTTAAAATTAGCATGAACGCTATTGGTAACATCTACCGAATCCCCGCCCGTGGATAAATTGGCGTTGTCAAGCAAACACACTGTTTAGCCGCGCGCTGGGATAGATTGTAAACGCATCCCGCAATGTACGAGTTTTTCTTTTTTTGAGCTTACAATCAACGCACTCTACATCTTTATAAAAATATGGCCTAATTTATTTAGATATTTTAAATTAAAAACCTTTATCCATAATAAAACTGCCGTCAGCAGTGGCGCAAAAATACCCAAAAGTAAAATGGCGTACTGCTCATATGAATAGGATTGGGAATGATTAAATACATAAATTTGTATTAATGTAAGAATTACGTCCAAGCTAATTATGCATGCCAAAATACACAAAATTTTCAAAGCCCAACTTTTGAAAGCTCATTCAAACAAGCGACAATCTCAAACCTCTTGAATAAAAATATTACTCGCTCAAACTGAACAAACGCCATTAATAAAGCACAAAAGTGAGCAGTTAAACTCACTTTTACGCGCAATGCGGTGTGTGATTGACGTTATCAGAACTGAAAATAATTAATGTCTATTAAAGCAATTAAAATACTCCCAAAGAATAAAAACACGATTTCTAGAAAAACCAGTTCTTTCTTTCAAAATATTTACCTTAGCCATTGCTTTAACCAAAGCATTGGCAGTGGGCGCACTGATTCTCAGTTTATTCTCAATTTCTTTCACAGTAACTATTGGATCAGTAAACAAAAAGAACAAAAGATCTCTGGCAACTTTGCTTCTTTTGCCTAGTTTTTCGATGATAATATTCTCGTATTTTTCTCTTAGTTTGATTATTTTTTCAAAAGTATTTATTCCATCTTTAGATGTTTGAATAATACCATTTAGAAAAAACTTTATCCACTGTTCAATTTCATTTGATTTTCTAACTAAGGTCAATGAATCATAATAAGACGCCCTATTTTTTTCAAAGAAATAAGACAAATAAAGCGTGGGTTTTTTTAACATCCCCAAACTAACTAAATGTAAAGTGATTAAAAGTCTGCCAATTCTCCCATTGCCATCTTCAAAGGGATGAATCGTTTCAAACTGATAATGACTAATAGCAATTTTTATTAAATTAGGAATCTCCAAATTATCATTATGCCAAAATTTTTGCAGATCACTTAGTAATTCTCCCAAATGAACATGGTGTGGTGGAACAAAAAAAGCATCCGAAGGACCGGATCCTCCTATCCAATTTTGGCTACGCCGTATCTCACCCGGATGTTTGTGTTTACCTCTAGAATCTGATAATAAAATTTTATGCGTCTGCTCGGTTAATCTCATTGACAAAGGTAGGGTATCAAGATTTTTTACAGCAAAATTAATCACTTTAACGTAGTTCCTTACTTCTTGCCAATCATCTCTCTTTTCTGGGTCTATTTCTTCTTTGGGAGACAGCGCTTCATCCATGCTTGTTTTTGTCCCTTCAATTTTACTAGACAAAACCGCTTCTTTAAATACATGCATCTGTATAAAAAAATCCACATCTGGCACAAGCAAAGAATAAGCATTTAATTCACCTAAATACCTAGTCGCTTCTTCCAAGAGCATATTTATTTTCTTGTCTTTCCAGACAAAGTCTTTGTTAATAAAATTTGGAAGAAAGCTTTTATATTGAAATTGTTGTTCAAAAATACCTGACTTAAATAAGTTTTCCATATCTTTAAATATGATAATTTATATTTAAAGTTTACTACCTAACCTTAAATATGTCAAGTAAGTATTTAAACTACCGGATATTAGAACCAAAAACTTCCCTAAGATAAGGGAAGTTTTTGTGTTTTGCCCGCTATGCGGAGAGGGTGAGATTTACCCCTGCACTTCGCTTCGGGGCATAAACTTCGAATCCTTACGCACTTCATATAATAAAATTAGCCCAACACAGTTGGGCTAATTTTATTATGCGGAGAGGGTGAGATTCGAACTCACGGTACCTTGCGGTACGACAGTTTTCAAGACTGTTGGTTTAAACCACTCACCCACCTCTCCGTAATTAAATTGTATTTTTTGAAAACCAAAAATAATAATTGCCTTTCCGCCAGAGGCGAACCCGCCTTTGGCGGGAAACCACTCGGCCACCTCTCCATATTACGCGTCCACTAAATTACCACAAAACTAATAAAAAATCAACCCCCCGACACTATAATTTTTTTATCATAAATTTTATTCATTAATACTATTCCACATCATCTCAAACCACGCAACAAACGTATCTGCTATCGTCGGATTATCAATAACAACGCCAGATAAATGTTCCGCATAATCGATAATTGCAACATGACCTGCCCAAATTAAAGTATCAGTATTGAACTGCACCGACGATGGCAACCATTTTACCTGATGAAATTTTGTAACCGGCGCAACCTTCAAATACCGTTCGGCTTCTTTGCTTCTTATCATTAAATCTTTCTTCATCGTCTGAAATATTTGAAAATCTTTTAGATTGTCTTCAGATAACATGCGCGGAAAAACTTGATATACCGAAGCAACATTAACTATAGTGCGCGTCTCCGTGCGAGCGTTTTGTAATTCACGATGGATGGCGAGTATGCCTTTTTTGCCATCAAAAAATCTTGTGCCCGGCTCATAAATCGTACCGGATTTAAACTGATGAAATATATCCGCCGCCGAACGGATAACATTCTGTTTATCTACTAAAACCCTCTTTTGTTCTTCAACAACATCAACCGCATGCTCAACATTTTCCACTCGATAATAAATATCACCATCACGATCAAAACTGCTCACCAGACCTCCGTTCTGTAGTGTTTTTAAAATATCATAAATTGATGTTCGTGGAATATCCTGAACTTGTTTTGATATAACAATGGCAGTAGATACGCCAAATTCAAGCAAAACACAAAATACTCTACTGGCGCGATCAGTTAACCCTAGCTGGCTTAATATCTCTTTAATCTTTTGTTGTCGGCTATTCATCGACATAACTATTGACTATTAACATAATTTATTATATATTTAATTCTTAATTTCGTCAAGAATTTTCGACAATCCTGGGTGTTTAACGAGAGAAATTGCTATTTTGGCCATTTCTCCCGCTAAACAGCAAACGGCACAACGCCTTTTCTGATTTAGCAAAAAAGGAGAACTCAATGGCCTTGTGGATTGGTTGGGTCGGAATGTCACTTATAGTCGCAGGGACATACGCGCCGGCCGAATATAGCCGGTGGCTCTTCCTCGCTGGAGCTTCCGCGCTAGGAGTAAGCGCTATCCTCGGCAAAAGCCGCTTCTACGTGGCGTTTCAAATTCCCATCATCATTGGTGCGATCACCGCGCTACTGCCAACGATCCTGAACATTGTGGGAATGTGTACAATGTTGTTCGGGGTACTCGTGGCCATAATCTATTTGACCAGAGTGCGCGAACTAACGGAGTGGCAATCAAAAGCTGGGGCTATAGGGCTAATCCTACTGGCGGGTGGCTTTGCGAGCGGAACTAAAGCTTATTTGTTACCGGCAAATATTGTACTTTTGTTCAATGCCGCTTTTCGTCTCCATATAAAACGAGAGAAAATTGCTATCATATGGCTGGTATTGGAAATACTAGCTGGTGGTGGCACAATCTTTTCGATTGTATGTGGACGGACACCGTCGTAAACATCATCGGTGCGCCCGACACTTTCCAAACGGGCATCTCACCTTGTGCACAAACGAGACAAAAAACCGAACCAGTGATGGATCGGTTTTTTGTTTAAGCGAGCGAAACCCCACCCTACCCTCCCTTTTTAAAAAGGGAGGGAACGCGAAAATTACATCTTAAAAAATTTCTTTAAAACTCCACCTACTTTCTCTCGCTCCCGCAACCCCCAACCCAAACCAACCACCCCCATCACTCCCAAAACCATGTAAGCATACGACCGCCAACCGCTACTCGCCGTAATTTTTACGCCTTTTACCTCGGGCGCGACACCAATAACTTTAATATCGTCAGAGCCACGCGGCCAGATTTCCATTCCTCCTTTGCCATTTTCCAAAATACCGCTTACCTCCACGCTATCACCTTCATTAAATAATTTTTTATCAATTTTGGCACCAGTTTTTAAAGTAACTTTTATTTCACCCACTTCATTATCCAAATAAAAATACCCCGACTTCATTTCCGTAATATCACCAAACACTTTTACCAACCGCCCTAATAATTCTTCGCTCAATTCATCAATCACCATTTCCAAAGACATTGGTGCGCTGCCATTTTTTATTACTTTTATATCACTCGCCCCACTGGCCCGAATTCTTTTTTGTCCGGATGCCTCACTGGTCAGACCACTCACTTCAATTTCATCACCCAAGGTCAAAGTTGGAAAATCTTTTTTGTTTTGATAAACTTGCAGACCATTTTGGCCATCTTCAATATAGAAATATTGCGTTCCAAATACTCCTGGTAAAGTCGAGACTACACCGCGCACTTTTACTTTGGCGTCTTTGGGTTTGACGCGAGCATCGGTGATTGAATTGGGGACGAAATAGGCGGTTGAAGCAGTTGATTTGGCGACGCTGGCCAATTTAACCACCCCGACGCTCCCACCACCCCCCGCCCCTCCTCCGGCAGGAGGGGAGAAAACGACGCCTGGGCTTGGCGCCGACCACTGCCAAATATTTTTTTCTAAACTATAACTTTTTCCGGAAATCGCTTTATCATATTTTACAAAATCCACGGTGTCGAGAGCGGGCGTTAGCAAACTTACTTTGCCACCGCTGTTATTTAACGCCATTTTGGTGGCTAAACGATAAAATACCAGTGACGAACTTGGGGCGATATTGGTGCCAATCGGAATTTCATATTGTTTGGTATCCACGCGCAAAATCCAATTGGCCAAATTAACTGTGGACGAACCAAAATTTGATACTTCAATGTATTCGTTATCATCATTACCGTCCGGATTAGGCAAAATTTCCGTGATGCCAACTAACGCGTTTTGTACAGACAATCCGGTGCCAATTTTTATTGATAATTTTTTATTGCCGCTCGTGCCGGCCGTGCTACTGGCGTTTAACACCATTTCAAAAATCCCAGATGTAGTAAATTTGTATTCCGCCGTTGGGCCGACAAATTCCGTCCCGCTCGCGAATTTCCACAAATAATTTAACTGCCCACCGCGCGGGTCAACCGAACCAACAGCCGAAAATTTTAACACTTCATCCGGCTCGCCCGAATCCGGCGCCAATATTTTCCAAATTAAACTAATCGCGTCCGGCTCTTCAATAACATTTTTTAAACCCGGTGTTAAAGCATAACTCCACCGCCAACCATCGGCAGTACGATTATAACTTTCACCGGTCAAAGCGCGCTCATACGAAATTTTATCGGCCTGTCGCCCCCAAGCATCAACTAAAACCACACTCTCGGCCGCGGTGTTATTCAAAGCAATCTCGGTATCCGGCCGTTTCAAAACCAAATATCCCCCTGCCGGAATATTCGCAGAAATAGTATAACTTTTTTCATTATCTTTAATTTTCCAATCGCCCAGATCAACGGCCTGACTACCAAAATTATACAGCTCAATAAATTCATCGTCATTATCCGCGCCAGTTGGATCAGGATATATTTCATTAATCAAAATAGTAGTAGTAGCCGGAGCGACTGTTGTGGTTTGAGACTGATTTGACAACGGATTATACGATGCGCCATTATTTATTGATGGTGGCACAATTACTCTGGCGACAATGTTATTACTCGCGCCCATTGTCACAGCAGTAGTAATTTGCCAGCTACCGGCACCATCAATAGAGCGAGCAAAACTTTCACCTTTTTTGGGAGCAGTGTCACCTTCATAAATAACCTCCGCGATAACATCCTCGTCTGGATTTTTTAAAATTACTGAGTCCGCATCATTATTTAATAAACTTCGTGTTCCCAAATCAACCACTAAAAAACCCCGACCAACAATTACTCCATTGACCGGCTTACAGTAACTACCTATCAAATGATTATCACAAATATAACCACCCGATAATATTACAGTGGAAGTAGAATTATTATATAACTCAATTTTTTCATTTTCACTGTCATCAGGGGAAACTACAATCTCATTTAATTTAATATTAAACCAAAAAGAATAATCTGATTGTGACTCTGTTGATACTTCATCAGTGCTGGTGGGGGTAGAAGTAGGAGTTATCGGTGGGACAACATCTTCACAGCTTGCTCTACTATTAGGCAAGCCAACAGTATTGCCCAAGACATGCTCACACCAATTAGAAGTTGTAGCCGGAGCAAACGCGTCCAAACGTTCTAACGAATAATTCAAGGCGGGTGGATAAACAAAATCATCCACCAATATATCGCCAGATTTCAAACCAATTTCTTCTCCCCCTTCATTTAAACTACTCCAGGAAGAATCAAAAACTGAACCAACAAAACCAGGGTACCTTTCTAAAAATTTAGCATCATCTTGGCAAATTACTCCATACTCACCCAGTTCCAAAATACTATCAGTGGTACTTGTCATCAAACTATGATTAGTATTATTTTCCCAAAATTTCCAACCAGTCAAATCTACCAGACTGCTACCTTTATTCCAAATTTCAATCCACTCATAGCCAGTAGTCTCATAGGCACCAATTTCATTGATAATAATATCAAAATCTGACGCCTGGGCAATAGAAATTTGCCAAATAAAAAAACCGATTAAAAAACCGGTTACCAAAAAAATCCTCCTAAACATATTCCCTCCTTGTTAAAAATAAAAAATACTTGTCATTGCGAGGGAGCAAAGCGACCACGGCAATCTCAATTGGCGATAGATTGTTTCACTTCGTTCGCAATGACAAACTTAGTTAAAATTTATCCAAATTTCCACCGCGTCATCGTGTTCGGGCAATCCGGACGGATTATCTTTTTTCAAAATCAACGCCCCGCGATTATACGGTTCATTCGGTATGGCAAATTCTATTGTCGCCGTAAATGGCACAAAATCTTCCGTCATCCACTCGCCTTGCGCTGTCGCAAAACTTTCGGCAATAATTTTTCCATCCCAATCCACTAAAATCACCGGAAAACTGCCTTCAAAAAACCAGGTACCGCGCGCCGAACCGGAAATTGTCAGTGGGCTGGTAATATTTTGACCGGTTTGAAAATTTTCCAATTTAATAATTTCGCCTTTATCACTTTTAAATTCATGAAGTGCGTTCGCCGTAACCGGCACGGATACCGGCGCCACCACTGGCGCCTCTATTTTTTTCAACCATCCCATTTTATCCGCCAACACCAAAGAACTGAAAAATCCAAAAAACACAAAAATTAAAATAATTATCACTTGGCGCCAAACGGCCGGCCGAAAAGATTTAGCCAACTGCGTCTGATTTAACCAAAATATCAGCCCCGTATGCACAAACATCGCCACCGCGTTTAATACCGCCCCGAGCACAATTAAAGTTTTTGGCTCATGCAAACCGCCTAAAAGTAACACACACCCAAACACAATTTGCATCCAAAGAAAAATATAATAAATTTTGCTTAAATTAATTTGACCTTCCACATCATTGCCGAGTTTTTTAATGGCCGCGTTTTCCGCCATTATGCGCGAAGTGGAATCCATCACGCCTAATTGCGTTTGAAATAACATTACGACTACCGCCACCAAAAACGCGACACCTAGCGCCCCACCCACTCGTCCGCCAATCATCGCGCCTTCGCTAATCACAAAATTTATCCCTTCGGCATTACCGGACAATCCATAGGCCGTGGTATAGGCCAGAAGCATTAGTAGCGACATGCACAAAAGACCAATGAACCAAAATACGAGCAGATGTTCGCGGTTAATCAAACGCCACCAGGATTTAAAAGTGGCAACATTTTCCGGCGTGGCCTCGCAGGAAATTCCACTTAATTTTATTTTTTGCGTTGCCCCACTTTTAAATAATCCGGCAATTCGTTCACTGTATTTCCCCATGCCATATCCTTTTTCTTTCACATAAATTGATTGTGTCAAATTCAAATTCCCACCGGCGCCCGAATACGCGAACGCGGCGAAAAACGCGGCCAAACTAATGCCGGCCGGCAAAAAACTAAACCCGTCGCCCCGACCAATTAAGCCATTAAACAGCGCCAACCAATCGCTACCATCACTCAAAAATAAAGTTAATATAAAAATAAACGGCACGCCTATTAATAAAATTGTTTTGGTGATTTTTTCCATCATGCCATAAACCGTCTGGCCGGAAGATAAAATCAAACCAATCAAAATTAAAAATCCCACCGCGATATATTGAAAACCACCCACTCCCAAAACCGAAGCCGCCACTTTGGCCGACGCCGCGATAATTCCGGGCAAACCAAACCCGATAAAAGTAGAAAAAATGAACCAATACGCCGCCCCCCGCCAAATTTTATTTATGCCCACAAAAACGCTTTCGCCTTTTAAAAGCGCATAGCGTTCAATTTCCATATTAATAAAAAATTGAAAAGTGATCCCAATTATCGCGCCCCAAGCAATTCCTAAACCATAATTAGACACCAGATACGGCCACAAAATCACCTCGCCCGAGCCCAAGCCAAGCGCGAGAATTATAAAACTCGGGCCAATGAGTTTGGAGAGTTTGGGGGGTGGGGGGAGAGGTTGATATAATGATGAAGACATAATTTTGATATTATACCAAAAATAAACACTTACCACAATCTAACTATTGACAATAGCATTTTTTTACGCTATACCTAATTTAGGTGCTCGTGTAGGGCTTTGGCCCTCTCACGGTTAATTACATAAACCGTAGCACAAGCACTGCAATAAGTCATCACATTTTGTGGTGATTTTTTGTTAATCCTCGTTGGGATTGCCATTATGGATAATTCTTTTCGCTCTTGGAATCCTTACAGGGTGTGAGAAAGATTTATAATATTTTTGGCCAGTGGCGAACAGCGCAATCTGATAAATTGATCTTCATTTGTCCTTGCTTTATTCCTGCCCTTAAATTTTATATGTTCTAATCCTTTAGCATTAAAAGCCATTTCTACTTTGAGATACGGGCACAAAACATTTCCAAAATTTTTATAATCCGCCTCAGCTTTCTCTTTAATTTCTTATAATTTCTATTCACTTATTTGCATGCTATTTTAAACTATTTAAATTTTGAACCTCTTTAGTTGTCCAAGTTTCATATATTATACCATAATAAACTAAACCTTGACAAAACCGCCAAAATATGCTATAATTACGAACGTTGAGACAAATGAAAGATCACTTTCATTTGCGAGACGTGACGTAATTTCAAGCTTAGCTTATAATTACGCCAATCTTATGATCCCTGCGGGGATTTTTAAATTAAAAATAACAAGCGAGACCCCACCCTCGCCCTCCCCTTTTTATAAAGGGAGGGAAAACTACCAATATGGAAATTCGCAATATCGCCATTATTGCTCACGTTGACCACGGCAAAACCAAATTGACCGATGCTTTGCTTCGTCAAACCGGTATGGTTACCGATGATTCAATTAGTATGGACTCGAACGCGCTCGAACTTGAGCGTGGTATTACGATTTATTCCAAAAATACTTCACTTTTTTACAAAGGCACAAAAATTAACATCGTGGACACGCCCGGACATGCTGATTTTGGTTCGGAGGTAGAGCGAATTTTGCGTTCAATTGATTGCGTATTGCTGGTAGTGGACGCACAAGAGGGACCAATGCCACAGACTAAATTCGTGTTGCGAAAATCCCTAGAATTAAACTTAAAACCAATTGTTGTAATTAATAAAATTGATAAAGCCGCCGCCCGACCGGAGTGGACTCAGGAAAAAATATTAGAGTTATTCATGGACCTAGGCGCAACCGACGAACAACTTAATTTTACGACAGTTTATGCCATTGCCAAAAACGGTATAGCCAAAATGAATTTAGCGGATGAGTCCAAAGATTTGACTCCGCTTTTGGATACAATTTTAGCAAAAGTTCCAACCGCGCCATCTGACACGGCCGCGCCTTTTGCCTATCAACCATTTAATTTGGCCTACGACAATTACTTGGGTCGCTTGGGTATTGGCAGAATTTATCAAGGAACTATTAAAGCCGCAGATAAAGTATTTATCAAAAAACACACTGGCGAAATAATTTCCGAACAAATCACTAAACTATTTACTTTTGAAGGAACAACACGTAAAGAAGTAAAAGAAGCGGTCGCCGGTGACATTGTTATGGTTGCCGGTTTACCGGACATCTACATTGGCGATACTATTTGTATCAATCCTGAACAAGAACTTTTGCCGGCCATTAAAATTGATGAACCGACTATTTCTTTAAACTTCTTAGTCAATAATTCACCTTTTGCTGGACGAGAAGGAAAATACGTTACCGGTCAACAAATTAAAAAGCGTTTGGAAAAAGAATTGGAAGTGAACGTGGGTTTGAAAATTGATTTTTCCGCTGGCGATTATTTCAAAGTCCAAGGGCGCGGTGAATTACACATCGCAATTTTATTAGAAAACATGCGCCGTGAAGATTATGAAATGCAAGTTTCGCAACCACAAGTAATTATTAAATATATTAATGGTGAAAAATGCGAGCCATTTGAAGAAATTACTATCGATATTCCAGAATCCTGCGTCGGAACTGTAATTCAAAAACTTTCCAACCGCAAAGGCAAAATGACTTATATGGGTCCGGAACAAAATCACACCCGTCTAATTTTTGAAATTCCCACCCGCGGATTTTTGGGTTATCGCAGTGAGTTTGTCGTGGATACTCGCGGCGAAGGAATTTTATGTTCAGAAGTTGTTGGTTTTAAACCTTATGCCGGCGATATTGAAAAACACGCAACTGGCTCTATGATTTCAGGCGAAACCGGCAAGGCCCTGGCCTTTTCTATGGCCAACCTACAAGAACGTGGTGTCTTGTTTATCCAACCTAACTCCGAAGTTTACGCGGGACAAGTCATTGGCAATACTGCCAAGGGCGAAGATATGACGGTAAACCCCACTAAAGGGAAACAGCAAACCAATATGCGCTCATCCAATGCTGATATCGCAGTCCAACTAACCCCACCCGATGAACTTACTTTAGAAAAAGGTTTAGAAATCATGTCGGAAGATGAATATCTGGAAGTTACACCAAAAAGTGTTCGCATGCGTAAACAGTATTTGACCGAAAATGATCGCGTTCAAGCCAAACGAAAAAAACAAGACGAGGAAAAAAATATGTAAAAAAAATAAATTATGATATAATATAAAAGTATCATAATATTACGATGTCATATTTTATAATTATAATTTTAGTTGCTTTTTCTTCTTTATTTTCCGGTTTAACTATCGGTTTTTTTAGTTTAAATCGCGACGACTTAAAACGACGCGCTAGTTTAGGCGACAAAAAAGCCCAAAAAATATATTCCGTTAGAAAAAGGGGGTATTTGCTTTTATGCACACTGCTGATTGGCAATGTCGCAGTCAATTCAGTTTTATCAATATTTTTAGGGTCACTAACTACTGGAGTGGCAGCCTGGATTACTTCCACTTCTTTAATAGTATTGTTCGGTGAAATTATTCCACAAGCAATTTTTGCCCGATATGCCCTTAACTTGGGCGCACGATTGGTGTGGATCGTAAAAATATTTATTTTCATATTTTACCCAATTTGCTGGCCCTTATCTTGGACATTGTTTTATATACTAGGCAAAGAACCTGGAAAAATTTATTCCAAACAGGAACTAGTAAAAATTATTGAAGACCACGAGGATTTAGGACTAAGCGGCATTGACGCCGATGAAGAAAAAATAGTGCGCGGTGCTTTGTCCTTTTCCGAAAAACAGGTAAAAGAAATAATGACACCAATCGATAAAACACAAATAATTAATGGCGCAGATATTTTAAATTTTGATTTGTTAAAAAAAATTAATCAGCTAGGCCACTCCCGCTTTCCAGTTTACGCGAAAAATAAAAAAAATATAATCGGAATTTTGTATGCGAAAGACATCGTGGGTAATATTAACAAAAATCAATCTACTGTTAAAGAAATAATGCGTTTGGGAATAGTAACGGTTTCAGAAGACACTCGTCTGGATGATCTCTTAAATTCGTTTAAAAAAAGCCGCCGTCATTTATATCTTGTAACTAACAAAGACAAAGAAGTGAGAGGCATTGTTACTATCGAAGATGTTCTTGAAGAAATTATCGGTGATGAAATAATTGATGAATACGATTAAAAAAATCCCAACAAATATCGGGATTTTTGTTAATTATAAACTATTATACCATTTCAATACTCTCTGGGACCTCGGCTGGTTTCGGTTTATGAAGACGCGCAAAACTGCGTTTGAAAACAAAATAAGTTACCACGGTCGCGAATACATCAGTAATCGGAAATGAAGCATACAGCCCGTGCAAACCAAAAAACAAAGGCAAAATGAGCATTAAAGGAATTAATAAAATTAATTGACGGAGAGTTGATAAAAACAGCGCCTCACCAGCATGACCCACCGCCTGAAAGTATCCGCCCGCGGCCAACTGAAAACCAAGAAGAGGGTACGCCAAGACGAATACCCGCAACAAATCCTTACCCACCGCCAATAATTCCTTGTCACCGGAAAAAATTCCTATTAATTGCGCTGGAAAAAGCATCATAATTAAAAAAGCGCCACCAGAAAAAATGGTACTAATTTTAACCGTTCGTCTCACGACATCTTTAACTCTATCAATTTGCCCCGCGCCGTAATTCATGCCGGCAATTGGCTGCATGCCTTGCAACATGCCAAAAATTGGCATAAATACGAGCATGGTAAGGCGCAAAATAATTCCAAAAGCGGCAATGGAAATCTCGGTCGCATAATACGCAAGTGAAATATTTAAAATAACCATCATAACAGATCCTGACGCTTGGCGCGCGAATGATGAAGCGCCAATATAAGCCCCCTCTTTCAATAATGCCGGCTTAAATTTGAAATCCTCCTTCTTAATTTCTAAATGTCGCCCTCCACCAAAAATACACCACGCGACATAAATACTACTACAAAACCAAGCAATAAAAGTCGCCCAAGCGATCCCGGCAACACCCATATGAAAAACAAAAATAGAGACCGGATCTAAAATCAAATTAATTACCGCGCCAATTATCATCCCAATCATCGCCCGCTTAGCATCGCCAAACGCCCGCACAATCGCATTGCCGCCTGATGCCACAACAAAAAATACTGCCCCAAACATAACAACTCTGGCATATTCAAAGGCAAAAGAAATAATGTCAGGAGTAGCCCCCAAAATTTTAAGAATCGGTCGTAAAAAAATAATCCCAAAAATAATCAGCGGAACAGATGCTACAAAACTTACTGAAAAAAAATTCCCGAGCGCCTGATGCGCTTTTTTGTAATCATTGGCTCCAAGCGCGCGTGAAATTATTGATGCAAAGCCCAAACCAAACGACTGAGCCAACGCGCCAATTATCATAATAAGTGGTAAAGACACCGCCACACCCGCAAGCGCCAGCGTGCCCACGCCTCGCCCGACAAAAATCGTATCCGCTAAATTATACAAGGTAATTACAAACATACCGGTCATCGCCGGTATTGATTGTTTCCAAAGCAATTTTCCAATCGGTTTTTCTAAAAATTCTTTTTCTTGGGGGCGCATAAATTACAAATAATTATTCAGTCAGTATATCACAAAAATTTTAAAAAACAAACCCGACCAATCGGCCGGGAAAGCGACTTAGATAGACAAACTATATATTTAAATACATAACTGTTAACTGCAAAATAGTTGCAAATGTAACCCACAGTAAATATGGTATTTGGACATAAGCAATCCAGCGTACTGATCTAAATATAACAATTATAGCCCAAATTAAAGTAACCAAAACCAACAAAATATCAATTGCCGCCAAATAATTATTTTGCAAACCAAATTGCAGCGGAGTAAAAGCAAAATTAGAAATCAAATTAAGCACAAACGGAACAGCGACGTTACGCGCTAACTGTTTTTTTAAAACCATTACAAATACCGCACCAAAAGAAATAGCAATTAAAATATAAAGGACTGTCCACACTGGTCCAAATAACCACGCCGGCGGAGCCCAGAATGGTTTGATTAGTTGTGAGTACCAAAGATAAGAAGTCATATTTCTATTATATCAAAAAAACATAATTATAAAATACCGCCTACGGAAACTCCCCCACCCGCCTCGCAATCGAAGCGTTGTGGGCGGGCCTTGGGTCGTCGTTAAATGCCCCCTCTTAATTCTCGCGCTCGTTTGTAGGCCACCTTTAACGCCTTACTATAAATTTTATTTAATTTGGCTTTATCAATTACTTTAAATGCCGCTTCCGTAGTACCTCCTTTTGAGGTCACTTTTTTACGCAAATCACTGGCGCTTTCTTCACTCATTATTAATAAACTGCCGGCGCCAATAATTGTCTGCCCCACTAATTGTCGCGCCTGTTTTTCATTAAAACCTAATTCTTGCGCTGCCACGATTAAATGAGACGCAAAATCAAACACATAGGCCGGTCCACTCCCACTGACGGCTGTGGCCTTGTCAATTAAATCTTCGCTACTTACTTCCAATTCTTGACCCAATGATTGCAAAATCCTTTTTATGAAACTTTTTTCTGCTTTAAATAATCCCGCGGCTGTCCAAACGCTCATCCCACTCCCGATGCGCGCCGGTGTATTAGGCATCACACGCGCAACTTTTTTGGAATTAACTAAATTAGATATTTTTTTTATACTGACACCAGTCATAATAGACAAAAATACTTGATCAATTTTTGCTTTTGGCAAATTACCTAAAGCAACTTCCGCCTGTTGAGGTTTAACGGCCAAAATAATCAAATCGGCATTTTTAAAAGCATCCGCGTTATTTTGTGAAACATCAATTTTATATTTTTTATTTAAATTGCGTAAACGTTTTAAATCCGGGGCAGTGGCAATAATATTTTTTGCGTTTATGCCAACCATAAGCAGACGAGAAATAAATACCTCGCCCATCACGCCCGCACCAATGATGCCAATTTTTTTAAACATAATTTTTGTCCGTACATATGTCCGTACACGTGTACGGACATGATTTTTATAAAATTATTAAATCGTTAGCGTGGGCAACTTCTTGGTCGTATGATTTAACTTTGCCAGAAATCATTTTTTGTAGATCTTGATAATTTAATTTGACAATCCCGACTGCCAACTGGTCGCCATCTAAATCTAAAATATCTATCACTTCACCTTCGGCAAACGTACCATAAATTTTCTTTACCCCCACAGCCAACAAACTTTTACTTTTACGCAAAGCGGTAGCCGCACCTTTGTCTACTACGACTGAACCGGATGAAATTTTAGCAGAAACAATCCAACAGTCGCGCGCTTTAAATTTAGCGTCTGGATGTGGCAAAAACAATGTACCAACGGGCTCACCCGCCACAGCTTTCTCAACCACCCCTTCTTTTTTGCCATTGGTTAAAACCATGGTAATTCCAAACGCCGAACCCATACGCATAGCTCGTAACTTACCAAGCATACCACCACTACCCTCTTGCGACATCCCTCGGTCGCACTGTAACATTAATTCTTTTCCAACATTTTGCACTTTATCAATTAATTTTGCGTCTTTATTAATATCGGGATTTTTATCATATAACCCATCTACATGAGATAAATTTATCACCAATTTAGCATCAATGGCTAAAGCCACGACAACTGCTAAACCATCGTTGTCTTGAAAACTTACTGTCGTATTTTTAGACAAAATATCATTTTCATTTATAATCGGCACAATACCAGCGCTCATTAATTTCACGACTGTTTCGCGCAAGGTATTATATGTATCCTTATTTAAAATATCATTTTTACTAAGCAATATTTGCGCTACCAAAAGTCCCTCGCCAGAAAACTCTTTAACATAGCTGGCAATTAAATCCGCCTGACCCAAAGCTGCCAATCCACGCTTATCTAATTTTTTGTCCTGACTTAAAAATTTTCCCTGCGCCACTGCGCCAGAGGTGATAACCGCAACTTGATTACCATTTGCTATTTGTTTTTTAATTTCGCGCGCTAAATTACGCACTACTAAATTATCCAAACAACTGTCTGAATTTAACAAACTTTTTGTGCCAATTTTTATAATTATTTTTTGCATATAAACAATCCCTTCATCCTGAATTTATTTCAGGATCTCTTCGTTGTAATCATTGCCGTAAACAGGGGATCCTGAAATAAATTCAGGATGACAGATGGTTATCTTATCTGCCCATTTCCTAAAACAATATACCTAGTAACCGTTAATTCTTCCAAGCCCATCGGCCCCATGCCATGAATTTTAGAAGTATTTATGCCTATTTCCGCGCCCAAACCAAACTCACTACCATCAGTAAACCGCGTAGAAGCATTTACATAGGTAGCCGCACTATCGACAGCTGACACAAATTTTTGTGCTTCACTTTCGTCTTCCGTAATTATTCCATCAGAAAGGTTAGTTGAATATTTATTTATATGAGCAATGGCCTCGCCTAAGCCATCTACAATTTTTATGCTAATGATATAATCCAAATATTCAGTTAACCAATCAACGTTCGTGGCCAATACCACCTCCGGCACAATGACTTGAACTTTTTCATCTCCGCGCACTTCCACGCCAGACTCTTTTAATTTTTTTAATAATTCTGGTAAAATTTTATCAGCGACTTTGGCGTCAATTAAAGCATGCTCCAAAGAATTACAAGCCGACGGATTTGAAGTTTTGGCATTATGAATAATTTTTATGGCCATATCCAGATTGGCTGATGCCGCCGCGTAAATGTGGGTAATACCCTTGCGGTGGCGCAAAACCGGTACAGTCGCCCCGTCGCAAACTGCATCGATTAATTTTTCTCCTCCACGCGGAATAATTAAATCAATATATTTATCTAATTTAGACAAAGCCGACACTGCCGCGTGGTCGGTAAAAGAAATAAATTGTAAATACTCCTGGTCAACCCCAACACTGACAACTGCCTCACGAAAAATATCCGCTAAAACTGTATTGGAATTTATTGACTCTTTGCCACCGCGCAAAATACAGGCGTTGCCAGATTTTAAAGCCAGAGCCGCGATATCAACCGTCACATTTGGACGCGATTCATACACGCAAGCAATCACCCCAATAGGAATTCTTACTTTTTTAATTTCTAAACCATTAGGACGTTCGGTTATTTTTACAACTTCACCTACTGGATCGGGCAAACCAGCCACAGTGATCACCCCCTCAACAATAGCTTTGATTTTTTCTTTTGTTAAAATTAACCGACTTTGCAATGCTTTACTCGCGTCCGATCTTTTTTCTAATAAATTTTCCATATCAATGGCATTGGCGGCCAAAATATCATCAGTTTTTTTGGCCAATGCTCCGGCCACTGCCAAAAGCGCTTGGTTTTTCTTTTCAGTTGATAAAGAACGTAAACCTAAAGAGGCGGCTTTGGCCCGCTTTGCCTGTAGTGCGGCAATTTGTATTGCAGTTAATTCCATAAAACCCATTAATTATGGGGTAAAAACAGTGTTTTGTCAAGTTTTAAATAACACTGCGACTTTTTTAAGTCTAAAATTACTAAGCATATCTGTATTACCCGTTCGAATCCTGAGCCAGAAATATAATAAAATTACACCAACTTTGTTGGCGTAATTTTATTTGCTCTACCGATTATGTCTTTTGCGAACTTTTTTGGATATACCAACATACCTACAAAATTAAATCTTTATCTTTCCTAAACACAATGGTATAATCCACCGTATCAACAAACCCACAGGAGGCGGCTTGCTGATTCGTAGAAGCAGGGCCGCTGCCCTGCACCTAAAACGCGGTATTATGAATTTCGTCCGAGGGCGCGTCCTTGGTCGAGAATTCATTTTGCCGTTCACGGCGGTGTACCATCTCAACTTGAGGTGTAATTCGCAATGTTCCTGGTGTAGCCGGGAAGAAGACATGCGCTTGCATCATTCGGGCGGAGTGGACATCACCAAGGTCGAAACCATTTTGCGCGCAGTTAGGCGTCTCACGCCTTCGCTTTACATCGCCGGTGGTGAACCGACGCTGGAAGCGAATGTCAGCGAGGTTCTGAAACTCGCACGCAATCTTGGTTTTTGGCCGATTGTTCTTAACACCAATGGCACACTTCTGGACAGGAGACCAGAAGTGGTGCAACTTGCCGACCGAATTATCGTCAGCTTGCATGCCGACACACCGGCAAAACAGGCGGCGATTCTGCGCGTCAATCCGGCACTCGGGCAAAAGGTCTTCGATAACTTGCTTTGGGCGGCTCGCACCACTGGCCGTGTCGCGGTCAACTGCGTTCTCACCCAGGACAACATCGAAGACGCGCACGGCGTATTGGCGTTCTGTTTGGCGCACAATATACCGTTCGCGGTGGTGCCAGCAGTGGTTGGATATCAACCCGCCATTGCCACCGCCAGCCCAGATCGGATAGAAGCGTACCGACAGTTCGTCGGCAAAGTGATGGAGGCCAAGTCCCAATGGCCACGCGCGGTCGTCGGGACAATGTCGTACCTGCAAAAGGTACAATCTCTTGATGGGTTTGATTGCCGACCTTCGGGAATCATCACGATTTCCCCGGAGGGAAAAATTGTCAACCCCTGTTCGTTCAAGTACCGCGAGGTACCGCAGACGATTGGGGTGGCAAACGGCCACGAGTCCATCGAAGTCCAACTTCGCCGTCAGCTCGACTTCAGTGCAACGCACACGAAGTGTCCTGGTGGCAACTGCCTCAAGATGTGCTATGTAGGGCCTGCTATGGCGCTTGAAACGCCGGCGCAGTCCATACGTGAATTCTTGAGCTGAAAAAGCCCGCGTTTGGAGGAACGCGGGCTTCTGTTTTTAAAATTTTTTATTTATAATTTTTAAACTTAAATTTTTGGTTAGACCAGCACAATGCGTGGTCATCAAAACGATTATTATATGGTAACATTCTGGCACTCATTACAATAATAATTATTGATTATCCCATTATAAGTTAGCATATTTCTATGAAAGTGCTTTCGACACTTACCACAAGTTTGCCCCACGCTATAAGTTTCGCTGCAATTTTGGCACTTATCCCCACCAAACATAATACTATTTGTAATAGACGAATCTGCCTCTACTCCGCAACAACTGCAATAACTTTTTAAGGTGTAAGCATATGTTTGATTTAGCACATCTTTCCAGCCGATATCACTAGCGTTTTTAGTAACACCCATGTTGCTACCAATAGACAAAGGGTAATCAGTGATGTATGTTGAATTTAAAATTTCTTCGTCCTTTATTATATTTTGAGCTATTGGTAATTTTTTTCTATTTTTACTTTTTTCGTTTATAAAAGATCCGAGTTCCTTATAAAGAGTTATTTTATTCTCTGTTTTGTTTGACCACTCAAACATTAAAAGTTCGTTAATTTTCCCATTTTTTATGTCACTTTCAAAATCACCATCCCCGGAAATTAAAAATAGGTCTTCGTCCACAAAATTTTGAATAATAGTTTCCCATATTATCGCATCACCAAAGGAAGCATTATTTTTTCTCGGTGGATTGCCTCTGAGATTTCTAAACCACGCCTTCTGGAGTAAAGTATCACTTTCTTCTGGTCGAGTGGCGAGAGAAAATAATTTATTCAATGATCGATTAATCCTGCTTTTGGGATTAAACACTCTATTTTTGTAATCTGTCACCGCTCTTTCTTTTAAAGAATTCAATTTTTTAACAGTCGATTTTATTTGGTTAATTTTCTGCGAAAAAGTAAGTAGGTTCGGCGTTTTGAGCGTTACACCCAGTCCTTCCCCAAAATTTAAAATATGGTCATGATAAATATTACTGCTATTTTTGTTTCTAATAAATTCATCCTCAATTTGTTTTGGTAAAATTAATTCTAATTTTTCTTTCTCAATAAGATTTATAAGGTTTTTTAACATCTCCAGAGATTGTCCTCCTTGGAGTCTGTAAAAATTTAAATATATGTTCGTATCAATTATTAATCTCATATAAATAAATATATTATGTATTATTTATCTTTATTATTGGCTATGAGTTCGTCCCACCATAACTGTAACACCCGACGAACTATGTGTTCAAAAGTTCTGAGAAGCATGGGAATTTCATTTTGTGTCCAAATTCTATTAGCAACTTCAACTGTGCCAAATGGTATTTCTAATAACTCAAGATTTAAAATAAATGGTATATCACACATCGGGACGGGAAAATCTAAACCAGCATGTAGTGCCCTAGATCTGTATTGATAAATAATTTTCATGGCATTATTTAAATCAGTACAAAAATTGAACTGCAAATCAGCCTCTGGTCTTTTCTCGGGTGGTTCTGGCTTGAAATTTGATATAAAATTTACAAATTTGTGTGTACTACCCATCGTTTCTTGTAGTTTCTCTGCTATATATTTTTCACAATCTTTACCCCATTTTTTTAATATTTCTTCAGACCATTTCGGTTTAATTTCACGAAAATAACCAATTGCGTTGTGGCTTGTTTTGGTTTTGTGCCAGTGATTGCTTGCAGTCTCCACTGCTGCAACAAGTAATAGCCACGATACAGTTGGTTCAGAATCAGATACCCAAATTGCTTTTTGATATAGACGGGCTGAGCGAACCAACGCAATCGCGCTATTTAAATCTAGGCAATTATAGTATTTAAATCTTTTGAGTTCAAAGGTGCGCTCTTTCAAGTCCGGTAACATCGGATATTCTTTATTTAAGTAATAATAACTTTTGTCTTCGACCTTTTTTAATTTCATACCAATATCCAAACCGATTAACGCGGACAATTCTTCACCAATTGAACCACCATTTGAATCTAAGGTGAATAAATTAAAATTGGGATCAGCATTGCTGTGGTCAGATAATTTAATGTGAAGCGTGGGGTGCAGTCCGTCGATCTCACGGCTTGAGTACTTGTTGCCATGTGTTAAATTCGCGATATAATATGGGCCGACTATTTCGTAATTTGGTCCAATCAGAATTGTGTCAGAATATAGCACGATATCCATGTGATTCTTTTTGCTTTTACTATCGTTAAAAGCCTGCCAATTTCTATGGGCTAATGGACCAACGGAGTCGTTTGATGACTTGTCTGCAAATATCACTAGTGTTGCGTTAAATTAAACCTGTTCTTTAAAATTTAACTAAATTTAGATAAAAATCGACCGTTCAGCTTGCGCACGACTTGAATTTTGAT